>VAPL010639672.1_pt1 | contig 26379 bp, 24 predicted proteins | sample 3395061 | NCBI WGS metagenome assembly VAPL01 (sample SAMN08290444, study PRJNA428436) | hydrothermal vent metagenome | isolation source: Deep-sea hydrothermal vent chimney 2 | place: Pacific Ocean: Juan De Fuca Ridge | depth 2182 m m | reverse complement strand
TATTCCCAGGTTAAAACCATGCGTGATGATCTTAAAGCCTTTTCCGTCGCTGCGATTGGAATGGGGAAAAAAGTACTAAAACTTGAACATCAACAACGGCGAGCAGTTGAAAATATACAAACTGAAAAAGTAGTGAGTTATGTTGAACCAGTCAATCAGTCTTATGATGAAGCGGCACATATGGCACGACAAGGGAAAAATGTTGAGTCTATAATGCATCAGTGTGGTTTAAGCCATTCCGAGGCTGAACTTATTTTTTTGATGAACCGTCTGGATAAAGCAGGTTAACGCCTGTTAGCTATATTCAGTATTGTCAGGCTCAAATCCTTTCGGGCGTTTCCCCTTTAATATATAAGTGAAAGCAATAATTTCTGCAATGGCTAAATAAAGTTCCTGTGGTATCTGGTCGCCCAGTTCCAGTTGTGACAGTAGTTGCACCAGCTCATTATTTTCCTGTAATGGCACATCATGTTGTTTTGCAATTGCAATGATTTGTTCTGCCAGATTACCAGAACCTTTTGCCGTTATCTGTGGTGCTGATTCCCCATCGTAATGTAATGCAACCGCGATGGATGCTGGCGCTAAATCGTCATTCATGTTGTTTCATCTATAAGTGGCGTATGTGAACGTATGGCTTGTTTGGGTGCTTTGTCGCAACGGCAGTTTAATTGTCCTGTTTCCAGTCCTGCTTTCTCAAATTGTATGTGCAACAGTTTTAAATTCTCAACAAACAGCGTGGAGGTTTGCGTATTTTCAGCCCAGAAGTTAACTGAGACTTTACTGCCCTGCAAGGTAACATGCGCCTGTATGGCGCCGAGTTCTTCGATGTTGAACTTGAGGATAACTTTCCATGGGGTTATGTAGTTTTTATTTTTAGTCTCATCATCCTGTTCGATATAAATTTTAATATGATCAAGTGAGTTGTTGGTTCTAACCGGTAATTCAAATGACCATGCTGGTTTATCCTGTTCGTGTGTCTGTGCATGTTGCAGCTGTAATGTTTGCAAACGTGCGAGCACGCCTTCTGTCTGGTGTAATAATTTATCAATAAATTGCTCATTATGAATCTGTAGTGATTTTTGATTTGCAGTGGCTTGTTTTATTATAGAGACTTGCTGTGTTTTCTGTTTTCCATGTGTGACAGGCAGATTGTTTTGTTCGAAACCAGGGCGCTCAGTCTGGTTTGCACTTGCTGGTGCTGGTTTGTTGCTAGTGCTGGTTTCAGTTTGCAAGTTTCTTATTTGATCGGCCAGGCGTAATAACGCAATTTTCAGGTCATTATTTGGCAAGGAAAATGGCCGGTTTGCATTTTTTAGCTGGTGAGCAATCAGCTGTTCGGTAAAAAGACCGGACTTTTTGAGTATTTCAGGCAATACATCGGCTTCTTTGTAGGCCTCCATAGGCGGCAGTGATTGTACAAAACGATTGGCGGCCTGAGTCAATGCAGGTAGAGGGTTGGTGGCTGTATTACTTTTTGTGAGCAACTGTATACTTTTCAGCAAGCTTTCCAGGGGCTGTTGCATGGGCATAATCTGGCGCAAGGTTGAATTAATAATGGACTGCGGTGTTGTTAGTTGCGAGAGTACTTTCAGTTGCAGTAAGGGTTCCGTTGAGGTTATTTGAGCTTTCAGTTGCTGGCCAATTTGCAGTAAATCTTTATCGGCTGTATGAAGGTGCAGCTTGCTTCCTATAATTTGAAGCAGGGCTTCTGATGCTGTTATTTTGATAACCCGTAGTTCAATCTGCTGGCCAATTTTAATTTGTCCATTGCTGTCTAGTTTTAAGTTCCCGCTATTAAGTTGTGAATTTGCCTGATTCTGGGATGCACCTGTTTGCTTGCTAATGGACGGGGTGCCACCACTAAACAACGGGGAATCTGGCTTTTTAATATCCATTACAGCGTACCAAATGTTTGAATCAGGGTTTATTACTGATAATTAGCGTCCAAAAGTCAAGAAATTATAGGATTGGCCGACTATAAATAGGGAGTAATTATGAGAAATAGACTCAATGGCCGACGATTCTGAAAAAAATGAAGAAAAAATGGAAGTGAAGGCAGCATCCTCGCCCCCAAATCACCATGTCTGGTATCTGCGAAAAAAAGGCAAGATTACCGGGCCGTTTCCTGTCGGGCAAATATCACAATTACTGATTGTTGGCCGACTCAGCCTTGAAGATGAGGTGAGTCATGACAAGGATGAATGGTTTACTATTAAGTCGATACCTGCGCTTATTCCTGATGTGCTGGATGAGGCCGATGCCGGTCAGCAGTCGGAACGACTTGCAGCAGCGCGGCGCTGGGCCGATGAGCGGCGTGAAGAACGGCGCGAAGATAATGCCAAAACACCCAGCCGAAAAACAGATGGGCGCCGGCATAATGAGCCAGCACAGGATGTTGAATACCGCCAGCATCGGGAATCTATTTATAAACAGTTTCGTGAACGTCCTAAAATGGCCATTGCAAAATTAGCACTCTTTACGGGTATTTTGCTGGCGATACTTTGGGGCTCATTTAATTATTCGCCGCTCAATATTGTGGATGAGCCGGACTGTTCAGCACAACCAGCAAAAGGAGTGAACTGGCGCAATTGTAACAAGTTGGCTCTGGTTGCAATACGTGCTGATATCAGTGAAGCGAATTTACACTCGGTTATTCTTCGTGACACCAATTTGTTTGCCAGTAATTTTACTAAATCACGAATGGATTACAGCGATTTAAGCAGTAGTAATTTAAGTTTTGCAATCTTTAAGCAGGCCAATTTAAAAGGTGCCAATTTTAAAAACTCAGATTTACGACGGGCTGATTTTTCTAATGCCAATCTGGGTTATGCAGACTTCAGAGGGGCAAGCATTACAGATGCCATTTTTAATGGAGCCGACCTGGGCCATGCCATCTGGGTTGATGGTCGTCAATGTAAAGAGGGTTCCATTAGCCAGTGTAAATAAATTACGGCAATAAATTAGAATTCCAATACACTAACCGTTATGATGTGTGTTTATAAACTAATTTGAGGTTCGTTAATCAACATGGCTATTGCAAAAATTGGTATTGTTACTGTGTCGGATCGTGCCAGTCGGGGTGAGTATACTGATCGTGGTGGGCCTGCGATTGAGGCCTGGTTAAATTCTACTTTGGAGTCGGAGTATGAGCCGGTAAGACATCTGGTGCCTGATGAGCAAGACCAGATTGAAGCGGCACTGATTGATCTGGCAGATACGCAAGGATGTTGTTTAATTGTTACCACAGGTGGAACCGGACCGGCTAAACGGGATATTACACCGGAAGCGACATTGGCTATTGCAGACAAGGTGATGGATGGTTTTGGTGAATTAATGCGAAGTGTTTCGTTGAAAGTTGTACCAACTGCCATTTTGTCACGGCAAACAGCGGTTATTCGCGGTTCCTCACTTATTATTAATTTACCGGGTAATCCACCTGCCATTTCTGATTGTTTAGGTGCGGTTTTCCCCGCAGTGCCCATGTGTATTCGTTTACTCGAAGGCCCGGAACTTGAAATAAAACAAACGACAACGGCCAGCTTTAGCCCCAATATAAAATGAGTTCATACTGCATTCCTCCACAGATCACTTCATTGCGTGAGGTTATTCTGTGGACAGAAGCATTATTTAAAAAAAATGATCTTTATTTTGGTCATGGAACAGATAATGCGTTGGATGAAGCTGCTTATCTGGTTTCGTATTGTGCGGATAAACCGGTCAATTTTACTGACGATGATTTGCAGACTGTATTAACAGCCAGCCAGCGTAAAAAAACAGAAGAAGCGCTTTACCAGCGTGTTACGAATAAGGTTCCTGTTGCGTATATAACGGGCAAGGCGTATTTTTTTGGTCTTGAATTTGAAGTTAATAAAAATGTACTTATCCCTCGTTCGCCTGTTGCCGAGCTAATTGGTGAGCAATTCTTCCCATGGTTTGATTATAGCGGGTGGTTAACCCGCAATAAAAACGGTGTGTTAAATATTCTGGATATGTGCAGCGGCAGCGGTTGTATTGCCATTGCGTGCGCAACCGTTTTTGAAAATGCAGAAGTGGATGCGGTGGATATTTCAGAGCAGGCGCTAAAGGTTGCAAACATAAATATAGATAAACATTATTTAGCTGATCGGGTTAAGCTTGTGCAGTCCGATATGTTTATAGACTTGCCAGCAAAAAAATACGATATCATTGTAAGTAATCCACCTTATGTTACCCAGGGTGAAATTGATAGTTTACCCGATGAATACCATACAGAGCCTGAGTTAGGGCTTTATGCAGCAAATAATGGCTTGCAGTTTGCGATAATTATTTTACAACAGGCATTTTATTATTTACAGGATAATGGCATTGTGGTTATTGAAGTTGGCAATAGTGCACAAGCGTTACAGGCTCTTTTCCCTGAAATTCCGTTTACATGGTTAGAGTTTGAAATGGGTGGTGACGGTGTTTTTATGCTTGATGCTGCACAAATAAGGCAATATCATGCGCAATTCCTTAATGTAACTTAAAGTAGATAGTAGGTGAACAATGAGTATTAAGCGTCCACAAACGATGGAAGAATATATTGAGCTGGTTGAGCAGGCTGTTTTTGAAGCAGCGGATTTACGCGCCTCGATTGAGTATGATGGTGAGTTTATGGAAGGTGTTGCCGGTTTTGTTACCGAGCTGGAAAATGAATTAAATGTATTACTCAAATTACTAAAAGATGAAAGCTACGCTTTTTCAAAAGAAGATTTACCCTTTATGTCGTTGGTTAACAGCGTTAGTGATATGTTATTGCCCTTTAAGCACTTATTAAGGCAAATTAATAACACGCATACACTTGGTCTGGAAACAGGTTGAGAAAATACATAGCTTTATATTTCATCGTTATCTTCCATGTCATAAAGTGATAGTGCTTTTGGTCTGTCTATGTAATAACCTTGTGCAAAATTCACACCGATATTTTGAAGTGTATCAAAGGTGTTCTTGTTTTCAACAAACTCGGCAATGGTTTCTATCCCCATAATGTGGCCTATTCGGTTAATAGCTTCAACAAAAGCCAGGTCTGTTTTGTCATCACAAATGTCGACGATAAAGTGCCCATCTATTTTAATATAGTCTACGGGCATATTCTTGAGGTAACTAAAAGAACTTAAGCCACTGCCAAAATCGTCGAGTGCAAAGCGACAGCCAATGGCCTTGAGTGTTTTCATAAATGCGACTGCACGTGATAAATTACTTATTGCCGCTGTTTCTGTTATTTCAAAGCAAATAATCTTCGGATCGATTTTATTGGTTACCAGCGTGTTTATTACAAACTCGTCAAAGCCTTTTTTGCCTAAAGATTGCCCGGATAAATTAATAGCAAAAATATGGTTTTTTATATTTTTTCTGTTATCCGAGAGAAATTTAATAGTATTAGTAATTACCCATTTATCAATGTCAGGCATAATTTCATAGCGTTCAGCTGCAGGTATAAAAGACATGGGTGGTACAATTTCGCCATCACGGTTCTTTAACCGTAATAGTATTTCACAATGTTTTTCCCCTGTGTCAGCTATATTCATTATTGATTGGCAGTGCAAAACGAAGTCATTATTTTCCAGCGCATCTTTGATGTGTTGTATCCACTGTAATTCACCCTGACGTTTTTGTATATCCTCGTCATTGGGATCGAATAAATGAATCCGGTTGCGGCCTTCTTCTTTCGATATATAACATGCGGTATCGGCGTTGCGCATTATTTCGGTTAAACTTGCAGTTGTATGATCAATCTTGCTTAAACCGATGCTGGCACCCACCTCAAATGAGTTGTTTGCCCAGATAAACCGGAAAGACCTGATTTCTTTTCTGATTTTTTCTGCAATTGACAATGCATTTTCAATATTGCAATCTTCCAGTAAAATACCAAATTCATCACCGCCAAGTCGCGCCAGAATATCACTGCGTCGTAATAGTGACTGTAGCAATAATGAAAGTTGCTTCAGGAATTCATCTCCAGCCTCATGCCCTGCAGTATCATTTATAATTTTAAAATTATCGAGATCCATAAAACAGACAACATGCTGTTGTGTGTTAGATGCCTGTGCAGACCGTAGAGTATTTTCCAGATGATGTTCAAATTGCCTGCGGTTAATCAGGCCGGTTAAACTGTCATGACTTGCATAATATTTTAACTGCGACGACAAGGCTCTTATTTCAGTGACATCTCTGAAAATAACAACCGCACCCGATGTTTTTCTGTTTTCAGTTACAATAGGTGCCAGAGTATATTCAATCGCATATTCACTCAAATTTTTATTAACCAGAGTTTTAGGGCTTTCAGCACTCATCACGACTTCTAAATTAGTAATAACCTTTTCAAGTTCTGTTAGTGTTGCTGGGTCTGCGTCATAATCCAGTTCAATATTAAAAACACTGTAAAAGTCCTGACCAATTGCCTGTCGCCGTGAATAGCCTGTTAGCTCTTCTGCAACAGGATTAATTTGTGTCACTTTGCCATTTATATCCGTTGTGATAATGGCATCACCGATGGAATGTAATGTGATTTCGGCAAGTTCCTTTTCCATATAAAGTTTAGCTTGCAACGATTTTGTGATGTAGACGATGATGTAGGTGATAACAATGCCTGAAAACAAGACCACAATTGACAGGACTAAAAGAATTTTCCAGGTATCTTGTTGCTCTTGTTGCGCCTGTTGTGCAATCTTGCGAGAAGACTGGTACTGTATTGTCTGTAATTGTTTTAATAGATCGAGAATTTTTTCTTGTAAGGGGATTGCTTTTGTAATCAGCAATTCATTGGCTTCTGTAATTTCGTCACGTTGCACTAACTCGGCTATCTGATTTTGCAGTGGTGCCGTAATACGTGTGAGGCTGCCTTGTTTTCTTAGAAGAGTGTATTCACTATCCGACAGCTTTGTTTTAAGAAGTTTTATTCGCGCATTTGCAAATTGTGAGGCATAAGAGTTAAATTTTAGAAAGTTTTCATCACGAATAAAGGGATCCTCAATAGAAACCATTGTAAACAGGCTGATGCTGCGTTCCCGCGCCGCATTATACATGCGGGTGATAAGTTCAGACTTCATGCCGTATTGTTGTACAATTTCACTTACATGATCATTGGTTCGTTTATTTTGTACAATACTTGTAATCAGGATAAGGCTAAAAAGCGCCACAATAACAACATAGCCCCAAATGATAATCTGAGGGGAGCGTTTACCTTGATTATTATTTTGCAATAAATTGAACAAAAGACTACCTAAACTGTTGTTTATCGTTGCACCAGGCCGGGAGATATTTCGGTCGGGAGATATTTCACCGTAAGAAGGCTGATTTTACCCCATTGTTCAGCAAAAACATTCGCTTTTGCTGAAATACTTATTAGCCACCTGAGAATATCCTGAATATAGCTGGCGGCGAATATCTATTAAGTATAGTCTGAAATTTTTGTTACACATGCGATTTGGGCTTGATTTAGTCTATAGATGCCTGAAGAATTGGTGTAGAATCAATCACTTCGTAGTGAATTACGATGAAACGCATTGTTATATCGTGCTCAATTATTGAAAATTAATGGCCTAATATGTCTGGAAATACAATCGGTAAATTATTCACAGTCACCAGTTTTGGTGAAAGTCATGGTGCTGCTATTGGTTGCATAGTTGATGGTTGCCCACCAGGTCTTGAGTTATGTGAGGCCGATATTCAGAAAGATTTGGAGCGCCGGCGTCCGGGTAAAACCCGCCACACAACGCAACGTCGTGAAACGGATGAAGTTGAGATTTTATCCGGTGTTTTTGAAGGCAAAACCACTGGTACGCCGATTGGTTTATTGATTCGCAATATCGATCAGCGCTCAAAAGATTACGGCAATATTAAAGATCAATTTCGTCCCGGACATGCGGACTACACTTATCTACAAAAATATGGCATACGTGACTACCGTGGTGGTGGCCGTTCTTCTGCGCGTGAAACCGCTATGCGGGTGGCTGCTGGCGCCATTGCAAAAAAATATTTAGCTGATAGAGCTGGTATCGTTATTCGTGGCTATATGGCACAACTTGGCCCGATAAAACCTGAAACATTTGACTGGGATGTTGTAGAACAAAACCCGTTTTTCTTCCCCGATGCATCCATGATTGGTGAGCTTGAAGCCTATATGGATGCGCTGCGCAAAGAAGGCAATTCGATTGGTGCGCGCATTAATGTTGTCGCTAGTGGTATGCCGCCTGGATTAGGTGAGCCCGTTTTTGACCGGCTCGATGCGGAATTAGCTCATTCCCTAATGTGCATTAATGCGGTTAAAGGGGTTGAGATTGGTGCCGGTTTTGATTGTATTGAACAAAAAGGCACCGAGCACCGGGATGAAATAACCGAGCAAGGTTTTTTAAGTAACAATGCGGGTGGCATATTAGGCGGTATTTCAAGTGGCCAGGATATTATTGCCAGCATTGCTTTAAAACCGACTTCAAGTTTACGCCTTCCCGGGCAAAGCGTGGATGCAAAAGGCCATGCAAGTGAAGTTGTTACAACCGGTCGCCATGATCCTTGCGTTGGCATACGTGCAACACCCATTGCCGAAGGCATGATGGCCATTACGATACTGGATCATTACTTGCGGCATCGTGGCCAGAATGCCGATGTGAAATGTGATACACCTGTCATTCCTGCCAGCCCATAAACGTCGGTTTAACTAACCTGTACGTGCAACGCATATGAAATCAGAGAAGGCTTCTTTCCTGTACTGGCGCCTGTCCGGATTTTATTTCTTTTATTTTGCCAGTCTTGGCGCCTTGATCCCGTACTGGAGTTTATATCTAAAAGATATGGGTTTCAGTATTCGTGAAATTGGTGAGTTAATGGCGCTCATTCTTGTCACTAAAATCATTGCTCCGAATATCTGGGGCTGGATTGCCGATCATACGGGCAAACGGATGTTAATCGTTCGTATCGGTAGTTTTTTAGCAGTATTTATTTTTGCAGGCATATTTTTCAGTAATAGTTTCTGGTCGGTCGCCCTGGTGATGCTGGCTTTCAGTTTTTTCTGGAATGCAGCTTTGCCTCAGTTTGAAGTGACGACCTTACACCATTTAGAAGATCAGCCACATCGCTATAGTTCGATTCGGTTATGGGGTTCCGTTGGTTTTATTTTAGCGGTGGCTAGCCTGGGTTTTATTCTTGACTCTTACTCCATTACCTTTTTACCCATAACTATTTTCAGTTTTATGCTGGGTATTTTAGTTATGAGTTTTTTTGTTCCTGAAAGGGCAGCCGGTCATTTGCCACTGGCACCGGTTAAATTAAAACAAATTCTTTTGCGCCCAGAAGTGCTGGCCTTAATTGTGGTATGTTTTTTATCCCAGGCAAGCCATGGTGCGTACTACACTTTTTATACCTTATATATGGAAGACTATGGTTATAGTCGCAGTATCATCGGGCAGTTATGGGCGTTAGGTGTGGTGGTAGAAGTACTGGTATTTTTAGTGATGCACCGTTTGGTACCGTATTTTGGGTTACGAAAATTGTTTCTGGTCACTTTTCTGCTCACCGCATTACGTTGGTTACTTATTGCCGTTTATGCGGATTCTTTGACGATAATGTTGTTCGCACAAACCCTGCATGCAGCAAGTTTTGGTATTTTTCATGCGGTTGCTATCCAGCTGTTCCACCAGCATTTCTCAGGGCAACACGCCGGCAAAGGACAGGCGATTTATAGCAGCATCAGTTTTGGTGCTGGTGGTGCTTTTGGTACTTACCTTAGTGGCGTTCTGTGGGAAGGGGTTAGCCCTGAGAGCAGCTTTTGGTTATCAGCACTGATGGGCTTGATTGGTTTTTTTGTTGTTTTACGCTGGATTCATGCAAAAAATACTCACTAATCCACTATATAAATCCCCAGCGTGGATTGTTTACCTGGATTAGTCTAAGTTTAAGTTATTGATAAGTACTGGGATAAATAGCTTCAGATTTATTTACCGGAACCGATATATACAGTAGATTTGACATACGACAAGCAGCGGAGTGGATTCTTCATGGACAAAGGGCAATACGACGTACTCATCATTGGAGGAGGTATTTCGGGAACCGCACTTTTGTACGAACTTGCAACATTTACCGACCTTTCGCGTATTGGACTGGTTGAGAAATACGATCGTCTCGCAGATGTTAATTCCCATGGTCGCAATAATAGCCAAACGCTGCATTGTGGCGATATCGAAACAAATTATACTCTTGATAAAGCCATACAAGTTAAAGACACGGCCTCAATGGTGCTACGGTATGCAGAGAAACAGAATAATCGGGATCGGTTAATTTATAAGTACCCCAAAATGGTATTGGGTGTAGGACGGGATGAATGTGGTTTCTTACGTGAACGTTTCAAGGAATTTGGCGTACACTTTCCAAACATGCAAATAATGGAAAGCTCTGATATTGCAGAGATTGAACCGACTGTTGTTGATGGCCGCAAAGACGAGATAGTTGCATTGGGCATGCTGGATGAATACACCGCAGTTAATTATGGTGCGTTAGCGCATTCATTTGTTGAGCAGGCACGGTTAGCGACAGATAAAACAATTGACTTACTGATGGAAACACATGTAGCCGACATTGTTAAAGATGGTAATGGTTATATTGTTAAGACATCGAAAGGCGAGATGAAAGCAAAATTTGTAGTGGTCTCAGCCGGAGGGCATAGTCTGTTGTTTGCGCACCGAATGGGGTTTTGCCTGGAATACTCCTGCCTGCCAATGGCGGGGAGTTTTTATTACACACCTAATATGCTTAATGGCAAAGTGTATACCGTGCAAAACGACAAGTTACCATTTGCTGCGATTCACGGTGACCCTGATATCCTGGTACCGGATAAAACCCGTTTTGGTCCAACCGCATTAGTGTTACCGATGCTGGAACGCTATAATATGAAAACAATTCTGGACTTTTTGCAGGTAATAAAACTGGATAGTGATGTTTTAAAGGTTTTCTGGGATCTCTTAAAAGTTTCTGATATTCGGAATTATATTTTTAAAAACATGTTATTTGAAATCCCCGGAATTCGTACACGTTTGTTTTTAAAGGATGCCCGAAAAATTATCCCCGAGATGCAACTTGGTGATTTAAGTTTTGCAAAGAAAATAGGTGGCATTCGCCCGGTTATGATCGATAAGCTTAATCGTAAATTACATTTAGGAGAAGCGAAGATTAACACCGGGCAAGGGATTATCTTCAATATGACGCCATCACCAGGGGCGACAAGTTGTCTGGGTAATGCGCATGGTGATCTTAAAATAATAACAGAACATTTAAAGTGTAATTTTAAAGAGCAGGACTTTAACGAAATGCTTAAACATTAGGGGCTGTTGATTCAACCTTGTTTTGATTTAATTCCGAAATTCATCCCTATAGACAGGCGATGCTGTTCGCTGTTATTTACTGATACTTCATGTAAACAATCTGCTTTAAACAGAATGAGCTGGCCTTGTTGAGGAATAATTACTTTTTTATCTTCATTGTTAAATAAAATTAAATTGCCGGAATTCTTGGGCACCGTAACATAATAGACAGCCGACAACATTTCGTCATAATCATCGTGTGTATGAGCCGTCGTAACACTTTTGGGTGGCATATCATTAAACCAGAAACCAATATCAAGATTTAAAGAGATATCGAGTACTTTCTTTGCACACTGGTTTGCATATTCAAGTACTGGCGCTAATTCAGGGATTAATTTTTTATCAATATAGACATTTTCATAACGGCCATTGAATAAATGGGTACGTTTAATATCTTTACTGTTCGTCAGATCTAAAAATTTTTCATTAATAATGGTGTTAACGTTGTTATTTTCAGGGAAAGAAAATATTGAATAATTAAAGCTTGTTTCGTCAAACATGTTTAAGTTATGAAAGTAGTTGCAAGGAGTGAAGGGTATTTTGGTTAAAGTATAAATAACATACGTATGGGCTGAACTCCAGAAAAATCAAGGTTTAATCATAAAGCAAGTCATACTCTGTTGTCTTGCCTGCCGGTTTTTTTTCCAGAGTTTTATTTTTCAGAATAAAATCATCCAGCATTTTAAACAGTAAACCACGTTGAATGGGTTTGGAAAGAAATTCATTTGCCCCCAGCCGCATCCCCCAGAATTTTTCTGTGGCCTGTTCGTTACCGCTCATAATAATAATAGGAATGTCTTCAGTACGTGGTTCTTTGCGTAGCAAGCGTGTTGCTTTAAAGCCATTAATACCAGGCATTACTATGTCCATTAAAATAAGATCTGGTTTGTATTCAACGGCAAGTTCAATGCCGCGCTTGCCATCGGAAGCAGCAAGGGTGGAATAGCCAGCCTGTTCCAGAATAGTTTTGAGTGCATGTACAACGGTGCGGGAATCATCAACGATGAGAACAGTGCGATCAGCAACAACTTCACGCTGCTTTGCGCGTTTATCCTTGTTTTTACCGGGACGTAAAAAAAGATCTTTAAAAGCGACTCGGCCCATAATATTTTCTTGTGTGTTCGTCCTGTTATATTAATATCAAGTCTAACACTGACACATCTAAAGGCAAAGTTAAACGTCAGCTATTTTTGTGATAAAGTTAGTGAATAGCTAAGTTATAATCTATTGAATTTATTGGTAATAGCCCTGAGCTCCGTGCCTTGGTGGGGAAAATGGGTTAACCTGTTTATTATGGTTTGGGAAGCAATTGGTCAGATAAAATCTGTCCGGCGAGTAAAGTAAGGGAAATGAACAGCACAAACACAATGAACAGTACAAACATTATGTCAGCAAAGCAGGTTCTGATTTTTATTGGAATGATGAATCTGGTTTTGTTTGTATTTTATGCGAACACCATCATCCAGTTGTTTGAATTTTGGTCAACTTCGCATGGTTATGGGCACGGTGCTCTTTTGTTTCCTATTTTGCTGGGCCTTTATTTTTATGAGTTATATAAGGCTCCAAAGTTAAACCTGTCTTTTATCAATCTATTTGGCCTTTTTTGTGTAGCAGGGTTAGGTTTTCTCTGGTTTGCTGCTGATTTATTAAATATTCAGTTTGTTGAGTTTTTTGTCTTTTGGTTGATTCTTGTACTATTTAACCTTTTTTTAACATCCGGTAAGATTAAAAATATAGCCCATTTATGGCCTTTGCTGCTAATAGTGTTTGTACTGCCATTGTGGGATTCCTTGTCGGAAGTTTTACGTACAATTGAAACACCAATGGTTGTTTTTGCCTTAAATGTAACATCAATTAAAGCCCTGCAAGATGGTTTTTTAATTTATATTCCAGCAGGTACTTTTCTGGTTGAACATGGTTGCAGTGGTTTTAATCAGTTTATTGTTTCTGTTCCTTTGGCTGTATTTTACTCTTACACTCGAAAATTAAATTTTATAGCCGGTTGCAAATTTACACTTCTTTTGCTGCTGTTAGCAATCTTGCTTAATGCACTGCGAATATACATTATTGTTGTTGTTGGGCAATTAACACATATGAAATCAGCATTGCTGGATGATCATGGGTTTTTGGGATGGATTCTATATGGGCTAGGTATATTTATTTTATTTTTTGTTGCCGATCGGCGACTTAAGCCCGTTAGACTCGATGCGGGTGAAGTTTCTAATTCCCGGTCTCGTGTAGATGTTGCTTATAAAACAAATTCAGGAAAATTAATAATGCTAGCCTTTATGTTGGCATTAGGACCGTTGCTTAGTATTGCTTATCCTGTATTAAAGAATAATTCGATAGCGAATATTGAGCAGCTTACGGACAAACTTTATTGGAAAGAAGTGGCTAGCCCATCCTCATTCAGGTTTAAGCCTGCCTTTCCCCAAGGTGACAGGGTCTATCAGCACAGGCTGGAAAATATGTTTGGTCAGAGTGTCACTTTATATATTAACTATTTTGTCAATCAGGAACAGGGACGTGAAGCGATTAATGCTTTAAATGGTCTGGTGACCAGTGATAGTGGTGACAAACTTGTTGCAGAAAAGCCGCATACTGTTCAGCTGTCTGACGGGGGTAAGCTTAAAGTGAATGAATTCATTGTTGTACTTAAATCGGGTGAAAGATACCTTGCCTGGCAGTGGTATTTTACTAATGGGCAATCTTTTAATAAGGCAATGGATGCACGTCTAAACAATGTACTGGCTATTCTTAAAGATAAGCCGGCAATTTCCAATATTGTTCTGTTTAAACGGTTTTACCCGGATGAGCGCCAGGCACGTAAATTTATGCTGGCGTTTGTACAGGATAATTTTACTGTTTTAACTCAACAGTTGAATTGATGGGCGCCTAATCAATTTTTAGTTATCTTTCAATGGTAAAATTCCATATAAAATCATTTATAAATACCTTATGATCCTGAAATAATCATTTATATATAATTATCAGTAGTTTATAGTACCGGATTATCTGTTCGAACCAATTTTAGACGTGCTATAATATTATTAGGCTATAAAAATCAATAGCTTACATTATTTATAATAATGGTTGAAATATTAATTTCTATGAAATTTAAGTAGGGGGTTGTGAAATGCGTAGTGATAAAATGCTGATGAGGCTAGCCGGTATTGGCTTTATACTAATGTTGAGTGCTTGTAGCAGTATACCGAGCTCAACTTCCAATGATCTTAATACACCGGTATCAAGCCGTGTATCTGAATATTTAATTGGTGCCGGTGATCAGTTAAATGTGTTTGTCTGGCGTAATTCAGACATTTCAATCACTATTCCTGTCCGCCCTGATGGCCGGATTTCAACACCCCTGGTTGAAGATATGATTGCTGTTGGTAAAACACCAACACGACTGGCACGTGATATTGAAAAACGTATTTCAAAATATATACGCAACCCACAAGTTACCGTTATTGTGACTAATTTTGTTGGTTCGTTAAAGCAACAAATTCGTGTGATAGGCCAGGCAACACGTCCACAATCATTGCCTTATCGAAAGCAACTAACCTTACTCGATGTGATGATTCAGGTTGGTGGCTTGACTGAATTTGCGGCAGGGAATAAAGCGAAAATTATTCGTAAAATAAATGGTGCGAATACAGAGATCTCTGCGCGTTTGAATGATCTGATTAAATCAGGTGATATTGGTGCCAATCTTGTTATGCACCCGGGCGATATTTTAATTATTCCCGAGTCCTGGTTTTAGTCTTTAGTTGGACTTGCTTTTATTCCTAATGTATAAATTTAACTAGTAGTATTTCTTAAGATGCGTGATCAACTTTTGCAGCTTTTAACCTATGCGCGTGGTATGTGGCGTTATCGCTGGTATGGCCTTATTTTAACCTGGTGTGTTTCAATCATTGGCTGGTTAGTTGTTTATTCTATTCCCGACAAGTATGAAGCATCGACACGGGTGCAAATTGTAAGTCAATCTGCTTTAGACCCTCTGCTAAAAGGTTTGGCGGTTGATACGGATATGTTGTCAAAAGTAGCGCTGATGACGCGAATTATCATGGGGCGTGAGAACCTGGAAAGTATTATTGATAACACTGATTTAAAAAATTATGCCAAAACCCCGGCTGCAAAACAGGGGCTCATCCGTAGCTTAAAAGGAGGTATTCAGATAGGTTTGCCAAGAAAACGGGGTACTCTATTTACGTTCAAATACAGTCATACGGAAGCCTATATTGCTAAACAGGTTATTGATAACGTTTTAAGAACCCTGGTTGATGGTGCGGTACTCGATAGTTTAACCGATAAGAGAAGTGCCCAGAAATTTATACTTGAGCAAATTGAGCAGCAGGAGGTCAGGCTGACCGTTGCTGAAGAAAAACTGGCTGAGTTCAAGAAAAAGAATGTGGGAATGATGCCAAGAGATGGGCAGGGTTATTATACGCGGCTACAAGCAGCATATGAAGAACGAGATAAACTTAGAAGTGAATTACGTATAACAAAAAATAAATATGAGTTGCTGGATAAACAATTAAAAGGTGAAGCACCTGCTTTTGCCGGTGACAGTAATATTGATAAAAAAATACGTGCACATACTGCAGCGCTCGATGAGCTACTTCTTAAATTTACTGAGCAATATCCCGACGTGATTGCAAAGCGAGAAATAATTACACAGTTACAAAAGAAAAAGGCCAGAGAATTAGCTGAAAGGGAAAATGCTCCAACGGATATTGAGGCACAACACAGTGATTTATCCTTGAATCCTGTTTATCAAGATACCAAAATAGCATTGAGTGCGGCTGCGGTTGAAGTTAAAACTATTCAGTCAAAGTTAACTGAACAGAACATAAAAATCAGAAAATATGAAGCACTGGTGGATACCATTCCGGAAGTCGAAGCGCAGCTAGCCCGTTTGAATCGTGATTACACGGTTATTAAAACTCAGTATGAAGCATTGCTGGGGCGTTTAGAGTCAGCAAAGTTATCGGCAGAAGCTGATAAAGGTCGTGATAATGTCAAATTTAAGATTATTGATCCGCCTTTTGTTCCCTTCAAACCGGCTAGTCCCAAGCGGGGATTATTTTTGTTAGGTGTATTTTTTGCGGGCATTGCGAGTGGGTTGGGTGTGATGTTCTTACTTTATATGTTAAGGCCGGTTTTTATTACAACACAGGAATTAAACAAGACACTTGGTCTACCAGTGTTAGGGGCAGTTAAAATTCGCTGGTCAGATGTACAAAAAGAAAAATTAAAATTTGAATTAACCAAGTTTATGGCTGCGGCATTTTGTTTAATTATTATTTTTGGTGTTGTGTTGGTTTTTAAAGACAGCGGTAGTTTTTATATGCAGGAAATACTGTCAGGTCAGACTGGTGGTGTATCATGAGTATTATTGATAAAGCCATGCAGAAGCTGCAAAATAATAAATCAGCTTCAGTTGCAAAATGTATTACACCAAAAATCAAGACGACAAAATACAAAGCAAAAATAGCTAATTCCCACAGTAACGAATGTAAGCTGCATATCGATCAGGAACGTTTAATAAGTGCTGGATTGAGTATCTCGGCTGCCGATGGGAGTTTAACGGTTGATAATGCCTTCCGCCGGATTAAGCGGCCTATACTGGCGAACGCTTTTGGTAAAGAAGCTGCACTTGTTGAAAATGGTAATATTGTAATGATATGTAGCTCCTTATCAGGTGAAGGTAAAACATTCAATGCCATTAACCTGTCAATGAGTATTGCGATTGAACTTGACAAGACGGTATTACTTGTTGATGCTGATTTGCCCCGGCGCAATACAACCAGCTTATTTGGTTTGGAGGATGAGCCCGGTTTAACAGATGTGCTAGTGGGGGGAAAAGATTTAACCGATGTTATCGTAAGCACAGATTTGCAAGACTTTAAAATCCTTCCTGCTGGTACCAAACATCATCATGGTACTGAATTATTAGCCAGTGATAAAATGTTTAATTTAATTACCGAGCTTGCAAGCCGCTATCAGGATCGTATTATTATTTTTGATACACCACCGCTGCTTATTACATCTGAAGCGCAAGTGTTAGCCGGCCTTGCGGGACAAATTGTTTTAGTTGTTGAAGCCGATCGGACTTTAAAACATGATGTAGAAGATGCGGTAGAAATGCTTGACAGCACGAAACCGATTGGCCTTGTTTTAAACAAGACTCAAACAAGCTCGGGGTCAGATTACTATGGTGATTCAGCATATGGGGCATATTGAATTTTATCCAGCTAAATTCTATTTTCTTGCGGGATTTATTTCCTTAAATTTATTTATCCCCGATACAGTTTTTGCAGGTGAGGTGCGTTTTACACCTTCGGTAATGCTAAAAGAGTCGTATAGTGACAATATTTTATTGGCGCCAAAAGGGCAGGAACAAGGTGATTTCGTTTCTGAAATTTCTCCAGCATTCAGTTTACAAACAAAAAGTTCACATTTCACTGCAAATGTGGACTATACGTTACAGAATCTTCTCTATTTAAAAGATAGTAATAGAAACCAGAGTTTCAACCAATTATCTGCAAACAGTAAAGCAGAGTTAGTGGATGATTATCTATTCTTTGATATTAATGCGAATCACCGTCAGCGGATTGTAAATGCTGATCAGCCGATAGCAAATAATAATATTGCGATAACCAGCAACCGGACGAATGTGAGCAGCTATAATCTTTCGCCGTATTTTCAGCATTCATTCCGCGGTATTATGGATGCAGCATTACGTTATTCTTACTCCAATGTTGATTATCGTCGTGATGAACTCATTGATTCTAAACAAACCGGAATCTTTTTTCAGTTAAGTAGTCCTGCGCGTGAAACAGGCTTTAATTGGGGGGTGAATTATTCAAAACGAAAGAATAACTTTGAAACTGGAAACGATTCTACGTTTAGTCGTGGAAGTCTGCAATTAGGTTATCGTCTGACTACCCGCACTAATGTATATGCAACGGGTGGGAAAGAAAACAACAGCTTTATCGTGAACAATAATCAGAATATTGATAAATCGTTCTGGAATGTCGGCGCGGATTGGCAGCCAGGTGCAAGGGATAACATTACTGTTGAATTTGGCGAACGTTTCTTCGGGAAAACCGGACGATTTGGATGGCAACATAATGCCAGACGTTTAGTGCTAAATGCTGATTATCGGGAAGAACTTTCGACTTCCGCATTAACTCTATTGGGGCGACAACAGGTTGGGAGTATAGATTCAAGAAATCAACCTGTTGATACGGGTAATTCAATTACTTCACAGGTATATGTTAGAAAAATAGCAACGCTAGGATTGACTTACAGGCTATCGAAAACAAGTTTTGCCCTGAATTATTCTAATGATCGTCGTATATTTCAGGATACGGGGGATGAGACTCGTACTGAGTTTGTCAGTGCATCGGTTCAACTACGCTCCTCTTCTGTACTGACGTATGTATTGGGTACTCGCTGGAATAGCCGGTATACTTCCTCTACTGGAGGAAAGACATTTATAACAAATGTTAATTTTGCAATTCAGCAACAATTAACTCCCCGAATACAAGCTGAGCTGGCAGTTAAGCATAGTTTTCGAAATTCAACCAATGCCTTGACGGATTATGATGAAAATATTTTATCGGTTGGCATAACTCAAACATTTAATTAATTATGTATCAAGAATATTACAATTTCACAGGAAAACCGTTTCAGCTAATACCTGATGTAAACTGTTTGTTTGCAAGTCGTGGTCATTTGCAGGCATTGTCCTATTTTAATTATGGTCTGGAGCAAGGTGAAGGTTTTGTTACTGTTACCGGCGAGATTGGTGCAGGGAAAACCACACTTATTCAGGCATTACTTGCCGAGTTAGAAGACAAAAATGTGGTTGTTGCGACAATGGTGGCGGCCAATCTGGATGCGGTTGGTGTACTGGAAATGATTGCCTCGGTTTTTAATCTGCCTCATGAAAATATGAGTAAAGTTGTTTTATTAAAAACAATCGAAAACCACTTTCTTGAATACCGTGCACAGGGTCAGAATATACTTCTGGTCGTTGATGAAGCACAAACATTGAATGCTGATGCATTGGAAGAATTACGCATTTTGTCCAACCTTGAAAAAGAGGGGCGTGCTGTGATGCAGGTTTTTCTGGTCGGGCAGGCTGAATTAAGAACAACGATATTGTCGAAAGAATTTGAACATTTACGACAGCGAATTATCGCATCATATCATTTAGATGCACTGACTGAAGCCGAGACTATTGACTATATTAAATTTCGTCTCGAGTCTGTTGGCTGGAAGAACACACCGAGTTTGTCAAAAGAAGTTTACAATGAGCTTTATCGTTGGTCGAATGGTATTCCACGGCGGGTTAATTTGTTATGTGACCGTTTATTTGTGTATGGTTATCTGGAAGAAAAATCGAAATTAACCAAGCGTGATATTATGCTGGTTGTTGCGGACATGAATAAAGAGCTTGGTGGTGAAAAAACAAATGAATTTTTACATACCGTGCCTGACTCATCAGGAGTACAAGATGTTGATATTGTCCTTGATGGCAGTGATATAAATAGTCGGCTGGATAAGATTGAAGAAAAGCTGGATGTATTGTTAGATGCTTTAGTCAAGCCTAAATCCAAAAAGGTGAAGTAGATCGTTACATGAATAAAAGTAACGTCATGAGTGTTGATGTGGAGGATTATTACCAGGTTTCTGCCTTTGCAAAGTCGGTTGCAACAAACGAATGGGAACAACATGAGTCTCGGGTGGTTGCCAATACTCAACGGTTGCTTGATTTATTTGCAGAGAAAGATGTTAAGGCCACTTTTTTTGTTTTAGGCTGGGTCGCTGATCGTGAACCACAGCTGGTTAAAGAAATACATAAACAGGGACATGAAATTGCAAGCCATGGTTATAGCCATCAGCTTATTTATAACCAAACACCGGATGTTTTTAAAGAAGAAACCATTAAGTCCAAAAAATCACTCGAAGATTTAATCGGTGAAGAAGTGCTGGGTTACCGTGCTGCCAGTTATTCTATTACCAAACGTAATTTATGGGCATTGGATGTTCTGGCTGAAGCAGGGTTTGCTTATGATTCCAGTATTTTCCCTATCCGGCATGATCGTTATGGTATTGCAGATGCAAAAACAATTCCGCATAAGCTGGAGACACCAAACGGTGCTGAACTTATTGAGTTTCCATTAACAACACGCCGAATGGGTAATTTGAATATACCGGTTTCGGGTGGTGGGTATTTTCGTTTGTATCCCTATTTTTTAACACGGCATTTTTTGAAAGCGGTTAATAAAAAACAAGGAGAACAGTTTGTTTTTTACCTGCATCCATGGGAAGTGGATCCTCAGCAGCCCCGTATTGAAGCAAGCTGGTTCTCAAAATTTCGCCATTATAATAACCTGGACAAATGCGAGTCACGCTTAAGCACTTTAATAGATGACTTTAAATTTACAACGATGAAAACCGTTTTAACGGATTTAAATCTATTGTAATAATTGCATCAGTGAATGAATAAATTAAAATGAATTACGGATTAATTGACTTTAGTCATGCTCATGATGACACAGAAAAAATAAAACAATGGGACGAATACGTTAAGTCTCATCCCGAGGGTAGTATTTATCACTTAACGGCATGGCAATCTGTCATTTCCAGACAATTCGGGCATAACAGTTGCTACCTTTACTCACTTGATGATAATAAAAAAATAAATGCGGTTCTTCCTGTTGTTCAGTTAAAAAGCCGTTTATTTGGTAATTACATGGTGTCTGTGCCTTACTTTAATTATGGTGGTGCGCTGGCTGATGCTTCTCAACTTGCAACCGGTTTAATGGTTGAAGCAGGAAATATTGCGCAAAAAAATAATGCCAGCCATATTGAATTTCGTGATATGCAAACGTATGAAGGTAATTGGGGAATACGTGAAGATAAAGTCGTGATGTTGTTAGACTTGCCTTCTGAATCCGAGATTCTATGGAAAGATATTGGTACAAAAGTGCGAGCGCAGATCAAACGCCCACAACGTGAGCCGGTGAGAGTCAAGCATGGCGGTCTGGATTTGTTGGACGACTACTATCAGGTTTTTGCACAAAATATGCGTGATCTGGGTACACCGGTTTATGCCAGGTCATTTTTTAAATCTATTTTAGAAACCTTCCCTGATAATGCACATATTATTTGCGTTTATCATAATAACAAACCGGCAGCGGCAGGTTTTTTACTGGGCTATAAGAACCGAATGGAAATCCCGTGGGCATCGGCATTGCGCGAATTTAACCGTATCAGTGTTAACATGTTGCTGTATTGGGAAGTACTGAAGTATTCGATTGAGCAAGGCTATACACAATTTGATTTTGGCCGTTCGACGATGAATGCAGGAACCTATCGGTTTAAAAAACAGTGGGGCGCCAAACCACGCCAATGTTACTGGCATTACTGGTTAGCAGATGGAGAAGCCGTACCTAAATTGAATCCGGATAATCCAAAGTACAAACTGGTTATTAGTATTTGGCAGAAATTACCGGTGTGGCTAACTAAAATTATCGGCCCATCGATAGTTAAAAACCTTCCTTAAGTATTATTGTTTCTGCATAAGTAAATAATCAATTAAAGCTTGCGCAGGGTTGGATAAGCTGTGTTTTGCATGCCAGACAATACCCAGTTTACGAGTCAGTTTTATTGCCGGTGCCTTTAAGATCTGTAGTTTCGAGTCGAGCATTGATGTCGGCAATACCCCCCAGCCAAGTCCAACCTGAATTAACATTTTTATAGTTTCCAGATAATTTGTTGACATTTTAATATTTAATTCCAGGTTTTTCTGTGTAAACAAGGTCTGAATAACTTCACGTGTAAAAGTACCATGTGAAGGAAGTACAGCAGGATAGAGTGTTAATTTTTTCAGGCTGACTTTTTCTCCGTTTAATTCATGCTTTTTATTTACGACAAAAGAAAGTGGGTCATCCCATATTAATTCCTGTTTTAAATTAGGTATCTTTGTTAAGGGCAAAGTGACAATCGCCAGTTCAATTTCACCTTGCTCTATTAATTTGCAGGCATCTTCGGAATCCATAAAATCAATCGCCAGATCAACATCAGGGTAGCTTGCAACATAATGGGTTAGTACTGAAGGCAATCTATGCAAGCCAATATGATGGCTGGTTGCAATTTTAAGTTCACCTTGTGTGGTATCGAACAGGTTTGCAATGCTTTGTCTGGCATTGTCTACTTCTTTTAAAATGATGTGTGCATGTTTTTTCAAGGTTTTGCCGGCTTCGGTTAAACGTACTTTTCTACCGATTCGATCAAATAAGGGGGTATTGATTTCAGCCTCAAGCGTGGCAATTCGCTTGCTGATTGCGGGTTGGGTAATAAACAATTCTGCCGATGCGACGGAAAACGAGCCCGTTTTGGCTATACTCATAAAGGCTTTCAGGTTGGCAATATCCATCTCTTTCCCCCTATTTTAATGAAATCTAATCTATAACTATAAGTTATTGCATAAATGAAAATAATGAATTTGAGTAATAATAAGGCGGGCGCTATAATTTGTCCAGTTGACAACAAAGCTAAATATTGAGGACACGGGCAGTGGCAAAGACATTATACGATAAATTATGGGAATCCCATGTTGTTCGCGACAATGGCGATGGTACCTGCTTGTTATATATTGACCGTCATTTAGTGCATGAAGTGACCTCGCCACAAGCCTTTGATGGTTTGCGTTTGGCGGGTCGTCAACCCTGGCGGGTGGATGCCAATCTGGCAACGCCGGATCACAATGTGCCCACGACTGATCGTGAGCAAGGTATTAGCGATCCAGTGGCACGTTTGCAGGTTGAAACACTGGAAAAGAATTGCAAGGATTTCAAGATTACCGAATTTGCTATGGACGATATTCGTCAGGGTATTGTGCATGTGATCAGCCCGGAGCAAGGGGCAACTTTGCCTGGCATGACACTGGTTTGCGGTGATTCACATACCTCAACGCATGGTGCGCTGGGTGCATTGGCGTTCGGTATTGGTACATCCGAGGTAGAACATGTCTTAGCTACACAGTGTTTAGTACAGAAAAAATCAAAGTCCATGCTGGTTCGAGTTGAAGGTGAAACACCGGATGCGGTTACTGGCAAAGACATTATACTGGCCATTATTGAAAAAATCGGTACCGCAGGCGGCACCGGTTATGCCATCGAGTTTGCCGGTAAAGCCATTCGTGACTTATCAATCGAAGGCCGAATGACCTTATGCAATATGGCCATTGAAGCCGGTGCGCGTGCCGGTATGGTCGCAGTTGACGATAAAACAATTAACTATGTTAAAGGTCGTCCCTATGCACCATCGGCGGCGATGTGGGAACAGGCGGTTGCTGATTGGAAGAATCTGGTTTCAGACACTGATGCAAGTTTTGACAAGGTTATCGAACTGGATGTTGAAAAAATGCAGCCCATGGTCACATGGGGTACATCACCAGAAATGGTGACAAGCATTGACAGTATTGTGCCCATGGCACAAAGTTTTACTGACACCGTCAAGCAGGAAGGGGTGAGTGCGGCATTAAAATATATGGGGTTGGAAGAAAATACAGCCATTACGGACATTAAAGTGGATAAGGTTTTTATTGGTTCATGTACTAACTCGCGTATTGAAGATTTGCGTGCCGCAGCGGCAGTTGCTAAAGGACGCAAGGTTGCCGATAACATCAAGTTAGCCATGGTGGTGCCGGGTTCAGGCCTGGTCAAACAACAAGCCGAGCAGGAAGGGCTGGATAAAATCTTTATCGAAGCCGGTTTTGAATGGCGTGAGCCGGGTTGTTCAATGTGCCTGGCCATGAATGCCGACAAACTGGAAGCGGGTGAACGTTGTGCATCAACCTCTAACCGAAACTTTGAAGGACGACAGGGGCAAGGTGGGCGAACCCATTTAGTTAGCCCGGCAATGGCAGGCGCGGCTGCAGTTAAAGGTCACTTTGTTGATGTACGCAAGTTATAAGGGCAGAAACAGGATATGGAAAAATTAAATAAAGTAGAGGGCATCGTTGCTCCCATGGATCGGCCGAATGTCGATACTGATGCTATTATTCCAAAACAGTTTTTAAAATCAATTAAACGCAGTGGCTTTGGCCCAAATTTGTTTGACGAGTGGCGTTACCTTGATCATGGTGAACCGGGGATGGACAACAGTGGCCGGCCGTTAAACCCTGATTTTGTATTGAATCAACCGCGTTATGCCTGTGCCAATATACTGATTGCACGCGAAAATTTTGGTTGTGGTTCCAGCCGTGAACATGCGCCATGGGCATTACTGGATTATGGTTTTAAGGTTATTATTGCACCCAGTTATGCCGATATCTTTTTCAATAACTGTTTCAAGAATGGCATCTTGCCGATTATTCTGCCAGAGAATGAAGTGGATAGTATTTTTTCTGAAATAGCCGCAACCGAAGGTTACCAGTTAAAAGTGGATTTAAGCTCGCAAACAATCACTAAACCGAGTGGCGATATAGTTAATTTTGAAGTGGATGCCTTCCGTAAGCACTGTTTAATAAACGGGCTGGATGATATTGGTATGACATTAGAACATATTGAAGACATTAAAGCATATGAACAACGGCGAGCTAAGCAAGCACCGTGGTTATTTAATTAATTCAGGAATAAAAGTAATGACAAAAAAAATAGCAGTTCTCCCCGGTGATGGTATTGGGCAGGAAATTGTTGCCGAAGCCGTTAAAGTAATCGAACATTTAAAACAAGCCTATGGCCTTGATGTTGAGCTGGAGCAAGGTTTAGTCGGTGGTTCCGCTTATGATGAAACAGGCTCACCTTTGCCGGAAGAAACACTGCAATTAGCAAAACAATCAGACTCGATTTTGCTTGGTGCCGTGGGTGGCTATAAATGGGAATCACTGGATATAGCTGTACGCCCTGAAAAAGGTTTACTCGGTTTACGTGCCGAACTTGAACTATTTGCCAATCTACGCCCGGCGATTTTATACCCGCAACTTGCCGATGCATCGACATTAAAACCGGAAGTGGTTTCTGGTCTGGATATTATGATTGTACGTGAGCTAACCGGTGGTATCTATTTTGGAAAGCCACGTGGCGTACGTACTCTGGATAATGGCGAACGCGAAGGTTATAACACACTGGTTTATCGCGAATCAGAGATTAGCCGAATAGCAAAAGTGGCATTTGACATTGCGACCAAGCGTGATAACCGTGTTTGTTCTGTTGATAAAGCCAATGTACTGGAGTGTACCGAACTCTGGCGAGAAGTAGTTACAAAAGAAGCGCAAGACTTTAGCCATATTGAATTGAGTCATATGTATGTGGATAATGCTGCAATGCAACTGGTTCGCGCACCAAAGCAATTCGATGTGATGGTCACCACCAATATGTTTGGTGATATTTTGTCAGACTGTGCGGCAATGCTAACCGGTTCTATCGGTATGTTGCCATCGGCATCACTGGATATTAACAGCAAAGGTATGTATGAGCCGATTCATGGTTCCGCACCAGATATTGCAGGCCAGAATATTGCCAACCCACTTGCGACTATTTTATCTGTCGCAATGATGTTGCGCTATTCACTGAATGATGCCAAAAATGCAGAGCGTATTGAAATTGCAGTAAATAAAGTGCTGGATAATGGTTTGCGAACACAAGATATTTATAGCGATGGTATGAAAAAGGTCAGTACATCTGAAATGGGTGATGCTGTTTTAATTGAATTGTAATTTGATTAACCACAAAGGACACGAAGGGCACAAAGAAAAAATTTATATTTTTCTTCCTCCCCCTTAAATTAAGGGTGTAAAAATAGATAGTTTTATCTTCCCTTCGTGCTCTTTGTGTCTTTGTGGTTAGTTTGAAAATTAAAGTAATAAAGGAATAAAAAAATGAAACGTGTAGGTTTTGTCGGTTGGCGCGGTATGGTGGGCTCTGTTCTTATGCAGCGGATGCGTGAGGAGAATAATTTTGCAGATATTGAGCCGGTTTTTTTC
>VAPL010124741.1_pt1 | contig 26398 bp, 23 predicted proteins | sample 3395061 | NCBI WGS metagenome assembly VAPL01 (sample SAMN08290444, study PRJNA428436) | hydrothermal vent metagenome | isolation source: Deep-sea hydrothermal vent chimney 2 | place: Pacific Ocean: Juan De Fuca Ridge | depth 2182 m m | reverse complement strand
TTTTTTTCATAATTATCATATTTTAAATAATCAATTAATTAAAAGGAGAGTCTTAACCCAATGGTATAAGTCCTGTAATTAGGGAATCCGTTGTCATCAACCCCACGACCCACAGCTCTCGAAGAACCTCTATAGTTAAAACTAACTTCTGGGTCAAATCCGGAGTAATTTGTGAAAGTAAGTAGGTTTTGGGCCTGACCATATACTTCTACATTATTCAACCATGAAATGTCACTCGTATTAAAATTATAGGTCAACACTACATTTTTTAACCTAATATAAGAGGCGTCCTCAATGAATTCGGTATTTACATAAGAGCCATATTCTCCGTAAAAATAATCTCTTCCAGGGCGAGTACCTGTAGGATTAATCGAGCTGTATCTATCACCTGCTCTTACACTCGAAAACTCATCCATCATTACCCCTCTAATGTTAAGTATATCATTGCCCTGTACTCCTTGGAAAAACACGTCCAGACTAAGTCCCTTATAACTAAACCTGTTGTTAAAGCCCCAAATAAAATCTGGCGTTGCATTTCCAATAACGCCTCTATCGTCTCCATTAATTATACCGTCTCCGTTGATATCAACATACTTAGCATTTCCTTCAACCGAGTTGGGCTGTGGGGCATAAGTCTCTCCCGCACCGATAACTCCAGCATAGGTATATCCATAAAAATCTCCCATTCGTCCTCCTTCAACCATTTGTCTGAATGTTTGTCTTCTTCCAGAATTTGCAGGCCTTCTTTCAATCCTTAAAGTAATTGGTGAATCACCGACTAGTTTGACAATTTCATTTTCATTTCTTGAAAAATTAGCTGATGCAGTCCATTTGAAATCTCCATCGATAATGTTACCGCCAAGTGTAAGCTCAATGCCTCTATTGTTCATTTCTCCAATATTGGCTCTTCTTCTTGTGAAAGCATTAGAAGCTCGGGATATTCTTTCATCAATAATCAGGTCAGTGGTGTTGGTGTTATATAATTCTAAGGAACCAAACAACCTGCTACCCCAAAAACCAAAATCAATACCTATATTAAGCATTCTAGAAGTTTCCCATGATAATAGAGGGTTGGGCGCAAACCTACCATCAATTGTCAATCCTACACCGGAAGTTAGGCCATCTAAACTAACTTGTGGGGTAGTACGTACACTTGCCAGAGAAGAGTATGGGGAAAAATTGGCATTTCCTGTAGCACCATAAGCTACTCTAACTTTTAGGTTATCCACAAGATTGGAACCGCTTAAGAAAGCCTCTTCAGATAGTCTCCAGGCAGCAGAGGCAGATGGGAAGGTACCCCACTTTTGTTCTGAGCCAAATATAGAACCACCATCAGCTCTTACCGTAGCAGTAAATAAATACTTATCTCTAAAACTATAGTTAGCACGTCCGAAGAATGAAACGATATCTATCTTCTCGTTATCACTACCAATAAATCGGTCATTAGCAGCTCCTAAATCATAATAACTTGTTTTATCCGTTGGAAATCCTAAGCCCCTTGTATTAAATCTGAAATTAATATCCTGTTGCATGGAACCTCCTGCCACTATATTCAAACTATGCTCCTCCGAAATGGAGGGTGCATAATTTAGTGTTCCTTCAAAAAGCCTGGAAGAGCTTTTCGATTCAGATATTCCACCGGCAGCATCCGGTTCCCAGGAAGAGTAAGGACCAGGGGTGTACCATGCATTCGTGTTAGCAGCATTGTCATAACCAAAATTCACCTTGGCTACCAATCCTTGAACAATCTCATAATCAGCCCATAGCGTTAAATAAGTTCTATTTACTTCATTATCTCTGTCAGGAACTTCCATTCCAGCGAGTGGGTTTCTCCATGGTCTAACATCTCTTGAAAAAACCGTATTTCCATAAGTGCCATCATCGTTATAAGCCGCTCTTCCAGGTTCAGCTTGCAATAATTGATACATATCACCGTCATTTCTAGCACCTGCACGGTTATTAAGTTGTTTAGCCCTAGTTTGAGCAGTATAAATGTTTATGCCTACATTGGCTTTTTTTCCGAATTTTCTGTCTACATTTAAACGTACTGAGTTACGATTAAAATCACTGCTAAGCAAAATACCCTCTTGCATAAAAGAGTTTGCAGATAAAGCAAAACGAGTAGTTTCATCTCCTCCAGTGGCGCTAATGGTATGGCTTTGAATACCAGCTGATCTAGTACCTGCCTCAATCCAATCAGTATCATTTCCTACTGCTAAGTCCGCTGCACTAAACCATGGGTCACCGTCATTCGGTACATCAGCATATAATGCATTTCTGTTAGCTGCATAATCGTTCCAATTTAATAATTCCGCAGTATTATTAATCTGTTGAACGCCGGCATATCCATCATAACTAACGCTTACCTGACCTCTTTTACCTCTTTTAGTAGTAATCAAAACTACTCCTGAAGAACCTCTGGACCCATAGATAGCAGCAGCAGAAGCATCTTTCAGTATGTCAATTGTTGCAATATCAGCAGGGTTTATAGAAACACCCGCAGCTAAAGGGAAACCATCTACCACATACAATGGCTCAGTGCTATTTGAGATTGAAGAATTACCCCTGATCACAATAGACAACGATCCTCCGGGCGTACCGTCTGCACTTGATACTTCTACACCCGCAGCACGCCCTTGTAGCATACCAGCAGCAGAAGTTACAGCAGCTCCAGTGGTCATATCCTCTTCTGATAAGGAAACCACAGCGCCTGTCAAATCTTTTTTCTTTACCGAACCATAACCAATCACTACGATTTCTTCAAGAGCAGTAACATCAGGGACCATCGCTAAATCAATTACTGTTTGGTTTCCTAATACTATTTCCTCATGTAAGTATCCCACAGAACTAAACACTAACACGGCTTCTTCTCCTCCAGGGACTTCAAGTTTATAATTCCCTTCAACGTCAGTAACGGTGCCTTGAGCAGTTCCTTGCACAATTACGTTTACACCGGGGAGTCCATCTGCGTCTTCGGCAGAAGTTACTTTTCCGGTCACTTCTATCACTTGAGACTGAAGGTTCTCTGTAATAACTTCAGCATTATTCGGTAGTTTCGACACAAAAATATTATCATTGATTCGTTTAAATTTAATGTTGGCTTCTTTTGATAAAACTCTCAAAATATTACCAACAGATTCATTTTTTACTTTGATGCTAAGCTTTTTAGAAAGCTTAATTCCTCTGCTTTCATATGCAAATTGGAGGTCAGTCTTTTCAGTAATTTTAGTAAAAAACTCTTCAAGTGTAGAATTTTGAATGTCGAGACTAATATATATGTCCTCAACACTTTCAGGTTTTTGCCCGCTAATGTCGTTGGCAACTAAAAGTCCGCATAACAGACTTTGAATAAAAATGCCTAAAAACGTATTTCTTGCCATACGTAATACTTGTTGCAGTAATTTATTTTTCATAATTTTGAATAGAATTGGTTAAACATAAGTTTGATCAGAGTTACGCCTTTAGGTCGAATCTTGTCTTCGAAAACGAATTCGTTCTAAAGGCTTTTTTTGTTAGTTAACTTGAGTTATAAAGCATAATTATATTGTATTTAGTTTTCTATATAAACATTTTTTTCTTCTATATGGAAATTAAAACCAGCCGAAAAACTAATTCCATCAAGAACTCCTTCCAGACTTTTTCCTTTGAAAATACCGTTAAATTTCTCTACATCCGGGGCCTTATTATATATAAATTTTACATTATACCATTTCTCCAAAACAGACGAAATCTCCTTAAAATCAGCATCTTTGAAGTAAATCACATTGCTTTTCCATGAAATATATTCCTTCAGATTTACTTTCTCCTTTTTTATTTCGCCTGATTTTTTTTCAATATGAACCATTTCATCTGAGCCAAGATATTTTTCATTATCAACTTTACTTAAATAGTTGACCTTCACATTTCCGCTTGCTACGACAACCTGTACTACATCCTCATTCGGGTATGCCTTGATATTGAAAGAAGTACCAAGTACTGTCGTAGTGACATCACCGCTTTGAATATTAAATGGTTTATCCGGATTTTTTGTTACTTCAAAAAATGCTTCTCCTTCAAGAAATACCTCTCTCTTATTCGCAAAGTCCTTACTATATCGAATTTTTGATTCTGAGTTTAGGATTACTGTTGACCCATCATCCAGGGTTACGGTTAGTTTCTGTCCCCTGGGAACGACTTTCTCTACCATCACCTCTTGATAAATTGCAGAAGCATCACCTTCATTAAAATAATTTAAATATAAGAGGGCTCCGGCAACAATAAGAATTACAATGGATGCGGCCCAACCATAATACGATTTAACGTTTGAATTATATAGGGATATGTTATTATCGTCTAAGGTTTCAATAGATGACGCCTTTAAATTTGCTTTCAGCTCTTTGAGGTAAAGATCAATATCCTTAGAATCAACTATTTCCTCTTTAACCGTAAATCCAGAAATAATTTCTTTTGCTTTAGTGGCTAATATTTTATTATTAGCATCGAGTAATTGCCAGTCATTCCACTTGCAATTTGAACTCGGATCAATCACCCATCCAACAAATGAATCATCGTTAATAAGATCCTCTACTCGATTATAATTTTTATTTCTCATTTCGTATTATTTCCTTTCACTTTAATAAAGCCCTTAACATCCGGTTTATACTGTATATTTTAATTATATTTTAAAATATGAATATCGCCAAGAGTTAACTGCCTATATATCTATCGTTTATACAGATATAAATAATATCTATTTAGAAAAAATAATGAGAGAATGTGGTAAAATATTATCGAGAAACAACCTTTTGCTTAGACAAGGTTATCAAATAGGAAAGGCAAATTCTTATGAAAGTATGTACATTACAAAAAAGAAACAAGTATAAAGTAGGGCCCGGAGCTTGCTGATAGATTCAAACAAAAGGTTTCTTACTGATTGCATTTTTAGGTCCATTAATTTCGAAACTTCATCAATATCCAGTTGGCTATAAAACCTAAGGTATATAACTTCTTTTTGTCTGCTCGATAGTTGATTTAATGCGAGTTGAAGTCTATCTCTTTTTTCTTCTTCAAGCTCTTTGTAAATCATACTATTTTCAACTGAGAAATCAGCATCAAAAGTATATTGTTCATTTAAATCATCTATGCTGATTGTTTGTTTTTGGTATTTCAGTTTCTTTAGGATTTTCCTCTTTATAGAAATAAAAAAATAATATCGAATGTTATCAGTTGTTCCAAGGTTTTGCCGCTTAGTCCAAAGTTCTTCAAAAAGTTCTTGAATACAATCTTTAATAAATTCTTTATCGTATCGGAATTTCAAACCATAGTTAAATAATTCAGAAAAATACTTTGTGTAAATTTGGTCAAACGCCTCCTCATTCCCCAATTTAAAGCTTTCCCATAAAACGGAATCATTAACTTTTATTCTGTCCTCCAACGTTACCAATTGTTTAAATTACTCTTTACACATTAAGTTTATATCTATTACACTTTGGTTTTATTCAAATACAAAGTTTACCTAGGGTAAAATTCAAAAGTATATTTCTTTAACTATTTAAACAAGAGTAGGAATTAATTGGGATAAAAGTAGGTATCAATTTCTTCAAATGAGTATCTCTACTTTTAGTTTGGGTTATCAGCTTGGATAAGAAAATGCCAAAGCCAAATAAACATGGCTCCATCTTATTATACTGAATTGAAAACGCATATAAACTCCTTTCGTAATTACAGTTATTCCATCGGAGTTATCGATAATCGATATTTTCAGAATTAATAATTCAATCAATACTTAGTGCGCAAAGTAAATTAATCTTTCCACAAAGCCAGTATATATATTATTGGCAATTATATAGCTCTCAATCGTTATTAATTTAAGTTTCAAACTATTAGAGGTAAATATTGAATAAGTAATTTATAATTAATTATTCAAATATATCTTGACAAATAAATATATTTCTTTTAGCTTTGCGTACTAAGTTATAGTTATACATACTCTAAATGTCAAAATATTTTAAAATAAGTCAGGAGATTATCAAGCGTATTCAATCAGGTGAATTAATGCCTGGAATGCGTGTGCCATCCGAAAACGAAATCATTTCACATTATAAGGTGAGTTCTACGACGGCACGCAAGGCACTTAATGAACTTGAACAGGCAGGTTACGCATCGAAGATTAAGGGCAAAGGCACTTTTGTTCTTGTGCGCAATGTGGAAAGAACTGCCACCAAAATCCTTGGGTTTAGCAGCAACATGCGTCAGACAGGGCACAAGCCATCCTCCCAGTTACTTGACACAAAGATTATTAATTCCGGGTACTCAGCGACAATAAATGGGAGATGGTACACTATGAAAGGGCCGGTTATAAAAATCAGGAGACTTCGTTTTGCCGATGGCATTCCTATGATGCTTGAAGAACGATATATTTCATTGGATTTATGTCCGGATATCAATAAAAAAGATTTGGAAGGATCGCTATACGACATTTATGAAGATAGCTATTCCTTACAACTGACTGAAATTAATCAAATGCTTAGCGCAATAGTTATTACCGATAAAAAAGTTCAAAGCCTGTTCGAATTAAAGGATGACATTCCAGCGATCTTTGTAAATGGTGTTACATTCTGTGCAAAAGAGATTATTCTGGAAATGGAAGAATCTATTTATCGAGGCGATAAATATCGTTTCGCCGTAAAAGCGACAAAATAAATCTATAAAAACTACAATTAATTAAATGGAAACTTATGTATTCTAAAGAATTCGTAACCAATGTTTATAAGACACTGCTTACTATAAGAGTGTTTGAAACCGAGTGCATCAAGCTTTATCGTCAAGGGTTTATACGTGGTTACTTTCATCCATATTTGGGTGAAGAAGCCATAGCTGTTGGCGTATGCGCTGCACTTACTGATAAAGATTATATCACCAGCACACACAGGGGGCATGGGCACTGCATTGCCAACGGAGCTAATCTTGATAAAATGATTGCAGAGCTTCTTGGCAAAAAAGACGGGTATTGTAAAGGTCTTGGAGGCTCAATGCATATTGCAGATACGACAAAGGGCAATCTTGGTGCTAATGGCATAGTCGGAGCAGGGATTCCGATTGGAGTTGGGGCTGCACTCGGTGCTAAAATCCGTAAAGACGATCGTATTGCTGTAACCTTTTCTTCTGATGGCGCCGCAAACAATGGCGTATTTTCAGAGGCGCTAAATCTAGCTGCAGCCTGGGATCTGCCCTTCATACTTGTTTTAGAAAACAATCAATATGCTGTTTCAACTCCGATAAAAGAATCGTCCAGAGAAGTTGAACTCGTAAAACGAGGGAAAAGTCTTGGCGTAGAAAGTTTTAGGATTGATGGAAATAATGTATTCGAGGTTTATGAAACAACTAAGAAAGCAGTAAAAATTTGCAAGGAAGCCAAAGGGCCGGTATTAATCGAGGCAGTTACATTCAGACATGGTGGTCATCATGTAAATGATCCCGGGCTCTATTTGCCAAAAGACGAATTAGACTATTATATGGCCAAAGATCCGGTAAATTTCGTGCGAAAATATCTAATTGAAAATTCAGGTGTGAGTGAAAGTGAAATCAGTGAAATCGAATCTAATGTAAATAAGGAAATTGAAAATAGCATTGAATTTGCAAAGGGAAACGATGAAATGAGTAGTCAGGAGTTTCTGAAATTTATTGAGAACTATTGATATGAAAGAAATGAAAGAAATGATGTACCGTGAAGCATTGAATTCTGCTTTGAAGGAAGAAATGAGAGCTGATGACACAGTATTTATAATGGGCGAAGGCATTGCTGAAAGAGGCGGATCCTTTAAAGTCACTGTTGATCTGTTAAAGGAGTTCGGCGCACAGCGCATAATTGATACACCTATTTCGGAAGCTAGTTTTACCGGTGCGGGAGTAGGAGCAGCAATTGCAGGTATGAGACCTATTGTAGAAATACTATTTTCAGATTTTACCATGTTGGTTATGGACCAACTGGTGAACCAGGCTGCAAAATTTAATTTTATGACTGGAGGAGCAGGAAAAGTTCCAATGGTGCTGCGTACCCAAGGTGGTGTTGGTAACGGTCTTGCCGCTCAACATTCGCAAAGTCTGGAAGCGATTTTTTACCATATACCTGGGCTGAAATTAGTTATGCCATCCACGCCAATAGATGCAAAGGGATTGTTAAAGGCCGCTATCAGAGACGATAGTCCAGTAATTTTCCTCGAACACAAATTACTTTATATGAATAAAGGGCTGGTTCCTGAAGGAGATTACACTATAGAATTGGGGAAAGCTGATGTTAAAAAAGAAGGATCGGATGTTACTTTAATTGCATGGTCTAATATGTTGATTAGATCGCTTGCTGCTGCAGAAAAATTAGAAAAAGAAGGTATAAGTGTTGAGGTTATTGATCCAAGAACATTAGTTCCGCTGGATAAGGAAACAATTCTTGAGTCAGTGCGAAAAACCGAACACGTTGTCATCGTGCAGGAAGCAATCAGACGTGGTGGAATCGGATCAGATATTGCCTCAATTATTCAGGAAGAAGCATTTGATTATTTGAATGCTCCAATAAAAATAGTTGCAGGCTTAAATACTCCAGTGCCATTTAATTTGAATCTAGAAAAAATGGTTGTCCCGCAGGAGCAAGATATAATTAGTGCAGTACAAAATTTAGTCTGAGAATATCAGGAATAAAAACTTAGGCTAACATGACACATCAAATGTATTTGATACTAACATTAGAAAATTAAAAAAATGGTAAAGCCAATTAACATGCCTCAAGTGGGCCAGGATCTTGAAACTGCTATCATTTCGGAATGGTGCATTAAAGAAAATGATGAAATTGAAAAGGGTGATATCATAGCCGTTGTTGAGTCAGACAAGGCATCATTTGAGGTGGAAGCTTTCGAATCGGGCACCATATTGAAGCTATTATTTGAAGAAGGTGATGAAGCAGCAGTTTTCAAACCTATAGCATACTATGGTGATCCGGGTGATATGGTTGATGAAGCTGGGAATTCAGAGACTTCTACTGAATTGCAGTCAGCATCATCTACTGACACACAGCCTGAAGCTGAAGTACCTACAGAAAAAATCGGTAAAGGAATTCTTGCTACTCCTGTAGTGAAGCGAATAGCTAAAGAGCATAACATCGATATATCATCGATATCAGGAAGCGGTCCAAATGGACGTATCTTAAAGGAGGACATTCTGAATTTAGCTAAAAGCAATCAAACAGATTCGACAGAAAATGCAAAAAAATCGTCCAGTTCAACAAACGGAGATCAGCGTATTGAGTATTCAAAAATGCGGCAAAAAATCGCAAATCGCCTTGTAGAAAGTAAGCAACAAATTCCACATTACTATTTGTTCGTGGATGTGGATATTACGGATTTGCTTTTATGGCGACTCGATAAAAACAAGATCACTGACAATGGAAATAAGATATCCATCAATGATATATTGATTTTGTCAGTGGCAAAAACACTGAAAAAATTTCCTCAGTTGAATGCTCATGTCAGCCAAGACCATCTGATTCTTAAAAGTGACATAAATATTGGCATAGCAGTATCTCTGGAGGATGGCTTGATTGTTCCGGTGTTAGAAAATGCAGATGAAAAAGAAATTGAAAAAATCAGCCTGGAAAGCCGGAAAATTGTTGAGAGTGCAAGAAAAGGTAAACTTATGTCAAATGCCCAAGGAACATTCACGATTAGTAATCTTGGCATGTATGCTATCAACAAATTTATCCCGATTATCAATCCTCCTGAAGCAGCTATACTAGGTGTTGGTAGAGCTGAGAAAAAAGTTGTCCCCATGGCGTCAGCCGGTTTCGGAGTAAGGGATGTATTGACATTGACCCTTTCTTGTGACCATCGAGCAGTAGACGGAGCTCTTGGATCTCAATTTTTGGAAGAATTAAAAAATAACCTGGAAGCTATTAACGAATGATGGAATGATAAAAGGATAGAATGACATAATTCATTTTATCATAATCGCATTCTATCATTAACTCATTTATAAATAAAATATAGAACTAAATAAAAAAATATGGCACGTGAAAGTATGACAGAAATGCTTCGAAATGCCCGTGACGAAAAATACGGTGTTGCAGCATTTAATATTCTCGATTATAGCTCATTTAAAGTTGTTGTGGAAACGGCTAATGAGTTGGAAGCCCCCGTAATAGTGCAAACTTCCGTAAAAACCGTAAACCTTTGGGGCTATGATGCAATCGCATCGTGGTACAGGGAATTGACCAACAACGTAGATGTTCCAGTAGCTCTGCATGTAGATCATTGCACAGATATTGAGGTGATTAAGAATTGTATAAAAGCAGGATGGTCTTCCGTGATGATAGATGCTTCGTCTAAACCGTTTGAGGAAAATCTGGAAATATCAAGAAAGGTTGTTGAATTGGCCTCTGCTGCCAACGTGAGTGTTGAAGCTGAATTGGGAGAGATTGGTGGCGTGGAAGATGACCTCATAATTGATGAGGAAGATGCAATCTTAGCTGATCCTGCAAAAGCCAAAATATTTTGTGAAGAACTTGACTTGGCAGTTTTTGCGCCTGCTATCGGTACGGCGCATGGGGTGTATAAAGGCGAACCCAAAATTGCATTTGACCGAATCGAAGAAATCGCTTCGACAACCGGAGTGCCTCTTGCATTACATGGTGGAACAGGTCTTGCTGACGAGGTGTTTAAAAAATGTATTGGAATGGGTTGCGCTAAAGTAAATATTTCAACACAGCTAAAACACACCTATATCAATTCGTTTACAGATTTTAAAAACGAGAATCCCAATTTATTTGAGCCGGTTAAGTTTATTGATTATCAGATCAAAAGATTGAAGGATGATGTAAAGAAAAATATCATACTTTTTGGAGGTGCCGGTAAAGCCAGAAAACAAACTCATTGAATAAATTTTGCCATCGATTTACAATTAAACATAAACAAGAAAAATGAAAGCACTAATATTTGACTGTGATGGTGTTCTGGTAGATACTGAACGTGATGGACACAGGGTGGCTTTTAATAAGGCATTTGTCAGCAAAGGTATTGATGCCCAATGGAGTGTGTCACAGTATAAAGAATTGATAAAGGTTGCCGGAGGCAAGGAGCGTATGGTATCATATTTTGACCAGCACGGGTGGCCGGATAATATAGCTGATCGCAAAGAATTTATACAAGATATGCACAAGTTGAAAACCCAGCTCTTTATGGATATTATCGAATCGGGCGAACTATCCTTGAGACCCGGTATTGCCAGAATAGTGGATGAAGCAATTGCCGAAGGAATACAATTAGCAGTTTGTTCAACATCAAATGAAAAGGCCGTAACCTTAATTGTCGAAAAACTATTAGGTCCGGAAAGGCGAAAACACTTCAACGCTATACTTGCAGGAGATGTAGTTTCCAGAAAGAAACCTGATCCTGAGATTTACAATTTAGCACTTCAAAAATTATCTCTAAACCCCAGGGATTGTGTAGTTATCGAGGACAGTCGAAATGGCTTTTTAGCTGCTCAATCTGCAGGAATGCATTGCCTGATTACAACAAATGGATATACAGATCAGGATGATTTTTCTGGTTCAGATATGATTGTTCCTGAATTAGGTGATCTCCCAAATGAAATAGTTACAATAAAGGAAATAATAAAACTTACAACTTAAATAAAAAAACGATGAAAATATTCATGGATACTGGTGATGTAGAAGCTATTAGAAGGGCATATGATACCGGAATGGTTGATGGTGTTACTACTAATCCAACGCATATTGCCAATTCTGGCAGGCCATTTAAAGAAGTAATAAAAGAAATTTGCTCAATAGTTCCGGGACCTGTAAGTGCTGAAGCTATGGGAAGTAATGCAGAACAGCTCGTTCATGCAGCAGAGGATATCGCCAAAATTGCCGATAACATTGTCATTAAAATCCCAATGAACGTAGAAGGTTTAAAAGCTGTTCCTGTATTAGAAGAAAAAGGGATCAAGACTAATGTTACCATGATTTTCTCTTCTACTCAATGCGCACTTGCCATGAAAGCAGGAGCTACATTTGTCAGCATTGTTTTGTCAAGATTAGATGCCATAGCAAATGAAAGCGACATACTGATCGAAGATTCTGTGATCATTAAAAACAACTTTAATTTCAAATCGGAGGTCTTGGCGGCAAGCTTAAAAACTCAAAATCATGCGCTGTCATGCTTGCGCGCAGGAGCAGATATTATTACTATTCCCGAGTCATTACTTTTTCAAATGTATAAGCATTCGCTTACTACCGAAGGGCTTGCTCAATTCGAAAAAGATTGGCAGAAGGTTGCTCAATAAGGATTTTCATTTAAATCGCTAAATGAAGTCGAATTAAAATTGATATAAAATTATAATAGAAATAAGACAATGAAAAGAAGCCCTAAAATTATTAATCGTCCATGGGGACGGTATCTTGAATACGCGAGAAACGAACCTTGCACGGTTTGGATTGTAGAAATGAATGCAGGAGAAGAAGGAAGCCTTCAATCTCATGAGAATTTTGACGAACTCTGGACCATGCTAACGGATGGTGGAGAAGTTCAGGTTGGTGAAGAAGTTTTTCAGGCCAAGGCTGGAGATGAATTTTTTATCCCAAGAAAAACAAAGCACCGGTTAAGTAATAAGAGTGATCAACAACTTAGGATGTTCGAAGTAACTTACGGTGATGTTCAAGATGAAGATAAGGTAAGATACAATGACAAGTACGGTAGATCATAGTATTCTATCTGAAATCCAAAAGAATGATAAAATGGCAAATAAAGTGAAACCTGTACTGTGTATTGGTGACCTTGTAGCTGATATTTTCACGAGTCCTATTGCTAATATTCCATTACCCGGCGAACCTATTGTTACAGATAATATATTGGTGATGCCCGGTGGGAATTCATTAAATACCGCTGTGGCTTTATGCCGGATGGGTGATCAGGTAACAATTGGTGGAAGCGTGGGAGATGATGCTCTTGGTGATCTGTTACTTCAACAATTAAAAGAATTAGGTCTGGATGTACGTGGCGTAAAAAAAGAAGCCAATGGACTATCAGCCTCAACAATAATTTTGAATGTAGGGGGAGAAGACCGACGCTATATTATGAATTTGGGTGTTGGAGCATCCTTTACCGGTGAGCATTTATCATTTGATTTAATTCCCGAGAATGGCGTGGTGTTGGTAGGAGGATATTTAAAACTACCGGCATGGAACGATGAACTACTGGCAGATTTTTTAAAAGAAGCTAAAAGGAAAAATAATAAAGTAGTTTTTAATGTCTGTATTGTTCAAAATAGCAATGTTGACCCAAAAAGGGTCCTGCCTTTACTCAAATATGTAGATATCTTTTTGCCAAATAAAGATGAAGCTCACTCAATCACTGATAAAGAAGACATACCTCAACAAGCAAAACAGCTACACGCAGCCGGAGTAAAAAATGTGATAATCACAAAGGGTATTGAGGGCCTATATGCCAGTGATGGAAAGTCTCATATAAATATGGGGACTTTTCAAGTAACTACTATTGATCCTTCGGGCTGTGGGGATTGCTTTACTGCCGGACTCATTGCCGCACTTCGTCGAGGATGGGAAATTATACCCATGCTGAAATTTGGCAGTGCAGTCGGTGCTCTTGGAGCAACCGCTTTGGGCTGTACAACCGGTGTGCCTCTGTACGAGGATGTTGACCAATTTATGGAAAAGAATAAAATCGAAATAGCAGTTGCTGATATTAACTAAGGTAAAAACAATCATGATTTTTCTTCTGTAAGACTTATATACATGAAAAAGATAAAAGGCCCGGGAATATTTCTTGCACAATTTTTAAGAGACGAGGCACCATATAATAATCTTTTGGATATAAGTAAATGGATTGCATCACTTGGATACAAGGGCGTCCAGATTCCTACTTGGGATAGGCAGGTATTTGACCTCAAAATAGCAGCGGAGTCAAGCGATTATTGTTCAGGTTTAATTGAGAACCTTAAGGATATTGGTCTCGAACCGACAGAACTCGCGTCACATTTACAAGGGCAGGTACTGGCTATGAACAACAGTTACAAGACTGCTTTTTCGGCTTTTTACCCAGAAAATTTAAATGATGCAGAAATTGTCGAATGGTCAACAGACCAACTCAAAAAATCAGTATTAGCTTCTGCAAATATGGAATTGTCTTCCATACCTGTTCTCTCAGGTGGGTTTGCATGGCATATGGTTTATCCTTGGCCACAACGACCTGACGGATTGATCGATGAGTCATTTAAGGAACTTTATAAACGCTGGAAACCTATACTCGATTTTGCCAATGAATATGGAATCAAGATCGCTTATGAGCTCCATCCGGGTTCAGACTTATTTGATGGAGCAACCTTTGAAAGATTTCTTGATATCTCGAATGAACATCCTGCGGTTAGTATCAATTACGATCCGAGTCATTTTCTGTTGCAGCAACTAGATTATTGTCATTTCATTGAATTATATGGTGAAAGAATTTCCGCTTTTCATGTTAAGGATGCAGAACTCAATCCGAATGGACGCACCGGCGTTTATGGTGGTTACGAATCCTGGCAGAACAGAGCCGGTAGATTTAGGTCAATTGGAGATGGGCAAGTCGATTTTAAACGGATATTCACATTACTGGCAGAAAAGGGGTATGATGGTTGGGCAGTACTGGAATGGGAATGTTGTATAAAAAGTCCAGAGCAGGGTGCGCGGGAAGGAGCTCCTTTTATAAAAAATCATATTATGGAAACCACCGATATCGCATTTGATGACTTTGTCGGCAATAAAACGAATACCGAAATAAACCGAAGAATTTTGGGTATAGGTGATTTTGATAATTGAAGATTAGAGAAATTTATTCGACAACTGTGTGTTTGGAAAAAATATAAGGATATAGTAAAAAGAAGATAATATGAAAAGGGAAATTAATGTTGGAATTATTGGTGCATCATTCATGGGCAAAGCACATAGTAATGCTTACGCAAATGTTTCGCATTATTTTGATTTACCCGCAAAACCTGTAATGCGTGTTGCATGTGATACAAATCCTGAATCTTTAGATAGATTGGTAAATCAATATGGTTGGCAGGAAAAAGAATCTTCATGGAAAAAACTAGTCGAAAGAGATGATATTGACCTTATCGACATTTGTACCCCCAATTTGTATCACAAAGAAATTGCTATCGCTGCGACTAAGAATGGCAAGCATGTAATTTGCGAAAAACCTCTTTGCATGAATACAGATGAAGCTAAAGAAATGCTGGATGCTGCTGAAAAGGCAGACGTCAGGCATATGACAGCTTTTAATTACAGAAGAGTTCCTGCTATCGCTTTGGCTAAAAAATTAATTGATAATGGTAAAATAGGCAAAATACATCATTTCAATGCGGTTTATTATCAGGATTGGTTAGTTGATCCGAAATTTCCCTTTGTGTGGAGACATGATTTGAAGGCCGGAGGGTCTGGTGCCCATGGAGATATGAATGCGCATACAGTTGATTTGGCAAGATTTCTTGTTGGGGAAATAGATACCGTAACTGCTATGGAAAATATATTTATCAAGGAACGACAAAAAAGTGATGGCAGTGGTACTGCAAATGTTACTGCCGATGATGCAATGGTATTTCTTGCTAAGTTCAATAATGGAGCTTTAGGAAATTTTACTGCGACAAGATTTGCTACAGGTAGAAAAAATTATCTGCGACTTGAAATATTTGGCAGCGAAGGCGCGATTATATTTAACCTGGAAAACCTGAATGAACTGGAATATTTTTCTCGAAACGACAGTTCTGAAATTCAAGGTTTTAGAAAAATTTTAGTTACAGAGAGCAATCATCCATTTATAAATATGTGGTGGCCCCCTGGTCATATCATTGGATGGGAACATACAATCATTCATGAGATTGGGGAACTACTACTTGCCATTGAGAAGGGAGAATCTGTAAAAGCTGATTTCTATGATGGATTTCGATGTCAACAGGTACTTGATGCCGTACTGCAATCTGCTTCACGCCTTGAATGGATTAAGATACCGGATTCATGAGTTCAGAAGCAATTAATTTGATATTCATCATTTGTTGCTATGGCTATTGGGTTAAGGGTATATTATAAATAAATCTATGTTGTTGAACAATCTATATAGAGTTTAGATTAGCAAAATTTTAAATTAATTGTACAAGTAATTATTCAAAATTAAACAGTAAATGATATGAAAAAATTGAATCCTTTTTTTGCATTTTGTTTTAGTCTTACAATTTATTTAACAATAAATGTATCACAAGCACAATCACCGGTTTCATCTTGGACGTACAAAGAAATCGATAATAATAAAAGCAAATGGGGCGATTATGATACCCCAAATTCTCCAAAATGGCTTAGATATTTTGGGTTGGACATGGGTGATCTCAATGGAGATGGGCTTAAAGATGTGCTTACAGGACGATGGATTTATCTGAATCCCGGTGGAGATATGAATGCGGATTGGTCCAAGATAGATCTGGGAATGAATGTAGATGGTATTCTGGTCATGGATATTGATGGAGATGAATATGGCGACGTGATCGCTCAGGCCTTACCAAATGTATATTGGTTTGAAGCCACAAACAAAGAAGGGACATCCTGGAAATCAATTAAGATTGGTGAAATCCCTGCCACTTCACATACCAACAGCCAGGGTTTCGCCAGAGGACAGATTCTTTCCGGAGGTAAAGAGGAGTTTGTAATTGCCGGAAATGGCAACATCTACTGTTTTGAGATCCCTGGCAAACCAGAAAAAAAAGATTGGAAGATCACACTCGTAGCCGATAATACTTCCGATGAAGGCATTGGTTTGGGAGATATAGATGGAGATGGAGATATCGATATTGCCGCAGGAAGAAAACCGAAAGGAGGTCATGAACCATTGATTGTAGTATGGTTTGAAAATCCTGGAGATGGTTCCGGAAGCTGGAAAAATTATGAGATAGGTAGCACTAATCATTCGGCTGATCGATTTGCCGTTGCCGATTTGAATGGTGATCGTAAAGCAGATATAATTATTACTGAAGAGCGTTATCCTGGAATAGAGCCAGATGGTAATATATTTTGGTACGAACAACCGGATGACAGAACAGGAGAATGGAACAGAAATAGAGTCGTTACACAATATTCCATCAATAATCTGGATGTGAAAGATATGGATGTAGATGGTGATATGGACATTATAACAAGCGAACATAAAGGACCAGGCCCGGAGCTTCAGCTATGGAAAAACGATGGAAAGGGCAACTTTACTAAGAAGATTTTGGATATGGGAAAGGAAAGTCATCTTGGTACCCAGGTGGAAGATATGGATGGAGATGGTGACCTGGATATTATAAGTATCGGCTGGGATGAGTACAAGTTTGTCCATCTGTGGAGGAATGATGAGATAAGCAAAGAGTCACGAAAATGGAGATTAGTCTCGTCTGCAAATGGGGATATAGAAGTACCCAACAGTGGTAATCAACAGACTGCTACTCTGATCATGGATGTTGACAAAGACGGCGCAATGGAATTCTTTATCACAGAAAGAACTGCTGCCCCGGCAGTTACCATGTATCGTCATACAAAAGGTGAATGGAAAAGATATATCGTAGATAAAGAATTAGTGTTCATTGAAGCGGGATCAACCTCCTATGATATTGATGGAGATGGTGATGAAGACATCGTTTTTGGTGGAGATAGCAAAAGTAATGAAATATGGTGGTGGGAAAACCCCTATCCAAATTTTGATCCGGTAATTCCCTGGAAGCGATATACAATTAAAAAGTCCGGTAAGAACAAGCATCATGATCAGATGTTTGGCGATTTTGACGGTGATGGGCAGCAGGAATTGGTATTCTGGAATCAGCGCAGTGCAGCACTTATGTTAGCTGAAATTCCTGTCAACCCTAAAGAAGTGGAAGAATGGCAGATTCAAACCATTTATCAATACTCCAATGATAGTGAAATGGAGCCATTGGTGGGAATTAATGGCTATCCAGGCTGGCAATCTGTAAATGAACACGAGGGTTTGGCTAAAATTGATATGGATGGTGATGGTGTGGAAGATATTATTGGCGGAGGTAGATGGTTTAAATATTATCAAGGAAAGTTTATTGAAAACATCATCGATGCAAGCTATACTTTTAGTCGTAGTGCTACAGGACAGTTTATTGAAGGAGGTCGTCCGGAAGTTTTACTGGTAGTAGGAGATGGAATTGGTCCATTAAACCTGTATGAATGGCATGGACAGGATGGAAGCAAGCAAGCAGGTACTTGGGCAAGGACACAGTTGATAAAAGAGATGGATAATGGACACACGATTGACGTACTTGACTTTAATAACGATGGTAAACTGGATATTTTTATCGCTGAAATGCGATTTGGAGAAGGTAATCCGGATGCAAGAGTACGTATTCTGCTGGGTGATGGACAAGGCCATTTCAAGGAAATGGTATTAGTGGAAGGATATGGGGTACACGAAGGCAGGATTGCCGATCTGGACGGTGATGGCGACTACGACATACTGGGCAAACCATATACATGGCAAGCGCCATTGTTGAACATCTGGATTAACGAAGGACCGCTTTCTTCTCAAGATGAGTAAGCAATCTCGGGGCAAGCCCAGAGGCATTGTTTACTAAAATAATTCAATCTGATGATTAACTTTCAATTTTTTATATTCTTTCTCAACTCCTTGGTTCTTCACATTAATGTGATATACTTACTATCTTGTGACATCGAGTCACAAGATAGTAAAACGAGGCAAGCCTCGGGGCATTAAACCTTGTAAGAGTAAAAACTTCTGATGTTAATACATTTGCCAATGGTGATGGTGAGTGGGCCTGTGCCTGCCTCTTCAGGAACAATTACTGATTATCACTTACCCGTTGCACAACGGCTGCACTATCTTGAAACTTAACTGAAACAATTTTTGCGTCAACACAAAAATTTGCTTCTATTCTTTTTGTCTAAATATTTCATAATTTTCATTTATTATTTCTTAAATTTTAATAAAATTATCATGTCTTGCGTGTTGCATGTGATACAAATCTTGAATCTTTAGACAGGTTGGTAAATCAATATGGTTGGCAGGAAAAAGAATCTTCATGGAAAAAACTAGTCGAAAGAGATGATATTGACCTTATCGACATTTGCCCCAATATGTATCACAAAGAAATTGCTATCGCTGCGGCTAAGAATAGCAAGCATGTGATTTGCGAAAAACCTCTTTGCATGAATACGGATGAGGCTAAAGAAATGCTGGATGCCGCTGAAAAGGCAGACATCAGGCATATGACAGCTTTTAACTATAGAAGAGTTCCTGCTATCGCTTTGGCTAAAAAATTAATTGATAATGGTAAAATAGGCAAAATACATCATTTCAATGCGGTATATTATCAGGATTGGTTAGTTGACCCGAATTTTCCCTTTGTATGGAGCCATGATATGAAAGCCGGTGGGTCGGGTGCACATGGCGATATGAATGCGCATACAGTTAATTTGGCAAGATTTCTTGTTGGAGAAATAGATACTGTGACTGCTATGGAAAATATATTTATCAAGGAACGACAAAACAGTGATGGAAGTGGTACAGCAAATGTTACTGCCGATGATGCAATGGTATTTCTTGCTAAGTTCAATAATGGAGCTTTAGGCAATTTTACTGCGACAAGATTTGCTACAGGTAGAAAAAATTATCTGCGACTTGAAATATTTGGCAGCGAAGGCGCAATTATATTTAATCTGGAAAATCTGAATGAGCTGGAATATTTTTCTCGAAACGATAGTTCTGAAATTCAAGGTTTTAGAAAAATTTTAGTTACAGAGAGCAATCACCCATTTATAAATATGTGGTGGCCTCCTGGTCATATCATCGGATGGGAACATACAATCATTCATGAGATTGGGGAATTACTACTTGCCATTGAGAAGGGAGAATCTGTAAAAGTTGATTTCTATGATGGTTTTCGATGTCAGCAGATACTTGATGTGGCACTTAAATCGGCTTCATGCCTTGAATGAAAAATACCGGATCAAAAGTTCAGAAGCAAATAAATTGACCTTGATGGCAAGCTCTTCACCTATGGGTATGACTATTGATTTAATGTAATGGTTCATCCACGAACCTGGTTGCTTCAAGAAAGGATTGCCTACTATATCTGGTTTAATGTGAGATAACAAATTGTATCAGCAGTCAGAAGCGCTAATTGTAACTAAACAAACAAGTCACTATAGTACTTTAAATTTGATTTCGTTACAATATCTATTGGCAGATAATTCATTTTACTTATTGGTTTCTTTTTGAGCAATAAATCATAAAATAACCTAATGCCGGAATGAGCCTGAGTGTAAGGCCTTTGAGAAATTAGAAAATCTATGACACCTTCACTCAGATAGTTTACATTTTGTTCAATCAGGTCATAGCCAATAAGTGTGTACCTGTCTAAGGTTGAAAAAGCAGGAGCCACCTTATGAATACCATTTGTGACAAATACCCCTTGGATAGTTGGCATAGTATTGATGAGTTCGGTAAGCTCAAACTTTATAATACTATCATCGTCAAGCATATTTTCATACTTTATTATTGACCTATCCTTATCCTTAAAGAAATCTCGAAATCCATTTTCCCTGCTTATAAAATGGTTATGATTGTCATGCTTACGTGAAAGTGAAATAATGAGCACTGTAGCATCCAGAGGAAGACATTTATATAACAGTTCAGCTGCAACGAATCCACTGTCGGTCGAATGCTGACCTATGAAAGATATGTCAGTGAGCTCAGGAGTTTGTGTATCAAAAAAGATTACAGGTATTCTTTTGCGTTTTAATTGGGTGACTAATTTTATTGTTTCAAGGTCAAACACAGGCACCATGAATACGCCATCATACGTTCGGTTTAAAATCACCGCAGATTGTTCTGCAAAAGAGCGTTCATTATTTTGCTGAAAATGATAGATATCGATATTAAAACCGAAAGGAATCAACTCGTCAGCGGCATCTTCAAAACCTCTCTTGTGTTCCTGCCAATAAGGAATCTCATCTGTGGCTTCTGGTATAAGCACCGCAATCATATACTGCTTGGCTGATTTTAAACGGCTGGCAAGTATGTTTGGAGTATACCCCAATTCTTTAATAGCCTGAAGAATACGTTCTTCTGTTGCCTTTGAAACTCCCCCACGATTATTAAGTACCTTATCAACCGGACCTGTAGATACACCTGCATGATGAGCTATATCCTTAATACCAATGGGATTATGTTTCATATTTAAGGATATATTTATAAATAAAATTTGGAACGGCAATGGCTATCACTTACTTTTGATCAAAAATAGTGAACGTTGACTATTTTATAAAGCAGCAGGGCTGTTTTTTTTAACGCTGAAATAGTCAACGTTCACTATTTTAAGAAATTATCATAATTAGAACCAATTATTATGAAAGTAGGAATAGATAGTTATTGCTATCATCGTTTTTTTGGAGAGGTCTACCCAGGTCAGGATAAACCGAAAAACATATTATCATTTGAACAGTTTTTAGATAAAGCGATAGCGCTGGATATTGATGGCTTATCCCTTGAGTCTTGCTTTATCCCGAAATTTGATGACGCCTATTTGCAATCAATAAAAAACACACTAGATAAAGCAGGACTTGATCGTGTATATGCATGGGGTCACCCTGATGGTCTTGAAGGAGGAAAGAATCAGGCGGCCTACGAAGAAATGATCGAGCATATAGAATATGCCAGCAGGATAGGAGCCGAGGTAATGCGTGTAGTAGGTAGTAGCCTTCAGTTCAGGTTTGAACCACACGAACCGCAACTGGAAAAACTTGCGTTTATGTTTAGTGAGGCTACAAAAATAGCTGAGCAAAAAGGAATAAGGCTGGCAGTTGAAAATCATATAGACTATAATTCGAAAGAAATCCTACAATTGGTACAGTCAGTCAATTCATCAAATTTTGGTGTAAATTTTGATACAGGTAATTTTTTACGTGTACTGGACGACCCGATACAAGCCATGGAAATACTTGCCCCCTATGTATTTGCTACCCACATCAAAGATTTATTGCCAGTAAAAGGATTGCCTGTCAATGCATGGAATTTCTTTTCCTGCGTACCTACAAATGCCGGTCTCATTGATAATGCCGAATTGGCTCGAATATTAAAAAACAATAATTATCAGGGCTTTCTTGCAGTGGAAATAGATTGGTTACACCCAACATATGCCAACAAAGAAGAAGAAGTTGTAGCTATAAGCGTCAAGGAGTTAAGAAAACTAGTAGCGATATAATAATGATGATGGCAGCACGCAAAAAATTAAATATCGGCATCATTGGATATAAGTTTATGGGAAAAGCCCATAGTAATGCATGGAAAAAAGCACCCTTATTTTTTGACCTGCCTTTTGAGCCAGTATTGAAAGCAGCCTGCGGAAGACAAAAGGAAAACCTTGAAGAATTTGCAGAGAAATGGGGCTGGGAGGAAACAGAGACAGACTGGAGAAAACTTATAGCTAGAGAAGATATTGATGTGATTGATATAGCACTTCCGCAGCATCTCCACTTTGAAATTGCAGTTGAAGCAGCAAAAAATGGGAAACATATTTTTTGCGAAAAACCCATGGCCATGAATAGCCAACAGGCAGCTGAGATGCTTCGCGTATCTGAAGAACATGGAGTGATCCACTACCTAAATCATAATTACCGTCGTGTACCAGCAATAGCACTGGCCAAACAAATGATTGAGGATGATTTGCTTGGAAAAATTTACCACTGGCGTGCTACATATCAGCAAGACTGGATAACAGACCCTGATTTTCCACTTACCTGGCAACTTCAAAAAGAACAAGCCCAAGCAGGCCCTCAATGGGATCTCAACTCGCACTGCGTAGATCTGGCGCACTTTCTGGTGGGTAGCATATCGGATGTCACAGCGATCACGGCAAATTTCATTAATGAAAGACCACTGGCAAGGGAGGGTGCAACTGGAAATCTCAAGGCAGAGGCAAGCAACAATGGTATGGGGCAAGTTACGGTAGAGGATGCTGCACTTATGCTGGTGAATTTTTCCTGCGGTGCAGTCGGGTCGTTTGAAGCGACACGTTTCGCCAATGGCCGAAAAAATAAAATGTCCTTTGAAATATATGGCAGTAAAGGGAGTCTGGTTTTTGACCTGGAGAGATTAAATGAACTTCAATATTATTCGGTCGATGACATTGAGGGCTTGAAGGGATTCAGAACGATTTTAGTCACCGAAGATAAGCACCCTTACATAAAAAACTGGTGGCCTCCTGGACATATTATTGGCTATGAACATACTTTTATCCATGCTGTAGCAGATTTTACAAATGCTGTGGCAAATGGGAAATCCATTAGTCCGAATTTTCAAGACGGGGTAGAAGTAATAAAAGTATTGGAAGCCGGTTTAGAGTCATCAAAGAAAAAGAAAACAATAACTGTTAATTAGCATACCCAGAGTAACTTAATCAGCTTAAAACAAATTATTAAATGAAAAAATCCTTGAAAGAACAATTTCTAAAAGATGGTTATATAATCATGGACATCCTTTCTAATCAGGAGATAAGTCACCTAAGGAAAATTATGGATGATTTGCTCAGTCCAAAATCAAAATTCAGCGATACTACCTTGATCAGTTCCTCGTTTCAGCATCTGGGGGATAGTATAACGGAATTTGGCAAAGAAGCGAGGCAATACTATTTTCATCTGCTTACCAAACCAAACACAGAATCCATTCATCATGCGTTTCATCATCCTACCATTTTAAATGTGGTGGAAGAATTGATAGGACCAGATTTAATTGTAAATAATGCTTCCATACTTGCGGCCAATGTCGGCACTTCTTACTCACTGGGCTGGCATCGTGATGTCATCCAAATACCAGAGAATGAAATTGAAGACTGGTTATTCTCACCCGAACGTTTTCATAACAGTGTACAGATCAATCTACCGCTAGTAGATGAGAGTGCGCTCTGGATTGTGCCAGGCAGTCACAACAGACCGAATTTAGCTGAAGAGAATGCTGCTTTTTCCGGATCTAAACATTATGCACCTGTAGGAGCTGACATGCCAGGAAGCATGCCTGTAACCCTGAAAGCAGGACAGGCAGTAATTTACAATAATAGCCTTATTCACCGAGGGCATACGGAAGCGATGAAGTTACCAAGAAGAACATTGCATATGGGTTATCATAGTGCTGTATTCCCTCCTACCTGGCACTTTTATTTATTAGATGGTAATTTATTAACCGCCGAGTATCTGAAAACATTAAGTCCAACCATGAAATCAATGATGGAAGCGTATCTGGCTTGTCGTGCTAAATACCCAGACATGGCAGCGACCTGGACCAAAAAGTATAATTTTCCTGAGCTGTTGTCATAATGCCGATATCATTGCGTGAACTGATGAAAAAGTGGTGGTTATTTATACCTGTTTATATTGGAATTTCCATGCTACATATTAATTGTGGTGAAAAGCCGGTAACATATGTTGCCGGCAATGACTGGGATGCTGCGGGAGGAAATACCGGACAAACAAAATATTCTACATTAAATCAGATTAATAAGGAAAACGTAGGGCAGCTGGAGATAGCCTGGACATTTCACTCGGGCAGCAAGGCCGAAAATGTACAGCTAAATCCATTGATTGTTTCGGGCGTGGTATATATAACAACCCCTGCAAATGAATTGATTGCTTTAGATGGCACCAATGGTCAAGAGGTATGGAGCTTTGACCCGGCCAGAGAAGAGGAGTCTTTTGGCGGAATAAACCGGGGACTGGCCTACTGGAAAAATTAAATGGAAAGTGCAGTTAGGCGAATATGCCGAGCTCACCCAGCGGGGGATTCCAATAACCGGAACAGAAAATTTTGGTGGCAGTATTGCAACGGCAGGAGGTGTTATATTTATTGGAGCCACAAGAGACCAAAAGTTTCGGGCATTTGACAAAGACACCGGCAAGGTATTATGGGAACATCAATTGCCGTACGGAGGATATGCCATACCAAGTACTTACATGATCAATAGAAAACAATATGTTGTCATTCCTGCTACAGGAGGTGGTAAGCTGGGCACACCAACAGGAGATGCTTATATCGCATTTGCATTGCCAGACACATTAATCTATAATCATTAATTTCTGGCTATGAGATAGATATGGTAAATCTAAAAATTAATCAACTATTGTTGAATAAATACATATAATTTCTAACTATAATTTTACTAAAATGATGCGAATTAACGAACTCAGAAAAAGCTCTTTTTTACATGCAGCAATTTATTTTTTCTTTACGATACTAATGGTGACGGGAATTAGGAATATGAATGCTCAAGTCCTGGAAAACAATTCAGACGTATTCTCAAAAAGCAATCTTGCTGCCTGGTGTATCGTTCCTTATGATGCTATGAACCGTGGACCGGAAGATCGTGCTAAAATGTTACATGAAATAGGCATCACAAAATTGGCTTATGATTGGAGGACAAAACATATACCAACTTTTGACCAGGAGCTTGCAGCCTTAAATAAATACAATGTGAAACTGGCTGCCTTTTGGATGACGACTGATCATGATCCTGATAATGATGAGCGGATCCAAAAGGTATTTGATTTTTTGGAAAGGAACAAAGTGAAAACCCAGATATGGCTATCTATGAAAGATCTTGGAGAGGTATTTGAATTGTTGGACCACAAGGCCAAAGTAGAGTATACGGCAAAGCCAATAAGTAATATTGCAAAACGTGCTGCAAAACTTGGATGTAAGGTAGGTCTTTATAACCATGGAGGATGGTTTGGCGAACCTGAAAATATAATATCTATAATTGATTATATGAAACTACCCAATGTAGGAATGGTATATAACTTTCATCATGCCCGATTACATCATGAGCGTTTTCCCGAATTTTTTCCGAAGATTAAACCATACCTATATTCCTTGAATCTTGCAGGTTTGAAAAAAGGTGATACTGTTAATTTTTTTAGAGTAGGTCAGGGAAATGTAGAAGCCGAAATGATAAAATTAGTTTGGGAAAGCGGATATAATGGACCGATTGGAATTATTAATCATGATAAAAATGAAGATGCCAAAAAGGGTCTGCTGGACGAGATGGAAGGACTAAAGAAAATATTGAAAGAAATAGGTGATGAAAATGCGCTGAGAACTTATGAATAAAAGGCCGTCACGGACAGATTATATTTTAACGTGAACTCTATGATAACCTTGGAATAGTTCAAATATTTAATACATGCTGAGTCTTATAACTCCAATTCTTTCTTTATAATCAATTACTGTCATCCGACTAAATTCAAAATTAGCTAAAAAGGTTTTGTTTTGGTTAAATTAAGGTGATTTTCCTTTTGGTTGAAAAACACCCCCTGTTTGATTAT
>VAPL010384380.1_pt1 | contig 26449 bp, 27 predicted proteins | sample 3395061 | NCBI WGS metagenome assembly VAPL01 (sample SAMN08290444, study PRJNA428436) | hydrothermal vent metagenome | isolation source: Deep-sea hydrothermal vent chimney 2 | place: Pacific Ocean: Juan De Fuca Ridge | depth 2182 m m | reverse complement strand
GGCAATCTTGTTTATATGGGGTATATTCCAGCAAGATTGCCGCGCTATCGCTCGCAATGACCAGGCTTTCTATATTCAAAGCAGGGGCTTAAAGTTAACGGAACAGCAGTGAACTCGAATATATTCTTTAGTGCGCCGTGGTTAATAATATTTAATGCGCCACCGCATCCGATCGATGCAGTCCATATTTACGCATTTTTTCAACCAAGGTAGTACGCCGCATCTGCAATCGTTTGGCCGCATGTGCGACAACACCATCAGAGTCATCCAGTGCTTGTTTTATAAGTGAATATTCCAGGCTAATAAGATGTTCTTTTAAATCAAAGCCGTCTTGAGGAATTCGAAAGGCGTCATTGATTTTACCTGCGACGGTATTTTCAACTGCAGTATCCTGTGCTTGATGTATTTCTTCCACAATAGCCGTACCACGAAATTTTTGTGGTAAATCACGAACATCAACAACACCATACGGAAACATAATAACTAAACGTTCGAGTAAATTAGACAACTCCCGAACATTTCCCGTCCAGGGGTACTCACAGAGTACCGCGATGGCCGTTGTGGTAAAGCGTACCGAACCACGTTGTTCATGTTCCATCCGGGTAATTAACTCATTTATAAGCAAAGGGATATCTTCTACACGTTCTCTGAGCGGTGGCATATCGATGGGAAAAACATTTAACCGATAATATAAGTCTTCCCTGAATCGCCCATCTTCAATTTCTTTTTCCAGATCATGATGAGTCGCTGCAATAATGCGCAAATCAGCGGTAATACTTTTATTGCTGCCGACACGTTCGAATATTCGTTCCTGTAATACACGCAAAAGTTTGACCTGCATTGCCAATGGCATATCGCCTATTTCGTCGAGGAATAAAGTTCCTCCCTTAGCCATTTCGAATCGACCCAAACGAGAACTAATTGCACCCGTAAATGCACCTTTTTCATGGCCAAACAATTCACTTTCGAGCAAATCGGGGGGGATAGCGCCGCAATTAACCGGAACAAAGGGTTTGTCTCTTCGTTCTGAATTATAATGAAGATTCCGCGCCACAACTTCTTTGCCGGTTCCCGATTCGCCTAGAATTAAAACATTTGCATCCGAATTAGCAACTTGCTCAATTAGCTTTCGTACACTACGAATAGAACGGCTATTACCTACCAGGCTACGAAATAGCATGACTGAGCTACTACTTTCTGTTTCACTCAGGCTTTTAATAAAAACATCGGCCATATGTAAAGCCTGATGTAACTGTTTAAATTTTAATGGGGTGTTAATCGTACCAAGTACTACCGATGAATAGTTTGAGGCAAGCGGTAACTCAATGGGTTTCATTAATAATACAGGAAAGTCTTTTTTATATTCATTTTTTATTGATTCAATCTGCTTTAAACAACCATCGATGTCCTGACTGTCACTTCCTAAAATCAAAACATCAGGAACCTCCCTTTTATCACTGTTATTCCAATCATCCAGATTGAGAGACTTTAAATCTTCATAATCGATAAAATTCATAACCGTTACAAAATCTTTACGCCGCACTTCATCATCATCAATAACAAGGATTTTCTTTTGAATCATTTTTTATCAAGCCTTTATAAACGGTTGTTTATTTTAAAATATACACGTAGTAAGGGTAGGAAAGTTTTGCAGAAAGTCAAAATTTTGTCGTTATTATTTTTTTAGCGCTTAAGCGGCTGATATTCACTGCATATTTTGACAGTTAGCCCTAAAAAATGTGATTTTAGGGCATAGACTAAGGCGATGAGAGATAGGTCACAACAGCCTTATAACCTTTTTTGCTCTGGTTAATACTTTTTATCTCTTTATTCCGAGCCTCTTCACAAATATACAGGCTCTCACTATCCATATAAACGACCTGTTCAATGATATCAACAATATCCTCAAGTGCCTCGGGCATATCCTGATGTTCAAATAGTGCATTTAGAACGATTTGTCGTTCTTCTTCGAACTCTATACATGCTTGCCAGTCTTGTTTATAGCTCATGGCTTGCATATGCTGGCTTAGATGCAATATTTTTATTGCATATTGTTTTGGTGACAGGCTATAGGTCGGCATATTTAAAATTTTACAGCTATTTTAGCCTGCTATTACTGCTGCGGGCTTACAGCTGAGGACTTGTTGGCAGATTCTGGCATGGTATCCCACGCGCCTTTTACAGAGCGAACTAACGAAGAGACTTCATCAAGAATATCCGGGTTATTTTCAATGTTGGCTCGCGCAAGCCGACGAGTCATATAGTCGTACAAGTCATCTAGATTTTGTGCTATTTCGCCCCCATCTTCCACATTCAGGCTAGCACGCAAGCCATCAATAATGGATATAGCCCAGCTAATATTGCCACCTTTCTGTGGAATATCATTTCTTTCCATATGGCCTTTCGCGATGGCAATTTTTTCCAGTGCACCGTTCATTAACATTTGTATAAGCTGGTGAGGGTCCGCCGCTTCTACACTACTCGATACACCCACACGATTATATTGTTCAACTGCACTGTGTAATTTAACCATATTCATAACCACTACCTCTTTCTAAAATTAAATAAGGACATATCCCTTATTATTTTGATTGATTTCGAGCACCGGGTAGTGCTGCGAGCTGCTTCGATAAATATTCTCCCGTTGAACGCATCTTACCTACTAGAGCGTCCAAATTTGAAAAAGTTTTAAGATGCTGCTTTTCAGATTTTTCAAGTTTTTCTGCTAATTTATTTCGTTCATCTTCGATACTTTTTAAGTTATCTGTAAAGCCATTTGACTTGCCCTGAATTAAGCCATTGGCACCTAAAAAATTAGATAGCAAGGAATCGAGTTTGGTCGCAACTCCTTTTGAATAACTAACAGTACCGCGTCGCCCTGTACCACCCCCCAGAACTTCAACTTGCAAACCACGTGCATCACCTTGAGCAAGTAACATTCGGCCTGTTCCAATCGCGGCTCGGCCGCCTATCGCTCCCTGTACATCTGTTCCTAATTGTCCTTTGGCTATTTCCAGTCCCGTTGCAAGCATAAGTTCATCTGGTATTTCGACAATCTCAACATTTGAGCTAGAACCAAATTTCTGTGATGTTAAGACCAGATGATTTTTCTTAACCGATACGCTAACCGCAGCAGCATTTGCAGATAATACCGAATCACCATTGATTTTACTTTGTAATTCTGATGCCAGATTTTCTATTGAGTTATAGACTTTGCTATTTAAATTAATTATTTCTGATTCATTATTATCAACACGCAGTTTAAAACTATTAGCATCTTCAGCGATAATAATGTTATGAGTAGCAATATCAAATCCACTATAAACGCCCTGACTGGGTAATGAGTCAATCACTAACGGATACGCTCCAATTTTTGTTTCGTTTGAAGACTTTATATAACGTATCAACGAATCACTGGTTGAACCTGTTTGTGAGAAAAGCTGTGCAACTTCGACAATATTATTGTCAATGGCTGCCTGTACTTTATTAGTATCAATCGTTTGAGTTCCTGACCGTTGTGTGTCGATACCTAAAGTCGAGAGTGAAACATACTGAGAGTTAACCCCCGCAAAGCTACTGCCTAATTCACGCCGTATTTGTGATAACACACTGCGCACTGAAGAATCATTCGCCAGAGGGGCTGCTTCCTGTGCTTCCGGGTCGTATTTAGTCAGTTCGTTACTGCGTTCAATAAAGCTGTTATATTGAGCAACAAATTCTTCTATCGAAGAAGCTACTTCGGCTTTATCATGAAAGACTTTAAGCTCAACCGATTTACCCACAGACTTCGCATCCAGGCTTAAAGTAATACCATTAATAACATCATCGATTGAATTTTCCGGTGATTCAATTTCTACACCATCTATTTTAATAACCGCATTAAGCGCTTCCGATGTTTGGCGTAAATTAGTGCCCTGGTTCGCAAGTTTTCCAGGTTCATAAGATAAAGTCGACAAACCAAATAAGTCGGTATCCTGCTTGTCATCATCATTTACTTTTAAACGTATACTATTCGTTGTCCCCGGCAATTCACTGGAGAGTATTAATCGAAAACCTTTGCCAACTCTTAACACTGAAGCTTTAACACCAGCATCGGCATTATTTATTGCAGATTGGATTCCACGTAATGAGTTATTATCACTTGTAATAAAAATATTTTTTACCGATCGTTTGGGATTAACGATAAAGTCACCAGCAGGATTAACTTCACCAAATTGCAAACTGATAGAGCCGGTGCCAATGGTTTCAATATCCGAGGCAAAGGTGCCGGATACTAATCGATGTTGTTGAGCTAGACGTTCAACTTCAATATCATAACGCCCTGGTTCGGGCTCACCTGAAATAGAGGCATTAAGTACCTCATCATCAGACAATTTAACACTCATACTGGTAAACGATTTAGCATCCTTAAGGCCGGAAAGTGAAGATTGAAATTCGGTTAATGCTCCCTGAAATACGCCTAGGGCGGTTAAACTACCAACAATTCCCGCTTCTTTGCGATCCAGTTTTTTGCTGACAGGATCGCCTTCAGCCGAGACTAATTTCTCAACCAGTCCCTGAACATCAATACCCGAACCAACACCAACCGATGTAATCATTTGCGGCCTCATAGACAAATTTCCCGAATGTTAAATTTCAAGAGAAACTTACTCATTCGAACCAATGTATATAAAGCAAGTTGAGTGCCAGTCAATAAGGAAGAGTGAATAGATTTAAGCTTTAAGCTCAATGAAGAAGCCTTTTTGCTCATTATTGTTTTCAATTGCATCGGCAAGATGCCGAGCGATAGCGAGCATTTCTTCTGAAGGTATTTGTCTAACGACTTCTTTGCTATTTGAATCAATAACTTGGACAATGACACGACCGGTTGCATCATCAATATGAAATTGCATATCACGCTGGATACTTTGTACGTAATCTTGAAGTCGGCTCACGACGTCCTCCAGTTCATCGCGTGATATTTCTACTTGTTCTACATGAATTTCTGCAATGGCAACCGATTGCCGCTGTTGTTCAGCTGCACTAGTAGCTGCCACAGCACTACGGTTAACAGCAGGTTTAGCACCTGTTGTTTGCACCTGTAGAACCATATCAACTATTGACTGCGTTGCCATAACGTTACCTCATTTATTATATGAGAGGTCTATTCAATTATAGACCTCTCAACCAGTACCAATTACTGTAATAAAGTCAGAACGTTTTGCGGTGCCACATTCGCTTGCGCCAACATTGCCGTACCCGCTTGTTGCAAGATTTGAGCTCGGGTCAACTCGGCAGTTTCCATTGCAAAGTCAGCGTCACGTACACGAGACCGCGCAGCACTTAGATTCTCAGAGTTCGTCTGCAAGTTAGAAATGGTTGAACCAAATCGGCTTTGAATCGCACCGAATTTTGCCCGCTGTCCATTCACCGTTGCCAAAGCTGCATCCACAATCGCCAGAGCTTCGTTAGCACTTTCAACCTGGCTTACATCCAGTTGCGATACACCCATTAAATCAGATGCTTCCTGTGCATTGGCTATGGTTGAACCCGCGGTACCAATAATACCAAAAGACTTATCGGAATCGAAAACAACCTGTCCAGTTACCACCGCAACATCAACAGTCTGATTCTTTGCAATGATAGTGCCACCAGTGGTAGCACCATCGGCACCAGCTTTGCCACCGACCATCACATTGCCAGCATTAGCATTCACTGTATCGGATAAATTAATATTATTACCCGTTGCATTTAAAAGTACGACACTTTCACCATCGTCACTTATTCGTGCTGTTACACCGGTTTTATGAGATAAATCATTAAAGGCTGTTACTGCACCCGTTAGACCATCATTACCTTCGGTTCCTTGTAAGCTAAAGGATATTGCCTGAACATCAGCATTATCCGATGTTACATTAAGGGTATAGGAACCTGCCGTATCAAAACGTACCTCTACTTCCGTACTTGCAAAGGCTTTAACACCCGTTACATTGGATTTAGATGTGACTAATTCAGCAGTTGATTTAGCACTTTCACCGCCACCAATATCCAGATTAATACTACCCAGTGAACCATTAATGATAAGGTTGTCACCGAGTGCGTTCCGTGCAGTTGCACTGGCAGAAGTGTCCTCACCGGTCACACGATAGTTACCATATTGATTGGTTCTAAAGTTATTGGTTGTTGCCTGAATGGTTTGGTTAGCATTCGCACCCACCTGGAAGATAGCAGTACCAAAAGTACCATCCAGAATTTTCTGTCCATTAAATTCTGTATTGGTAGCGATACGATCCAGTTCTGATACCAGCTGCCCTACTTCTGATTGTAAGGCCTGTCTATCAGACGCCGAGTTGGTGGCATTAGCAGACTGTACAGATAACTCACGAACCCTTTGCAATATGTTACCCGCTTCGGCTAATGCACCTTCAGCCGTTTGTGATAACGAAATACCGTCATTGGCGTTTCGTACAGCTTGATTTAAACCTCGAATTTGAGAAGTAAATCGTTCAGAAATTGCTAAACCCGCAGCATCATCCTTTGCGCTATTGATACGCAAACCAGAAGACAACCTTTGCAATGAAGTTTGTAGTGCCTCCTGAGAAGCATTCAAATTACGTTGCGAATTTAGCGACATGATATTGGTATTAATAACTTGTGGCATGACGCACTCTCCTAAATGTTTCCCTCACCACGCATAAATGTTGCGGCTTAGGTAAAATTCAATAACGAAATAATTAAATAATTAAATAAATTACTTAATCATTTCGCTTCCGTGATACCTAGCGTCCGGGTTCTTCGTATCTTTAGGGTTGAGAACAAAAAAAGTGAAAATAATATGAAAGGTGTGAAAAGAAAGGTGTATTACTATATGTAATTGTTTTTATTATATATAATCAAACATTGAGATATTCTGTACACGTGTAAAGGCTTTTTGAGAGGCTTGTAAACCGGTTAATTTTAAATTTAATTCACTGACCGCCTTGGCATAATCAAGATCTTCGATACTTGATAATGTTTCTCTTATCTGTAGTTTATAATCTTCATTAATACTCTCTTGAGCATCTAAAGCCTGTAAACGCGCACCAACGCTGGAACGAACTTCAAGCACGCGCCCCAATGAATTATCAATGCCAATAATAACCCTGTTTAATTCATTATGTAAGCTCGCTAGTTCAGAAGCACTGCTTCGAGATTCCTGTAGTGCAGAAACAAAATTATCCAAGGTGGTAAAAACATCCTGATTCTCACTGGGTCGAACGACAAAAAAGTCACCCGGATCCGGCTCACCTTCGACAAACAAGCGAACGCCATTGAACTCGATATTAGCGCCGTCAACATAAACCGTTCCTGCCGGAATAATAATATTGTCCCTAGCATCAACAACTTTATAAGTAATCGGTTCTAATGGGTCAATTGATTCTTTTTTATCAAAAATAATCGCATAGGTTTCACCATCAAAACTACCTGTTCGGCTACCGGGGTCAATAATACCCGAGCCGGTATTGGTTTCATTATCAAACACCGAAAATTCTGTATTACCATCTTTAATCGATCTAAAAACAAATGTACCTGAGTCACTTGTAGTAATAATACGTTTCGAACCTATTTGCAGGTTTCTCTGAGTATCATCCCCCTGGTAAAGATATTCACCATTTTCATTATTAACAAAAGGACGAAAATGTGCTTTCGAGCCAGAAAATAAATATTCACCCGCACCATCGGTTGTATTAGCCATATCAAGAACTTCCTCAAGTAACTGAGAAACTTCTTCTGAAATAAATTTTCGTGTTTCGTTTGTTTGCGAAGCATTGTTGGCAGCAATAGAAAGTTCACGTATGCGTTGTAGAATACTGGTTGTGTTTGTCAATATTGATTCTTCTATTCCTAAACGCGCACGTGCAGCATCAATGTTTTTCTGGAACTGTTCATTTACCTTGAGATTTGTTTTTAAGTCAACAACTCTGGCTGCACCAATAGGATCTTCCGATGGTTTAAAAATACGTTTACCGGTTGCCACCTGCTTTTGGACTTTGGTTAACTTTTCCTGCTGCTCAAGCATGGAATTAATGGCAACCTGTTGAGCTTGATTTGTTGAAACTCGCATAGTATTTACCTGAATGTCTGCATTAATGTATCAAACAGTTCTTTAGCGGTGGCAATAACCTGTGCATTCGCTTTATACAGTTGCTGATAACGAACTAAATCAGCAGCTTCTTCATCCATATTCACACCTGATATAGATTCTCGACGTTCCACGGCTTGTTGTAACAATAGTTGCTGAGCTTTACTGCTGGTATCGAGTTCATGGGTACGGCTACCGACTCTCGAAACAAGTCTGGAATAAACCTGGGTATAGGTTGCCGTGGTATCTTCAAGCAGACGTTTTCCTTGCAGGCTGGCAAGGGAGACTGCATTACTATTATCACCAATACCGTCTTTGTTAAATTGAATATGAAAGGTATCTCCCTGTTTAGGAGTACCTGTAATTTTAAAACGTACCTTTAAGTCTAATCCTTCCGGTGTAGGAAAAACATCAATCCCTTTTTGCGGATCATATTCATGTATGGTACTTATCGAAGGTGCAGAAGCAGCTGCTTCCTTATCGACTGAACTTGCATGACCTTCTTCATTCTCAGCAATGGCTAACGTGTCGGGTACCGCCGCTAGTTTATGCTTAATTGGGTTACCTTTATTGTCCAAAATTTCGTAATGCTCATCATCAACAAAACGAACAACCAGGGGCATGTCCAGATCCTGTTTTTTGCCCTTAAATAATTCCGTGTCTGTACCCAGAACTTCAACCGAGCTAATCGTTGCATCGCCTAAATTACCGACATCAGGGAAGGCGCGAATGGGTGTGGCGGCAGCTATTTTTTTAACATCACTAATTAAAACCTTAAACCTCTGGCTAGCTTCAATAGTTGGCCGAATAATAAAACTATCACCATTTTCTATACTACTGCCGCTTTCTATCTTTAGTGAAAATCCTTCATCTGTTATTTCAATTGGAAATGATGAAAAAGTATCAACCAATTTATCATCCTGCAGACGCACCAGGCTGTATTCCCCCTCGTGAAAAGATAAACGGTAATCACTTACGGTAATTTTATCCAGTTCTGTAATTACAGCTGAAATTTTTATATCGCCTTTATTTCTGATACTTTGCTTAACTTGTGGTGCAGTAACATCCAGCTCTTCAAAAAAGGTTTCGCCCAGAACATTTTTTAAATCCATCCCAAGTTTATGTTGTTCATTGAAAGTTTTTGAAATACCAATAGCAATACGACCAAGATCATTTTGAGACACATCCAGTACTCTTTTCTTAAATTCAATCATACCACCAAGCTCGCCACCCGATAAAAAGCTGGTGATAAAGGACTCTGATGTCTTACTTTTAAAAACAACCTCCACCTCGGATGCATCATCCGGACTAGATACAACATCCATTTTTGATGCTTCTCCACCAACCACAAGTACCTGACCATTGCCGACAAAAACATTTAAGCGGCCGTCATCTTGTACCTGTCCTTTAACTGATATTTTATTGGAAAGATCCAGTAATAATCGATCACGTTGATCGAGTAAATCATTAGGCGATGAACCGCCTATTTCCCGCGCCTTAACAATGGCTTCATTTACATCGGCAATGGATTGAGCTAAAGCATTAATACTTCCGACTGTATTACGCATATCTTTTTGCACACCATTGCGCATAGAGTCAAACCTATCATCCAGGTATTTAAAACGGTCTTCCAGGGAATGTGCTTCACTCAATAATACCTGACGTGCAGAAACTGAAGCAGGGGAGTCAGCAACCCCATTCATAGCACCAAAGAAATTTTGTATAGCTGGAGCAAGTCCTGCATCAGGATCGGACAGCATGGTATCAACCTGACTGATATAATCATACTGCGTGTTTAAGCCTGAGCTTAAAGATGAAGTATTTCGTAATTCTTCACTCACAAAATCGTCATAAACACGCCTGACATTATCGACAATAACACCAGTACCAACAGCACCATTTGCACGTGGTTGTGGCGCTCGGGCGACGAGATCGGCACGCTGCCTTGAGTAGCCTTTGGTTGTAGCATTAGCAATGTTATGACTCGTCGTCGATAAAGCACGTTGTGCAGCCAATGCACCTGATGTACTTATACCTAATACGTCTCCAGCACCCATTCAATCACCTACGTATAATCGTCATCAAAATTATCGTTCTCTAGCGAGAGCGATTCGAGTACACGATTTACTTTTTCTGAATAACGTGGATCGGTGGCATAACCTGCCTGCTGTATACCGTCAAGATAACGTTTTGAATCTGAGGATTCACTTAATGCCTGCTGATAGCGTGGACTATCTTTAATTAAATTAACGTAATCTTCAAAGCTTTCCTGATAATTGTTATAGGCTCGAAAAGATGCTTTCTCTATTTTTGCAATCCCATCAGCATATTCAACTGTTTTCTTCGAATATTGATTACTAGAATGATTGGCTGTCGCTTTTATATTAAACAAGTTATAACTTGTCTGCCCATTACCCAGCTTACCAATAGACTTACCCCAACCAGTTTCTAAAGCTGATTGTGCGATTAAAACTTTGGGATCTAGACCTAACTGTTGTGCCGCCTCTTCTGCATAAGGTAATAAGGTATTTACAAATTCATCATGAGTTTTAAACTGGGTTGATTCGCGGTTTAAAATAAATGGATCGTCTACTCTGGTTTTCAATAAAGGAATATTATCTTTATCAACAGGAACATATTTCCGCATTTGTTGAATAAGTGAATCCGCAAGTCCAATGCCTTTATCTTTAGACATATCTAACGATATTTGTTTATCAAACATATCCTGATAAAACTCACTTTGATTACTATCGAATAAAGAGTCACCAAAACTAGCATCACGCATACTTTTAAGGAGCATATTAATAAATATGCTCTCAAACTGTTTAGCAACTTCCTCTAATGAAGCATTTGGTGCTTGCTGAGCATCGCGGCGCATTTCTGCAAATTGCGTAAAATCCGTGTACGCTCTTGTTGCTGTTCCATCCAACATAAAATTTCCTGCGTAAAAAATAGAGTATATAAATAGACTATGCAGAAACTGTGCCGTATATATACAGACACTAAGTGCTTGTTAATTTGAATAAATGTGGCAAGGTATTGCCGTAAAAAAGTAGAGAATGATTTAAATAATAATTAATTCAGCCTGTAAAGCACCTACCTCTTTAAGTGCTTCAAGGATAGCAACAAGGTCGCCTGGTGCAGCCCCAACCTGATTGACCGCTTGTACTATTTCATTTAATGAAACCCCTGGGTTAAAAACAAACATTTTGTTATCTTCAGTTTGAACATTTATATTTGAGACAGGAACAACCGTTGTCTGTCCCTGAGACAGAGCTTGTGGCTGATTTACCTGTGATGACTCGGTAATGGTTACAGTGAGGCTACCATGTGATACCGCTGCCGGCCTTACATGGACATACTTACCAATAACAACGGTGCCAGTACGTGAATTAATAATAATTTTTGCAGGTGCCTCTCCCGGTTTAATGGTCAAGTTTTCTATAAAAGAAATAAAAGAAACACGTTGAGCCGGATCAGATGGCGCATTAATACTAACTGATGCAGGATCGATAGAATGTGCCGAACCGGGGCCTATAGCACTATTAATGACTTCAGCGAGACGAGTTGAAGTTGTAAAATCTGCTTGATGCAGGTTTAATACAATTTCATTCTCATCGCCAAAGGGGGTCTCAATAACACGTTCAACCATCGCACCATTCAAAATACGTCCACTACTCGGAACATTAACCGTTACTTTAGAGCCATCAAGACCTTCTACACCAAAGCCACTCACCACAATACTGCCTTGTGCGATAGCATAAATCTTACGGTCAATACCTCGCAGTGGAGTCATCAGCAAACTCCCTCCGCGTAAACTTTTTGCACCACCTATTGATGAAATGGTAACATCAATTTTTTGACCTTTTTTTGAAAAGGCGGGTAAAGTTGCATGAATAGAAACTGCCGCAACATTTTTTGCTTTTAAATTGGTAGACGCTGGAATATTTATGCCTAATCTTGATAGCATACTCTTCATGCTTTGATCGGCAATGGCACCCGAGCCATCGCCTGAGCCATTAAGACCAACAATTAAACCATACCCAACCAATGGATTACTGCGTACACCGGCAACCGTCGAAATATCTTTTATTCTATCCGCTTTAACAAAGCCGGAGCTTACAGCAAAATAAATAATTAACCCGACCATCAGGGTAAATTTAAATTCCTTAGCTGATAACATAAATTTTCTCCTGCTTAAATAAAATAAATAATTTCTTAATAAGGCCATGCCTTACCCTGAAAAAATCGACCTAAAGCACCCATACTATTTGCTGCAGAAATTGTGCCATCACCGGCATAAGAAACATGAACATTGGCAATACGTTTTGATTCAATGGTATTGTTAGGCGCAATATCTTGCGGACGTACAATACCTGAAAAACGAATAAATTCTTCCGCCTGATTGAGTCGTAACAACTTTTCGCCACGAACGACTAAATTAAAATTAGGTAAAACCTTTGCAACCGTTACCGAAATGGTTCCCGAAAAACTACTATTCTGTGCACTGGTACCCTGGCCGTTAAATTCTCTGCCAGCTTCAACTTCATTATTAAGTATTTCTTTGCCATTTTTTGTCACTTTATCGCCAGCCAATTTTGGACTGGGTAAATCTACTTTCTGATCTTTGGTTGCACTAGTATTGGCAGTAGAGCTGGCGTTGGTTGTTTCACTAAGGACGATTGTCAGTATATCTCCAACATTACGGGCATTGTTATCATCAAACAAGCCTACATTCATCTCATCCCTGAAAATGGCACCATTGTCTTCCTTGGGTAGTTTTATGACAACAGGATCGGATGGCTTAAAAGATTCCGTCTCATTTTTTTTGCGCGTTAATGCACAGGACGATAAACTTGATACTGTGAATAATAACAAACTTAAATAAAATATTTTTTTCATGGTACTAAGAGAGTCTACCTACAAATTATTATTTACATATTGAAGCATTTGGTCGGCGGTTGAAATTGCTTTGGAATTCATTTCATACGCACGTTGTGTTTCAATCATATTTACGAGCTCTTCAACAACATTCACATTAGAACTTTCCAACGAACCTTGCACTAAGCTACCAAAACTTAATGAGTCAGGCGAACCAATTATTGCGGTTCCGCTTGCGGCCGTTTCACCTAATAAGTTACCACCTAATGACTGTAATCCAGCAGGATTAATAAAATCGGCAAACTGAATGGTGCCTATTTGTGATGGAACAGGATTGCCCGGTTGAGTAACTGACACGGTACCATCAATACCAATCGTGACACTTAAGGTATTTTGTGGAATATTAATATCAGGCTGTAGCCGATAGCCTGATGAATTTACTAATTGGCCATCAGCACTTATCTGAAATTCACCGTTTCGTGTATAAGCAATATTGCCATTGGGTTGAAGAATTTGAAAAAAACCACGACCTTCAACCGCCATGTCAAATGGATTATCCGTTTGTAATAAGCTGCCTTGTTGATGTAATTTTTGCGTAGCTACCGTTCTTACACCGGTACCTATTGACAAGCCAGAAGGCAACTCTGTTTCCTGACTACTTTGACCACCAGCCTGGCGTACATTTTGATAAATAAGATCATCAAAAACAGTTCGCGAGCGTTTAAAGCCTGTGGTGTTAACATTAGCCAGGTTATTCGATATTGTTGATAATCGATTTTTTTGTGCATCTAAACCTGTTTTTGCAATCCAAAGTGGTTCAGCCATTAGTTTTACTCCAACCTATTGTATATTGATTAAACGTGTCGCTTGTTCATCATTTTCTTCGGCGACTTTCATCATTTTCACTTGCATTTCAAATTGCCTCGCCAGTTCAATCATATTAACTAGTTCAGTTGCAATATTGACATTACTGCCTTCAAGGACACCAGAAACAATTTCAACAACCGCATCAGGTTGCGCGATGCCTTTGTCTCTTAAGTGAAATAAACCATCATTACCTTTAACGACATTCTTCAAATCAGGGTTTACCAGCTTGAGTCTGTCAATAACACTTACAACATCGGCACCTTTTGATTGTGTAATTGAAGAGACCGTACCATCCGTTGCAATTTCCACACGGGTTGATGGTGGTATCGAAATGGGGCCACTTTCACCTAAAACAGGCAAACCATTTGAGGTTTCCAATATGCCTGACATAGACACTTGCAATGCCCCTACACGCGTATAGGCTTCATTACCATCTACACCTTGTACAGAAAGAAACCCATCAGATTTAATTGCAATATCAAGTGCACGCCCCGTTGTTTGTATTGCCCCAGGGCTAAAGTCTGTGCCTTCACGTTCAGTCATTGAAAAAACACGACTTGGAAAACCACTTCCAAATAAAGGCATGCTACGGGCAGCCGCAAGGTCGGCTTTAAAACCCGTGGTACTCACATTGGCCATGTTATTTGCATTACTTGCTTGCGCTAGCATATTTTGCTTAGCGCCAGACATTGCAACATATAACATTCTATCCATTAACTGACCTCACCTTTATTAAAACTAGTTTCAATTATTTCTAACGTATATTAATAATTGTTTGTGTGACCGTATCGGCTGTCGTTATAACCTGAGCATTGGCCTGGAAGTTACGTTGTGCTTTTATCATATTGACAAGTTGGCCGGTCAAATCAACATTCGACGCTTCCAGAGCGCCAGATTGCAATTGCCCCAAGCTGCCGGAACCCGGTGTGCCAACAAGCGGTACGCCCGAAGCAAAACTTTCTGCCCAGTTTGTATCGCCCATCTGCCTTAGACCTTGTGGATTCGAAAAATCAGCAAGTGTCACCTGACCTAATGTTCGAGTTTGACCATTACTATAACGCGCACGAATAATACCGGAATCATCAATATCAAGACCACTTAGTCGACCCGATGTATAACCATTTTGCGTTAACGCACTCACCGAAAATCGTGTACCAAATTGTGTCGTTGGTGTTGCGCCTTGTAAATTTAAAATAACATCCATTGGTTCAGCACCTGAACCGGTGTCAACACCCGTGTATGTTAATTCTCCTGGAGGCGCAGCAACGCCATTGATTGCTGCCAGACCACCGGCACCATTAAATAAAAGTTTATCTCCGGAAAATGGTGGTGACTGCGCACCCTTAGCATCCTTACCATCAATAAATAGGTGTGTTGTCCATGAATTGGGCTCAGTATCTTTAATGTAATACATTGTCGATAAATGCGGTGCCCCCAGAGAATCGTAAACTGTTAGTGAAGTAGAGTGCGTAAAAGAAGATGGAACTTCCGGACTAAATGGTAGTGTTGATGGTGGATTTTGTGAGCTGTCCAGGTTTAATCCCACATCAATTCTCGAGGTAGGCTTAGGGATAATATTCGATCTATCTAATTTCAATGGGCCAACGGCACCCGATATTTCACCAGACTCATCGGCATTATTAACAACCAGTTTATCACTTGATGAATTTACAACAAAGCCATCACGATCAACTTTAAAGGAACCTGCACGAGTATAAGCACGCGAACCATTATCGTCTAAAACAAAAAAACCTCGTCCATTCACAGCCAAATCAAGTTTATTATCTGTAAACTCAATATTGCCCTGACCAAACTGTTGGCTAACACCTGATAAACGTACACCGGCACCAATTGCATTCGATGCTGCACCATCGGATGCAGCATAAACATCTGCAAATTCTGCACGAGATTGTTTAAAACCTGTGGTACTTGCATTGGCTACATTATTACCAATAACCCGTAAATCTTGTGCAGCAGCATTAATACCACTTAAGGCTGAACGAAATGGCATAATCTTTCTCCTTTACATTGGCCACAAATCGTTATGGCATTCTTTTAACCGGGATAACTTCCGCTTATTACATAATATTTAATACATCAGACATTTTAGCCTGACCGGCATTAGTCAGATTTAAGACCATCGGGTTACCCGCATGGCCGACACTGACACTTTCAACCATGTCATAAACCAGGGTATCGGCTGCCTCTTTCTTATCATCAACTGTTGCATAGGCTTCGACACTATAATTTCCTGGCAAAGACATTTCCGGTTCATCAAAACCTTCTGTAAATTCGGATTCAACATCAATTTTACCGTCCCACTTAAAATCTATTTTCCCAGATGATTTTTGACCTAAATTAATTTCCTTTATCACTTCGCCTTTGGCATTTTTAATGTTAACAATAAGCTGTTCAGTCGGAACTTTTAAGTCTACTGATGCCTGCACTTCAAAGGGCTTGTTACCATTCGCTGGAATTTGAAAACTGTTCCCTGGTACTAAAACTTTTCGCCCCACCATACTGGCTGCCTGTAATGCCTGATTAGATTGCATAGTATCGGCAAGACTTTTAAATGAATCTTTAATATCTTTTAACCCGCTTACCGCACTAAACTGAGCCATTTGTGTCAGGAACTCACCATTTTCCATTGGTTTAAAAGGATCCTGATGATTCATTTGGGTTAACATTAAGTCCATAAAATCTTCCTGACCCAGTTTTTTCTGCTCATCAGGCTTTCTTTTTTGATTACTTGCTAAACCAATATCCTCAAAGGATACTATTTTGTTATCGACTGGTTCCATAATACGTGCCTAGTTATCCGTTAGATTTACTGACCCATTTGTAATGTACGCATTAGCATTTTCTTTGCCGTTGTCATTACTTCAACATTTGATTGATATGAACGTGATGCTGAAATCATATCGGCCATTTCCTCAACCATATTGACGTTAGGTAAATGAATATATCCATCTTCATCTGCAAGCGGGTGATCCGGACTATATTCCATTCGTAATGGTTTTTTACTTTCAACAATACCTAAAACTTTTACCCCGACAGCCTTCTTTTCATTTTCGAAATCTTTAACCATGGGAGCAAATACCGGGTGCCGAGCACGATATGTTTCACCAGTGCTACTACTGACACTATTTGCATTTGCCATATTGCTTGATATTGTATTTAAGCGCAGCGTTTGTGCTTGCAGTGCTGAACCTGAAATACCAAAAACATTAAAAAGTGACATAAACCTATCCTGAATAATTTTATTTAATCACCGCGTATCGCAGTCATTAAAGTTCTGATTTTTCCATTTAAGAAACGTAAACTCGCCATATAGCGAATAGAATTATTATTAAATGCTGACATTTCAACTTGTGCTTCAACGGTATTACCGTCTAACGAGGTTTGGTAAGGTACTCTAAAAAGCGTTTCAAATTTATAATCTGATTTAGTGGGTTGTAAATGTTTTGAACTAGTTGCAATTAAAGGCTTGTTACCAAAGGGATTTCTGATAGCCGCCTGAAGCGAAGCATTAAAATCAAAGTCTTTTGCCTTGTAATGCGGCGTTTCTGCATTCGCCAGATTCGATGATAATAACTCAGTACGACGGGCTTGAAGGTAAAGCGCCTGCTCGTGTAGATTAAATGACTGACCAAATGCAACTGACATGATATTTACCTTAAAACAAGACTATAAATGACTTGTTCAAGATAGTTGCAACAGCTATGCCAAGTTTATTTTATAATTTATTCAAAGACTTACGAAAGATGATGGCGGCAAGAAGTAATATAAACGGCAATCTCTTACCATTTTTCAAAAAATTAAATATGGTAATTATTTAAGGCGATACAAAACGCCATCTTTAAGCTTAACCATTTCAAAAAGATTACAATAGCCTGTTGGTGATTCCGAACCACCTAGAAACAGATAGCCATTGGGGTTGAGTAACTTAGCCATACGCGTGAGTATGTCTGTTTTAATTTCAGCCGAAAAATAAATTAGTACATTCCGGCAAAAAATAATATCAAACTTACCTAAGATTGAATAACTTTTCAAAAGATTTAATTCTGAAAAACGACAGCGCCCACTAATTTCCGGGCGGACTTTATAACCCCCATCACCTTCATCTGTGAAAAATGCTTTCAGGCGTTCACTTGACAAGCCACGCGACAAACTAAGCTCATCATATTTGGCTTCTTTTGCAATTTTAAGAATGGTAGGGGAAATATCTGTGCCGACTATTTCCAGACTTCCTGTATATTTCCCTGGGTTTTTTCGCTGATATTCAGAAAAAATCATGCTAATAGAATAAGCCTCCTGTCCCGAGGAGCTTGCTGAAGACCAAACCCGAATCCGCGGTGCTTTCTTAGCCACGAATTCAGAAAATAATTCGTTATACAATATTTGAAATGGGTACTTATCACGAAACCAACTTGTTTCGTTAGTTGTCATTGCATCTATGATTTTATCTTTTAGAGTAGGATTACTTGCACCTTTAAGTTTTTCAATCATGCTCCCCAAAGAAGAAAATTTAAACTCATCAAGCAACCGCGTTAAACGGCTCGTCACAAGATAATGTTTATTTTCACCTAAAACAATGCCACAAGCTTCCTCGAGAAATTTTCGGAAACTTTCATAATCCTGCTTTGATAATGCTTGTTGCGTCACTTGTATTTTCTTTTTTTTACTTGGCCGAAAAATATTGCTAGATAACACCTTTTAATTCAAGTATACCTGTCACTTCATTCGCTAGTTCTTTAGCATCAAATTTAGGAACAAATTTATCTGCCCCAACCTTTGCAACCATCGATTGATTAAAAACACCGCTTAAAGAAGTATGCAATAATATAGGTAATGTTTTTAACGCTTCATTCGCTCTAATTTCCGATGTTAAAGTATAACCATCCATTTCAGGCATTTCCACATCAGAAATAAGCACATCAATATGTTCGGATATTTTTGAGCCATCCTTAACCAGACCCTTTAAAATATTAAGTCCATCCATACCATTTTTACCAATGGTACACTCCATACCTAATTTATCCAGAGTTCTTTTTATTTGATTACGCGCCACTGAGGAGTCATCAACAACAAGAACTCTAATTGCTTTATCTTCCTTCGATTTAACTTCCTCAGCATCATCTATCGCACTTAAATCAATGCCTAGAAGTTCTGCGAGAACTTTTTCTACATCAATAATCTCGACTAGTTCATCGTCGACCGATGTTACTGCTGTCATATAGTTATTACTACCCAAACCTTGCGGTGGTGCCTTTATTTCTGACCAGTTCATATTAACAATTCGATCAACGCCACTGGTTAAAAAGCCCTGAACCTGTCGGTTGTACTCGGTAATAATCAAATAGTTATTGTCAGACAGAGCAAGTGCTGGTTTACCAATAGCAAGTGCAAGGTCAAGCACTGATATTGTTTTGCCGCGCATATTTGTCATACCAATAACAATAGGGTGCGAATTAGCAATTTTTGTCAATGCTGGACACATTATTACTTCTTGAACTTTAAACACATTAATCCCAAAACGTTGCTTACCACCAAGCGTAAAAAGCAATAATTCAAGACGATTTTCTCCAACAAGGTTTGTGCGCTGATCAACGCCATCAAGTATTCCAGCCATAATTTCACCTTCGCATAATAATTTGACATACTCGTTATCGGCTAAGTAAAGACTTACTTGAATAATCCTTTATTAATAAATAAACACTTAAACCTACTAGATTTATGGCATACGTATTGCAGTTAGTTATCGCAAGCAAGCATTAAGCTTAAATACCAAATAAACAATCTTATTAAAATCAGTATGTTAATTTTCAGTATTTTGTAAGAGTCAATAAATCGGCAGTTTTTATTCAAATAGATGGCAGTTATGACAAAACCTAATATCTCAAATAACATCTCAACAATAATCAGCAGTTTATTTTTACTGATAATTGTTATGCCTGCCAATGCCTATAAATACCAATCACCTACATCGATCAATCAAGCAGTAAGTAGATTTTTATTTAATGAAACACAAACCAAGCACTATACAGTTTACGGGATTGATAAACGTTTACGTTTAAAATTGTGCTCACAAAATTTAACCACCATATTTCCTGAATATGCCGAAAATATTGGCCGTACTACAGTTGAAGTAAGTTGCAATGACCTAAAACCCTGGAAAATACTCGTTAGTGTTTATATTAAAAAATTCGTCGACGTTCTTGTATCCCGGCATGCACTCCCCGCAGGCAGTGTTATAACGAGAAAGGACTTAATTAGAAAAAGAACTGATGTCAGTCGGGTTCGAGGTGGATATTTCAGCAGCATATCTCAACTTACAAATTTTATTGTCCGCAGGGCAATTAAAACCGGAAAAATTATTGCACCTACCATGCTAAAGCCAAAAAGGCTTGTGAGTCGTGGTGATGAAGTCTTAATATTGGCTCAAACAAGTAATTTGAAAATAAAAGTAAAAGGAAAAGCTTTAATGAATGGATTTTTGGGGCAAAGAATAAAAGTTAAAAATATGAACAGTCAGCGTATATTTCAGGCAACGGTCATATCAAATGGGCTCGTTAAGGTAAACATGTGATTTCCTTGCTTATTTAACTTAAATAGGCGTATTAATGCTAAAGTTTTTAGCCATTCAGCCGCTAAAAGGTAGCACAACTTTAAAAAGGGTTTGGAGCAAGCAATATGGCTCATGACATTACAGGTATCAATACTAACAAATCATCTCAAATGGGTGATCGTAGTGTATCGAGTGTCAAAAAATCTGATACTGATAAAAAGATGTCCCAGTCACACATGTCTGATACATCATCACATGACAAGGTCACATTAACCGACACAGCCGCTAAATTAAAGGCACTTGAAATGAATTTAGCTAAGCAACCTGTTGTTGATAATAATAAGGTTCATAATATGCAAACAAGTATTCAAAACGGTAACTACAAAATGAATCCTGAGCGTATTGCCGATAAAATGATAAGCTTTGAATCTGCATTTAACGATAATTAATCCCATATAATATTATGCAAATGATGCCGCCATCAAATAAGTTATTACCGTTATTACATGAAATTTCGAGTTACCTGAACCAATTACTCAATGCGTTAATTAATGAACATCAGGCATTGTCTGAGAACAACCATCAATCTATTGAAGCTATCGCAAAAGAAAAAATTATTCTCATGGAACAACTGGAAGATTTGGATAAGGAACGCCGCAATCTTCTAGAAAAAGCAGGACTAGATTTAGAAGCAACTGGTATAAAAGACTTTTTTAATAATAGCTCGTCACCTAGAGCACCCATAATGAAGAGTATCTGGGAGAAAATATCTAAATTAACCAGAGATTGTGAAAAACAGAATAATATCAACGGAATGATTATAGAAAATAATAAACAACATACTGAAAATGCCTTATCCATATTACAAGGTAAACAACAAAACACCGAGCTCTATTCAAACAAAGGCACTTCGATAAAAATGTCCAAGCAACAAACATTAATTCGTGCCTAGATATTGTGCCCATAATAAACAATTCAATTATTACAGATGCAACCCATATAAGTGCATTACTTTATCGCTTAAAGAAAAAGCAATGCACACTTGAAATAAAAACCCTTGCAGAATCTGGTGACTTTATTGATCTGGGTATTTCTGAATTACTGAATATTAATACTGAAGAAAATACTCTTCTATTTGATGTAATAAACAAAAAAATAGCCCTGGGTCAGCAAATTAAAGTGTTCACCAAACATAATGGCATTGAAATGTATTTCCAAACTACGGTGACAGGCTTTAATAAAAACAATCATCCAGCCTATTTTATAACAAGTACTCCAACAAGCATTAACCACAAACAACGACGCCAGCAATATCGTGTCGAATTACAAAATCTGTGGAAAATACCCGTTACCCTCATTGATGAGTCTATAAAAAAACCGTTATCGGCCTATATTTATAATATCTCGACTGGTGGGATAAATGTTAGAAGCTCAACCTCCCCTTTCAATAAAATAAAACCAGACGCAGTTATTGATACCGTGATACAACTGCCAAACGAACCCAGCGTACGCTGCAAATTGCTTGTCCGCCAAACAAATGTAAACAGCACTGCGGGATTTCAGCAATTAGCTGGTCAGTTCCTTAACCTGGATGCCAGACAGGAAAAGACCATTCAGTCGTTTGTAAACAACGTCGATAGAAAAAACATTAAAAAACGTGCTGAACTACAAGTTTCATAACACTTAAACACAAAATATTTTATTAGTGACACTTCTCAATTCGGGGTATAATTCAAACTTGAATACGCCCCGGTAGCTCAGCTGGATAGAGCCGCCGCCTCCTAAGCGGCAGGTCGGACGTTCGAATCGTCTTCGGGGCACCAACTTTATTATTTCTTTTTGGTTTTATCCAAAAAGGAAAACACCGATTTTTTCTTTGCTTGTCCCGCTTCTATCTCTTTTTGCCTTTTTTCGGCTTGCAACATTTCCATTTTACGCTGTAATTTCTCTTTTTTTAATTTTTGTTGCAAACGCTTCCTTTGCTGGTTACTTAAATCAAGTTTCATAAAATCACTGGATTCACGTACTAGATACTGCCCCATGTCATCAAAAAATTCATCATTGATCTGCTCAGGCCGTACATCTCGTTTTAACAATCCCAGCTCCTGGAAATTATTAAACTTTATGTGTATACATGAATTTTCAATATCCCCCTCAATTAAAACAGTCACTTTCACTTTGCAGTCAAGTTTAAACCGGGCAAACGTTACTTCATGGCTATCGTCTCGATATTGCTGTGAGGTGTATTGCAGTTTATGACGCTGCATAAATTCAACATGCTTTTCTATGTTTTTTTTATTTTCAACTTCAAATTCAATAGCTTCGTCATTACTGCAATAAAAGCTTATGATGATTTGTTTCATCATTTCAGAGCTGTCGGTATTAATGCTATAGCTGTGTTGTTTTAAGTTTCGTTTTTCACCGGAAGCCGTTAAAGTATACGGGGCGATAATAGTGGGGCTAACAAAATTTAGATGCTCTAAAACTTCATTTACATGCGAATATATAGATGCCATTGCCGGATGGATTTTAGCCTGATATATTTCCAGCAATTCTTCCTGCCGGGCTTCTTCATCCGCATTTGTTTTTTTCAGGTTTGTGCTTTGTTTGCGTAACTCGTCTAACAACCCCATAGTGATTATTCCAATACATATCCTGTAAGATGTAGATTTTTAACAGACAAGGTAGGGTATCGGCACTAACTACAATTTTTGAAGCGTATCTTTCCAGTTTCCGTTACCAGCCTCTTCTTTTAATAGAATTTTCATTCCATTTTGCTGGTTTTCCCAAACATCTACGCCGGTAACTGGCTCTATTTCAAAACCCCACCATACTCCATTTGAATTTTGTGCTATCCAGTTCAATTTTCGAGATACCGTGGCCGTGGCCACTTTGCCGGTCTTAAGCTGTTCAATTCTTTCGAGTAAATTCTGCATTTCACCCCGACTAATGGTTGTGGTCGGGTCAATTTCTTCAGTCAGTGGCGCAGGTTTATCATTAAAAAACGAAATGGTGAGCTTACCGATAACAATAACATCATCATCCTTCAGTTCGTGAGACTCGACAGTATTGCCATTTACATAGGTACCATTGGTACTTTTGCAATCACGAATAGTAACTTTATGGTCTTTTTGAACGATTTCTGCGTGGTGACTACTCACCGTTGCGTCATCAAGCCGAATATCATTATCAAAATTGCGGCCTATTTTAAGCACATCGTGGGAAACATACATTTCATCGAGTTTATTATTATTATCACGAACGGTTAATTTATACATAGTCTAAGGATAGCACTTCCTAATTCATTGTTTCTATTAGTATAACAGGTATTTTCACAAGACAAAGGCTATTTGAAATAGATACTAGTTTCTATTCATAAGCTAACTAAAAATATTTTGATTCATATAGTATTGAAGTATTCCATACGTTGATAAGCCTTATTATGTTTTAACAAAACAAATGCACCAGATTTATTCTCGTCTGTTCAACAGCCTGAATAAAAATACACGACAAAACTGCAAAATAACAGCGATGACACCGGCAATCATAATCTCATTTCTGTTTTCGACAACAAAACTTCGCAATAAAAAAGCCTTTACAGAAGAACTGTAACAGCTTGATTATTCTATAATATGGCGTTTCCCTGGAGCGATTCGAACGCCCGACCGCTTGGTTCGTAGCCACACAACCTAAGTAAATAGTATCAACTTTGTCACAAGTATTTGAGCTAAAACACTGAAAGTAAACACTTTTATCAGGATTTCAGAATTCACGATAATTCCACTCCTGCCCCAAACGATATCAAATATGGTACATCGTGACGCATTTTGGGCTCACGGGGATTCAGTTAAATGTTTGAAAGAGAGGGGATTTCGAAAGGTACTTAGATACAGCGTAACTTATATTACTCATTGCATAATAGGTAATCTTAACTATATGTAAAGTGGATTCAAATACTCCCATCAAGGAGTACTTTCAATTTGCGGCTGCCTCAGAACCACGCGTTAATGGCTTAAAAATTTTGGCATCCCACGGACGCATCGCGAGCATAAAACCAACTGAATGCCGTTTGTTTAACGGCAATTTAGCATCATGACGTAGCAGCTCAGTAAACTCTTTAGCTAAATTTTGCATTTTATTCTTCAGCTGTTGTAACGATGCATCACTCAATAACCCATACAAAAATAATCGTTGATCGAGCTCACTAGTAAACCGTGAATCTAAAAAATGATCTTGCAATTGTGATGCAAAAAACCGTTCAATCGGCCCATCAGAAAGCCAACGAAAATCTTCAGAAACACGTAACTTAATTCTATTGTTGGGTAATAAATCAATAATTTTCAATCGATCTAACTGTGCGAGTGATTGAATACACTCCGCTTCAGTAAGATGATACTGAGACAAGATATCTGAGAAACTTAAGCTATTACGTACACTCACAGCCACTAATAAGAGCTTCACATCTGCCACAAGCTTCTCTTCTTGCTCATAGGTTAGCTGGGTTATGCGCTGGCGCGAGTCTTCATAAAGCTGGAATAAATCAGATAGCTCCATTTGCATTATCTGGCAGATATCCTCCAGCCGTTCCAGGGTAAAACGTTTCGATGCAAACTGACGTTTTACATTCGCTTCACTCATATCCAATGCGCCACCCACATCAGCGTAAGTTAGATTATGAGTCTTTAGCGCCTGTTTTAAAGTCGCTATAAGTGCTGCTGTCTGCGCCATCGGAGCTCCCCAAAGCCTAAAAGTATTGTATTTGTATACCTATATACCATTTATCATCACCTTTTTCCACTAGAGTTTATTTATTTGCTTCTGTGTCCCACACTCCTAAAACAAACAACAAGAGGGAACCACCATGTCAATATTCAAACGTCTTAGCACCACCATCGCCACTCAGCTTGACCACGTTGTCGGAGAAATCGAAAACCACGATGCGATTGTTAAAGCCAGCATCTCTGATTTAAAGAAGAAAATTGTAGAGGCTAAAGTACGACTCGATCATGTACGTAATGAAACAAACCAACTACAAAACCAGGTTTCCCAACATCAAACCGACGCCAAACGCTGGCAATCACGTGCAATCGAGTGTGCACAGACAGATGAACAAAAAGCTCTGTCTTGCGTCAGCCGAGCACGTCAATGCGAACAACAAATATCTCAACTTGAATCAGCCGTTAACCAATATCAACAGTCCGCTAAAAAGTTAGATCAAGACATTAAAACAGCAGAAAATCGTGCACGAGAGCTTAAACAAAAACACGATTTAATGCGTGCACGTCAGTCCAGTTGCGCAACACTAAAAGTTACTCAGGAAACCGATGAAGATTTAACTTCCATGCTATGCGATACCTTCGACCGCTGGGAAATTAAATTACGTCAAACCGAATTATCAATCGATGCACAACCTCATATCGATTCGCTTGAACAAGAATTTGTTCAACAAGAGCAAGAAGACGAATTGCGCCATGCCTTGGATGACTTGCTAAAAAGTAATCAGGAGGCAATAAAATGAATTCTTACAGTGAACAACCTGCATTTAATGATTCCAATCATTCAATCACATCCAATGATTTTACATGGATGAAAAAATTACCAGACTTATTGCGGATTCTTGGAACCGGTGCATTATTAATCGCGATGTACAGTTTTTTAATCAAAGGCTGGGATAATGGTAATGATACATTTCGTTATCTATTAATGCTTGGTCACACAGGATTACTTGCCGCCATTGGCCTAGCCAGTGGTCATTGGTTAAAAGAAAGTAAAGGCGCCAGATTACTGCTCACACTCGCATTAGTCTCCGTCCCCGCAAACTTCGCTATTTTAGGTGCTTTTATTTTTTCACAAGCAAGCGGGGTTGATTTAAGCCAATATCCTAACTACATCGCCTGGTCTGTCGACAGTATGCAAACAGCTTTACTAACAAGTGGTGGCGCATTATTTATTTTATTTCCTGTCACCTTATTAGGTTTTACTGTCTTAGCACGCAGCATGTCTAAACGTTTAACCCTATTATTTTTGCTCAG
>VAPL010030158.1_pt1 | contig 26463 bp, 40 predicted proteins | sample 3395061 | NCBI WGS metagenome assembly VAPL01 (sample SAMN08290444, study PRJNA428436) | hydrothermal vent metagenome | isolation source: Deep-sea hydrothermal vent chimney 2 | place: Pacific Ocean: Juan De Fuca Ridge | depth 2182 m m | reverse complement strand
TTTGCGTTTTCAAAGCGTTTTTCTATAACTCCCCAGTTTAAATTCTTGAAGAATGCTTCAATATATTGTCTTTTCTCTGCAGGCGTGTAGTCCATCATGTATGCGTGTTCCCACATATCCATAGCAAGAATAATAGGAAGCCCTGCAAGCTGTCCTAGCTCATGGTCTCCAACCCAAGAGGTATGTAGAGTCTTGCCCCGCGGATCAAAATAAAGAATAGCCCACCCAATACCTCGTGTACCACCCCCGACCATTTTAAAATGTTCTATTCCCGCCTCAAGACTTCCATATTTTTCTGAAAAAGCATTTGCTAAAGAGGAAATCTCTTCTATTTTTTGGGCTTTCTTTTCCCACTGTTCAAAATAGTATTCATGCATACGCATTCCGTTGAACTCAAATCCAAGCCGTCGGCGTGTTTCTGTTTCTGCGTATGCGAATTTTCCGGGACCGGAATCTTTCATCTCATGCAACTGCTCGCGGAGCAAATTAACGTGTTTAACATAGCCACCATATAGCCCCAAGTGGATCTCTACTTGCTTTGAAGAAATATCTTTTAGTTCCTGCAAGTTAAATTTTTTTTCTTTATACTCCATATTGATTTTCATACTAAGCAGTTTTTTGCTAAAAAAGAGGCTACTCAGCTTCATTTTACATGATACCATGTGGAGATATGATGCGTATTATTCTTTCATTGGTTGTTGTTATGGCTGTTGTTATTCTAGCTCTCGTATATTTAAACGGACATTCTATTTCAGCACCAAAAAATTTAAATGATGCCACAAAAACAGAGCGTTGTGCAAAATTTAGACAAGTAGACGAAGAAGACAATGGTGTATATTCGCTCGGGTACGGTGGACGTATACGTCAGCTTATTCATGGTTGTTTTTAAAAACGCGACTACCTGTGTGGTGTCGCGTTTTATTTTTTTTGTACCACAGTTTAATTTGTCGCACGCACAAATGCTCTTAAGGCAGCCATTCCTATTCGTCTAAATTGTTCAAGTGTATCGGCGGCTGTGGCCTTGATAGCGAGATCTTTAAGGAGGGAGATTGTTTCAGTTCTTTCTACTTCACCCTTCGTTCGTTGCCCAGTCATTCCTTGGGTGGTTTGTTTACTCATGAAATAACTCCTCTCCAAATAACAAACAAAAATCTTTATCAACTCTATTTTGAAATATATCATAAGAAATTATGATTCACAATCTTTAGGTCATTTCTTTGTTTGTAGTGTCGTAATTGATGTGAGGGTATACTTTTTCTATGTTTGGTAATAAAGAAAAAATGAAGCTTGGGGTTCTTTTTTTTCTTTTTCTAACAGCAATAGTTATTTGGACGGTACTTCTGAATAATGAAAAAAGATTACTAACAGTGGCATTTTTAGATGTAGGTCAGGGTGATGCTGTTTATATAGAGGCACCTAATGGAAATCAGATGCTTGTTGACAGCGGTTCTGGCCCTGTTGTTTTGAGAGAGCTTGGAAAAGTAATGCCTTTGTATGATCGCTCTATTGACGTGTTGGTAGCCACGCATCCAGACAAGGATCATATAGGGGGACTTCCAGATGTATTGAGACATTATAAAGTTAATTTATTATTGCGTTCAGGTGCCAAGAATGTTACAGGTGTATTTAAAGAGTTGAATTTACTTTCGCAAAAAGAAAGTATCCAAAAAATTTTAGCGCGAAGGGGAATGGTTATTCGGTTTGGGGGAGGAGTATATGCTGAAATTCTTTCTCCATTTCGTATAGTTCCGTTCGCTGATTCAAATGATGCCTCTGTTGTTATTCGTCTGGTTTATGGAGGCACGGAGTTCATGCTTACTGGTGACGCTCCACAAAAAATTGAAAGAAATCTTGTTTCAAAATATGGGAAACATCTTAGGAGTAACGTATTAAAAGCAGGCCATCATGGTTCAAAAACCTCTTCAGCAATATCTTTTATTAAATCTGTCTCTCCTAATTACGTGGTGATTTCTGCAGGTAAAAACAATAGATATGGGCATCCACATAAGGAGACATTAGCTCGTCTGGCGCAATTTGATGCATCAGTTTTGAATACAGCGAAAGAGGGAACAATAATATTTACTTCTGACGGAGAGGCAGTTTTGTATAAAAAGTAATGGTTTGTGCTTAGATCTTTGTGAGTTATATTCTGAATAAGAATTATCTAAGAATTTTTTTTAAAAAATATGGGCAAACAGTATGAAGAATGTTTCCGACTCAGATTTAGAGTGGCAATGTCCTATTATTCTTTAACTTTTTAACGAAAAATTATAACAGCTAGTTTTCATTATTATTTTTTTTGGTAACTGTGTAGGTAGTAAGGGCTATTTTTTATAAAACTGTCTAAATATAAAACTCTATTCTTTTAAAAGAATAGAGTTTTATATAATCCACCATTGCTTATTTTTTAAATAAGACCCGCTTTCTTGAGAGTTTTGTACGCTCCGTTTTTATTGAGTGTTTTTAATCCCTTAGTAGAAATTTGTACTGTCACAGTTTTTTTTATCTCTGGCACAAAAATTCTTCGTTTTTGAATATTGGCTTTACGACGAACCTTTCCTGTGGGGTTGAACTGAGTAGCACGCGTACGGTTTGAATAACCGCCCGCCATCTTAGTAGATTTTCCTGTGATTTTACAAACTTTCGTCATATGTTCGCGCTATGGTAGCATTGTATTATAAAACTAGCAACCAAAATATAATTTTATGGATCCTGTCATTACTACAATTATTGTAGCCATCTTAATCTTTTCTGTCATTCTTCATGAACTTTCTCATGGATACATGGCTCTGTTTTTTGGCGACCCTACAGCAAAATTAGCAGGCAGACTTACTCTAAATCCTATTTCTCATATAGATCCTATTGGATCTATATTAATTCCAGCGATTCTTGCGCTTACTCCAGGAGGTCTTATATTTGGATGGGCAAAGCCAGTCCCCTATAATCCCTATAATTTAAGGAACCAGAAGTGGGGAGAGGCAATGGTTGCCCTTGCTGGACCAGTTTCCAATCTTTTTATCGCTTTAGCTTTCGGGTTGTTTATTCGTTTTAGTGGAATATTTCTATCTTCTTCTGTAATAGAGATTATGTCTATAATAGTTTTTATAAATATCTTACTTGCATTTTTTAACTTAATACCAATTCCTCCGCTCGATGGGTCAAAGGTACTTATTCCATTATTACCGCACAAAGCTTGGGTTTTTTATAAACGATTGCAGGAAAAAATAGAGAGTTATGGCTTTTTAGCAACGTTCCTGTTTATTTTCTTGTTCATATACATATTATGGCAACCTTTTATTCTGTTTGTTTCCATTGTTTTTACGTTGATCACAGGTTCTCATTTAGGTCAGCTTTAGTTTCTTTCAATTCTGTCTAATATTATTATGTAGTCTAAGGTGGAAGAATATTTTGCTTATTGCAATTTTTCTCATCAGATAGTACAGTAATGGCGCTGTGGGAAGTCACAGTTTTTGTTTATGGTAACAATCAATCAACTAATAAAAAAGAAAAGAAAAAATGTAACCAGAAAGCCCAAGACACCAGCAATGGGTCGTGGTTTTAATACATTGAAAAATCGTCCCACATTTTATCCATCTCCTTTTAAGCGTGGTGTGTGCGTTAAGGTAACCACTAAGACTCCTCGTAAGCCAAACTCTGCTATTCGTAAGATTGCGCGCGTTCGGCTTACTAATGGAATGGAAATAACAGCTTATATTCCTGGGGAGGGGCACAATCTGCAGGAACACTCTGTTGTTCTGGTGCGTGGAGGGCGTGTAAAAGATATTAATGTACGCTACACAGTAGTTCGAGGTAAGCTTGATGCTGGAGGAGTTGAGGCGCGTAAGCAGAGCCGAAGTCGTTATGGTTCTAAGCTAACAAAAGGAGATTCCTAAAAATATAAATTTTTTCATAAGAAATAATTAATATGCGAAGACCTATAAAAAAACGAAACATAGTCAAGCCTGAGGGAATATATAACTCAGTACGTCTTGCTCAGTTCATTAATTATGTAATGAAAGATGGTAAGAAAAACACAGCTCGTAAGGTTGTCTATGGGGCTTTTGAGAATATAAAAAAGAAGACAAAAACGGATAACCCTCTTGAAATTTTTGAGACGGCTATACGGAATGTGAGCCCGTCCATGGAGGTTCGTTCCAGGCGTGTGGGAGGGGCCAATTATCAGGTACCGCGTGAAGTTCGCCCAGAACGAAAGCAGGCTCTTGCTATGCGATGGATTTTAATAGCAGCAGGGTCAAAAAAAGGGTCTCCAATGCATGAGCGTTTAGCAGACGAGCTTATTGCGGCAAGCAATGAAGAAGGAGAGGCAATGAAGAAGAAAGAAAACACTATAAAAATGGCAGAGGCCAACAAGGCGTTTGCGCACTTTGCTTGGTAAATTCAACTCTCTTTAAAGAGTGTTGAATAGTAGCATAATTCTCCTTTTACTAAGGTTCTCTAAAATAATTTGAATAACTTGCCAGATAGTGACTGGTGATGTATTCTTTATTTTGTTTGTTCTGACAATGTGACGTTTGTCGCATTTTTATTTTAACTATTTGATAAATATAAATTATGGATCGAGATTACCCATTGGAGAGAATTCGAAATATAGGGATTATTGCGCATATTGACGCTGGTAAAACCACTACCACTGAGCGTGTTCTTTTCTATACAGGGATTTCACATAAAATTGGCGAAGTGCATGAGGGAGAAGCTGTTATGGATTGGATGGAGCAAGAGCGAGAAAGAGGTATTACTATTACTTCTGCTGCAACTACAGCTTTTTGGACTCCTTCTTATGAAGATGATCGTTTAAGTGAGGACAAAAAATATCGTTTTAATATTATTGATACACCTGGACATGTGGATTTTACAGTGGAAGTAGAACGCTCCATGCGAGTTTTAGATGGAGGAGTCGTTGTTTTTGATGGTGTTGCTGGTGTAGAACCACAGTCTGAGACTGTATGGAGACAAGCAGATAAATATAACGTACCCCGTATTTGTTTTATTAATAAAATTGATAGAACGGGAGCTTCTTTTGATAGATCTTTTCAGACTATTTTACAACGTTTAACAAAAAATGCGGTAAAGATGCAAATTCCTATAGGGGAAGAAGAGAAACTTGAAGGAGTTATTGATTTACTTTCTATGAAAGCACATTATTTTGATGGGGAGCGGGGAGAAAAGGTACGTACCGAAGATGTGCCTGCAGATCTTAAGCCTGAGGCTGAAAAACTTCGTGGAGAGCTTATTGAGAAAATTGTTGAGAATGATGAGTCCGCTATGAACGCTTACCTTGAGGGGAAAGAACCTGAGCTTTCTGAACTTAAGCGAATATTACGTTCAGCAGTTATTGATAATCAGCTCGTGCCAGTTTTTACTGGTTCGGCTTTGAAAAATAAAGGCGTACAGTTGGTGCTCGATGCTGTAGTTGACTATCTTCCTGCTCCTACAGATGTCCCGGCTATTAAAGGAACTAATCCAAAGACGGGAGAAGAAGAAAGTCGTCCATCGTCTGACTCAGAGCCTTTTGCAGCTCTTGCTTTTAAAATAGCTACTGACCCCTATGTAGGACAGTTGACATATTTCCGAGTTTACTCCGGAGCGCTTGAAGCAGGTTCGTATGTGTTGAATACACGTACTGGTAATAAAGAACGTGTGGGGCGTATTGTACGTATGCATGCTAATAATCGTGAAGAAGTTAAAAAGGTGTACGCTGGTGAAATTGCAGCGGCTGTTGGTCTTAATGATACAAAAACAGCGGACACGCTTTGTGACGAAGCGCATCCCATTGTACTTGAGTCTATAGATTTTCCTGATCCTGTTGTTAATCTACGTATTGATCCAAAAACTAAAGCAGATCAAGAAAAGATGGGCAGTGCCTTGCATAAACTTATGGATGAAGATCCGACTTTTCGTGTTTCAACAGACGAAGACACCCTCGAAACTATTATTTCTGGTATGGGAGAACTCCATTTGGATATTATTGTAGATCGCATGAAACGAGAATTTGATGTTGAGGCGAATGTTGGTAAACCACAAGTTTCCTATAAAGAAACCATCCAATCTGAAGCTGAGGCAGAGTGTAAATATATAAAACAATCTGGTGGCCGTGGTCAGTATGGACATGTCAAAATCAGAATTAAGCCACTAGCAGAACTTTCAGAAGAAAAATTGGCGAAATTGCCTAAAAACACAAAACGTTCTGATGGGTTTGAGTTCGTCAACAGTATTAAAGGCGGTGTTATTCCAGCAGAATTTATTCCAGCAGTAGAAAAAGGAATTAAAGAAGCAATGGAGCGCGGTATTGTTGCTGGTTATAAATTAACAGATATCTCGTGTGAATTGTATGACGGTTCGTATCATGACGTGGATTCCTCGGAGATTGCTTTCAAGATAGCCGGTTCACAAGCTTTCCAAGACGCGGCAAAACGAGCCAAACCTGTTTTGCTTGAACCTATTATGAAAGTTGAGGTAGTAGTACCAGAGCAATTTATGGGTGATATAAATGGGAATCTTTCATCTAAACGAGGGCAGATTGAAAGTATGGAAGATAGAGGTATGAACAAGGCGATTCACGCTAAAGTGCCACTATCTGAGATGTTTGGATATACCACCATCTTGCGTTCGATGACAGAAGGTCGTGGCACAGCAACTATGGAATTTGATCACTATGAAGTAGTTCCGCAGAATGTTGCGTTGGAGATAGTGGAATCTAGAAAATAAGCGGCTCAATACTCATTGGGCCTTCTAATCCATATATAAAAGTTTTTATTTTTAAATCTTGACTATTGTTGTTTGAACGTGTAGGATGATGGTCATCGCTTAGCGCGTGTTTTTTATTGCACGCACGAGTCTTTTTAAAAAATGAAAAGAAAGGCGATGTATTTATAAAGGTTTTTAATTTGGCTCTTAGCTTTGAGAATTGAGGAAATAGTTCTCGCGCCTTCAATTTTCCAGGGTAATCCAAGTATTGCATTAATTATGGCTGATAAATTTGATCGGTCCAAAGCGCACGTTAATGTGGGCACAATTGGACACGTTGACCACGGTAAAACTACTTTGACGGCGGCTATTTTGCATGTACTTCATGCGAAAGGAGATGGATATAGCGCATCTGAAAAGGATGTTGCACAAATTGATAGCGCACCAGAAGAAAAAGCGCGTGGTATTACTATTGCGCTGTCTCACTCTGAATACGAGACTCCAAAACGTCACTATGCTCATATTGACGCCCCTGGACATGCTGACTACATTAAAAACATGATTACTGGAGCAGCTCAAATGGACGGTGCTGTTCTAGTAGTAGCTGCTTCTGACGGAATGATGCCTCAGACTCGCGAACATGTTTTGTTAGCAAAACAGGTTGGCGTTCCCAAAATTCTTGTATTTATTAACAAAGTTGACGCAGTCGATGATAATGATCTAGTTGATCTTGTTGAGGAGGAAATACGTGAGCTTTTGGATAAGCATGGTTTTGATGGCAAGGATGCTCCTGTTATACGAGGTTCCGCCCTCAAGGCTCTTGAGGAGAGCTCCTCTGATGGTGAGTGGAGTAAGAAAATTCTTGAATTAGTTGATACTATGGATGAATATATTCCTCAACCAAAACGTGAAATTGATAAACCATTCCTTATGCCTATTGAGGACATCTTCTCAATTGAAGGACGTGGGACTGTTGTAACTGGACGAGTTGAGCGTGGAGAGGTGAAGGTAGGTGAGGAGGTGGAGATTGTTGGTATACAAGACACTACAAAAACTACCGTTACGGGAGTTGAAATGTTCAACAAACAACTTGATGCTGCAATGGCAGGAGATAATGCTGGAGTGCTTCTTCGTGGAACAAAGAAAGAAGATGTTCATCGAGGACAGGTTTTGGCAAAGACAGGGTCAGTTACACCCCATACTGAGTTTGAAGCCGAGGTATATGTTCTGGGCAAAGATGAAGGTGGACGTCATACTCCTTTCTTCACAGGATACAAGCCGCAGTTTTACATTCGAACAACTGATGTCACTGGGGAGGTTACTTTGGCTGAAGGGACTGAAATGGTAATGCCTGGTGACACCGTCACCTTTAAGGTAAAGCTTGTAGGACCTATCGCGCTAGAGGATCAACAGCGATTTGCTGTTCGAGAAGGTGGTAGGACAGTTGGAGCGGGAGTTGTAACAAAAATAGTCGCTTAAACTTAGCTACTTGAAAATAGTAAAAAGCTACTAAAGATAGAAAGAGGGTGTTGTTTAAATACATTCTTCTGACTATCGCAAACATACACTGGAATGGTTAAAAAAAGTACATCTACAACAACAAAAGCGATTTCGAAAAAAGGGAAGGAAGTTTCTGCTGAGAAACTGCGCATTAGAGTTAGGGCTTATGAGCATAAGCTTTTGGATGCATCTGTAAAACAGATAATTGACACTGTCACTAGGCTTGATGCGACAATTGTGGGTCCAATTCCTCTTCCAACAGAGATTAAAAAGCACACCGTTAACAGGGCGTCATTCGTATTCAAAGATGCGCGAGAACAATTTGAAATGCGAGTGCATAAGCGTGTAATAGATATCTTGAATCCGAATCAAAAAGTTATTGAATCGCTCACAAATCTATCACTCCCCTCAGGAGTGAATATAGATGTGAAGATGGTTTAAGAAGTTGCAATTGACTATTTAAAAAAAATAAACTGATTGCAAATGTAAAATGGTCTGCTTTTCACTGAAAGGTGAGCCTAGTAGAGTGTTAGAGTACGCTATATTCACGCATGTTCGCATGCGATTACGTATAATATGAAATTTCTTATTGCAAAAAAAGAACACATGACCCAAGTCTTTGATGAAGACGGTACAGTGCATCCCGCAACCATCCTTTCGGCGGGCCCAGTTGTGGTCACACAAATGAAAACTCCTTCAGTAGATGGTTATTCGGCTGTGCAGGTGGGCTTTGGAATAAAAAAAGAAAAAAATATAAATAAACCACAGCGTGGCCACACAAAAGCCCTTGATGCTTTATTTGCAGGCTTTCGTGAATTTTCAAATAAAAATGGTGGTGAAGTTGAGGGAGTTTCAGTTGGTTCAAAACTTGATGTGTCAGTTTTTGTTCCAGGAGATGAAGTGACCTTAGTGGCTGTTTCAAAGGGAAAAGGTTTCCAAGGTGTAGTAAAACGGCATGGGTTTTCTGGAGGACCTAGAAGTCATGGACAGAAGCATTCTGAACGTGAACCAGGCTCGATAGGAGCCACAGGACCACAACGTGTACTGAAGGGCGTTCGAATGGCTGGTCGAATGGGCAGTGATCGGGTAACTTTGCGTAATGTAAAAGTTTTGCGTGTTGATGTGGCAAATAACAAGCTACTTGTTCGTGGTTCAGTCCCAGGACATCGAGGAACTGTGGTTGAAATTCGAGGAATGCAGGAGATGTCTCCAAAAGTGAAGTAAGTGTTTTATTGAGGTTATAAATATATGAAAGCAAAAATATACAGTCAGGAGGGGAAAGAAAACGGGAACATTGAGCTTCCTGGAGAGGTGTTTGGGGCTTCTTGGAATGCAGACCTTGTGCATCAGGTTGTTGTTTCAATGCAATCAAATGCTCGTACCCCGATAGCCCATACTCATGATCGTGGGGAACAAAGAGGAGGTGGTAGAAAGCCTTGGAAGCAAAAAGGAACAGGACGTGCTAGGCATGGCTCTAGACGATCTCCTATTTGGCGCGGTGGAGGTGTAACTCATGGTCCTCGCAACGAGAAAGACTACAGTAAAAAAGTTAATACTAAAATGCGTACCAAGGCTTTATTTTCTGTTCTCTCTCAAAAGCTAAAGGACAATGAAGTATTGTTTCTAGACTCTTTAACTATAAATGAGGTTAAGACTCGTGATGCAAAAAAAGTACTTACATCTTTAAGCACAATATCTGGCTTTGAAGGTTTAGCTGGTAAGAAAAAAAATGCTGCCATCTTTACTTTGCCTAAGACAGATGAAGTAACAAAAAAGAGTTTTCGTAACATGGGGAACATCTCTCTTGATGGAGTTCTTAATCTTAGCGTTCTTAGTGCTTTAACATATAAATATTTGATAATTTCACAGCCGTCTGAGTCTATCGCTATCTTACAAAAAAAGAGAGGAGCTCAGTCTGGTTCAAAAAAGTTTGATAAAAGAGATGTAAAAGGATTTGTTTGTACGCCGAAACAACAAAAGAATCCAACTAAGAAGATAATAAAAAAAGAAGATGTGAAGACAGTCAAAAAGAAGGTTTCAGCTAAGTCCACAACCAAAAAATCATAAAATATAAACAATATGGCTTTATTTAATAAGAAAATAAGAAAAAAAGAAGAGGTGTTAGTGGAAAAGACTACCAAAGAAAAAAAGAAGAAAGTTGATTCTTCACCCTCTTCACCGATTGTATTTTTGCAGAAAGATTATTCTGGCGTGTTACGTTCCCCGCGTATTACGGAGAAAGCCACTATCCTTTCAGAAAAAGGAGTTTATGTTTTTGAAGTAGATGTGAAAGCTACTAAATACGACATAGCTCGTGTAATAGAAGATTTGTATAAAGTAAAGCCAGTTAAGATAAATATTGTACAAATTCCACCGAAGAAAATACGCTTACAGAAGCGCGGAGTGTTTGGAACGAAATCTGGAGGGAAAAAAGCTTATGTCTACCTCAAGAAGGGAGATACAATTGAGATTGTTTAAGAAATTTTATGAAAAAATATAAACCAACAACACCAAGTCGTCGACATATGAGCAATCCTCTATATAAAGAGGTTCTTTCTGCTGACACCCCTCACAAATCTCTTGTAAAAGGTGGAAGACGTGGATCTGGACGTAATAGCGCAGGTCGTATTACGACACGACATCACGGCGGAGGGCATAAACGTAGATATCGTCTAGTTGATTTCAAATATAATAAAGAAGATATTTCCGCAAAGGTAGAGACTGTAGAGTATGATCCTTATCGTTCAGGTTTTATTGGTTTGATTTGTTATAAAGATGGCGAACGACGATATGTGCTTTTACCGCAAAGTGTGGCGGTTGGAAGTACTGTTATAACTTCTAAAGAGGCTCCTCGAGAACCTGGTAATCGTATGCCGCTCTCTCGTATTCCTGTTGGGACATTTATTTATAATGTAGAGCTTAAACCTGGTAGTGGTGCAAAGATAGCACGTTCAGCAGGGAATTATGTAGAGATAGTTGCGCAGGACTCTGGTTATACTCATTTAAAAATGCCGTCAAAAGAGGTACGTAAGGTGTTAGACACAGCTTGGGCTTCCATTGGGGAGGTTTCAAATGGCGAGCATAGATTGCAAGTTATTGGAAAGGCGGGACGATCGCGTTGGCTTGGAAAACGTCCGACTGTACGTGGTTCTGCGATGAATCCAGTAGATCATCCGTATGGTGGTGGAGAGGGTAAGGCTGGGCGTGGCAGACGGAGGGCTGTATCCAAGTGGGGTAAGCCGACTGGTAAAGGGCAGAAAACCCGAAGGAAGAAGAAATATTCAAATGCTCTTATTCTTCAACGGCGTAGAGTAGGTAAGAAAAGATAGTAAGGTTTGACTTTAGTGCTTATTTTGCGTACTATTAGTCACCAAGCTCAAACGGGCTTTTGTTTTTGTATATGGCACGATCACTTAAAAAAGGACCATACGTCTATCATAAGCTTCTCAAGAAAATTGAGGGCAAAAAGCCTGCTGAAGCAGGGACTATTAAGATGTGGGCTCGAGGTAGTCAAATAAGTCCAGAAATGGTCGGTTTTACATTTGGAGTCCATAATGGAAAGGAACATGTGGAAGTTTTTGTTTCTGAGGAGATGGTGGGGCATCGTTTTGGAGAGTTTTCTCCTACGAAGAAATTCATTCGACATGGAGGTAGAATGCAGAAAGATCTTGAGCAGAAGAAAAAGGAAACTGAAATTGCAGCCGCAAAAGCAGCTAAAACCGCAGCAGAATAGTAAATAGATATTTTAATTATGCATGCATCTTTAAAAAATTACCGTCAATCACCTCGCAAGGTTCGTTTAGTAGCTAACCTTATACGAGGTAAGAATGTATCAAATGCTTTGACTACGCTTTCGTTTCTTCCAAAACGAGCGGCTTTGCCGATGAGGAAGTTGTTGGAATCTGCAGTATCTAACGCAAAACAATCTCATAATAAAGACAAAGAATCGTTGATTGTTAAAAAAATTAGTGTTGATAAGGGGCTAACTTTTAAAAGAATAGAGTATAGGGCACGTGGTTCTTCAAACTTGATTAAAAAGAGAACCAGTAGAGTTTCAATAGAGTTGGGTTCTTCTGAAGAAAAGAATGGAAGTGTACAGGAGAAACTTAAAGAGACCGTAACAAATAAAGAATAATCAGAGACTCTTTTATGACACATATTGCACATCCTTACATACAGAGAATTGGTATATTGCGAGATTGGAAATCTCGCTGGTTTGCCCGTGACCAAAAACAGTTTAGAGATTTTTTGAAATGTGACACGGTTATTCGCGAGTTTCTTGAAAAACGTTTACGTGGGATGTATGTTAGCGATATAGATATAGAACGTAATGATAAAAGACTTAGGGTCATTATAAAAACATCTCGTCCTGGTATGGTAATAGGAAGATCTGGAGAAGGGGCAGCAAAATTGAAAGTTGAACTTGATCGCAAGATTAATAAACTTTCATTACCTGATAACCCCGAACTTAAACTTGATGTTGAGGAGGTACGCTCACCAGAATCAAATGCTGCTATTGTAGGGTCAATGATTTCAGAAGGCCTTGAGAAAAGAATGCCGTTTCGCAGAGTTTTAAAACAGACTGCGGATAAGGTTATGGCCAATAGGGACGTAAAGGGGGTCAGAATTGCTGTTAGTGGACGTCTTGGTGGTGCAGAAATGAGTCGGCGGGAAGAAGTAAAGAAAGGAAGGGTTCCTTTACAGACATTACGTTCTGATATTGATTTTGCGCGTGTTCCAGCCCATCTTCCATATGGAGTAATTGGAATTAAGGTTTGGATTTATAAAGGAGATGTTTTTTCTGAGAAACAACGAACAAGATAATTTTTAGTAAAATCTGATTATGTTATTTCCTAAAAAAGTAAAACACCGTAAGTGGCAAAAAAAACGCAGGAACCCGTTAAAGAAAACTGTGGCAACGCGCGGAGTAGATATTTCTTTTGGTTCTCATGGATTGAAGGCTCTTTCTTATTCACGAGTGCGTTCTAATCAGATTGAAGCGGCTCGACGTGTGATATCACGAGCGATGGGGCGATCTGGTAAGGTGTGGATTCGAATTTTTCCAGATCGACCGTATACGCAAAAAGCAGCTGAGGTTGGGATGGGTAAAGGTAAAGGTGATTTAGCTGGTTATGAAGCAGAGGTGTTGCCTGGTCGTATTATGTTTGAAATAGATGGTGTAGATGACGCTATGGCGCGGGAAGCTCTTAGAAAAGCAGGGGCAAAACTTCCCTTGGCAACCAAGGTTATTGCAAGAGGTAATTAGAAACGATTGACTAATAGAGAAATATCACTATTATTACGATTTACTATGACGAGTATTGAGAAAAAAAACGAAAAGGATATTATTCAGGAAATTGAAGAAAAGCGTACAGAGCTTAGGAATTTTCGTTTTAGTGTCGCAGGGAGCAAGACTCGAAATACTCATGAGGGGCGGTATGTTCGCAGACAAATTGCTCGTAATTTGACAGAGCTTAATAAACGGCATTTAAAATCAAAGATCTAATTTTTAATATGGGAAAGAACTTATCAACAGCACAAAAAGGAAAAACAACTCCACATAAAAGGGTGTTTTCTGGAGTGGTAGTATCAGATAAAATGAAAGATACCGTTGTAATAGCTGTGGTCTCTTATGTTAAGCACATTAAGTACGGCAAGTATATAAAAAAAGTAAAACGTTATAAAGCTCATGATGTTGGTAATACCAAACAAATAGGTGAGAAAATTAGTATAGAGGAAACTCGTCCGCTTTCAAAAGACAAAACGTTTAAAGTTATTTCTTAATTATGATTCAACCACAGACAATAGTACGAGTGACCGACAACTCAGGTGCAAAGATGGCACGTGTTTTCAAGGTTCTTGGTGGATCAAAGAAGCGGTATGCGCGCATAGGAGATTTAGTTGTCTTATCTGTTCAATCAGCTGAACCGCGGAAACAAGTTAAAAAGAAAGATGTTCTTCATGCGGTTGTGGTTCGTCAGAAGCAACCTTTTCGGCGTACAGATGGTTCTTATATAAGATTTGATGAAAATGCTGTTGTTATAATTGAGAAAGGTAAAAAAGACCCGAAAGCTGGGCGTATCTTCGGGCCAATTCCTCGAGAACTCTCAGAGCTTGGTTATCAGAAGATTTCATCATTAGCCCCAGAAATAGTATAGAAAATAGGGAGTTTAATGTCTGCTAAAAAACTAATATGAAAATTAAAAAAGGAGATACTGTTATTATAATTTCGGGAAAAGATAAAGGGAGAACGGGCAAGGTATTGCGCGCTTTTCCTTCTGCGAGTAAAGTCTTGATTGATGGAATTAATGTGAAAAAAAGACATCAGCGACCCACTCGTCAGAACCAGCATGGACAAATAGTAGACAAATCTTTACCAGTTCATATATCCAATGTTGCATTTATTGATCCAAAAACAAACAAACCAACTCGAGTAGGATATAAAGTAGAGGGTGATAAAAAAGTCAGAGTGGCGCGCAAAAGCGGTTCAGTGATAGGATAATTTTATATTTATGTCAGGAATAAAAGAAAAACAAAGTACGATATTTAAAACATTTAAGAATGTTTTTTCCTATATCAATACAATGCAGTCACCACAAATTGTAAAGGTGGTGGTATCAACAGGCACTGGTAAAATTACAGACAAGAAGAAGCTTGAACTTATTCAAGACAGATTATCGAAAATTACAGGGCAGAAGCCTTCTGCTCGGAAAGCTAAACAATCTATCGCTGCATTTAAACTGCGCGAAGGGGATGTTGTAGGGTATCAGGTTACTATGAGGGGAAAGAGAATGTTTGATTTTCTCAGTAGGCTCATAGATGTAGCTTTACCACGTACACGTGATTTCCGAGGATTGCCGATTACGTCAATTGACGAAATGGGGAATTACACGATTGGAATTCGAGAGCATACTATTTTTCCTGAAACTTCAGACGAAGATCTCAAGGATGTTTTTGGTTTTGCTATTACTATTGTTACAACAGCAAAAAGCAAGAAAGAAACAGAGGCATTACTTCGTCATATAGGTTTACCTCTTAAAGAAGTAGAGAAGACTGAGAAATAAAAATCAAATGAAAAAACTCGCGAAATCAATAATATCTAATTGAATACCGTGAGTTTTTTCATTTGACTTTAAGTGTGTATCTGGTATTCTTGCAATAAGCTCATTGAGCGGTTTTTTGTACCTCATAGGAGTAATATTTGTCTAATCCACCCTTCTTCTTCTGTTCCTGTTTTTGGAGGGGTTAGAAGAAAAAGGGTGCGATATTGGCAGATTCATTAATTAAATGAAGAGAGAAATCTTTTCATATTCTTATTTATAATGGCAAAAAAATCAGTTATAGCTCGTAATCAAAAGCGCGAACGTCTTGCAGAAAAGTACGCAGAAAAGCGGACTCTTTTGAAGGCGGAAGGAGATTGGGAGGGGTTGCAGAAACTTCCCCGTAACTCTTCTCCAGTTAGAATTAAAAATAGATGTAGTATTACTGGTCGTGCACATGGATATATGCGCGCTTTCGGCCTTTCTCGTATTAAGTTTCGAGAGCTTGCAAATGAAGGAAAAATCCCTGGTATAAAAAAATCATCATGGTAAATGATCCTATCTCAGATTTCATAATTCAAATTAAGAATGCTTCTATGGTGAAGAAGGAGAATGTTTCTATTCCATATTCCAAACTAAAACATGCTGTGGCGGAAAAACTTGAAGAGAAAGGATATGTGGGTATTGTGTCAAAAAGAGGGAAAAAGACTCGTAAATTTCTCGAGATAGATCTTCGTTATGAAGAAGACGGAGCTTCTTGTATTCGAGGTATTGCGCGGGTGTCAAAACCTGGTCGACGTGTATATGTGGCGCTTTCTAATATTCGCCCAGTTCGTTTTGGCAAAGGATCTCTCTTTATTTCAACACCAAAAGGAATACTTACTGGAGATGAGGCAAAGAAAGAGCATGTGGGAGGAGAAGCTTTGTTTAAAATTTGGTAAAAATCATGAGCAGAATAGGAAAACAATCAATAGTAATACCTGAAAAAACGGAAGTGAAAGTCTCAGAAAGTGAGATCTTTGTAAAGGGTCCACAGGGGGAGCTTTCACGAATGTTTCGTGGTGCTGACGTTGAAATCAATGTTAAAGACAAAGAGGTTTTTGTTACACCAAAGCGTAGTACCAAAATTTCTCGCTCTCTGTGGGGTACATACGCGTCTCATATCAGGAATATGATAAGTGGAGTAAATGAGCCTTTTATAAAAAAGTTGGTAGTTGAGGGGGTAGGGTATCGTGTTGAAGTTTCTGGAGTAAATATTGTTTTGTCGGTCGGATATTCGCACCAAGTTATGATACCGATCTCAGAAAGTCTTACTGTTTCAGTAGAAAAAAATGAAATTACGATTACGGGTAGTGATAAAGAGGAAGTGGGTGAGTTTGCGGCTAAAGTTCGAGCTGTGCGTAAACCAGAGCCATATAAAGGGAAAGGTATTCGTTATATAGATGAAGTGGTGCGTCGTAAGCAGGGCAAGCGAGCTGTAGCTTAATATAAAAGAAGTATGAAAGAAGGAAATATCAAAAAAGAAAAACGTGATAGACGACACAAACGTGTTCGTTCAAAAATTTTTGGTACTGAAAATCGTCCCCGCCTTGCTGTGTACCGTTCAAACAAAGCTCTTTATGGGCAGCTTATTAATGATGAATCTGGATCAACTATGATAAGTGTGCGGACAGATATTTCTACAAAAAAATCGCCGAGGGAAAGAGCGTTTGATGCTGGTAAACGTATAGCGGAAGAGGCGAAGAGTAAAAAAATCACTAAAGTAGTTTTTGATCGAGGTGGTTTTTTATACACAGGGGCTATTAAATCTTTCGCAGAAGGTGTTCGTGAGAGTGGAATATCTTTTTAATATGATTCAATAGAATTCAAGAAGGTTATAAAAATTATGAATACAACAGAAGATAAAAAAATAAAACAGGAATCGCAGGCAAGTCCTACTCAGAGTGGAGGACAAAATACTACGTCAGAATCAAAAGTTTCTAGTGTTGGTGCAAAAAAAAGCATGACACGAAATCGTATGCCCCAGGGGAGACGTCGTAGATCCACAAAAAGAGAGGATCGTCGCCCTGAATTTGATAGTAAAATAGTTAGTATTCGTCGTGTGACTCGAGTGGTTGCAGGGGGGAGGCGTTTTAGTTTTAGTGTTGCGTTAGTTGCCGGAGATCGTAAGGGTAGGGTTGGGGTTGGGACAGGTAAAGCGTCTGATACTGCTCTTGCTATAGAAAAAGCAATGCGTAGTGCTAAGAAAAACATGGTGCGTATTCGTCTTACTGAAGATAAGTGTATTCCTCACAACACAGAGGCAAAATATTGTTCTTCTAATATTATTTTAATTCCTGCGAAAGGGAGAGGGATTGCAGCTGGAAGTGCTGTTCGGGTCGTTCTGGAGTTTGCGGGTATTAAAGATGTAACAGGAAAAATTTTATCTCGTAGTAAAAATCAACTCAATAATGCTCGAGCAACGATAAAAGCATTAGAAAAGCTTCATATATAAAATAAATATTATGCAACTTCACGATTTACAACCAAAAACAAAAAATCAGTCGGCCAAGCGAATTGGGCGAGGAGGCAAGCGCGGTAAGACATCTGGTCGCGGAACAAAAGGACAGAAGGCTCGCGCGGGACATAGTATTCGTCCAGCCATTCGTGACATTATAAAGAAATTGCCAAAGTTGCGCGGGCATGGAGTTAATAGATCTAGGACTATTAATGATTCGGTTATATCTAATGCAGTAGTAAACCTTACTGTTCTGGATGAGATTTTTAGCGCTAATGAAAAGGTAACACCAGAGACTCTTAAGAGTAGAGGAGTAATTAGTATAAAAAAGGGAAATAAGAAAGGTGTTGTTAAAATACTTGGTACGGGTGAGCTTTCAAAAAAACTACTATTCTCTGGGTGCGAAGTATCAAAAAGCGCAAAACTAAAAATAGAAAAGGCTGGAGGTTCTCTTTCTTAGTTCTTAAATACAATATATATGATTCAGATTTTTTTTCAAAAACTAAAACTTGTATTTACAGACGAAGCCCTTCGCAAGCGGATTTTTTTTGTACTAGGAGCTCTTGTTGTTTTTCGTATGCTTGCAGCCATCCCTATTCCTGGTGTTGATTTATTTCAACTTGAACAATTTTTCTCAAACAATCAGTTTCTAGGTCTTTTGAATATTTTTTCTGGTGGAGGTCTTGCGAATCTTTCTATTGTTATGCTTGGTGTGGCTCCTTATATTACCTCATCTATTATTATGCAGTTGTTAACTATTCTTTCTCCTCGTCTTAAGGCGCTTTACCAGGAGGAGGGAGAATCTGGACGTCGTAGATTTACAAATTACTCACGTCTATTAACAGTTCCTCTTTCTCTTATGCAGGCCTTTGGTTTTTTGGTTTTGCTTGGACGACAGGGTATTGTGCCAGACTTAACCACTTTTGGTTTAGTAACAAATGTGATAGTTATTGCCGCAGGGTCGATGCTTTTGATGTGGATTGGTGAGCTTATAACAGAGTTTGGGATTGGAAATGGTGTTTCTTTGATTATTTTTTCTGGTATTGTGGCCGGACTCCCAACTACTATCAGTCAATTACTATTTACTTTTGATCCTTCTCAAATTCCTCTCTATATAGGTTTTTTGGTTATAGCTCTTTTGATTACTTTTGGAGTTGTTGTAGTAACAGAAGCAGAGCGTCCAATACCTATTACATATGCAAAACGTGTGAGAGGTATGAAGGTGTATGGAGGGGTTTCCACGTATTTACCACTTCGCGTTAACCAAGCTGGAGTAATTCCGATAATTTTTGCTCTTTCAATCCTTCTTTTTCCTCAAATGATTTTAAATTTTCTTGTTAATATAAATAATACGGTAATCGTTGCAATTTCGAACTTTATTTTGTCAGGTTTGAATAACCAATGGATTTATGGATCTTTTTACTTCATTTTAGTATTTTTGTTTACGTATTTCTATACGGCTGTTACTTTTGATCCTGATTCAATTGCGACCAATTTGCAAAAAAGTGGAGCATTTATCCCAGGAGTTCGTCCAGGACATACCACATCTCAGCATATAGGAAAGATTCTTACTCGTATCACGCTTGTAGGGGCTTCATTTTTAGGTTTTATTGCAATTCTACCTCTCATTATGAAAGGAATAACAGGAATTACTTCACTGGCTATTGGAGGAACGGCACTTTTGATTGCAGTTTCTGTTATTTTGGACCTTTTGCGTAAGATTGATGCTCAAATTTCCATACGAGAATATTAATTTTTTAATTAGTTGTAGATGGTACTTCATTGTCTAATGGGCTGGTGTGTGGGTATACTGTAAATATGGAAAATCCTCGTACATTTATATTATTTGGTATATCTGGGGCAGGGAAAGGAACACAGGCGAAACTGCTTACAGAATATCTGGTTAAAAATGACTCGGGAAGAGAAACTGTCTATCTATCAACTGGGGAACTTTTTCGTATTTTTATGGAAAGTGGATCGTATACTGCTATTAAGGTAAAAAATATTCTTGACGAGGGGGGGCTTCTACCAGAGTTTCTACCGATATGGATTTGGACTAATTTTTTTAATAAAAATATTAAGACAAATACGGAGCATTTAGTACTTGATGGTATAGCACGTAGGGCGCCTGAAGCGCCTATTTTAGAGAGGGCTCTTTCTTTCTATGGACGTAATATTTCAGACATTGTTTTAATTAATGTGTCACGAGAGTTAGCAATAAAAAGACTTAAAGAGAGAGGAAGATATGATGACAATGATAAAGATATTTCTGTGCGATTAGATTGGTATGAGACTAACGTTATTCCTTCAATTAACTATTTTAGAGAAAGTGGAGACTTTAAAGTTCATGATATAGATGGTGAGAAATCTATTGAAGAGGTTCATGAGGAGGTTCTTAAAAAGACTCAGCTAGTATGAGTATCATTACAGACAATAAAGAGATTGAAATTCTGCGAGAGGGAGGGCGTCGTTTGGCTCGCGTGTTACGCGTGTTAAAGGGCGAAGTATATCCTGGGGTAAAAACTAGCGCTCTTAATTCTCTTGCTGAACAATTAATACGTGAATCTGGGGATATTCCGTCTTTTTTAGGGTATCATCCAAAGTTTGCTTCACGAGCTTACCCATCAGCGATTTGCATATCTGTAAATGATGAAGTCGTCCATGGTATTCCAAGTGAAAACTCAATTGATCTACAGGAAGGAGATATTGTAGGTCTTGACCTTGGAGTAACACATAAAGGGCTTATCACAGACTCAGCTATAACTATTCCTGTAGGAAAGGTAGATAAAAAAATTCACAATCTTCTGGAAACAACACAAAAATCTTTAAGTGCTGGTATAAAAGCAGCTCGTGTAGGTAATTATGTTGGAGACATAGGCAGCGCTATTGAAGAGTGTGCTCATAAAGGGGGATTTAATGTTGTTGAAGTTTTGTGTGGTCATGGGGTTGGGCGACATGTTCATGAAAATCCAGAAATTCCAAATTTTGGCAAGAAGGGAGAGGGAGAGAAGATAGTTCCCGGCTTAGTGATAGCTCTAGAGCCTATGCTGAATGAAGGGACTAAAGAAGTGGTCTTAGATGATGATGGTTATACTATTCGTACAGAGGATGGTAAACTAAGCGCCCATTTTGAGCATACAATTTTAGTAACTTCAGAAGGTCCAGAGATTTTAACAAAAGAATGACGTGGGAAGTGGAGACTTGTCATTGTTGAGAAAAACGATGAGCAGTGATATAGTTGTGCAACTTAGATTTTTTAAAAATATTATTTGTTATGGAAACAATACTTCAGAAAGAAAGAACTCTCGTTATCATTAAACCAGACGGAGTCCAAAGATCTTTGATCGGAGAAATTATACAACGCTATGAGCGATTAGGTTTAAAACTGGTTGGATTAAAGATGATTGTTCCGTCTGAAGATATGGTAGAAAAACATTATCTTCTCGATCCTTCTTGGAAGGAGAGTGTTGGGAAGAAGGCTATTGAAAGTTATGAAAAAAAAGGAGAAACACCCCCGTCTACTGACCCTATAGAAGTTGGTAATAGAGTACTGGCCGGATTGAGAAAGTATCTTACTTGTGGCCCAGCTATTTTTATGGTTTGGCAGGGGGTACATGCTGTAGAGATTGTTCGAAAAATAACGGGAGGAACGGAACCTCGCACATCAGATGTGGGAACTATTCGTGGAGATTTTGTTTTAGATTCGTATAAGATGGCTGATACAGACAGTAGGGCTGTACGAAATCTTATTCATGCATCTGGCTCGGTTCAGGAATCAGAGCAAGAGATAAAGCATTGGTTTACTGACAAGGATCTTGTTGGGTATCGACTTGTTCAAGAGCAGATTTTATATGACGTAAATATAGATGGGTTACTTGAGTAGAGTATCAATAAAATTTGCTCTTTTTAAGACTTAGGCCTATACTATAAATAGGGTTATTGTATCGCATTACTCCTTAGTCTCTTCGTTAGGGAGTCTTACGAACCGAGGTTCAAATTGTCATATTTTCGTGAAAATTTATTAGATTTTCTAAAAAATATGTACTGCGGACACCCACCTGGCTTTTGCCAGTAATGCATCAGTAGCCCTTACTAAAAATCCCGTATTACGGGTTTTTTAGTATCTGATTTTTATTTTAGTGCGAACCGTGCTTATTGACAGATTCTAACTTATTAAAATTACGGTATACTGTTAAATGTGAATAGATTTGCTTTTCTTTTTTTAATATTCTTAACAACTATTGTTGTCGGGGCATTACATTTTACAGCACTAAAGTTTTTTCTCTATTGGGTGTTGCCTTGGTTTGACTTGCTTGTGCATTTTATCGCAGGCTTCCTTGTCGCCTTAATGGGTGTATGGTTTTTTATTTATATTGCGCGTATGCATGCGTGGGTCTGCTTTAGTAGTAAAAATATCTTACACACAGTACTTTTCAGTGTATTTATTATAGGAGTTGGTTGGGAGGTGTTTGAATTTTTAGAAGGGTTACGAGTCGCTCAGAATTATGCTGTTGATACGGCCACGGATCTTATCATGGACTTTTTTGGTGCCTTGCTTGCATATAGAGTTATAATATTTTTTAATATGTGTCCTAAGTCACGAGAACTTCTATGAACTCTTCCACACTTTCGTTTTATGGTGGGGTTGGTGCGGTAACGGGGGCTAATTTTTTACTGGAAAGTGGTGGTAAAAAGATGCTAGTGGATTGTGGTTTAGAACAGGGCGGTAAGTTTTGTGAAGATGTAAATCGCAAACCTTTTTCATATGACCCTGCTTCCGTTGACGCTCTATTTGTAACCCATGCTCATATTGACCACATTGGGCGTATTCCACTTTTAGTTCAAAAGGGTTTTCATGGTGTTATTTATTCTACAGCTGCTACTTTGGAGCTTTCTAGAATTATGTTGATAGATAGTATGAAAGTTTTAGCTAGAGAGTCAAAACACGAAGGTCTCCCTCCTTTGTATGAGAAAGGGGATGTTGAAAGAGCCTTTTCCTTGTGGAAAATTATTCCTTATAAAGAAAAAACTACTGTCCTTAATACATTTGAGGTTCTCTTTAAAGATGCTGGGCATATTCTTGGCTCTGCCATCATAGAGTTTACCAGCGTGGAAACGGGGAAAAGTATTGCTTTTACGGGAGATTTGGGTAATTCACCCTCTCCTCTTTTACGTGATACTGAGACTGTGAACGATGTTGACTATTTAGTAATGGAGAGTGTGTATGGAGATCGGGTTCATCAGCATAGAGAAGAAAGAGGGTCTCTTTTGCGACATGTAATTGAAACGACTATCTCGCGTGGCGGGACTCTGATGATTCCAGCTTTCTCCATTGACCGTACACAAGTAATTTTGTATGAAGTCAATAATTTAATTGAAGAGAAAAAGATTCCCCCAGTCCCAGTTTTTCTTGACTCTCCTCTAGCGATAGCTGTTACTGATATTTATAAAAAAAATACAAAACTCTTTAAGAGTGATATTCAAGATGAGATAAAATCTGGAGATGATATTTTTAGTTTTCCAGGACTTAGGATGACCAATTCTACCGAAGAATCAAAAGAAATAAACAAAGTAAATGGTCCTAAAATAATTATAGCAGGCGCAGGTATGAGTCACGGAGGAAGGATTCAACATCACGAGCAGCGCTACCTTCCTGACAAGAATAGCACCTTACTTTTAGTTGGTTATCAGGTAGCTGGGAGTTTAGGACGTGCTTTGCAAGACGGAGCCAAGGAAGTATATATTAATAGAAAAAAAGTTTCTGTGCGAGCAGACGTGGCTGTTATTAGTGGGTACTCTGCTCATAAAGATCGAGATGGTTTGGTAGATTTCGCTAGTCATCTATCTAAGCGTGCTAAAAAAGTATTTGTCACTATGGGTGAGACATCTGCATCTCTGTTTTTAGTACAACGTCTGCGTGATTTTCTTGAATTAGATGCTGTCGCTCCGGAAAAAGGGGAAACAGTAATATTGCAATTATAAAATACTAACTATCTTAAACAACAAACTCCGCTAGAACGGAGTTTGTTGTTTAAGATAGTTTTTTTACGATTCGTTCAAAACTCTCTGGATAGTCTTTTGCAATTGTAGCAAGCACTTTACGATCCAATTTTACTTCCTTAATACTTAGTAAGTGTATAAATTTGCTGTATGTTGTTCCTAGGTTTCTGACTGCGGCATTGATGCGCACATTCCACAATCGTCGAAAGTCATTTTTCTTATCTTTGCGATGAGCAAATGCATGAGAACCCGCATGGAAAATTGCTTCACGAGCCTCTTTCTCCTTACTTCTGCGTCCGTGGCGATATCCTTTGGTTTCCGCAAGTACATTGCGACGTCTTTTTAATGATATAGTTCCTCTTTTTACTCTTGTCATGTTTTTAGTTTTAAATGTTTAAACCGAATTAATGAAATTTAAATACCGCTAATATAAATCAGTGTAGTGGTTTTTATTTATTAGGTAGAAATCTCTGGATAGTTTTGCTAGAGAGTATCACTTTCTGAGTTCTTTTTTTATTTAATTCGCTTGTTCGAGACATTTTTGCATTAAAATGGTTTAGCCCTGGTTTTCGTGCCATTATTTTTCCATTCTTGGTTACCTTAAGACGTTTTGAAAAAGATTTATTAGTTTTCATTGTTGTTGGTTTGTTTTATTTCGGAGTTTCCTTTTTTATCATGCTCTACAGTAACAGAAAGTCCTTTTGGGCTTTTTTTTATTTCATCAGCTACTTTGAAAGGTTCTGTGATTAGGAGAAGAAAACGCTCCAATCTTTCTTTTAAAAAAGAGAATTCCATATATTTGTATCGTCCCCATAAGAACAAGTCTATTTTTGCGCGATGTCCTTCTTTTAGCCATCCAGACACTCTTCGAGCTTTTAGCATAAGATCGTGCTCGCCTGTTCCTATTTTTACCTGAACAGTTTTTGTTTCAGTGATGTGAGTCTTTGCCTTTATGTCACGTCTCTTTTTTTTCTGTTCGTACTGGAATTTACCATAATCCGTTATTTTTGCAACTGGTGGATTTGCTCTTGGTGATATTTCAATAAGATCTAGTCCGGCTTCCTCAGCAGCTCGCATAGCTACTTCTTGTGAAATAACACCTAAATTAGCGCCGTCGGCGCCAATAACTCGAAGTTCTCGTGCACGTATTTGATTGTTAATTCGTACTTTTTCAGTCAAATCTATCTCTAACAACTTAGAAATGAAGTATACCACGCTCTTTGCATAGAAGCAATGTAAGAGCCTAGGTTCCCTGTTCTATATAATATTTATTTTATGTCCGTGGGTAAATATGTATCTATCCACCAGAGAACCTCATCATCTCTTTTCTTTTAGCAATAAAGTCGTACAATAATGACTAACTAAGGGGATTATTCGTTTGTTTTATTGTTCTAATAATTTAGTTAATATATGCGTTTTGAATCATACACACTTCCTGTGATTGCTCTGGCGATATTTATCGGAGTATTTAGTGTGAATGCCTCCTCATTTATAAATTTAAATGAAGATGGAGTTATATCAAAAAATATTACTAAAAAATTAAAAAGCGATATCTTTTCTCCGCAAGTAGCTAGTGTGGTTAAAAGTATAGATAATGATTCTGCACTCTCTGCACTCTTTTCTTTTAATGAGGGTGCTGGAGTTACTCTACTTGATCGTAGTCAGTATGGCGCCGTCGGCATTTTGCATGGAAATCCAATATGGTCTGATGGGGTAGATGGATCCGCTTTGTATTTTAATGGAGTGGATGACTATGCGTCCATTAAGGATAATCCAGCTATTAATACTCCCCACTCATTCACATTAGCTTCTTGGGTAATGCCAGACGAAATTTCTGGAGGAACTGTATTGAGTAAGGATGGGCAAGGTGTTTCTGAAGGAAGTTTGTATACCATATCTGTGTCTCAGGGCAAGATGCATTTTAGCGCAAACAATAGTATTACTCTTTCAACCAGCGAGGTTGGTATAAAACCTCAACAGTGGTCCTATACGGCTGTTACTTACGACAGTGAAACTAAACCAAATACTAAATTATATGTAAATGGTCGCCATGTCCTTTCTAGCAATATCCCGTCTATCGCGCTGGGTGCAAATACAGCTGATTTATTTATCGGGCGTGACTCTGTGGGGAATTATTTCAAAGGTCGTATTGATGAGATTCGTGTTTACTCAAAAGCCCTTTCTGCATCTGAGATAATAAAACTTTTTAATGCGGGAGAGACAAAAATAGTTGAGCAACAGCAGGCTGAAAAAGATAAAGTTTCTATAAATAACAGAGAGAGTATTTTTACCTCATTTTTCAAAAAAATAATAAGCATATTAAAGTCAGGAGGATAGTTTTTTGGAGATAGATAATTATGTAGAAAAAAGAAAGCCGCACATGCGTTGCAGAGGTGCGACTACTAATTAGTTAGGTGAGAAGCTACATCACAGCTCTGTCGTTTTCTATGGCTTGTACCATCTCCTCGGCCATCTTCATGCAGGCTTTTTCTTCACAGCAACGCACCGAGGCGTTCTCGGTCACCGCTTGGATGGTCGATGCGTTCGTGCAACTGTGATTGATGCAGTTTGGTTTTTGCCAGTTGCTTTTTGCTTGAAATACCACGGAGACGTTCTTGTTGCTCATACGGACACCTCATTTTGTTCTGGGGTTGTTAGGAAATTTGTACCAAATACTTATACTAAACTATAGTATATGTCATTTCAGCAGAAATGTCAAGT
>VAPL010425167.1_pt1 | contig 26491 bp, 25 predicted proteins | sample 3395061 | NCBI WGS metagenome assembly VAPL01 (sample SAMN08290444, study PRJNA428436) | hydrothermal vent metagenome | isolation source: Deep-sea hydrothermal vent chimney 2 | place: Pacific Ocean: Juan De Fuca Ridge | depth 2182 m m | reverse complement strand
TCATCTGTTGCCTTTATTTGTTCATCTGTTGCCTTCTGAGATAAGGCCAAGCTTAGAACAAGTTTTTTTAATTCTTCATCTTTTATCATTTTTCTTTATTCCTCTCAGTAATTAAGGGGCAAGAATTAAGGATTCAGAACTCTTTAAGCCTAAGCAACAATATACCCTTGGCATGGTTAGGACCGTGGATTTCTAACCGCTGAGTTTTTGCCGATAACTGCGTAGTTATTAATAAAAACCAGCAAGTTATCATTTCCTCACCCGTGGCCGTTAAAAGTACTTTCCAGTTATTGCGGACTGAAGTCCGCTCTACAACAGCTAATTTGTGGTATATCAATAGCCATTAATTATTTCTTAGCGATACAACTCCATGCAGCTAACCACACCTGAGCCTGATAACTATCCGCACTTTTTGGCAAATCACCTGATAATATCAGACTTAAAGCTTGTTTAATAATGCCTAAGAAATGACTATAAGCAAGCAATGAATCCATAGAACGGATCTCGCCATTCTTAATTCCATTTTGTATTACTCGTCTAATTTTATTAAAAGGAGCAGTTTCAATCACTGGCTTTTGTTCTGGTAATATTTCTTTAATATTTACCACCAATAAAATTTGAATCACCTCTGGCGCATCATCCGTTAATTTAAATAACAAATCGACTATTTCTCTTAACTGGTCAGAGACCTTTCTATTTCTTCGTCGAATATCATCAATAGAAATACTTAAACTGTCGAGAATATTGCCATATAAGGTATCGGCAATTGCTTGTTTATTTTTAAAGTGTTGATATATTCCACTGGTTGTTTTGATTCCTACGGCATCTTTTATATCGGTTAAAGAGGTATTAAAATACCCTTTTTCTGCAAATAATTTTAATGATGCTAATAAAACCTCATCTTGAGTAAGAGGTTTTTTTCCCGTCACACTTTTTTCCTTATCCATTGCTACTATCTTTTTATTGTTATTCTTTTAGAGCTGTATAGGCGGCCGACAAATAATGCATCATTGACCATAAGGTCAAAAATGCTGCTATATACAACAGCCAATACCCGATTAAATTAATAGGTAAACCAAACAAATCTTCGCGATAAAGTAAAAAGCCAATAGCAAGCATTTGAACGGTTGTTTTCCACTTTCCTAATTTTGATACTTTTACTTTTGCTTTTTGACCCACTTCAGCCATCCACTCTCTTAAAGAAGCAATCGTAATTTCTCGTCCAATAATAATAGCTGATGCAACAGCTAATGTTGCATCAGCTTGTTGCTGTACAATTAAAACCAATACAAAAGCCACCATTAATTTATCTGCAACAGGGTCAAGAAATGCTCCAAATGCAGTTTCCAAACTCATTTTTCTGGCTAAATAGCCATCAAGCCAATCAGTAAAACCTGCCACAATAAAAATAAAGGTACAGGCCATATTGGAATATTCCCACGGCAAGTAAAAAACAACTGCCAATAAAGGAATAAGTGCAATACGGAGTAATGTCAGGTTGGTAGGTAAATTAAATTCAATGGCCATCTTGGTGATGAAAGTTGTCGTATATACGTTGTGCTAATTGCTTACTAATCCCATCAATCCCTGAAAGTGCATCAATACCTGCATTCGTGATCCCTTGCAAGCCTCCAAATTGCTTTAATAAAAGCTGTCTTCTTTTTGGTCCTAACCCTGGAATTGTTTCCAACACAGATTGTTTTTTTGCTTTTGCCCTACGTTGCCTATGGCCCGTTATTGCAAACCGGTGAGCTTCATCTCTTATATGTTGAATTAATAATAAAGCACTCGCACCAGGTGTTACATCTAAAGGTTGTTGTTGATCAACCAAAATAATCTTTTCCATTCCAGCTTTACGATCAGGACCTTTAGAAACTCCGACTATCATAACATTATTTACGCCACATTCATCTAATGCCTTTTGTGCTTGACTAACTTGTCCCTTGCCGCCATCAATTAATAAGATGTCTGGGGCTTGATGCTCACCTTTTTTTAAGCGTTTGAAGCGTCTGCTAACGGCCTGATACATGGCGGCATAATCATCACCTGGCGTGATACCTGCTATATTAAATCGACGATAAGCTGACTTTGCAGGGCCTTCTCTGTCAAAAACCACACAGGAGGCAACTGTCTGATCCCCTTGAGTATGACTAATATCAAAACATTCTAATCTTTTTGGTATCTCAGTACAGCCCAACTCTTCTTGCAAACTTAAATACCTTGCATACATACCCTGCTTATCAGATAGTTTGCTTAATAATGAATTTTCGGCATTCATTGCCGCCATCTGCAACCATTTTAAGCGATCTCCCCTTACATTAAAGGTGATTGTTACTGCATGAGCCGCTTGTTTAGATAGTACTTCTATGAGTAAATCAGCGTCATTAATTTCATGACTTATAATCAACTCATAAGGTGCTTGCCTTTCTAAATAATATTGAGCAATAAAAGCTTGTAATATATTGCTAGGTGACTCTTCCACTGTTATTTTTGGAAAAAACACCTTATTACCAAGGCTTTGCCCATTGCGAATAAAAAACACTTGAACACAAGCTATTCCCGCTTTAGTTTCACAAGCAATAATATCAACATCACCTTTCTCACCCTGAACAAAATGCTTTTCCAATACAGTACGCAAACGCGATATCTGATCTCGATAAATGACTGCTTGCTCAAATTCAAGCTTATTTGATGCTACCTCCATTTTAGCTATTAATTGATCAATCAATAGATGACCTTTTCCTTCTAAAAATAAAAGGGTATTCGTCACATCTTCCGCATAATGCTCTTTGTCAATTAAATTAACACAAGGTGCTGTGCAACGCTCAATCTGATATTGTAAACAAGGCCGAGTTCTATTATTGTAATAAGAGTCTTCACACTGCCTAACGGGGAATATCTTTTGTAATAATTTTAAGGTTTCTTTAATGGCTCCTGCACTGGGGTAGGGACCAAAGTACTTTCCCTTTTTCTTTTTTGCCCCTCGGTGGAAAGTTATTTGGGGGTAATCATGATAACTTGAGATAAATAAATAAGGGTAGGATTTATCATCTCTAAGGCAAATATTATACCGTGGTTTATGCCTTTTTATTTGCTGGCTTTCCAGTAATAAAGCTTCGCCCTCAGTATTAGTGATGACTATTTCAATGCTAGCAATCTTTGCTACCATTGCCTGTTGTTTAACTGAACAGGTTTTACTCCTAAAATAACTAGAAACTCGATTTTTTAAGTTTTTAGCCTTACCAATATAAATAATCTGCCCTTTCTCATTTAGCATTTTATAAATGCCAGGACGCTTGGTCAGGTTCTTTAAAAAATCTTTGATATCAAAAGTAGATTCCGTCATCGTGGCACAAATTTCTTTTTCGTATCAATTTACAGTAGAAAGCACTCATAAAAAAAGGGCCTTTCGGCCCTTTCTGTTGAAGCTTGCAAAAAAGACTTAGTCTTCTTTTCCCACTTCTTTCATACTTAATCTCACTCTACCTTGACGGTCGATTTCAAGCACTTTAACTTTAACGACATCGCCTTCTGTCAATTTGTCACTTACTTTCTCAACACGTTCTTCAGAAATTTGTGAAATATGAACCAAGCCATCTTTGCCAGGAAGAATGGTTACAAAGGCACCAAAGTCCATTAAACGAGCTACTTTACCTTGGTATATTTTACCTACTTCAACTTCAGCAGTAATTTCTTCAATAATACGTTTAGCTTCTTCACCGGCCGCTTTATCTACAGAAGCAACTTTAACAATTCCCTCGTCAGTTAAGTCAACAGAAGCACCTGTTTTCTCAGTTATACCACGAATAGTTGCACCACCCTTACCAATAACTTCACGGATTTTGCTAGGATCAATTTTAAAAGTGATAATTCTAGGGGCAAAATCAGACATTTCTTCACGTGTTGAACTTAATGCTTTGTTCATTTCGCCAAGAATAAATAAACGTCCATCTTTCGCTTGTTCTAGCGCAGCTTGCATAATTTCAGCAGTGATACCGTCAATTTTAATATCCATTTGCAGAGCAGTGATACCATCTTCCGACCCAGCTACTTTAAAATCCATATCCCCTAAATGATCTTCATCTCCTAAGATATCTGATAAAACTGCAAAGTTATCACCTTCTTTAATTAAACCCATTGCAATACCTGCAACAGGCGCTTTAGTCGGTACACCCGCATCCATTAGTGCCAAACTACTACCACAAACTGAAGCCATTGAGCTGGAACCGTTTGATTCAGTAATTTCAGACACGATACGAATGGTGTATGGAAATTCATCCATATTGGGTAAAACAGCCGCTACACCACGTTTTGCCAAACGACCATGACCAATTTCACGACGCTTTGGAGAACCAACAAAACCCGTTTCACCTACACAGTATGGAGGGAAGTTATAGTGCAACATAAAAGGTTCTTTATATTCACCCGATAAGCTGTCGATGATTTGTGCATCACGCTCAGTACCTAAAGTTGCAACAACTAAAGCCTGAGTTTCACCTCGAGTAAATAAAGCAGAACCATGTGTTCTATCTAATAAACCTGTTTTAACAGAAATAGCTCTGACTGTTGAAAGGTCACGACCATCAATACGGACTCTTTCTTCTAGAATAGAACTCCGTACGATTGTTTTTTCAACATGCTCAATGATATCTTTGATATCACGTTCTTCATATTGATCGTCCGCTGTTAATTTTTCAATACAAGATTTTCTGATGACAGATAACTCATCTTGTCTTACTAATTTTTCAGCAATTTTATAAGCTGCTTGAATGCCTGATTCAACTTCAGCTTTAACTAGACCTGCTAATGTTTCATTAGTTTCTGGTGCTGTCCACTCATAAGTAGGTGTAGCAACTTCAGCTGCAAATTCTTTGATTGCTGTAATGGCACCTTGCATTTGCTCGTGGCCAAATAAAACCGCCCCTAACATAACTTCTTCTGATAATAATTGAGCTTCTGACTCAACCATTAATACAGCATGCTCTGTACCCGCAACCACTAATTCTAACTGCGAATCTTCAAGTTCAGTTCTTGTAGGGTTTAATAAATATGAACCATCTTTATACCCTACGGATGCCGCAGCAATTGGACCATTAAAAGGTAAACCTGAAATAGCCAAGGCTGCTGAAGCCCCTAGTAAAGCAGGAATTTCGGTATCAACTTCAGGGTTTAATGAAATAACTGTCGCAATAATTTGTACTTCATTAGTATAACCATCAGGAAATAAAGGACGGATAGGTCTATCAATCAGTCGAGAAGTTAAGGTTTCTTTCTCAGTAGGTCGGCCTTCACGCTTAAAAAAACCACCCGGTATTTTACCGGCAGCATAGGCTTTTTCTTGATAATTAACCGTTAAAGGAAAAAAGTCGCCTCCTTGAGCTTCTTTTTTACCGACAACAGCAACAAGTATTGAAGTACCTTCAACATCAATCAATACTGTTCCGCTGGTTTGACGAGCAATTTCACCCGTTTCCATAGTGACAAGGTGATCGCCGTATTTAAATTCTTTCCTGATAGGAGTCAAAATTAAGATCCTTAATTAAAGGTTATTAATATGAAGAGCTTTTATAGTCTTCATTTTCAAAATTATATTTTTACAAAAAAAACGGTGGCTAATCATAGATTATTCACCGTTTTTAATGTTTTTTACTTCCGCAACCCTAAACGCTCAATCAATGAACGATAACGAGTTTGGTCTTTTTTCTTTAAGTAATCCAATAATTTACGTCGTTGGTTTACCATGCGTAACAATCCACGACGAGAGTGGTTGTCTTTTTTATGTGCTGCAAAATGTGGTGTTAAATGAGTAATGTGCGCGGTTAACAATGCAACTTGTACTTCGGGTGATCCTGTATCAGTTTCTGATAAACGGTACTCTTCAACAACTGCTTTTTTTTGTTCTGCTGTAAATGGCATTTTAATCCCTATAGATTAATTGTTTTAAAAAAAACCATCAATTCATGATGATTCACTACGACATTGCCTCCACATATAGGGTGTAGGGGCAGATGTTATTTTGGACTAGAAAGCCTCCAATCCACTTAAGCAGCTTTGCCCCTTAAGTTAAAAATTTTCTTAGGTACAAGTTTACCATTCAATAGCATTTCACCCAAGCCTAAAAATCCTTGTTCATCATACATTCTCACAGGACCTTGAATTGAATCACATGGGTAATCTATTTGTTGACCATGGTTGATCAAGGTAGCTTGCTGACTAGAAAGCTGAATCGGAGGAATGTCCTGTAGAGGTTCATCGACTGCAAGCAAACTAGCCGTTAATTGTTCCAGGGACATAGACTGGCATTGTTCAATCGTTAATGCATCTGCAATTTTAAACTGACCTGATTGAGTTCTTCGTAGACCCACAATAGTTCCACCACAACCTAAGCTGTGGCCAATATCTTCAGCCAACGATCGTATATATGTTCCTTTAGAACAAAACACATCAAGAGTTAAGCTATCAGCCGTTAAATCCAGTAAATTAATTTCAAAAATGCTAACCCTGCGTGCTTTACGCTCGACAACCTTCCCTTCCCTAGCCAATTCGTACAGTTTTTTACCGTTATGTTTTAAGGCTGAATACATGGGAGGAACTTGATCAATTTCACCCATAAACGTCTGCAAACAATCATTAATAAGTTCTAATGATAATTCCGGCACCGGTTTTTGCTCAATAACTTTCCCTTCAGCATCACCGGTATCAGTTATTACCCCAAGTTTAACAACAGCTTGATAACGCTTATTGTCATCAAGCATCATAGCTGAAACTTTTGTTGCTTCGCCAAAACACAAAGGTAGCAAACCTGTAGCCAGAGGGTCTAGGCTTCCCGTATGCCCACCTTTATTGGCATTAAATAAGCGTCTAACTTCTTGTAAAGCTTTGTTAGAAGAAACCCCCAAGCGTTTATCTAGCAAGATAATTCCATGGACATTTCGGCCAGATTTTCGCTTACTCACCTCTTACTCCTGATGACTCTTATCTTCTTCAGAAAGTAATTCAGCCACTCTCATTCCTGTATCAAAGGAATCATCATAATAAAATCTAAAATCAGAAATATGTCTTAAACGCATTCTTTTTGCTACTTGATGACGAATAACAGGAGCTAATTCATTAAGCACTTTAATATTTTCAAGCTTTCCCTCTTCATCAGCATTTAAAACAGTGATATAAATTTTAGCAACAGCCAAATCTTTAGAGACAAGCACTTCATTTATTGTAATAAAGCCTAAGCGAGAGTCATCAGTTTCTCGCTGCAAAACATAAGCAAGCTCCTTTTGCATTTGTGAGGAAACTCGCTCACTACGACCATATTCTTTAGCCATAGATTACAGCTCCCGCTTCACTTCTACACGTTCAAACACTTCGATCTGGTCACCGCTTTTGACATCATTGTAGTTTTTCACACCAATACCACATTCCATACCCATTTTAACTTCATTCACATCATCTTTAAATCGACGTAATGACTCAAGTTGACCTTCGTATATAACAATATTGTCTCGTAAAACTCTGATTGGAAGGTTTCGTTTAACAAAACCATCAATAACCATGCAACCTGCAATCGCACCAATTTTTGGTGATTTAAACACATCACGTACTTCAGCAAGCCCTACAATTTTCTCTTGAATTTCTGGAGCCAACATACCACTCAGCGCACGTTTTACTTCATCGATTGCTTCATAAATAATACTGTAATAATGTAGATCAATTTCTTTTTCTTGAATCAGTTTACGCGCAGTAGTATCAGCTCGCACATTAAAGCCTATCAAGATTGCACCAGAAGCTAATGCAAGATTTGCATCTCCTTCATTAATACCCCCTACCCCCCCAAATACACATTTTACTGATACTTCATCATTTGACAAACTAATCAGTGACTCACGTAAGGCCTCCAAACTACCTTGTACATCTGTTTTAATAACAACATTTAAGGTAGAGGTATCGCCAGCAGCCATTTTAGAGAAGACTTCCTCTAATTTTGAAGCTTGTTGCGCTGCATGTTTAGATGATTTTTTTCTATCCTCTCTATGCTCAGCAAGTTCTTTAGCCGCCTTTTCATTTTGAGCAAAGGTAAATTCATCCCCTGCTTCAGGCGTACCCGACAAACCTAAAATTTCAACTGGTGCTGCAGGTCCAGCACTATCCGTTGATTTACCATTTTCATCAAACATGGCTCTGATACGGCCATACTCATGTCCACAGATAACAATTTGGCCTTTTTTAAGTGTACCTTTTTGCACCAAAATCGTGGCAACGGCACCGCGCCCACGATCTAGTCTTGATTCAATACAAAAACCTGAAGCAGCACCTTCAACAGGCGCAGTCAACTCTAGTATTTCTGTTTGCAAAATAAGCGCTTCAATTAATGCATCAACACCTTCACCTGTTTTTGCAGATACTTTAAGGAATTGAGTCGTACCCCCCCATTCCTCAGGCACAACCTCAAGTGTTGCCATTTCTTGCATCACTTTGTCTGGATTAGCATCTGGCTTATCCATTTTGTTAATTGCAACAATTAAAGGAACCCCAGCAGCTTTAGCATGCTCAACCGCCTCCTTAGTTTGCGGCATCACACCATCATCAGCCGCAACCACAACAATAACAATATCGGTTACTTCTGCACCACGTGCTCGCATTGCTGTAAAAGCGGCATGTCCCGGTGTATCAAGAAAAGTGACATTACCATGATCCGTTTTTACTTGATAAGCCCCGATATGCTGAGTAATACCGCCTGCCTCGCCTGATGCAACACGTGTTTCTCGAATATAATCTAATAATGATGTTTTACCATGGTCAACATGCCCCATAATTGTGACAATGGGAGCTCTGGGTAGATGTTCACGATTATCTGACTCATCCTGATCAACCACATCGGCCATCATTTCTTTTTCTAAATCATCATCACTTTGTAAAACAGGCTTGTGCCCCATTTCTTCAACCAAAATAACAGCTGTTTCTTGATCTATAACCTGGTTGATCGTCGCCATACTACCTAGAGACATTAATTGCTTAATAACCTCCCCTACTTTTACACTCATTTTCTGAGCTAGCTCAGAAATTATAATTGTCTCAGGAATGGTGACATCTCTAATGATTGCTTCAACAGGCCTCTCAAACTGATGCTTAGCATCTGACTCTGTGGCAAGCTGAATTCTTCTTTGCTTACCTTTTTTACCTTTTTGTTTTCTTCTTGTTCCAGCGGGCATTGCTTCGCCTCGACCTGGGGCAATCCCTCTTCTAGCGGCAGGACCTGCTGGTTTAGCGGCTCCAGCCGCAGGTTTATTAGCGGCACCTGCTGCTTGCTTTTTCTTATGCAGTGTTTGTTGTTTTTTTGCTTCCGCTTGTTTTCTTACCTTAGCCGCATTTCTTTCAATTGAAGCCTCAAGTCTCGCTTTTTTCTCAGCCTCTAAACGTAATTTAGTCGCCTCTTCTTCTGAAATCGCGGGAACTTCAGGCTCAACCACTACACTCTGCTTATTTTCTTCTTTAGCTGTTTCAGGTTTAACACCAGCCTTTACTTTCTCACCACTTACCTTTTTCTTTTCAGCTTTAACTGTTTTTTTAGCTTCTACCGTTGCTTTAACTTCTTCCTTAACTGTTTCAACGACGACGACTTTTGTTTCCTTCTGTTTTATCTCTATTTCTGTAACTTTACGTTTTTTCTCTTCCTGAGCAGCCAGAATACTTGCTTCATGCTTTTTGCGCTCTTGCTCTTCAGCCGCTATTTGTTGCTTTTGTTCCTCTAAAGCTTTTTTAGCACGCTCACTTTCTTTTTGGTCCTCTGAAATTTCAGGTTCGCTACGTTTAATATAAGTTTTCTTCTTTCTAACTTCGACGTTAACAGTTTTTGCTGCTGCCCCAGGACCTGTAGCCTGGGTTAATTCTGAAACTTTTCTACGTTTTAAAGTTATTTTTTTAGGTGCATTTTCTGAATTACTGCTTTCAGTTTTACCATGTCTTTTACGAAGATGTTCCAATAGTTTGACTCGCTCATCCTCACTAATCAAATCATTGGCTGAGGATGCAGAAACACCCGCTTCTTTTAATTGCTCTAAAAAGCGATCCAGAGGTATTTTCACCATCTCTGCTAATTCTTGTACTGTTTTATCACTCATATTTTCCCCCTACCCTTCGCTTTGATCACTAGCAAACCATGGTTCGCGCGCTTTCATAATCAGTTTTCCTGCCCGTTCTTTATCTACCCCTGAAAAACCAAGAAGATCATCAACCGCCTGATCTGCCAAGTCCTCCATCGTTAGAATGCCCTTTGCAGCCATTTCATGTGCCAATTCTTCATCCATACCCTCCATTTCAAGAAGGTCCTCAGCCGGCTTTGACGTCTCTATCGCTTCTTCTGATGCAATAGCATTAATTAACACCGCATCTTTTGCTCTGCCTCTTAGTGCATCAACTAACTCTTCGTCAAAACCTTCTATTTCCAACATTTCCTCAACAGGAATGTAAGCAATCTCTTCTACATTAGTTAAGCCAACTTCAATCAAAATATCTGCAATTTCTTCATCAACATCCAGTTGATCAATAAAAGCTTGCTTAATTTTTGATAGTTGATCATCACCAACGGCCTTTTCTGCACTTTTATCACGAACATTTAGCTCCCAGCCTGTTAGCTGCGTCGCTAAACGAACATTTTGACCGCCTCGACCAATAGCTTGTGATAGATTATCCGTAGCAACAGCAAGATCCATGCAATGCTTATCTTCATCAACCACAATCGATTCTATTTCTGCGGGTGACATTGAATTAATAACAAACTGAGCCTCATTATCATTCCATAAGATAATGTCAACTCTTTCACCGGCTAACTCATTAGAAACCGCCTGAACTCTTGACCCTCTCATACCAACACAAGCACCAACAGGATCAAGCCTAGGATCATTACTTCTAACAGCAATTTTAGCGCGTGACCCAGGATCCCTTGCAGCAGCCAGCACATCAATCATGCCCTCTCCAACTTCTGGCACCTCAAGCCTAAATAAAGCCATTAATAGCTCGGGGGCTGAACGACTAACAAAGAGCTGCGGCCCTCGAACTTCTGAACGCACTTCTTTTAAATAACCTCTCACTCTATCCCCAATACGAATTGATTCTCTTGGAATCATTTCTTCCCTTGGAATATAAGCCTCAACATTGCCACCTAAATCCAGGTAAACACTGCCTTTTTCTAAACGTTTAACCACCCCAGTAACTAATTCGCCAACCCTGTCCGTATAAGCTTCTACAATCTTCTTACGTTCAGCTTCTCTAATTTTTTGGATAACAACTTGCTTTGCCGTTTGCGCAGCAATTCTACAAAAAACAACAGATTCGATTTGTTCTTCAATAAAATCACCCACTTCAATATCAGAATCATCCATTTGTACAACTTCTAATAAGGCTTGCGAATCAGGAAATTCTAGATCGCCATCAATTTCAGCGTTTTCTGCAACGACTTCCCAGCGTCGAAAAGTTGTATATTCACCCGTTTCTCTATTAATTTCTACTCGTGCTAAAATATGGTTATTATGACGCTTTACTGCAGCAGCTGCCAACGCATCTTCCAATGCTTGAAAAACAATGTTTTTGTCAATATCTTTTTCATTTGCAAAAACATCCGCCACCAATAAAATTTCTTTATTTTCCATTACGCCCTCCTTTTTTTATTAAGTAATCAGGTACTAACCGAGCTTTACTCATTGCCTGAAACGGGATTTCTATTACTTGTTCATTTTGTTGAAGGCTCACAATATCACCTTCAACCTGCCCAATAATACCAACAAGCTTTCTTCTATTCCCTATGGGTTTAAAAACATTGATAGTAACTGTACTACCAATAAACTGTTCGAATTGAGCTATCTTAAATAAGGGTCTTTCTGTTCCTGGTGAGGATACTTCCAACTGATAGTTATCACTAATAGGGTCTTCTACATCCAACATTCCACTTAATTGATGACTTACTTTGCTACAGTCCTCAAGCAAAACTCCATTTTCAGTATCAACATAAACCCTTAACAGGCCGTTCTTTGGATGAGGGTTATATTCAATGCCCACACACTCATACCCAAGACCTTCTACAATTGGTTCTATCAAATTCACCAAATGCTCCGGAGCCTGCTTCATAACGCCTCACTTTCTTACGAACAAAAAAAAAGAGCCTACGGCTCTTCCATACATAAAACTTAAAATATCTAGACTTTACTTTATCCTAGAAAACAAAAAACCCCATAAAGGGGTTTCTCAATATCTGGTAGCGGGGGCAGGATTTGAACCTACGACCTTCGGGTTATGAGCCCGACGAGCTACCAAGCTGCTCCACCCCGCGGTTGATTTGTACTATTATAAGCATTTTTCTCTACTTAGCAAGCTTTAATTTTCTTTACTTTATCTTAATCAGCTACAGACACTATAACCACTCTATAGCTTAACAATATAATATAAAATACCTGCTGAAAACAATCCTGCCAACACATCATCAAGCATAATACCAAAACCGCCTACAACTTTTTGATCTATCCATTTTATAGGCCAAGGCTTTAAAATATCAAAAATTCTAAATAAAATAAAACCAAGCAAAACTGCATACCATGAAAAAGGCACAAACCACATAGTAACAAGATAGCCAGCCACCTCATCCCAAACGATTCCACCAAAATCATGCTCGCCTAATTGTTTCGCCGCATTATCACAAAGATAAACGCCAAAAACACAAACTAGAATAGTTAAAATACTATAAATCCAAATATTAGTTTGCACAAAAGCCAAATAAACGGGGATTGCTGCAACAGTGCCCATGGTACCTGGCATTTTTTTAGCTAAGCCCGAGCCAAAACCAAAAGCCAAAAATAAAACAGGGCTCGTCAATATCTGCTTGACCGTTAATTTATTTTTTCCATAATTAGAATTAAGAAAAATGCTCAAAACCTTTTACCTCGAGTTTGTTTGTTACACCTAAACGTTGAAGTCTTAATCCCGAATTAGCATCAATCACTCCGATCTGCGTACACTCTATATTAATATAAGAGACATTATTTGGGGCAACGGTAAAACACAACTCATAGTCTTCGCCTGCTGACAATGGAAACAACCAATCACCGCTTACAGCAATATATTCAGTAACAGCTTTTGATAGTGGTATTTTATCCCAATCCAAAACAGCACCTACTCCACTCTTTTCTAAAATATGTCTTAAATCAGAAGCAACCCCGTCTGACAAGTCTATACAAGAAGTTGCATATTCTCTAATTTTTAAACCTTCGCTCACTCTTGGCTTAGGTTGGTGAAATTTTTGTAATACCTCATCAGCAAAATCACTCTGAAAACCTTGTTCAACTTTCAATCCTAAACCTGAACCCCCTAAACCTTGTCCTGTTACAAAAATCAAATCACCCACCTTTGCAGTTGAGCGCTTCAGGGCCTGCCCTTTGGGAACGATACCCATTGCTTGTACAGAAAGCGTTAGCGGCCCTTTAGTCGTATCCCCTCCAACCAAGTCCAGGGAATATGTTTTAAGCATCTCTAAAAAACCTTTAGAAAAGGCTTGCAACCAAACTTCATTGACCTCAGGCAGGGTTAGTGCCAGTGTGACAGATACAGGTTCAGCACCCATAGCCGCTAAATCACTTAAATTTACTGCTACTAGCTTCCTGCTTAATTGCTCTGGGTCAGTGTCGGCAAAAAAATGCACACCTTCAACCATGGTGTCAACGGTTAATGCCAGCTCATAACCTTCAGGAATAGACATAAGCGCACAGTCATCCCCCACACCCAGTCGGTTAACCGAGTTAATAAGTGACCCCGAAGTAAAATATCGCTGAATTAAATCAAACTCAGAAATAGCCACTAAATTTTATCTTTTCCCTGTTTAGCTTTAATCTCAGCAGCCCGCTTAGTTTTACCCACTTTATCCAAAACACCATTAACATACTTATGACTGCCATCAGCACCAAAACATTTTGCTAAATTAACGGCCTCGTTAATAATAACCTTATAGGGTGTCTCCAATCGATTGGTTAACTCATACACAGCAATTCTTAAAACAGCCCTTTCTACAGGATCTATTTTTTCAACAGGCCTATCTACAAACTCTGACAACGCCTCATCAATTGCATTTAATTGTTTAGGTACACCATAAAAAATTTCTGTAAAATAACTTTTCTGAGCCCCTTTTAGCAACTCTTCTTCCAGAAAATTCATTTCAATTCGAGCCAGACTGTCACCCGTCATTTGCCACTGATAAAGCGCTTGCACCGCACATTTTCTAGCATTTGTTTTTGCCAAACTCATTAATTTTCCAGGTTATCAAATAAACTCACCATTTCAATTGCAGACATGGCCGCTTCAGCCCCTTTATTACCCGCTTTAGTACCTGCACGCTCAATGGCTTGTTCAATACTATCAACTGTTAGCACACCAAAACTAACAGGCACATCATACTGCAATGAAACTGATGCTATACCTTTAACACACTCACTGGCAACATATTCAAAATGCGGGGTTCCGCCACGAATAACAGCACCTAAAGCAATAATGGCATCATATTTTTTTGTGACAGCAATACGCTGAATAACCATTGGCAACTCAAAAGCACCCGGAGCTTTTACCAAACAAATATCATCTTTATTTGCGCCATGTCGAACCAATGCATCAATTGCGCCTCCTTCCAGCTGCTCTACGATAAAGCTATTAAAACGAGAAGCTACAATACAAAATTTACCCCCTGAAACAGATAAATTCCCCTCTAATACTTTTATTGTCGACATTTTCTTTCTCTATTTTTTGTTAAATTTTACAATTTTTATTGGATTTTCATACTCTTTGACTCCACTTCTCTGCATCAAAGCTACACTTTTGAGTCTTTGCTATTCCGTATGCCCTACAACTTCCAGGTTATACCCAGAAAGCCCAAAATATTTTTTCTCGGCTCCCATCACCTTTAACTGTCGCACACCTAGATCAGCTAACACTCTTGCACCCGTTCCTGTGGTACGCCAATCCATTTTTTTCTCTTCTTCCGCCACAGGAATCACACCATTATCTTGCAATTGATACTGGTGAATATGTTCAACCAAAGACTTATTATCCTCACTCTGCCTGATAACAACCAAAATACCACGCCCTTCTTCAGCAATTTTTTTCATTGCTCCCTGAATCGAAATTGAACTTCCCGAGCGTTTTGAAGCGAACAAGTCGTCCATTAGATTCCGAGCATGCACTCTGACCAAAACAGGCTCATCAACTGCAACATCCCCCATAACTAATGCCAAATGCACATTATTATCATTAATATCCTGATAGGTATACATTCTGAAATCGCCAAATTCTGTTGGGTAATCACATTCGCTAATACGGTCTAAAGTATTTTCATTTTCAATTCTATATTGAATCAAATCGGCAATCGTACCTATTTTAAGCTCATGCTGTTTGGCAAAAACCTCAAGATCTGATTTTCTTGCCATTGTGCCATCTTCATTAAGAATTTCGACAATAACGGCTGCAGGCTCTACCCCTGCTAATTTTGCCAGGTCACAACCTGCTTCAGTATGTCCCGCACGATTCAGTACACCACCCGCTTGAGCCATCAATGGAAAAATATGCCCAGGCTGAACCAAATCACCAGGTGTTGCATCTTTAGCGACCGCAGCCTGTACAGTCAACGCCCTATCAGCAGCAGAAATACCAGTGGTAACACCTTTAGCCGCCTCAATAGAAACGGTAAAATTAGTCGAATGAGCGGTTTTATTATCATTCACCATTAAAGGCAATCTAAGTTGTTGACAATGCTCTTTTGTTAAAGTTAGGCAAATTAAACCTCGCCCATACTTAGCCATAAAATTAATATCAGCGGCTTTTGCAAAAGGTGCCGCTATCACTAAATCACCTTCATTTTCACGGTCCTCATCATCCATAATGATAACCATTTTACCTTGGCGAAAATCTTCTATGATTTCTTCTGTTGTATTCATTCAGTTCTATATTATTTGCTTAAAAAGCCACTATTTTGTAACAATTCTTCAGTGACTGAGCTAGATGTTTTTGCTGCAGCCTCCCCCTTTATTAATCTTTCCATATAACGGGCTAATAAATCCACTTCCAGATTAACTTCTTTACCTGCCACTAATTCACCCAAAGTTGTTTCTTGCAATGTATGAGGCACTATATTGACAGTAAATAATGCACCATCAACTTCATTGACAGTTAAACTTACACCATTAATACAAATAGAGCCTTTTTCAGCAATATATTTAGCGATATTATCCGGTGCTTTAAACCTGTATCTAAATGAACGCCCATCAGGCTGTTTTAAAACTACAGTCCCCAAACCATCAACATGACCACTAACAATATGCCCACCTAACCGAGTGGTCGGCGTTAATGCCAACTCTAAATTGACAGCATCACCCACTTTAGCAACTTTTAAACTTGTTCTAGCAATCGTCTCATTTGAAACATCCGCACAAAAAAAGTGGGCTCCTAACTCCACAGCAGTTAAGCATACGCCATTGACAGCAATACTATCACCTAATGCAACATCCCCAATAGCCAGCTTTCCCGTTTCTATCTTTAAACGATAATCACCACCTTTGGGCTGGACAGCTGCTATTTTTCCTACTGCTAAAATAATTCCTGTAAACATTTCGCTCTACTTCATCGTAAAAATCAACTTTAAATCAGGACCCACTTGCCTGATAGCTTTTATATTCAATTGTTTTTTGTCTGCCATCTTATGCAGTTCAGGTAAATTAAACAAACCACGCCCTCGATCACCCAAAATACAAGGAGCCATATAGACCACCCATTCATCAACTAACTCAGCATCTAACAAAGCACCATTTAGAGTAGCACCCGCTTCAACCATAACATTATTGATTCGCTGCTGCCCCAAGAAGATCATCACAGCCTTTAAATCTAACCGACCATTCGTTCTCTTTATTTGATAGACTTTATAACCAGCATTTTCAGCCTTTAATATTTTTTGCTGATTCGAACTACAGGTTAAAATCCAGATTTCACCTGCCAAACCAAGCATTTTACTTGTTAAGGGTATTTTTAACTCAGAATCAAGAATCACTCTAGTAGGCTGCACCACATCACCTTCAAGCCTCACATTCAATGAAGGGTTATCATCCAAAACAGTATTAATACCGGTCAAAATCGCGGAACTTTCAGCCCTTAACCTTTGCACATCAGCCCGAGAAGCTGAAGAGGTAATCCATTGACTCTCACCAGAAGCCATTGCAGTACGACCATCCAAACTCATTGCCATTTTGCTACGTACAAAAGGTAAAGCGGTAATCATTCGCTTAATAAACCCTTTATTTAACTTTTCTGCTTCCTCTCGCAATACCCCACAATCAACATCTATACCCGCATCTTGCATTTTTTTTATGCCTTGCCCTGCAACTAGTGGGTTTGGATCTTGCATTGCCACCACAACACGTTGAATACCTGCAACAATCAAGGCATCACAACAAGGTCCGGTTTTACCCGTATGACTGCAAGGTTCCAAGCTAACATAAGCTGTTGCACCCACTGCCTTATCAATATTTTCAAGCTGTTTTAAAGCATTAACTTCAGCATGTCCTAACCCCGCCTTTACATGCCAGCCCTCAGCAATTACCTGCTTATTTTTAACCAAAATACAGCCGACTCTCGGGTTAGGATCAGTTGTATATTTACCTTTTTCAGCCAGCTTTATCGCACGCGCCATATAAATGGCATCTTGAGGTGGCATTACTTATCCTGCATCTTTTCAATCATTTCAGTAAATTCATTGACATCTTGAAAGCTACGATACACTGAAGCAAACCGAACAAAAGCGACATGATCGAGTACTTTTAATTCCTTCATCACTAACTCGCCAACTTTATCACAAGAAATATCTCTATCTCCCATCGCCGTCAGTGATTTCTTGACCTTGCTAATTGCAGCCTCAATCGCCTCACTACTCACCGGCCTTTTTTCTAGCGCACGTTGCATTCCAGAACGAAGTTTTTTCTCATTAAAAGCCTCATGCGCGCCATTGCGTTTAATAATTTTGGGTAATGTTAATTCAGCAACTTCATAAGTAGTAAATCGCTCCTTACAATTAGCACACTCTCGCCTACGTCGAACCTGATCACCGTCACTCGCCAATCGAGAGTCTACAACTCTGGTATCCTGAGCAGTACAAAAAGGACAGCGCATTATCTTACCTATTTCCCGAAACAAGCCAAAGACTTGGCAAAAGTTTATTATTTTATACCATAAATGGCATTTTATCATAAAAACAAGCAGTTAATTGGCAGCTTAAGATTACCAGCAATACATCTTCTCAACCATTTCATCTACTTAAAAATTCTGTTTTTGAATATTGCAGCTTATTGAAAATTTATTAGAGAAAGCAGAAACCCTTATTTGCTACTACCTGTCGTATTATTGACAAGTCTAGCTTTCCTGGAAATTTTTACGTACTGTGCTTGATAGCTTTATAAAAAGGGATTTACTGTTTGATATATAATAAGCCCTTTACAAAGATATTTTCTTTCTTTGGCTAATAACAAAACTTAAATTAATAACTGATGTTGCTTAGGTATTCTTCTGACCCTATATTTCGACTTTCTACTTCCACACTAAAAATGTCTAAAATAAGCGATACTATAAGTCGTAATTTTTCTCCTACTCAGCCTGTAAAAGCATCAGAGAGTCCTACCAAACCTGCGATATCATCGCAACAATTACTCGAAGTCAGCAATAATATTAGCCTTTACTACGCGCCTAAACCAAGCTCTACCCACCAAAATATTACACTACTATCTATTAATCCTGAGCAACTTTATATTTATTGGAACCTGGGAGAAAATAATGCACATTTATTACCCCCTTCCATGAATCATGATAATTTAATTTTACGTATTGATGCTCAAGACAACTTTAAAGGCCATTCAAAAGTAATTTTTGAAACTCCTATTTATGCGATTCAACACCAAAAGAAAGTCACTCTTCCTTTAACTAATAACAATGCAATATATTCTGCAAAAATTGGTAGCAACTCCATTAAAAATAAGTTTGAACCCATTGTAGTATCCAATAAACTAGCTGTTTTAAAAGATAACACAACAGCTGTTTTTAGCTCTACTGAGCATAATCACACCTCAACTCTTGCCACCTCTCTTACAACTACTGAGTCACGCCCCACATCAATTAACATACAAGCACACTATTTTAATAGTAACCATTCTGGCAAAGGAAAGAAGAGTTTAAAATAATGAATAAAGGATTTATTAGTATCGTTCTTCATGCCCACTTACCTTATGTAAGACATCCTGAATACGATAGCTTTTTTGAAGAAAACTGGTTATTTGAGACAATGACTGAGTGCTACATTCCATTAATTAATATCTTAGATAACTTAGCTAAAGATCATATTATTTATCGCTTAACCTTATCTTTATCGCCCACTCTTATATCAATGCTGGGGGACGACTTACTTCAGTCTCGTTACCAACGATACCTTAACCAACGAATTGAACTTGCCGAAAAAGAGATCATCAGAACTCGCCAGCAACCTGAAGTTAACAAGTTAGCTCGCTTATATCGCAGATTTTTTAGACGAGTTCAAAAGACTTATCATAACTACCATTCTAATTTATTATTAGCTTTTAAAAAGCATTACCAATTAGGCCACCTTGAGTTAATAACGACGGCAGCAACTCACGGATTCTTACCTTTATTAAATATTAACCCTTTAAGTGTTAAAAATCAGGTTGAAATTGGCATTAAAACCTTTGAGTCAAGCTTTGGCTTCTCTCCTCAGGGTTTTTGGCTTCCAGAGTGTGGCTATTACCCCCAATTAGAATTTACTTTAGCGGAAGCTGGAATTAAATATTTTTTTACCGATAGTCACGGTATTTTAGATGCAAGTGAGCCTCCTAAAAATGGCGTTTATGCACCTTTAAACTGTGGCAATGAAGTATTCGCTTTTGGACGTGATACTGAAACCTCTCAACAAGTTTGGAGTGCTGAAACAGGCTACCCTGGAAATAAATACTACCGAGAATATTATAGTGATATTGGATTTGAATTAGAGCAAAGCTATATTGCTCCTTATATATTAGACAATACAACCCGAATTAATACAGGAATCAAGTATCACCGTATAACAGGCAATAACTTAGAGAAAGAGTTATATGACCCTAAATATGCACGGCAAACTGCAACTATAGATGCTCAAGATTTTATAAACAAATGCCAGCATCATATTGAGCAATTAAGCGCAACAATGGATAGGCCTCCCATTATTATTGCACCTTATGATGCGGAACTTTTTGGCCATTGGTGGTTTGAAGGGCCTAGCTGGTTAGAATCTGTACTTCGTTTAGCCAGCAAAGAAATGGCCAACTTTAAAACTATTAGTTGTTCAGATTATTTAACACAGCACACTTCTCATCAAATCGCCACACCTGCCGCATCCACATGGGGACATGAGGGGTATTCTAGCTACTGGATTAACGAAAAAAATGACTGGATTTATCCCTTTATCCACCAGGCTGCTGCACAAATGGATCAACTTGCCACTGACTTTAAAAACGTATCAGTTTCAAATCTGCAAAAAAGAGCTTTAAACCAAGCTGCAAGGTCATTATTACTTGCCCAGGCATCAGATTGGCCTTTTATAATGAAGTCAGGAACCACAACAGAATATGCAACAAAAAGGATAACAGATCATTTAGCTAGGTTTAATTATTTACATGAAAGTATTCGTAAAAACAGTATTGATAAACACTATTTACTTGCTTTAGAAACGATGGATAATATATTCCCTGATATTAACTATCGTAGCTATGCTGAATATTTTGCTGCGACTTAATCTTTGCTCTGTTTTTTCTTATTCATGATGTGTTTTAAAAAAAGCAACGCACACAGGGTCATATATGGTCCGCCCCCGTATACCAAGGGTCAGCCAGCTTGATTTCCGGGGAAAAGGTGGCGGGTCTTGATTCTTGCCTTTTTATTGTTTTAGGGGGGGGGTTAACTAACACCTCCACCCACTATATGTTGTGATTCTATAAATCAAATAAAAAGCAGTCTAAGTCTGAATTTATAGGACATACACCGATTCGTTCTGTATATCAGAAACCCCATATTTAGTATTAGCAGGTACTAACCGACTACCTTTTGTTTGGCTATGTTTGCGTTAATAGTTGAAAAGGTTCGTAACGTGCCGCAGCCGCTTTCAGAACACCGCAAAGTGGAATTTATTCACCCCATCGCTCTAATCCTCTTCGCCAGCCCAGATAGTTTTCAAGATATTTGGTAGCCACGCCATGAAACTTTATCATCCAGTTTTTAAGGCGACTGTCATATGCATTCGCATTTTGAATATGATAGACCCTTGCCAATACATGGACACCAGCCGACAGATTCAAGGCACGGTGCGCAATACCAGCCTGACGAACGGCACATTTGAGACTCGCACTACCATCGGTGCAAGCACGGCATCCAATGCTACGACATGAGCCAAAATGGAGGCTTCTTCAGCTTGAGAGGCTGATGATAATTTAAAGTTTCTCGAGACACAAAATATCAAGGTAGAGTGTATCTGGAAATGGTGGTTTTGTTCGGAAATTTATTTATACTATTGATTCATAATGATATTTTATACTGCACGGATTCGCCGTGATAAACAAGCAACAGTTGTTACCCCTCTATTCATAAAGCATTCAGTTTTCATCTAGTAATATGCCATTAATAATTAAAACGGCGTATTACTAACAAGCCAAACTCTAGTAATTAAGTTTGGTTGCCAGGCTTAATTTATGGTAAATTCTTTCAAACTATTTAATAGCTCTTAAATAACAAGATTGTAAGCCTTTGATTTTGTTATTCTCTGATTAATGGCCGAGAGCGGCCTAATTCGCTATTCTATACAAAAAATTATTTTTATAAACAGCAAAATAAGGACTCAAATCATGGCAAAATTATCTGAAATTGAAGGTATTGGCGAAGCATATTCAACTAAATTAGAAGAAGCCGGTATTACTTCTTTAGAAAATCTTTTAAAAACATGTTGTGAAAAAAAGGGGCGTAAAGAATTAGCTGAAAAATCAGGCATTAGTGAAAAATTGATTTTAGGCTGGGTTAACCGAGCTGATTTATCAAGAGTTAAAGGTATTAGTACCCAGTATGCTGATCTTTTGAAAGTGGCAGGGGTTGATACGGTTCCTGAATTAGCCCAAAGAAATGCTGAAAATCTTCAGACTAAAATGGCTGAGATTAATGAAGAAAAAAACCTAGTACGCAAGATACCTACTGCATCACAAGTAGAAGACTGGGTTAATCAAGCAAAAGAATTACCTAGAGTTATCACTCACTAATTAAGGAAAGCTAATGAACCCAGAAGATATTAACCCTGATGAAATTTTAACCCAGGTAACTGAGATTGCCATGGAATATGGGCCTAAAATTTTAGGTGCGTTTGCTGTATGGATTGTTGGTGGCTGGATTATAAAAGCTCTCATCAATGGTATTGGTAAAATAATGGATAAAAGCAAGGTTGATTCCACCTTGCAACCGTTCTTAAAAAGTTTAATAGGCTCATTACTAAAAGTAATGCTAGTCATTAGTGTGCTGGGTATGTTGGGCATTGAAATGACTTCTTTTATTGCCATTTTAGGTGCTGCTGGTTTAGCTGTTGGTATGGCTCTTTCTGGTACTCTGCAAAACTTTGCAGGTGGAGTGATGATTTTAATCTTCAAACCATTTAAAGCGGGTGATGTAATTGAAGCACAAGGCTTTATTGGATCAGTCAAAGAAATTCAAATCTTTAATACCATTCTAAAAACAGCTGATAACAAAACTATTATTATCCCTAATGGCGGTCTTTCTACAGGTGCAATGACTAACTTTTCAACAGAAGAAAAACGTCGTGTTGACTGGACTATTGGTGTTGGATACGGTGATGATGTTGATAAAGCAAAACAAGTTATTAGAAGCTTATGTGATGCTGATGCTAGAATTTTAAAAGACCCCGAAGTCTTTATTGCAGTTTCTGAGTTAGCAGATAGCTCAGTTAACTTTACCGTTAGAGCTTGGGTTAATGCCGCTGATTTCTGGGGTGTGTATTTTGAAATGAATGAAAATGTATATAAAACATTTGGCCAAGAAGGTTTGAATATTCCTTATCCACAAATGGATGTTCACGTTCATAAAGATAGTTGACCCTTTGCTTCAATTTAAGCTAAAAAGGTAATAGTACTAAATGCCATTACCTTTTTTTATATCTGCTATTCAAAATAGCAGTTAACAACAGGCTATGAAAATAAATAAAATAAGTTTAATATAAGCCTTTATTAATTAACAAAAGGAACAGCCGATGAAATTTAATCCTTGCATATCAGGCCAATGTACCGAAGAAGGCACCCATTGTAAAGGCTGTGGACGATCTCATAAAGAAATTGCAGAAACTAAAGATTTAGTGCTGAATATTGTTAATTTTGCTAAAAAACAAGGGTATGAAAATACCAGCGAATTTGCCACATTTATTAACAAAAGTATTACAAAAAAATTACAAGAACTCTCTTAAAATCTCACTATAAAGTATATAAATGGAAACTAAAGACGCTATAAAATCTCGTCGTTCAGTTAAACATTATGACCCTGAGCATAAAATAACGGATAAAGAGTTAAACGAATTACTTTCACTGACCGCTTTATCGCCGACTGCCTTTAATATCCAGAATTGGCGGTTTATAGTAGTGAAAAAACCAGAACTAAGAAAGAAAATTCGCAAAGCTGCCTGGGATCAAGCTCAAGTAACTGATAGTTCAGTTTTAATTATTCTGTGTGCTGACTTAAAAGCCTGGGAAAAGTCTCCTATACGTTACTGGGAAAAAGCCCCCAAAGAAGTGCAAGACTTTATATTACCTGCAATTGATGGTTATTATAGAGATAAAGAACAAACCCAAAGAGACGAAGCGATGCGGTCTTGTGGTATAGCCGCCCAAACCTTGATGTTATCTGCAAAATCAATGGGCTATGATTCATGCCCAATGGATGGGTTTGATTTTTCTGCTGTAGCAAAACTGATAAACCTGCCTGAAGACCATATTATCGCCATGTTTATTGTCATTGGCAAAGCAAAAATTGAAGCAGCACCCCGTGCAGGACAGCTACCATTAGATAACATCGTTATTGAAAATAGCTTCTAACCCTCCTTCTACATTCATTCGTTCGACTCATGTATAATCACTGTTATAGATAAACGTTCTGCTACAGTGATTAATACATAAGCCTCAATGAATAACATCCCTTCGCATAAAAGTGAATTCGAACACTTGACTAAATTAAGGACTGCTCTCGCAATTTCACAAGGCATTAAATTACTTTCAACACTTAGAAAGGAATCTGAAGAGACAGTTTCTCACGATCAAGTTAAACGTGTTACTTATTTAACAGAACTATTCTCTCGTATTCACCGTGAAATATTTCATGACTGGAAAAAACAAGCAACTGTAAACCATCGCCCTGGTGTAATGCCAGTTGGACAGAAGCGTATTCAATTTCGCCTAACAATTGAACAACTGGTATTAGATAACGATAAAAATAATGCAACCGCTATTTTTGACAGTAATGGTTTTATTATTAATACAGCTAATATTGCGGAAAGATTAGCCAATTTTTATCAGAAAATGCGTAAGATCAGGCCTTTTTCATATGGAAATAGAATCACGCTAGATTTATTTTTGACTGCATTAGGTAAATTACCTGCCTTTAAAAGTGTTTATGAACAAGGGATTGATTTTAGGCGATTAGATACACTGGATACTAATGCTTTACATGATCTAGATAGCAATCTTCAATATATAACCATAGCCTTTGAAAATGCGCTTAATCCATCTCGCTGTAGAAGCCTTAGAAATAAAGCCAATGATTATGGTACCTGGCCTGAAAATAAAGTCTTTATTTCAGGTGTTCCTTTTCTTTCCCACACCACTGACCAAGGTATTGTTTGCCTGGTCCTAGTTAATGGTGGCCTAGTCCCACTTAAAGCCATTGAAGATAAAATCTTTGAAGCAGGTAAACAATTTGCAGACAATCCCGTAAAAGCATCTACTCAGATTATTGCTTACTTACCAGGAACAGAATCACTAAGGGTTAGCGATAAAACAGATATTGATGGTATCAGCATTAGCCCTGATGAAACACCACCCTTATTTTGTTTAGATATTAATATGCTCACAAGTTTGCGTTCTCCCAGTCATACTGAGCTTTTGGAATTAATCAAACAATGTGAAAGTGATGATAAATATGCTATTTTTGAGTTGGCAAATAATCAAGAATTAAAAAACAAACTATTAAATGCAGCAAAAGGTGATGAGCGTTTAATCAGGTCTATTGAAATAGCCTATACCCGTTTAAGTATTATCAGCCAAAAACTCGACAATGCATTAGAATCCATTTTTAAAGGCAAAAAAACAGCCACACATCCCAAGCTATTTATGAGTATGGGAGGAGCTGGTGCAGGAAAAACAGCTGTTGAAGAAATAGCCGAAGCCTGCTGTGGCGATAACTTTGTAATAGCCTCTCTGGATGAATTTAGAAAAATAAGTGATTTATATACTGTACTGACAGCCGCTAATCATCATAGTGATGATTATGTTTATGTTGAGCCATTTGCTAATCGTTTACGTCATATGGTGGCTCAACATGCTAGAAAAACACGTACTAATATTTTGTATGATGGCACCTCTATCCCGTATTCGCCTCGCTACTCAAATATTGTTAAACAATTTAAAGCCTCGGGCTTTCAAACCCAAATTACAGCAGTTGATGCCTTCCTTGTTAAACCTGAAGGGCGTGAAGATGAATTGCTTCGCTCAGCTGTTATATCCAGTGTAAAGTCTCGTTACGAACAAACAGGCAGAGCTTTGCCTTGGGTTGTCACTGTTGATAAGCATATTAGAGCCCCACAAGAGTTTCTCGCTGCCGTTGAAGACCAAAATTTAGAAAAAATTTCTCTGTTTGCTAATGATGGTGAAAAAGACCGTCATTACCTGGTTGCAGAAAGCTTTCTGTTTACAGAGTTTGATATCCAAAAATTACATCAATACCAACTATCAGGCTTATTAGCAGATCATTTAAACAAGCTAATAAAAAACCACGATCATTCTGTATTAAGAAAGTTAGCATCAAGCACAAAAACTGATATTGATTTATTAATTAATAGAAACCCAGACTTTTCAGAAAGTAATGTTGCTTACCAAGTTTATAACAGCCGCTTTGGGAATCGCGTACTGGTTATTTATAATACCCGCAGACTCATTGATTTTATTGAGAAAAGGCAGTTAAACCCTAATGCATCAGGAGAATCAGGCTTACTTCATAAGCCTGATTCCTTAGCCTTTGATGTTGACCCTTTAGCACCAAGACCTTGGATAAAAAAATTACAAGGTTCTTCATCAACAAAATCAATAGCTGCTGGTAAATAACGATAAACTCTTCTAACGCACTGAACTTT
>VAPL010229095.1_pt1 | contig 26596 bp, 17 predicted proteins | sample 3395061 | NCBI WGS metagenome assembly VAPL01 (sample SAMN08290444, study PRJNA428436) | hydrothermal vent metagenome | isolation source: Deep-sea hydrothermal vent chimney 2 | place: Pacific Ocean: Juan De Fuca Ridge | depth 2182 m m | reverse complement strand
GCAATAATCCCGCCATTACTCGTCGTTTCGCCTGGTCAGAACAAAAATATACCTCGTACTCAATACCTAAATCTCAAGCGCTACGGGTATATCCCCCCGAACGAGGTAAAATAAGTGTTTTGAAGCTTGGACTCATCTAAAAAATCATTCAATAAGTCATGAAATTCTTAAACCCCAAAACTGATTTTGCATTTAAAAAAATATTCGGCTCGGAAGAAAGCCGCGATATTTTACTCAGCTTTCTCAATGCCATCCTCAACTTGCGCTCGCCCTACCAGCTCGTGGACATCGAAATTCTCGATCCCTACTTAGCCCCGAAAATTCGCGGCATGAAAGACACCTTTCTCGATGTCCGGGCTAAAGACGAGAAAAACCGATGGTATATTATCGAAATGCAAGTACTCAATGTCGCCGGGTTTGAAAAACGAATATTTTTCATGATAGTTTGAAAATCGGATTCGATACCGAGATTGGCCTCACGGACGAAGATTCCCAACCCTAACGAGTCTCAGTAAATTGCCGCAACTGCACGGTTAGCTCACTCACTTTATTTAATATATTAAGGTCTAAATCAATTTTGTGATTCATCGACTTAACCACCGGCATAAATGACGTATCAATGGTCTCGGCCAATAAAGTGAAGGCTTTTTCCAATCCAGGCACGGGTTGATTAACCACTTTTACGTTGATGTTCATCTCGGCTAAGCGTTGTTGAATGGCCGTCATTTGTTGGCTGATGGAAGCCATTGAAACTTCCAGAGAAGAGCTTTTGCTTAACTTATCTGGCAATTGCTGGAGTTGCTCACTGAGCAATGAAATTTGTTTGGCAACCTTGGTGGCTGCATCTACATCATCACCGCCCATGGACTGCATACGCTGATAATCTTTTTTAATTTTTTGCCAACGCACTTGTTGTTCATCGGATAACTGTTGCCTCAGTTCGGCTAATTTTAAGAGATTCTCCTCCGCCCCCGTGGTTAAGAGCTGAGCTTCTCCCTGGTAATGATCAGAGATAACATTCTGTAACTCGTTATTATCCATCACTGCCACCACTTTTTCCGCGATTTTATTCATGTTCCGATAACTGCCTTGTAACTTAAAAGGTGGCTCGGTGCGGTAGCGATCATCGGTGGCGGCTGAACGAATATACAATTGATTCACTTTTAACAAAATCGTCTGAACCACAAATAGCTTTTTAAATAGGCTAACGATTTCGCCGGTTTCCGCGCTGCTATAACTGTGACTAAATTCACTGCTTGAAACATCCTCCCCTTTTGCCAAAGCGATGAAACGATAGACATCTTGCATATCACGGGTCGCTAGTGGCGCGAGCACCGCATTAGATGTCAAGCTATTTTCCAGAAAACTGAGCGAAAACACCGGCTCTTGCCCTGTTAAAATATCGCCTAGGTTATACACATCAGCGCGATTCGCCAACATGTCTGGAATCTTAAATAACTCACCTGACTCCGTATAGGGATTGCCCGCCATCACGATACAAAATTTCTTTCCCCGCAGGTCATAGGTTTTGCTCTGGCCATGGCGTACCGCGTTAATACGCCGCGTGCCATCGCACAGTGAAATAAATTTTTGTAAAAATTCCGGATGAGTATGTTGTATATCATCTAAGTACAACATCACGTTATTGGCCATTTCCAAACCCAGGCTCAACTTCTCCAATTCCTGTTTGGCGGTGGCATTAGGTGCATTGGCCGGATCGAGCGAGTACACTTGATGGCCTAAGGATGGACAATTTATTTTCATAAAAACCAAACCCAGTCGATCCGCAATATATTCCATGAGTGTGGTCTTACCATAGCCCGGTGGTGAAATCAGTAGTAACAGCCCCATTAAATCCGTTCGTTTGGTATCACCAACGGTGCCCATTTGTTTCGCTAAATTATCACCAATCATGGGCAAATAAACATCATTAATAAGTTTGTTACGCACGAAAGAAGAGAGCGGCTTAGCCTGAAAGGAACTCAGTTGTAGGATTTTTTTCTGCTCATTGATAATGCACTGCTTGAGTTGCTGAAATTGATTAAACTCTTGTACAATGACTTGTTGATGATAAGCCAAACGCTCAAAAAATTCATCAAAAGTAATCATTAAACGTTGTGAGTGAATAGCCGCATGGTCACCTAACAACCCGTCTACTTCGACCATTAAGTCTAAGTCAGAATAATGCCTGTTAATATTTTTAACGATCAATAAACTGATCGCTTCAGGCACATAGCGACGATATTTTTCTAACTGGTTAAACTGAAGATAACCCGTTAACCATGACTCGGTTAATGCCCACTTAGCAAAGACTTGATCGGTGGCACTATCGAGCATTCGCTCAAAATCTTCACGATGGGTAATTTTTTCCATATGTGAGAGCAATCTATCGGCAATCATTTTTGCATATTGACTCACAATAAATGACTCGTCAGAAGCCGTCAATACATAGACTAAATATTCACTCGCGGTGGTATATAATATATTATCAAAAGAAAATGAATACTGGCTCAAACAAGACTGCATCGCCTCGTTAATTTCTTTTTTAAGCTGATCAAAAGCTTGTTCACTTGCCAAACTATTCCATAACACGTTCGCGCTTTGAGCGCGTTTTATCCATGATTGACGCGGTAACGGTACTTGATGCAATGACCAAAATAGGACCGCGACCGCTCTTGGCAAAGGCGCATATTTCAATAACCCAGCGGCATCACGTAATGGAATAAGCTTGCTTAAAATTTTTCCGCAATCCTCATCATGGATGCCTTTTTGATAACCTTCTTGATAACGCTGGCTAGCAAAATGCTGAACGATGCCGTTGAGTTTATCGAGTTTCTCCCATTGAGATTTAAGACTCGCCCAGGAAACCAAGCTATTGGATTTTTCTGACGCCCATAAAATTTGTGCCGCTAGATATTCCGATCGATACACGTGCTTGGTTTCAGAAACCAAAGGCTGATCCCAGTATTTCATAAGCGATGTCAATCGATCATCAACCAGTGGTTCATTAAAACCTGTCCCGGTCAAATGTATCACTAACTGCCCTGAACGCTTGATCAAGGTTAAATCCAGTGCTTGCGTATTAACACTAAATCGATGTCGACCGAATTTGATTACCTTACCATCGGCATAAAAAATTTCAGTTTTATCACGTAATGTGCGAATAGCTTGCTCACGCTGTGACTTTAAGCGGGCCGTTAAATCATCGGCACCCACGGTATCTTCCAATCCGTGCAGTTGCTCGATCAATGCGTTTATTTTTATGACCATGGCATCCGAGGAAAAATAGGTATTTAACTCATCAAGGGAAGTAAATTTTTGAGAGCGGCGCTGAATACCGATTAATACCCGATCGGCCGCTTCCATTAAATGCTGTGCTTTACGCTGCCGTTCATCCAATAGGGCTTGTTTTTTCGATTCGAACACTTCATATAAGGCTTCCCTTTTCTGTAAAATATCACTGAGAAACTCATCGTGTTCACTGAACTTGCTCTCCATTTCATCTAGCTGTATGACGAGTCGAGACAGCTGTTCGTCACATTTTTCAGGACTATCCACTAAACTCAATGCACTGGTCATACTTTGGGTGAGCAAGGTGAATTGGGCAGAAAATTCGGCCACCGCCTCCTGACTGGTTAATGATTTCCGATGAATGTTAGCCTGGGCTTTAGCTTGATTGAGTCTGCCATACACTTCCGAGATCCCGGCTAAAATGCTGGTGCGCACGGTGGCATCATCCACTTTAATGGAAGCTAACATGTCATTGAGCATTTCCAAGCCAACGGCTAATTCATCGAGTTCAGCTAACTTAGGCTGGATGTCTATCACCGTTTGACTCGCTTCAATCGTTTGCTGAATTTCCTGAATTTTATCGGCGTATCGAGTAAAGGCATCGTCTTTTGCAAGAAACTGAACGGTTTTCTTCCCCAGTGTCTCTTGAGCTTGCAGCACTTGCGTTTCCAGATCAGCCAGCGCATCGACATCCATGTATCGATATTCCCCAAGGGTTTTTAAGTGTCCTCGCTGTTGCCTTAGCTCAAGCAATACGGCCGCAAATTGTTCAGGCGATTGTCTTCGCTGGCTGTTAATCCCATTAAGTAGACGTTGTTGCTCAAGTTGCGCACTGGTTAACGCTTGTCGCGCTTGGGCTTGGATACTCTGCACCTTTTCAAACTCATCTAAAACCAGTTCAGTGGTTTCTGCGATCGTTGTTAAGGGCGTAGCAAAATCACCTAAATCGTCCATCGCTAACCAATAATAACTATCCAAGGTGCGCTGACAGGCCGAGATAATATCTTCACAGACATGTCGAGACATGGGATCACTCTGCATCGCTTTGGTTATACTATATAAATCCGAGATACCTCTGACCAAATCAGCATTACCAATTTTTGCTAAAAAAGAATCATTACTCGGCATGGCATGCGCATAATTTTCACTATAAAATGGGGTTTGCCAGATTTGCATGGGATGGTGACGGGTGGGTTCATCATGCTCCGCTTGAAAAATGACAGCCTTGCCATCTTCATACACACAATAGCCATGGCCATAAATGGGGTTGAGTAGTTCTTTGCGAATCAGGTTATAGGAAAATAAAGCAAACTTTCCTTCCGTATCCTCATAAAACACATACCATACATCCTCACCATTGGGTGATTTAATCTGTTTTCTGAAGTGCAACCCCGTGATATTATCTTCAAACCGTTTGTTTTCATCATTTTGTAAATAATAACCGCCCGGAAAAATGATGCCATGATCTTCTGGCAATTGTATACACGCTAGACCTATGGCATCAATTCTGGCGACCCGCTTGCTCCGGGTATTAAAAACTAAATAGCGCCAATGATCTTCTCGATAAGGTTTTATTTTTAACAAGATCAACACACCGAGCTTGGCATAATGAATGTCAGCATCATCTAACGATTGATGGGTATCAATCACCGCCTCTTGAAACACCCCTATCCCATCTTCGGTATTATTTTCAATTTTAACCGTTAATTGGCCATTGATGGTTTCCACAAACATTTCGTCTAAAATGGAAAAATGAGGATGTTTACCTAGAATTTGATCATCACGGGTCGTCTCTGTCCAGAAAAAATCATGAGAGGCGGGCGGAACAATATCCCGTTCGCCACGATTATCGATATAGCGAATACTGCCATCACCATCAATAATCCAGCGAAATACCCGCACATCATTAATTGAATGACCAATCTGAAAGGTGGCTAATAGTTTTTCCTGGGCGACTTGTAATTGTAATAAACGGGCGTGTTGGTAATAGCCATATAATTCTTGAAAGTCGCTCACAAAACGCGGCTCATGGAGAAAACTGGCGGCCCCATCAACCGCGACCACATCGAGCCCTTGGTTTTCTGTCAGCTCATAGAGGCTGAACACATCACTAACTTGAGTGGTTTTCTTTAACCCAATAAATACGTTATAACCAAACAATAAATACTGATTGACCCGGACAATATCTCTGGGTACACAATTATTTTCAGTTCTAACCCTCACCCGACTAATAATGGCCAACGCCGTTTGGCCAAATTGCTGTTCACGTTGTTGATTAATATTTTGTAATTTTTTTTCTAAGGTTTGACCTTGTTCAAGCAAACGTTTACGAATGACATCATACGCCCCACCTGCCACCACCGCCTGATTTAATGCGGATTCATCTTCCGATTGAGAAATTTTAGCCACAGTGTATTATCCGTTAACTCGATAAGTTTTTTCGAGATAAAGCATTGACGGTTTCAATTAATTCAGGCACTGAAAATTTTTGATCACCGGTGCCCAGCGCCAATAATCTCGCCAACACCGTTTGTAAAGCTTCACTTTTACCGATGGCACCATCAATGGCTTTGCCTACCGAAAGCGACTTAATAAACGTATCAAGAAACTGCCCATCCCCGCCAATAATTTCAATATTGGCTTTTTCCAGTGCTTGGGCCAACACTTGTGCTTGTCGTTCTGCGATTTCGGTATTGGCAGTAATGGCTTGTAAATTCTCCCGGTGGGCATTATCTATTTGCATGCGAAATTCCTCGTGAGAACGTACCTCTGGATTCATATTGGCCATGGCAATAAATTTCTGTGTTAACCCTTCCGCTTCGGCTTGCAAACGCTGCAATATAACAGTCGCTTCCGCTTCCCCTTTTTGTTTAATCGCTTCGGCTTCGGCCACTTGGATTTTCACACTCACCATGGCTTGTTGTTCTTCGCTGTTGGCATCGGCTTCTTTCACTCTGACATCTGCCATGCCCAGTTCTTCATTGCCTTGCGCCTGGGCAAGCAATTGTTCTTTTTTCACTTTCGCTTCCATCAGACCTTGCTTTTCCAAGGCAATCACTTTCGCTTGTAGTATTTGGGCCTCGGCTAAACCCGGTGCTGCCACTTCTTCTTTAACCGCTTCGGCTAAGTATTTTTTGGCATCGGCTTCCTTGCTGACTGCTTCTCGTTCCGCCTCGGCCAGAATCAATCGCTCTTTGGCTCGCAATTCAGCAGTGCGTGCTTGCGCTTCAGCCGCTTTGATATCTTTCACCAATTCTTGTTCTGCCAACGATTCGGCCAAAATAATATCCGATTTTTTATTGCGTTCAGCTTCGGCGACCATGCGCAACTCATTAATTCGCTCTTCTTCTTCGGCTACGCTTTTATCCACCACAATACGCTCTCTCACCACCTCGGCAATTTCACGTTTTTCTTGCTCAACGGCTTTTTCTTTAGCAATCGTTTCCAAAGCCACTTGCTTTTCCCGGTCAATGGCTTCTAATTGCCGTACTCGCTCAACTTTTTCCTGCTCAATGACTAAAGCACGTTCTCGATTTTTACCCGCGACCTCCACTTCACGTTTTCGATTTTCTTCTTGTACTTGTAAAGCTTGTTCCGTGGCAATTTTTGCGGTCTCGGATTTTAGCTTTTCTTCCGCTTCGATTTTTTCTCTTTCTGCTTTTTCTCTCGCCTTGACTGAAGAAATTTCTCGCTCTTGACGGGATTCGGCGTCGGCTTGTATGCGTTCCAGTTCTAATATTTTTTCTTGGGTTTCCACATCTTTTTTCTTAATGCGAGTTTGTTCATCACGCTCTAGTTCATTAGTTAAAATATGCTGCTGCGCCGTCAGCTCAGTAATTTTTCGGATACCCTCGGCATCTAAAATATTACTCCTGTCCAAATGGATAATCGGGGTTTGCTCCAAATAATCAATCGCCGCATCTTCCAACACATAGCCGTTAAGATCACTGCCAATAATGCGAATAATGTCATCCCGAAAACGATCTCTTTCTTTGTATAAATCAACAAAATCCAGTTGTTTACCCACGGTTTTCAAGGCTTCCGAAAATTTCGCGCTAAATAATTCATCCATGGTGGCTTTGTCAGACGCACGCACACAACCAATGGCTTGAGCCACCTTTAACACATCTTCACGGGTTTTATTCACTCGTACAAAAAAAGTGACCTTAATATCCGCTCGAATATTGTCATTGCAAATCAAACCTTCGGAGCCAGCACGATCGATCTCGATGGTTTTTAATGCAATATTCATAAACTCTTTTTTATGAATCACAGGAATCACTAAACGACCCGTAAACGTCACATCCGGTATCTGGCGCAAGGTATTGACAATCATCGCCGTACCCTGCTCCACTTTGATATAAAACTGCATCACAATAAGTACTGTGCCAAATAATACGCCAGCAATGATAAGTATAACGGTTCCAACAGCGATTAAATCAGCAGACATCAATGCGTTTCCTTCTTCCAAGAATTCCATACGGTTTCATTCCTTAGTGTTGAAATGCTTTATCCGATACCACCTCAAACGTGCTTTTATTTTTGTCGTAATCAATAATCACGACCTTGTCACCTTTTGTTAAATCATTGGGGGGATTGGCTCGGATGGCCAAAATCAAACCCGCTTCACCGTCATCCAAAGCCGCTTGCCCAAATACATCAGACACGGTTAAAGTCATTACCGTGCAAACCGAACCCACCAGTTGATGGTGGCTCACGGCAGCCTGTTCGACAAAAAACCGTTTCATCGGTCGAATCATGCGCGCCACCAAAGGGATAGCCAATGTAAAGCTCATGACTAAAATCGCCATTCCACCCATCCATTGAAAAATTGTCCCAGCTAACAACGGCAGCAAATAGGCGGTGGAAAAATAACAAAACAACCAGCTAAACAAGACCAGTAATGACAAACTCAACGAAACCGGCACCCCAATAAGTCCAAACGTTAACAGCAAACCCGATAGTCCCGATAAACTGGAGGGATCTGCATCTATATCAAAATCAAAGATATTCACATCCACCGCACCCAGCATGGCCAATAACCAATAAATCACCACAATACCTAACAACACCGTGAAAATAACGCTAGGAAAACTGGTAATGTTGTGGATAAATTGTTCCATTTCCGCCTCGATTAATTTTCAAGCTTTATTACGATGCATTGATAGCCAAATTTCATCTACCAACGATCGCTCTTTACTTTCGACTATACAATAGTATGACATACAGCCACAATTGCTAGGCAATGGGTCAGTTAAACAATGGACAACTTAAGAAACTGTTTGATTAAAAAATATCGAGCGAAAAATCGTCAAAATGAGGCGATTTTTCGCTTGGCTGAGAAGAATACGCTGACGATGGCTTTCAATCGTCTTAAGACGAGAAAAAACCAGAACCGTATTAGAGGCAAGAAAAAGCAATCGGGATGGAGTGATAATTATTTAGGAATGGACAACTATACGATTATCAATTGATCTTACCAGTCCATGGTAAAAGCTCCGCCTACCCTTTTACCGCATGAAGGCAACTCGATGGACTGGCTATAATTCATCCATCAATCCTCGTCATTAACCTCAGTTTTAGTGCGAATCCGATAGAGTTTTTCCACCGGTAATATTGCCACGATACCGTCACCCTCCATACCGAGACTGGCGGCATCCATGATCGCCTGAGCGGTGATTTCGGCTCGACTCTCCTCAAGAAAAATCTCAATACGTGCATGTGTGGTCAGCCAATCTTTAGTGTAAAAATCAGCATATTCACCGTAGCCTTTTACTCGGGAAACAGAGAGGCCTTTAACTCCCAACTCTTGCAATTTTTCCTCTACTTTTTCCAACAAAGCAATACGGAATACGGCGGTCACTTTTCTATAATTCATCGTTAATACCTCTCGGTTATCTGCCTATCAAATTTTACCTAAACCTCAAATCTCCAACTCAGCAATAGAGGCCTCCCTCTTTCGCCGATGCACTCTCTCCTTAGCCTGCAACACCCAGCCGTAAATCACCGGCAGCACCACTAGCGATAACAAGGTGGTGGTCACCATACCACCCACCATGGGAGCAGCAATACGTTGCATCACTTCTGAACCGGTACCACCGCCAAACATAATAGGCAGCAGCCCGGAGATAACGGCAATCGCCGTCATCGCGATGGGACGCACCCGTTCGGAAGTGCCTACCCGCACGCCTTCCATAATTTCCGCTGCCGTCAACACGGCAAAACGATCCCGCTCCTTCGCTCCCTTCTCCTGACGTCGTCGCGCCACTTCCTGATCAATAAAAGTGAGCACCAGCACCCCGATCTCCGCCGCCACGCCGGCCAAGGCGATAAACCCGACAGCCACGGCGACCGACATATTAAAGTCGTACCAATAGATCAGCCAAATACCCCCCACCAGTGCGAAGGGAACCGACAGCAATACGACCAATGGCGCGCTAATATTACCAAAGTTGAAGTAGAGCAACAGGAAGATGAGCAGCAAAGTGGCAGGCACTACCACCTGAAGCCGTTTGGCCGCGCGCTCCATGTACTCAAACTGACCAGACCAAGCCACAGTGTAACCGGGGGGAATATCCACTTGGTCATCCAGCACCTGTTTGGCCAGCGCCACGTAACCGCCGATATCGGAACTCTTGATATCGACATAAATCCAAGCGTTGGGGGTTGCATTTTCACTCTTGATGACGGGGGCACCGCGCCGCTCTACAATCGTTGCCACCTGCGCCAGCGGAATCTGTGCGCCAGAGGGGGTGGGAATCAGTATTCGCGCCAGACTTTCAGGCGAATCACGCAGCTCACGCGGATAACGCAGATTAACTGGGTAGCGCTCTAACCCCTCCACGGTGTAGGTAACGTTCATGCCTCCCACCGCCGCGCTGATAGTATTTTGCACATCTCCCACCGTCAGTCCATAGCGAGCCGCCTTTTTACGATCAATATCAAAATCGATGAAATAACCGCCCACCGCACGATCACCAAATGCCGACAAGGTATCGGGGATCGTCTTCATGGCCCGTTCGATCTCTTCTGAGAGTCGCGCCAGCACTGGTAGATTAGGACCGCTCACCTTGATGCCGATAGGCGTTTTGATACCGGTAGAAAGCATGTCAATGCGGGTTTTGATTGGCATGGTCCAGGCGTTTGCCAAGCCAGGGAAACGAATCGCCTTGTCCATCTCGCCCATCAACACCTGCATTTTTTTATCCGGATCAGGCCACTCTTCGCGCGGTTTGAGTCTAGCGATCGTTTCCATCATCGACAGTGCCGCCGGATCGGTGGCGCTCTCGGACCGACCGACTTTGCCAAACACTGTCTCTACCTCGGGAAAGGTTTTAAGAATTTTGTCGGTCTGTTGTAATAATTCCTTCGCCTTGGTAATCGAGATACCGGGAAAGGTGGTGGGCATGTAGAGCACATCCCCTTCATCCAGCGGCGGCATAAATTCGCTGCCCAATTTCGATAGCGGATACCAGGTCATCGCCAACAACAACACCGCGCCAATCAGCGTCACTTTACGCCAGCCCATGGCCAGTTTCAGGGCCGGCGTATGCATAAAATGCAACAATCGATTCACCGGATTTTTTGCCTCGGGCATAATCTTGCCGCGAATAAACCAGCCCATCAGCAACGGCACCAGCGTCACCGCTAACAACGCCGCAGCCGCCATAGAGTAGGTGCTGGTAAAAGCGAGCGGGGTAAAGAGACGCCCTTCCTGCCCTTGCAACGTGAAGATCGACAGATAAGAGACAGTAATAATCAGCAATGAGAAGAAAAGCGCAGGCCCCACCTCTTTGGCCGCAGCGGTGGTGGCCGCCCAACGCTCGGTAGTGGTCAGTGCTGACCCCTTGCGATTACCCGCCTGCTCCAGATGTTTATGGGCATTTTCGATCATCACAATGGCACCATCCACCATCGCGCCGATGGTAATAGCGATGCCCCCCAGCGACATGATGTTAGCATTGAGTCCCTGCCACCGCATGGCCAAAAAGGCCAGCAAAATGCCAATCGGCAGCGCCACAATCGCCACCAGTGCCGAACGAGCATGGAGCAGGAAGATAATGCAAACGAGGCTGACTACAAAGAACTCCTCGATGAGCTTCTCGCTTAAATTATCCACGGCTCGTTCGATGAGCGCACCACGATCATAAGTAGGCACGATCTCGACCCCTTCAGGCAACCCCTTGCTTAACTCCGCTAGCTTAGCTCGTACCCTTTCAATAGTGGCTAAGGCATTTTCACCAAAACGCATAATGACGATACCACCCACCACTTCACCCTCGCCATTCAGCTCCGCCAGACCACGTCGCAACTCAGGGCCGATATGGACGTGGGCAACATCTTCAAGGCGGATCGGCGTGCCAGTGGCATCAACGCCGACAGGAATATCGTTAAGGTCTTCGATACTGCGAATGTAACCCCGGCCACGCACCATGTATTCGGTCTCCGCCATCTCGATCAACTTGCCGCCGACATCGTTATTGGACATTTGAATGGCGCGTTTCACCTTAGACAGCGAAATATTGTAAGACATCAATGCATTAGGGTCCACCTCCACCTGATACTGCTTGACGAACCCCCCTAGCGCGGCCACTTCGGAAACACCCGCTACCGTCTGTAGCGGGTAACGTAGATACCAGTCCTGAATCGAACGCAATTGCGAAAGATCGTGGCGACCGGTTTTATCCACCAAGGCATACTCATAGATCCAGCCCACGCCCGTGGCGTCTGGGCCAAGCGCCGGATTGGTCCCAGCGGGCAGCCGCCCTCCCACATAGTTAAGTGACTCCAACACTCGCGAGCGAGCCCAATACATGTCGGTACCGTCTTCGAAGATGATGTAAACAAAAGAATAACCAAAGAAAGAGTAACCGCGCACCACACTGGCCCCAGGCACCGACAGCATGGCCGTGGTAAGTGGATAAGTCACTTGATCTTCCACTACCTGAGGTGCCTGACCTTGGTATTCAGTAAAGACAATCACCTGCACATCGGAGAGATCGGGAATGGCATCTAACGGCATAGTCTTCACCGCCCACAGACCGGCCGCTACCACCAAAAAGGTAGCGATCATCACCAAGAATTTCTTACGGATCGAAAACTCGATAATGCGTTCAATCATGGTTGTTCACTCGACGGCGTCATCGGCATCTTCATCTCGCCCATGTCCATCTTCATTTTATCGCCATTGGTCGCCGCACCCTCTGTCGCACCACTCATCATTTTCGCCGTCGCCTCACGCAGAGAGGACTCTGAATCGATGAGGAACTGCGCAGAGATCACGACCTCTTCATTCGCTTTAATGCCCTCAAGAATCTGGGTCTTGCCTTCGCTGGTAATGCCGATCACCACCTCACGCGGCTCGAATTTACCCGGTTCGCGCACCACAAACACCTGCTTACGAGTCCCGGAACGTACAATAGCCTGGGTAGGCACGAGTACCGCCGGTTCACTGCGTGCACTCTTCAATTTGACATTAGCGAACATCGCTGGCAACAGCACACCATCAGCATTATCAAGTTCCAGCCGCACCTTGGCGGTGCGTGTTTTGCGATCGAGATAGGGGTAGATGTAGCTAATGTGACCGTGAAATTCACGCCCCGGCACGCCTTCCACGGTGATCTGAGCGGAATCCTTCTCCTTAATCCACGGCAGTTCAAATTCAAATACCTCGGCATAGACCCATACCTTAGTGAGATCCGCAATCTGATAGAGCTGGGTCTTCGGCATCACATACTGCCCAGCCTGCACGCCCATTTTGATCACTACACCATTGAACGGTGAATGAATATGCGTCGCCCGTTTAATCTCGCCGGTCTGCTCCAGCTCCTTGATCTGGTGTGGCGGCATATCGAGCAGCTCCAAGCGTAAACGCGCCGATTTCACTAAACTCTCAGCCCCACGGCGAATATCCTCCAGTGGGCTGTTCGCCAACGTTTGTCGATTTTTGAGTGCCAACAGATATTCCTCCTGACTGGCGACGAGTTGTGGTGAATAGAGGCTCAACAGCACATCCCCTTTTTTCACCCGAGCACCGGTCTTATCTACCATCAATGTTTCAACCCAGCCGTCGATCTTAGGGTAAATACGCGCCAGCTGGGTCTCGTCGAAATCCACACGCCCCACCGCTCGCACGATGCGTGATAGCGGTCCCTCGGTCGCACGTTCGGTACGCACACCGATATTTTGCACCGTGCTGGCATCAATCCTGACGGTACCAGCAGGGGCATCGCTATCCGCCTCATCATCAGCATAAACAGCAATGTAATCCATGCCCATGTTATCTTTAGCCGGTACCGGTGAGGTCACGCTGGGATTCATCGCATTGCGGTAAAAAAGCGGTTTACGTTCTGCCACTAGCTCTCCTTCCACACCCATCGACGGTGGATCGCCACCACCAAACAACAAATAACCGCCGCTAAACCCCACGACGAGTGCCACACCCACCGCCATCAAATTCAATTTGTTACTCATAGATAGTCTCCTCGCCCACCGCCGCCACCAATCGGGCAATTGCCTGACGAGCCTTGCTGAAGGCATTCCAATATTGAGTTTCGTAATTGTAAAGCGTAATCTGAGTGCGCATCACGTTGAGGAAATCAACTTTGTTAACTTGATAACCGGCCAACATGGAGGCAACGGTTTGCTTGGCTTGGGGAATAATACCCGTCTTGAAAAGCTCAGCTTTTTCGCGGCCACGGCGATAGTCCGACAGCGCCCTGCCAATGGCGGCCTCAACTCGATTATTATCATCGGCCAGTGCATAACGCTGCCCCAAACGCTCGGCGTTGCGCTGATCGATGGCCCGGTCCTGTTTGGTGCCCGTATAGATTGGCAGACTCATGCCAAACATCAATGACATGAAATCGTCACGCGAAGATCCATTGGGGTTATCACCCTGGCGCAAACCATAAGCCACCCCCAGGCTGAAGTCGGGATAATAGTCTCTCTTAGCCAACGCCAGTCGTAATCTTGCCATCTCTAACTGTTGTTCCCGTGCAGCCAGCAAAGGACGAACTTCAACGGCACGCCCCATCAACTGTGCCTCATCTCGTAGCGAAGGAAAATCCTCGACCACCTCGCGGGGCAATACCAATACATCGGTTGCCGGGCGATCGAGCAACGTGCTGAGACGAATCGCCTCATTGCGCCGCTGACCCTGCAGATCTATCTGGTTGCCGAACAGTTTGGAAAGCTCCAGTTGCGCCAACAGCACATCCTGCTGCAAGCCTTTACCAACACGGTATTTGCTCTCGGTCACCTCAATAAACTGGCGCATCAGCATCTGATTGTTTTCAATAACCTCCAATGCCCGATCCAAAAAAAAGAGATTCCACCAAACCATTGTTACATCCCGAATCAACTTCAGGCGAAGCTCTTCTACCCCGAAACTAGCCGCGCTCGCCATCGCCGCTGCCACCTCCCGACGTAGCCCGAGCTTACCGGGAAAAGGCAGCCTCTGGCTAAAGCCAACCTGAGTTTGCGTCATCCCCTCCTGAGTGAAGGAAAAACTATCAATCGGAAAATTCATCAAGTTGATCGACAACCGAGGATCGGGTAACGTGCCCAACTGATCCGGCAACGCGGCTAGCGACTCAGCCCGAGCGTTAATCGCAGCCAAATCAGGGTTTGCCTCCACCACCTCGGCTACCGCGGCGGCCATAGATAACACTTCCTCAGCATAGAGTGGAACGCTGGCAAATAGCCAAATAACTGTCGCTAATTGCCACTTTCGCATTGAACCCACTGCGGGTGCTCGCAGGCGACTCGCTTCAACTCTTTTCATCGTGCTGCTACCTCCATACAAAGTACTATAATAACCGACATTGGGCCGCCTAGCATTTGATCTCGCTTGATCCTTGATCCCACAAGAATTTTTCTTCAGTCGGCCATACAACAAGTATTACCTTCTTTAGGAAAATTCTTGTGCAATCAATTTTTTTCGCGATTTTCAAATGCTAGGCGGCCCAATGTCGGTAATAAGGCTACCAATTTTTCAAAAATAATTCAGACGACCGCCCGTTGTTAACCAAAACTTCGATGGCATACCGCATCCACTTACATTAAGTATCTTTTACCCTAACGTTTCAAAAAAAGTGAGGAAAAAAGCTTTAGTTGCTGTCGATAAGGGCGAAAGCTTCCGCGTCTTCGGTCATTGCTCCTGCATTACCCCCTGCCTCCATGCCGTCGTGCTTACGCCCCTCGCCTAGAGCGCCTACTTTTGGTACCGACATGCTTGTCGGTAAACGGAGTTTTTTCTAAGATAAGCAATGTCACTCATTGTGAGTTTTAGAAAAATCGAGTATTCGTTCTTAGAGGCGAAAAATAAAACCGTGTAACGGTTTTTAACCCGTTTTTTTGAAACGTTAGGGTTTACTCACTCTCTTTGCATTCACAACCCTTTTCGTAAAGATCGTCGCGTCGCAGCGGCGTCGCCAATGACTGGTATACGGGACTAACCAACACCTGATAAATATTAATGCTGCCCTCTTCGAAGTAATAGACACAACCGGTCATGTACAAGCGCCACACCCGATCGGTGGCTTCACCCACCATCGCCACCGCTTGTTCGTGATGTCGTTCAAGCGCCTCTATCCAGTGACGCAGCGTCAGTGCGTAGTGGCGACGCAGTCCTTCCACGTCGATGATCTCGAAACCGGCTTCTTCCATGGCTTTCTCTACATCGCTGATACGCGTCAGCTCACCATCTGGAAACACATAACGGTTCATGAAACGCGTGATCGGCGTATCTCGCCAGCCGGTATCATTAGTGATGCCGTGATTGAGGAATAGTCCACCGGGCTTGAGCACCCGCTTGACGGTGCCAAAATACCGTGGAAAATTAGCCACCCCGATATGCTCGAACATTCCCACGCTAACAACCCGATCGTAGCGAGCCTCGTTGGGCAACTCACGGTAATCGCACAGTTCAATCGTCACCCGCTCTGTCAGCCCCTCACGACCCACCCGGTCGATCGCATAACGGAATTGCTGTTCACTCAGGGTGATGCCGTGTACCTGTACGCCATAATGGCGAGCCGCCCAAATGGCTAACCCCCCCCAACCACAACCAATGTCGAGCAATTGCTGGCCCGGTTCTAGACGCAATTTGCGGCAGATGTAATCCAGTTTTTCCTGCTGGGCACTGGCCAGCGATTGAGCGGAATTGCGAAAATAGGCGCAAGAATAAATCATCTCAGGATCTAGCCACAGACGATAAAAATCATTGCTGACATCGTAATGATGGGCAATACTCTCTTTGGTATTGCGGTGCTGTTCTGTGCTTCTCGCACGAGCAGCAAGCAAGCCTGACGTCCAAGACCTTGGCAACCGCCATGCCCAGCGCAATATGCGACACTTATCTAACCAAGAGAAATGCAGTCCGCGTGCATGTGAGGTCAGATCAAACAAGCTCACCATATCTCCCTCTACATCCAGCTCGCCAGCCAGAAAAGACTCGGCAAGATGAACCAAGTCTCGATGTAGCACCAGATGGCGCAACACCGAAGGCTGGTAGAAGACAATCGTACAGGGGGCGTCAGCCTCGCCATGGACACGTTCGCCGTTCCATAGACGCACCGCAACGGGTCCATCATAACCCGCCAAAAGACATTGCAAAATTTTCCGTCCTGCAATCATTGTTGCATCACCGCCAGTATCTCTGTCAATTCTAGTCGAATGCCCCGCAAACGCTTTTCGTGTGGACCGCGGCTTATTGTTCATCGGCTTGATCTTCATTCTGAATTGGGGATTGTAAAAACCAGATCTGATAGAGGGAGATAATGATCTGCATTGCCCAGGCGAACCCTAATATGGCACCAGCGATCACGACGGTATAAGCGTATATCGGATCCCATTTAGTTAAAAACCAAGCAGCGATATCAGAAAAAATAGCGATAAATGGTAACAGCGTTAACATATGTTGAAACCACGGTGGTAACATGGCGAAGCGGAATACAAGGCCGATACCAAGCGCAACTAATGCAATACCAAACAAGTGAATGTGTGATACTTTCATCAAACTGTGCAATGAAACACCGGTGTCTACATTCGCCACCTGCTTGACACTTTCAAAACTGGCCAAATCTGGAATTTGCAATCCAGAGGAGGCACTGTGACAAACGATACAACGTTCGGCAAAAATGGGCTGAATCGTGCGTTTATAACCCTCTTCTGATGCACCGGACTTTAACCATTCAACAACACGGTGACGTTGTTCAATTTCAATATTACCGGCCATGGGACCACGTATCGCCGACTCTAGCCGCGTACCACTACGGTTGCCATAATAGTTCTCGGCGATATCTTCGACTGACAGCCCCGATTTTCCATCAATACCATCGTAGCTGGTATAAAGATAGCTCAGAGCCATCAGGTACGCGACCCCGGCCAGCAATAGAAAGGAAGTATAGAGCAATTTCTCGTTGAAGGTGCAATCGTAGAAACGCCGTGGCCGAATGGCCGGGCAGTCCTGATCGAGCATTCGACTCTCTTTCGTCATCGCGTATTCTCTCCTTTATTTTTTATTCCTTAAACCCGAGTGCAAAATGTCCGATTTACTGCATGCCCATTTCTAAAGTGAGTGACCCGCATAAAGTACTATCAGCGAACGGGCTTTCACTAAGCTCCGCTCTACTTGTGTCAATGGATACGTTTGCATCGGATCATAACCTGTCTTTGGAACAGACTGCGTGGTATCTAACAGCACTCGCCAAGTACCCCTCGATGGTGGTGCGAGCAGTCGAAAAGTCACATCAGCCAACGTGGCATTAAATAATAAACTAAGCGCTTCTCCTGCATTTTTTTGGTCTATAATCTTGCAGCCTAACAAGCCATAGGGTCCATGCCAATCAGGAGGCGCCAAGTTATCGCCAAACCATTGAATCTCTTGTGCCGTGTAAAACTGCTCAGCACGCAACACGGGCAATCGCTGCCGCAATTTGATCATTGCACACACAAACCGAAATAGTTCCTGGTGTTGTTGCAAAAATTCCCAGTTAAACCATGACAGTTCATTGTCTTGACAGTAGGCATTATTATTACCTTGTTGCGTACGTTGGAACTCATCACCACCTAACAACATGGGTACACCTCGTGATAAGAATAAGGTGGCGATCATGTTTTTTATTTGTTGCAAACGTAAACGCTCTATTGTCGAATCATCACTCGGGCCTTCGACACCATAATTGGCACTGTAGTTATCATTGCTACCATCCGCATTATTCTCAGCATTCGCCAAATTATGCTTTTCAGCATAACTGACCAAATCGTTAAGCGTAAAACCATCATGGCAGGTAATAAAATTAACACTATGAATCGGCGATTTACCGCCATATTGATAAATATCAGCACTGCCACACAAGCGACTGGCCAGGGCGCCACTCATTCCCGCATCACCTCGCCAAAAACGACGTATATCATCGCGATAACGGCCATTCCACTCCGACCAGCGTAAACCTGGAAAACTACCCACTTGATAAGCACCCGCCGCATCCCAAGCTTCTGCAATTAGTTTAACATCACGCAGAATTGGATCTTCAGCGATACGTTCCAATAAAGGTGGATTAGGCAATAAATTTCCATGTCGATCCCGACCCAGCACCGATGCTAAATCGAACCGAAATCCATCCACATGCATTTCCATCACCCAATAGCGCAAACAATCCAGAATATAATCACGCACTACCGGGTGATTGCAATTCAGCGTATTGCCGGTACCGGAATAATTTCGATAATACCGTTGGTCATTTTCATCCAATAGATAATAGACGCGATTATCTAAACCACGAAAATTAAGCGTTGGCCCAAGGTGATTGCCTTCCGCTGTATGATTAAACACAATATCAAGAATCACTTCAATACTAGCATGATGGAGTTCCTTCACCATAGTTTTGAATTCTCTGACTTGACAACCCCAATGACGGCGGCTGGCATAACTTTCCTTAGGGGCAAAAAAACTAACGGTACTGTAACCCCAGTAATTGCGCAGAGGCTCTCCAGTCACAGGGTTGTAGCGCATCAATTCATTTTCACAAAACTCTTGCACCGGCATCAATTCAAGCGCCGTGATACCGAGGGATTGAAAATAAGGAATTTTCTCTATCACACCTAAAAAGGTACCCGGATACTGAGTTGCCGAAGAGGGATGTATCGTCAAGCCACGCACATGGGTCTCATAAATCACGGTATCGCTCCAAGAATGCTTAAGCAGATGATCCCCTTGCCAATCAAACATATCATGGCTCACCAATCCTTTGGCTTTCCACCGACTATCATTAATGGTCTCTGAATCCCGGCCACAAAGACAAGCAAAGTCCCAGCAGTCGGTTCCCACTAAACTATGAGCATAAGGATCAAGCAAAATTTTATTTTGGTTAAAACGATATCCTTGTTCTGGCTGATAATGCCCATCAGCACACCAGGCATAGATAACTCCAGCTCCGATCCCCTTGACCCACACATGCCAAATATCACCGGTACGATGCCGCCCCGGATCGAGCCGAATTGTTTGAGAAGGAGCCCCATCGGTCGGCTCATCGAACAACAATAAACTCAGTTGGGTGGCATGACGGCTAAATATCGCGAAATTAGTGCCATCACAACGTTCAATCGAGCCTAACGGTAGGGCTGTACCTTCCTTAATTTCAACCACGTTATCTAACATCGCCTGCCGCGATTTGGTTATCCACTTGCGCCTCGGCTTGTAACCAATCATCCATGACTGCCACGCCTTCAAATCCCCGTTGTTCAGCCATTGCATAAGCAGCTTCAGCAATCATTTGATGGCGTTTTTCAGCCGTAATCACGCGACTGGGGGCAACAGGTGAGGATGAAGTCGAAGTAGATTCCGGTGGCATTTCCGATGTCATTTGTTGCTTACTGGAAACGGTTTTAATTACTTTTTTTGCATTAGGCGTTTCGACTTTTTGTGCCATACTATTTCTCCTTAGTGTAATATCGTTATGGCTAAATAAAGCTGATGTAGCGTCACTTGAACAATGACGTACCCCAGCGACTAAGGAATGAGGCATTTATTAAAATACCCATCTTGCTGGTCTTTTTGCCCGTATTTTCCACGGCCCCGTCGGTTACCTAGCCCACTAGGCGCCCCACAGGGCCGTGAAAACTACAAACAAAAATCCGGCGCAATATCGGTACTTTAACTTCAGCCTTATCCCTAAAACCAATACAGCGATTGCCACTGCCGAACCTCTGGCCTATCTTTCCATATTGATTAGATACTGTTTTTTTCAATGAGCTTATCGTGCATGGATTGTTTAATGTCAGCCCCTTCAGAACCCAGACATATTGATCAACAATCAATTTAGCTATATTCTAAAGGCTGTTTTAAAATGCAATTTCTGCTTGTAGAGTTACCATATTGTCATCGTCTTTCGAAGTCGGGCCATCTTTGGTCCAATATTCGATAAAAGCGCGGGCATTCTCTGTGAAATAATAGGCAAGTTGTGCGGTGATTTCATTAAAATCATCTTGGCCATCATTTTTTTGGTAACTGTCAATCCGTAACAGAGGAACAAAGGAAGGGCGACCATTTTGAATGAAGGCATAACGTGCTTCTATATAAGTAGCATTATTCTCTACGTTAGCTGTTGCAGTACTATTGTCGTCTTTTGTTTGCAAAAAGGCCCCCATCAGGCGAATATTGCCAATATCTGCTTGGGCATCAATGCCAGTACGAGAAAAATCACGATCAGCATCGCAGTTATCTCTAGAGACTTCACAAGTGCCATTAACCGTGATTAGACCAATCATGATATCCGGAGTGACATCGACGGCTAAGCGACCAATTAGCGCATGACTATCTTCGCCTTCAGTATCACCTTTGACACCGCTCGCCCCCACACTATAAAAAATATTATCCATCGGCCTGCCATAAAGCGTGATATTTTGTCGAGCATCACGCAACCGTCCATTATTGTCTGCGCCACCAAAACGCTGGTTGATGATTGAAGCACGGTTACGCGTTAATTTACGAGCATTACTGAATACATCATAAGGGTCGCTGCCAGTGATACCTCCCCATGAAACCTGTAGATTAATGGCTTCGTCTACATGATATCCGATTGCTGCAGACGTTACTTCGACGTTAAAATCGGCATCATCTTCAGCTTCGAGTTCGAACCATCCAGAAAATTTTCTAGCCATTGTACCTGCGACCATTATTTCCACTTCATGAAGGGCGCGTATTTTTTTTGCGCCTTTATCTGATTTCTCAAAAGGTCTTGCTTTGATCATCGCAGTAACAGGAAAATCTTGATCCCAATTCATGAAACCTGACTCTTCATCTCTAGCTAAACGATAACCGTTCTCTTTAAATTTTCGCCCTACCGAATTCAATGCTGGCCAAGCATTGTGACAGTTACTGCATTCAGTTTGATGCTTGCGCGCAAAGGCAGGAATCGCCTGCGCCGTATTAATTATTAGAAAACTGATAATCCATGTTGATGCGATTAACCAGTTGGTTTTGAGTAATTTTGAGTGATTAGAAATGGGTGAAGACAAGCGGAAGTTATTACGAGCCCACTCCTTATTACATGAGTGTAAAAGACAGGGATTGCTATTCATTGTTTCATTCCTAAAATAAGTAAGTAACTATTTTTCAACTACTGCTGATTTTTCAACAAATAGTTGACAACTACTTCTATTTCAGCATCACTTAGTTTTCCATTGAAACTCGGCATTGATTTTTCACCCTTAATGATAACTGTACGTAATACCGATTTTTCTTGACTCATAGTTTTGACTGCCGGGCCTATTTTTTTCTTATCAATATCATGACAAAGCGCACATTTTTTCTTGAATAATTCCGCTCCATCAGGCGTTTCCGATGCCAGCGTAGTCAATGGGACACTGACCAGTAAAGCCGTTAACCATATCGTGGTGTATTTCTTCATTTCAATTCTCTCTCTTTCAATTAGTAAATGAACATACGTTATTTTTTATTTTACAAAAAAAATCAATGGCGAAAAAATCCGGTATTTTACGCGCATAAACCACATAGGCTTCACCGAATTCGGCTAACGCGCATCGCTCTTCAACTTTGGCTAAATACACATAAGCGAAGTAAAGTATTGGGACCATCAAACCCGTCAGCGGGTATCCATACATTTCAGCAAACAATGCGACCAAAAAAACAGTGACCACCCCCATGTTGCGCCACTCTTGATTGCCTCGTGGCTTGAGAAAACTTAACATGAAAGATAAAAATAGAGCGACATTAAAAACGGCAACGACCCACATGCCATAGGAGTATCCACCATCACCGAGCATCATTATTCTCCTTGTTAAAGGTTATAGTTTCACTTGACGCAAGCGCAAGGCATTGACAATCACCGAGACTGAGCTAAAACTCATCGCCGCCGCCGCGATAATGGGTGAGAGCAATAAGCCAAAGAAAGGATAAAGCACGCCGGCCGCAATCGGTACACCGGCCGCGTTATATATAAAGGCAAAAAAGAGGTTCTGACGAATATTGCGCATGGTAACATGGCTGAGGCGACGGGCTCGCACAATACCGAGCAAATCACCCTTAACTAGGGTGACTCCCGCACTTTCCATCGCGACATCAGTGCCAGTACCCATAGCGATACCAACTTGGGCCTGGGCTAAAGCGGGGGCATCGTTAATACCGTCACCCGCCATGGCAACAATGTAACCTTCTACCTGGAGCTGTTTGACCACCTCGGCTTTCTGCTCGGGTAATACCTCAGCCTGAACCTGGTCGATATCCAGTTTGGCGGCGACCGCTTCGGCTGTCTTGCGGCTATCACCGGTGAGCATGACCACTCGGATGCCTTCGCCATGCAGGTCACGAATCGCTTCGGGGGTAGTCTCTTTAATGGGATCGGCTACGCCGATTAGTCCGGCCGCCTTACCGTCCACCGCCAGCAGCATGACGGTCTGGCCTTCGGTACGCTGACGATCGGCCTGCTGTGGCAAATCAATCGCATCGATGCCGAGACTCTCTAATAGTTTGAGGTTACCCAGCACTACCTTGCGGCCATCAACCGTACCGGTGACACCTTTGCCCGTGACTGACTGAAAGTTATCGGCCTGAGTCAGTTCCACATCTCTCTCTTTAGCCCCCTGCACAATGGCTTCAGCCAGCGGATGTTCGCTGGCGCGCTCAAGACTAGCGGCAAGACGTAGATTATCATTTTCTTGAAAATCCCCCATCGCTATCACCGAAACTAGCTTCGGCTTACCTTCCGTCAACGTACCGGTCTTATCCACGACCAAGATGTCGACCTTTCTTAATACCTCCAGCGCCTCAGCATTTTTGAACAATACACCCATCATGGCACCTTTGCCAGTGCCAACCATGATCGACATAGGCGTAGCCAGTCCCAGGGCGCAGGGGCAGGCGATGATTAATACGGCAACGGCATTAATGACGGCGTAGGCAATAGCGGGTTCCGGTCCCCACAGACTCCAGGTGGTGAAGGTGACAATCGCAATGACAACCACGACCGGCACAAAATAGCCAGAAACAAGATCGACCAGTTTTTGAATCGGGGCGCGGGAACGCTGGGCTTCGGCGACCATTTTGACGATCTGCGCTAATAGGGTATTTGACCCCACTTTTTCGGCTCGCATCAGTAAACCACCCGTGCCGTTAACCGTGGCACCGATCAATCGCTCGCCCACCGCCTTGGCAACGGGGACAGGCTCGCCAGTCACCATGGACTCATCCACATTACTTTCGCCGTCGATGGCGACGCCATCCACTGGAATCTTTTCGCCAGGACGCACCCGCAGCGTATCGCCGACTTGCACATGCTCCATGGGAATATCCTCTTCCGTCCCATCTTCGCGCACGATACGTGCAGTCTTGGGCGCCAGTCCCAGCAATAACTTAATGGCAGCGTTGGTCTGGCTGCGCGCTCGTAGCTCCAGTACCTGGCCCAGCAATATCAGTGCAGTAATCACCGCGGCCGCCTCGAAATAGACCGGCACGACACCCACGTCGTTAAACACCTCGGGCGGAAAAATTCCGGGAAAAACGGTGGCGATAACGCTATAGCTCCAGGCAACCGACACACCGAGCCCGATAAGGGTAAACATATTGAGATTGCGTGTGACCACTGACTGTATGGCTCGTATATAAAATATCCAGCCTCCCCAGATCACCACGGGAGCCGACAGCACCATTTCAATCCACTGACGCAGACTGGGGTCGATCAGTTCGGCCATGCCTTCTGGCCAAAACTCAGCCGCCATGGCGCTGAACAATACCGGGATGGCGAACAACGTGCTGACCCAGAAGCGACGCGTCATATCGTCCAGCTCGCTGGTATCCTCATCCGCCTCCACCGTCACAGCCTCTAGCGCCATACCACACTTGGGGCAACTGCCGGGGTGGTCTTGTACAATCTCAGGATGCATCGGACAAGTATATTCGGTTTTACTTGCGGCGACAGGAACCCCCATAGGTTCCAGTGCCATCCCACATTTGGGACAATTACCTGGGCCTTGCTGCTGTACTTCAGAATGCATCGGGCAAATATAAATCCCTGCGATTGACTCAACAATACGATCAGGTGCATTATCTTGAGACTTCGACTGTTGCAGTTCAAGATAATGCCGAGGTGCTGCCTGAAACTTATCTAGGCAATGCGCACTGCAGAAGTAATAATCTTCACTCTCGTGGGAACAATGGTGCTCAGATGGCTCAGATACGTTCATCCCACACACGGGATCAGTCATAATATTTACCTGGACAGCCTGTTCAGTCATAAATTTTCCCTCATATTAATAAAAAATGACTTAATCAATTCATATGGTTTTTCTCCACCAATATAAATTGACGCTTCACCATGCTCTGCATCATATCCATACGCTGTTGCATTATTTGTTGACACTGCATTATACATTGACCTTGCAATTCGGCGGAACAAAATTTATCGCCCCAACGCCTCTTATCCATGTTGATGTCCTCATTAAAAAAGCACCGTCATTAACTGAACAATAAAAAACGTAAGTTTAAACTGATTTCAGGAAAAATAAACTCGTAGCGTGGATAAAACGCAGCGAATCCACCCTAAACCCGACTCGAAAACAAATCAATTCCCTCTGGTATTATTCTCATTTCAATGACCTATTGGGGCATGATGACGTCGCTCATAAAGAGGAAGCGATATTTTTTAGTGATTTTTTTTGTTAAAAAAAACGGCATAAAATAACTTTTCCTCTGAAAGCAGTTTAAACTTACTAAAAAACTAATCAGTAAATTTTACGACATGTGTGCTACACCTAGGTCAAGCGCCTGTCTTTAATTTAAATCAATCAATATTGACCACCTAGTACACTCTGATTTTAATTGTCAAAATCAAAAACCATCCATCATTCATCGCATGCCCTTCAATTCACTCTACACCCTGTTGCTAACATCGATCATTCAGTATCTTGCCCATTTTTTTCTCAAAGTTACGTATCCGGCATAACGTCCTCCTTTGCCCTGGATACAATCAAAAAATCTCGCGTCGAAAATCCTAGCCATGTTGGTACGCCAACGTCCTGATCACTGGGAAAGTCGATATCCTATTCGCCCGGTGTTATTGGAGACCTTTGTCGATGCTGAGCGTTTCACCGGCACCGGCTATAAAGCGGCTAATTGGATCTATGTTGGTAAAACGAAGCGGCGGGGAGACAGAGTGTGCCTATCAAAGACATATGGCTTTACCCGCTATGCCGGCAGTTCAAAAAACGGGTGTTAGGCGACAATTAACCTATCCGGCGTATTACCTCATACTAAAATCGAACCATTAGTCAAATGTTGACTCATTTAAAAGTTTGCTTCTTCGTCCTCTATTTGTGAAGGTAATATTGCATCGGTGATCGTTGTCTGGATTGAGTTCGGCAATAACAATTGACGCATGTTAGCCCCATGTTGGTGTTGCTCTTTGCACCAAATAACGATACGCCGCTGGTTCCCGAAACGACCAAATTATGTGGCTTTTGTTCAGCGACTGAATAGAATGTCTGATGTTTTGCCCCTCGGCTTGAAATCATTCAGGAAGAACAAGCAAAAACCCGAGTGGGCGATACCCAATCTTTGCTGGCCGATTCGTTTCCAGTTGCGTTAGCAAAGCAAGGGCATCGATTCAAAGCCTGCATCGCCCCAAAACTCGCAAATCATGGTTATTGTTCGACAAAAAAGCTTTATTTCTCTGGTGTTCGGGTGCATCTATGGCGTGGCCGGATTAAATAGATACTATAATAGACCTTAAAACCCAATTCTAATTAGCTAAGAAAGGTCATCCAAATGTCAGGCAAAGGGAATTCG
>VAPL010118018.1_pt1 | contig 26598 bp, 22 predicted proteins | sample 3395061 | NCBI WGS metagenome assembly VAPL01 (sample SAMN08290444, study PRJNA428436) | hydrothermal vent metagenome | isolation source: Deep-sea hydrothermal vent chimney 2 | place: Pacific Ocean: Juan De Fuca Ridge | depth 2182 m m | reverse complement strand
TGGCGCTGGACACCACCATGTCCGCCGACAACATCAGTTTCGCCGGCCCCGGCAAGTCAGAGCGGGAAATCGGCAGTGCCATCGCCGCCGGCGTTACCCTCAACCTGGAGTCGGAAACCGAACTGAATACTGCGGCAAGACTGGGCGAGAAACAGGGCTCTAAGCCCAAAATTGCGGTACGCGTAAATCCCGACTTCGAGCTCAAATCCTCCGGCATGAAAATGGGCGGCGGTCCCAAACAATTCGGCATCGACGCAGAACGCGTACCGGATGTACTTCAGCGCATAGGCGAACTGGATCTAGACTTTCAAGGCTTCCACATTTTCAGCGGCTCTCAGAACCTGCGCCCCGAGGCCATCATCGAAGCCCAGGAAAAGACCTTCACCCTCGCCTATAGACTGGCCAATGACGCGCCCTCTGCGGTACATAAACTCAATATTGGCGGTGGCTTCGGCATCCCCTACTTCCCAGGTGATGAGCCGCTGGATATTGCACCCATCGGGGATCGACTAAACGACCTGCTGGAAGAAAAAAAATCCCGCCTGCCGGAAGCCAGGGTTATTGTCGAATTGGGACGCTACCTTGTGGGCGAAGCCGGCATTTACGCATGCAAAATCATCGATCGCAAGATTTCGCGGGATCAGGTGTTCCTCGTCACCGATGGAGGCATGCACCACCACCTCGCCGCCTCTGGTAATTTCGGTCAATTTATCCGCAAGAATTATCCGGTACTGATCGGCACAAGGATGGCATCGGCAGAAACGGAAATAGCCAGTATCGTCGGCCCCCTCTGCACACCCCTCGATACCCTGGCTGACAAAATGGAGCTCCCCAAAGCAGACATAGGTGATCTGGTGGTAATCTTGCAATCTGGTGCCTATGGACTAACTGCCAGCCCATCTTCGTTCCTCAGTCAAACCTCCGCATTAGAGGTCCTTGTCTAAGCACCTTTTACGGCTCCACTTTGCAGAAGAAGGACGCACAAACCTTTCATAAATCAGCTTCATTTGGCCTTATCCCAGAGTTCCCTGACGAGTTCGTAACGATTCCAGCGCATGCGTCGGGCAAGAAAGCGATAAAGCGCCCATCTATCGATTACACTGAGTTGCGCGCAGTGTACAGCCTGGAAAAATGCCGCATACTGCCTCCAACGGGATAATGCAATCCGAGCCGATTTGGCTGAGTGATAGCGTCGTTCTTGGTGCGAGGCATCATGACGTGCCCAACTTGACGAGTCCTCATGAAATCTTCGAAAAAAAAGTCTTTCAGGTATTTCATAAAATTTCCCGTAGAGGGAAAGTTCGGCTAGAAAATTGATATCTGAGCCGACAAATTCACCAAGCATATGCGTACACTTCACCATACTTGCCCTGGAGATACCGAGATGTTGGTGACTAAGGCGTATATGTTGCAATAGCCGAATAAATCTTTCCCGTGAACTGTCGGTGACCAGGTGCAAGTTGTCATTATAAAGTTGAGGATTTCCACCTTCAGCATTGACTAGTGTGGTCTTGGGATAACAAAGTGCGATTTGGGAATCAGACTCCATAATTTCCAGTGTTTTTTCGAGCATGGTCGGTGCCCAATAATCATCAGCAGTTGCCCACTTGAAATAGGGACTTTTTGAAAAAGCGAATACCTGGTTGAAGTTTGGTGAAAGGCCAATATTCACTGGATTGCGATGATAAACTACTCGACTATCCCGCTTTGTGTAATTCTGACAAATTACCGGTGTCTGGTCTGTGGAGGCGTTGTCGCTGATGATAAGCTGGAACTCACGGAAGCTTTGATTTAGCAGTGAATCGAGAGACTGTGCTAAATACCGCTCAGAGTTGTATACCGGTAGACCAATGGTAATAAGAGGGGCGCCATTCATGAATTTGACTTAAGCCTGCATTAAGATGGATTCAACGGCCCGCTCACCACTCTTAAAGCTTTCGTCGGTCCACATATAGCCCCAGTCGCCGTAGCGTCCACAGTAAGCCACACCGATATCTTCCAAGTATCCATGTACAACTTCCAGGGCGCTGGCGCGATCAAGATCAAAGATGACGTTGGCGTAATCCAGGACCACGGATTGCTTGTGAAGAATTTTGTCATTCGCATCCAGCAGTCCACAACGAATAAGGTCCTCAATGACCTGGTCGCAAAGTAGTTCTGGGTCCCCCTCCAGCGCCTTGTACTTCTTGGAGAAATAGATTTCCGCTTGAATACTGGAGCACCCCTCAGGTACATTCTGCGGCGACATTTTGTGTGGAAAACTGAGACGCGTAAAAACGATATCCGGATCGTAAAAATAACTGATATGGGCCTCGGAGATATCGGCTCTATCCACACCAAGGTTCACTAGCAAGCAACTAGTGCAGGCTAGCTTCCGTGCAGCTTCCAGAACATCAGTGGGGGCACCTTCTATCATGGGAATGAGATCAGGCAGAGGAATGGAGGAAATAACGGCGTCGTAATCAGTCACTACACCATTAGAGAATACCAGAGTTTTCTCACCCGGTTTCAGTTTAACAAGCTGGTGTGAATACTGGATATGACAGTCCCGGGCAAAGCGATGGATATAAGACATAAAACCACCGTTGCTTGGGTAACGAAAATGGGTAACGTAATGAATATTAGCTGTGGACTTGGTCAAGGCACCACGGATCACTTCCTCCAGACTTGGCTGATACATGCGTGGCCCAATCCAGTCAGTAGTCATATTGACCGCTTCCGTGGTGTGATATTTCTTCGTATAAACCATGGGAAAGGTCTTGGCAAAAGTCTCACCGTAGCTGCCGATTAACCACTTTTCGTAATTGCCCGGCGTGCTTGCCTCTTGATTCCTGCCGCTAGCAAATTCACTGATAATTTGGGTAATCAGATCAACGGGCAATCCATGCAAGTTATTTTGCACGGGGTGTGTCATCCAATATCCTTGCCAGTAATTGTTAACTCGATACTGAATCGTTTCGTATTGTCCATCTACGTTGTCAGCAAGTAACTTTTGAATGCGCTCATCCATGGTGAAGGAGACATGCGGGCCATAATCAAAAGTAAAACCGGAAGGCAGGTTGAGAGAGGCGGTATGACCACCGTAATAATCGTTCTTGTCATACAAAGTGAGTTCTGCATTTACGTCCTTAAGGCGATAGGCAGCACCCAGGGCAGCCATACCCGTTCCCAGAATCGCAACTTTTTTACTCATCCCCACACACCACGATAATAGGCGATCGTCTCCCGCATTCCCTGATCCAGGGAAACGCGAGGACGCCAGCCGGTTTGCTGAAAGGACCGCTCTACATCTGCCGTACGTATCGGTTCCAAGGGGCGGTCTGGCAAGGCGCCGAATTTCGGTTGCTCGGATGTCTGCATCAATTTCACTATCCGTAGCACCAGATCCTGCGTAGCGATGAGTTCGCCGGAGCCCAGATCCACTGACTCACAATTGCCTTCCTTGGCCGCGGCGATGGCGAGGAAGCCTTCCACGACATCCGCAACATAAACCCAATCAATCATGCGCTGCCCGCTGGTGATCTTGGGTGCATGGCCAGAAAGCAGGCTACGTAATACATAGGGTACCAGCTTGCTTTCATCGCGCTGCGCCGGACCATAAACCATAAACACCCTGGCGATACAGGTAGGCAGGCCATAGAGGGCATGAAACATCCGTGCATAACTGCTGCTGGCCCATTTAGCTGCGGCATAGGGGCAACTGGGTACTGTCTCTATTTCACCCGGCGGTGGCTCCACCAGGGAGCCGGTCAGAACAATGCGTCCCCGTCCATAACCAGTCTCGGCGCAGGCAGTGAGCAGATTGACGCTCGATTCCAGGTTGGCATGGAAAGTGGGCAGGACATGAATTAGATCGGGAGAGCCCATAACGTGACTGGCGAGGTGAAAGACATAATCAGGCCGTATAGTTTCAATGGCGCCTTTCACCGCCGGATAATCACTCAGGTCAAGCTGCAAGCCATGAAATTTCTGATGCTGAAATCGTGTTTCGGAGCGCCCGATACCATGCACCTCCGCATCAAGGCCGCAGAGCCTCTCTACTAGGTGTGTTCCGATGAAACCTGTAGCTCCGGTGACGGCAACCACGCTATCGCGAAATGTGTCGAGAGAATATGCCATTATCCAAATCCTCAAGTAGCCAGTTTTTCTATGGGGCCATCAGTCAGTAATCCCACACCCTTGAGCAAACTTATTCCCTTTGACAGCTTGGCGAATGAGAGGCCGGATTTTTCCGCAATATCCAGCAGGCTGTGTTCACCGTCGGCATAGTTGAGCAACCAGAACAGACCAAATTCCTGAGCTTTGTCATATAGACCGTGGCGACCCAGCTGTGGCTCACCATGCTGCACCAGTGCAATGTAGCGTTTATTATCCTCTAATGCGGCCAGGCCGGTGAGGATCTTGGTAAAGGAATCGGCCAAGGCCTCCGGCCGTACCAGGCCCAGATTATCGGCGGAGGTGTGATACTCCGGATACTCGCCATTGGGCGTGCGCATCAGGCAACCCAACGGCAAATTGAAGCCTGGTGAACAGTATTGGCGCTGATCGTAGCCATAGGGGGCGAATTGGCGAACCTCATAACCCTCCCCGCTGTCTGCCAGGACATGTTGTATCACGCGGTCAATATCGGCCGTATCTCTGCGGCTACGCACATAGGTCATACCGCCACTGTCACCGAGACAAGCCAGCACCAGACCATGGTCAATGCGGGATGTGAGTTCCTGATGCCCATGCAGCCAAGCGATAGGGCCAATGGTGCATGGTACGAACAGAAAACGGTAGGAATAACGCCTGGGAATATCGCGTAATTGCTTGAGCAGCATCGCTGCCACCGCGATACCTGAGAGGTTATCGTTGCACAGCGATGGGTGGCAGGCATGGGTAGAAATCAACACCTCGCGTTGGGTTTCCCCGGGGAGGTAGGCTTCGCCATAGGAAAGGGAACCGGGCATGAGGCTGGAATCGATGCAAACCTCGTACTCCTCGTCGTTAAACTCGGCTAGCTGGTTGTGGCTGACGCAAAAGCCCCAAGTTTCCCGGTAATAGCTATTGCGGTAAGGAATCCACTCGGGATGCCGACTGTCACTATATAAATGCTCAAGCAACTCCTCGCGTGATACACATTGATGGATAGGTGAGCTGTAACCCACCACATGCAGATTATTGTCCTGGAAATCCACCAGCCGGTTTCCATCAAGATCTGCGATATAGGCATCCCTGATATTCCATTCATTGGGTACGGTCCAGTCAAAGACCTGCGTACCGCTTGGAACCTCAACAATCTCCAACCCGGCGAAGGAATCCACTTGACGCAGGGTCTCCCGTAAACCCTCGCCGGTGATGCTGCGGCACAAGGGATACAGTTCGGCAATAAATCGGTGCAGCTCGGCACCTGCCTGTCTGCTGTCGAGCTGCTCCAGCAGTTCCCACAGGGGATGCCGCTGGCTGGCTGTGGCTAACGGCACGACAGCCTTTCCTCGAAGCGTTCCATCTGATCGAAACACAGCATCTTTGGATCTGTACCGAAGAAATAGCGGCTATACCAGTCGGTGATCCAATCCAGTGACTCATCGAGTTTTAGCTGCGGCCGCCAAGCCAATTGCAGTGCGGCCTTGCTGGTATCCAGGCGCAGACAGCCGGCTTCGTGAGGATGATTGCCGGCATCCAGACTCCAGCTCGCCTCGCCAGGCCATTTATCAATCATCCGCTCCACCATCTGCTGTACCGGCAGGGTATCTTCCAAGGGTGGACCAAAATTCCAGCCACCGGCATAGGCCTCGCCTTCAACATACAATTTCTCGGCCAAGGCCATATATCCCCCCAGACAATCCAGCACGAATTGCCAGGGACGCACCGCCTGAGGGCTCCTCAGCACAACGGGCCTGCCCTCGTTGAAAGCATTGACTACATCGGGGATGAGTTGGTCACGGGTCCAATCACCACCACCGATAACGTTGCCGGCGCGCGCCGAGGCAATCCATTTATCGTTGTCCGGATTCGTCGCAGCATTGAAAAACGAGTCATTGAAAGACTGGGTGACCAGCTCGGAACAAGCCTTGCTGTTGGAATAGGGATCATGGCCGCCGAACCTATCCGTTTCCCGATAACCCCATATCCACTCCTTATTCTCATAGCACTTGTCGCTGGTGATATTGATAACGGCCGCCTTCTCCGACAGGTGGCGCACCGCCTCTAGCAGGTTCGCCGTACCCATCACATTCGTGGAATAGGTCTCAATAGGTTGTTCATATGATTCCCGCACCACCGACTGGGCCGCCATGTGGAACACAATGTCCGGCCGGCATCTCTCCAGGGCCTCACGCAAATTCCGATAGTCCCGTACATCACCGCTGATGGACTCCATGCCGGAAGCCACATCGGCCACCTCGAACAGGCTGGGATCGGTGGGGGCCGGCAGAGAATAACCCACGACTTGCGCCGACAAACGTTGCAGCCATAGGGACAGCCAACTCCCCTTGAAGCCGGTGTGACCGGTAATGAAAACCTTGCGGCCATTCCAAAAGTCAGGATTCATGAGCCCATCTCTCTTTATGCAGCTATGCGTGTTGGCTGGCAATACGTGGGGTCACCAGGCCATGATGCCAATCCTCAGTCAATATTAACCCGGCATCAATATAGACCATGTTCAGCCGTCGTGTGCCGATGCGCGGCAAGGCGTCAAAGCGCCGCTGTAGTGGTGCTACAGCAAGCTTTGATAACGCAGCCTGCGCATCGGCACGCGGCGGCCTGTCTTTTTCAAAAACAATCGGGCAGGGACTTCAAGCGTACTCCAGCTCGGCGTTATCACTCTTGCCAATGGAACCACCATTGGCGCGGCGAGTGATGCCTTGATCTGAAGCACGCTTGAAGTCCTGAACATGGTCTATATTGATGCCGGGTTAATAACAGAGACGCCCGGAATAGCAACCAGGAAACGTCCTCCCCAACGTCGGATTCCCGCGAGCTGAGTCATGATTTCGGTTTTGAGGTTCCAGGGCAGAATGAACACATAGTCGGGCTTCGCCACGTCGATCTGCTCAGGCGCCAACACCGGTATTCGCGTACCAGGAAGAAAAGTGCCTTGTTTAAGGGGATTTCGGTCCACGGTAAACTGCACCAAATCCGCACGTATGCCGCAGTAATTGAGCAGTGTGTTGCCCTTGCCTGGCGCACCGTAGCCCACTACAGTCTTTCCCGCATTCTTCGCCTCGATGAGAAAGCTCAGCAGGTCACGGCGGATTTTCTCCACCCGTTGCGAGAATTCATTGTAATAGGCCAGCCCGTGGAGGCCCGCCTCCAGCTCGCGACTGCGCATGGCCTCAACGGCTGGCGTTATGTCGCGGCGCGAAGACGCCGTATGTTTAGCATAGATACGCAGGGAGCCACCATGTGTGGGCAACTCCTCCACATCGTAGAGCGTCAGACCGTGTGTTGCGAAAATCATCTCAACGGTGGAAAAGGATAAATAAGAAAAGTGCTCGTGATAAATGGTATCGAACTGATTCTCCTCTACCAACCGCATGAGATGAGGAAACTCCATGGTGATCGTACCATCTGACCCCAACAGGATAGCCATGCCGGCAACGAAATCATTGATGTCAGGCACGTGGGCCAGCACATTGTTGCCGATGATAAGATCGGCCGGCCCTCTCTCAGCGTGTAACTGCTTGGCCGTTTCAACACCGAAAAAGACTGCAACCGTATCAACGCCCCGCCGGCGTGCTATCTCGGCCACGTTCTCTGCCGGCTCCACACCATAGGCGGGAATCTCCCGTGCTACAAAATACTGCAACAGGTAACCGTCGTTACTGGCCAGCTCCACCACACTACTTTGTTTATCCAGTTCCAGACGTGCTGTGATGCTGCCAGTATAGTCCTCACAGTGTTGCAGCCATGAATCGGAATAGGATGAAAGATAATGGTAGTCACTGAATATCTCCCCCGGGCTGGCATATTCCCCCAGTTGAACCAGAAAACATTTGTGACAGACGAAAGCATGCAATGGGAAAAAGGTTTCCGGAGCATTCAACTCCTCTGCATGCACATGTTTTTGGCAAAGGGGTGATAAACCCAGATCAATGAAACTATGCTTGAGTCGGGTGCCGCAGAAACGACAATTCAACTCGGCGATTTCAGCGATGGATGGAATGTGATTTTGCCCTTGTTTCACCGGCGACACCTCCATACTCTTTCCCGTCATAGTGGATCCCAACTTAATGTAGCTTTACGACAATAAAAACCCTCAGCAAAACCACTGGGGCTCCGGCACTCAACCCCTCGCAGACGCATGAGGCCACGAAAAAGATCATCGCTAAACCAATGATGATCGCGCTGACTGGCAAAGTGCTGGATCAAGTGATCGCACTTTTTTGCGGCTATTTCCTCTGATAGGGTCACGAAATGATTGGGGCTGCCGAGACCACCATCGTACTTGGGTATTTCATATTCGAGAATGAAGTGATCCCGGAATGTGTTCCAGGTCAATTCACCTATGACCTGGTGATCCTGGTGTCGATCATCACAATGGTGGGTGAAAATGACATCCGGTGAAATGCCAGATTTAAGAGACTCGAAACGGTCCTTGATCTCGCCCATATATTGAGGGAAGTAGCCATCCTTGAAATCGTAGATGGATAATTCTGTGGACTGGAAGGGACTGAGAAATTGCGTTGCGCTATTCCGAGCCTCTTCCTCGCGCTGACCACGAGCACTGAAAACCACCCAATGGACATGCACGTGGGGCATCACCTCGGCCAGCCGAATAAGCGCACCACCACAGCCGATTTCGATATCGTCACTATGAGCCCCCAGCAACAAAATACTGACAGGCCCTGAAGGGGTAAATTGTGGAATGAGCGATATCATGGAACCGATACTACCGCTGTAGTGCCTGGTAATTTTTTATGTATAAGAACATTTATTTATCTGCTTTGACAAGCGCAACTATTCCCAGACCTGCCAGGGTCTGTCATCCCGACCATCCATACGATCGAACATGATCTTGTCCTTGAGGGTATCCATGGCCGCCCAGAAACCATGGTGCTTGTAGGAAAACAATTGCTGCTTGTCGACCAGGCGGCAAAAAGGCTCCTCCACCAACTCCTCACCCGGCTTGATATAGTCAAAGATATCCTTCCTAAAATGGAAAAAGCCCCCGTTGAGCCAGAATTTGGAATCACGCATGGGGCCAATGTGGGTCACAAATCCGTCTTCTCCGGCATAGACAGCATGGAAAGACTGCCAAGTCCTTACCGTGACAAAGCTAGCAATGGCATCATGCTGTTCGCATACCTGAAGATAACCAGATAACGGCAGATCTGACAAGGCATCACTGTAGTTTGCAAGAAAATGCTCCTCGCCATCGAGGTGATCGCGCACCGCCAGCAGTCGCTCGCCGATATTGGAGTGTAGGCCGGTTTCAACAAAAGTTATGCGCCAATCCTCGATATCGTTCTTGATGAGGTCAATGGTCTGACCGCCATTGGACAGGGTGAAGTCATTGGAGATCCATTCGGAATAATTAACAAAATACTCCTTGATCATTTCTCCCCGGTAGCCAAGACACAAAATGAAGTCCTTATGGCCGAAATGGGAAAAATATCTCATCAGGTGCCAGATCATGGGTCGGCTCCCAATATTGACGAGGGGCTTGGGAATGGTATCTGAATGCTCGCGCAACCGAGTCCCCAGGCCGCCGCAAAATAACACTACCTTCATTATTTCCCTCGTTTCACGTGCTGATGGTCATTTTCACTGCCTAAGGAAACTCGGCCCTTCTAAGTTAAAGTATCATCACTAAAGGCCGACCATAATATGGATGCTGCTCTGCAGGCCAAGCTGCTGCGTGTCATGGGCTGATTATTACATACAAGACATTATATGCGGAACACTGATAGTCCAATGTAGTAGCCCGCTCCAGAAGCAGCCCAACATGCTGCCTAAATTGTTTAGATTAGAGATATATCAATATAACGTAATATTTTAATATTAATTCCCGCTATTTAGCTTGAATCAGGATACCCGAGCCAATTCTCAACAACCACCAGCTAAGGCTGGTGGGTTCGTCTAACGGACTGGAAGTCTGGATACGGGTCAATAGACCCGTTCTTGAAGTTCATCCTTCCCGGAACTCCCGTAGGATGTCGGTGAATTCCACGAACCGCATCGGTCGAGAGCGACGAACCTTAGCCAGCACCGTGAACCCGCTAATACGCGACCGATGCGGTTCGTTACCGCTCACCGGCATCCTACATGATACTGCAATGGCTTATCCCCAATTTCAACGCTCACGCACCAAGAAGCATGGTCGATAAATCTGACCGCTTAAAGGCAGTGGTTTTAACCTCAAAGCGAGACGAATAAACTAATGCTGGAGACAGAAAACTATCGTAGCCACCTACACCAAAGGTAAACTCAACCACCTGCTCAATGAGCGGGAGAAATAGGCCTGGCACGAGCCAAGACAAAGATTGGATTGATGAATCTGGTCTACGACATGAGGCAATACGTAAACCTTTGCAGGAGAGGTCTCTCTGGAGCACTGGAGAAGCGAGGCAATCAGAGTCTGTCACATAATCCATGTCCTCTTAAGTACTTGATCTTGCCCAAAATCAGGAGATAGACGTTGAGGTTAGCCGCTTATTCGATTACATTCTCCTCTATCTGAACATACAGCACAGGACATGCAGCCTTATTTGCCAAGTAGACAAGTCACCGTTTATCTGGAACGATTCATCAGCACGACCAGCGTACCTAAGAGATTCATCCAATCCTTGACGGAAATTAATACCCGGTCGTAGCTACATGCAATGTAAGTGGTAAAACTTGAGATGAACTTAATATCTGCACTAAGAATTAGTGCCAGCAGATTCAGACGCAGCACAGCAAAGCAAAGATACTGGAGCAGCTATAATATTTTTAAGCGTCTTGCCTGCTTATTGAAAAGCCCGAACCGAGATTTTGCCAAGCATATTGCTCGCGACTTCTGGAACTATGCCATCCGTGGAAATCACCCTATTAATGGTCAAACACGCGAACGCGCGCAGGCTGCACTCAAATGGTTGTACCTGGCCCAGGATGTAACTCCGGACGATGGCGCAGCATATGGTTATTTCCCATGCACAAGTCAAACCACGCAAGGCTGGCTCCCATCATACCCGGAGACAACTGGCTATATCATTCAAACGCTGCTTGACTATGCCAATCAATATGAAGAGGAAGAGCCCCGGCAGCGCGCCATGCGTATGGCATTATGGGAAACCGAGATTCAAATGCCATCCGGCGCCGTTCAGGGCGGCCCGGTATGTCCGCCAGAAAATCAAGTTGCCGCGGTATTCAACACCGGCATGGTATTACAGGGATATACCGCAGCCCTAAAACACCAGCACGATAGGCGTATATTCACGGCCGCACAACACGCAGCCGACTTTCTTCTTTCAGATCTCAGGGATGATGGGCATTTTCAAACCCACGGCTCTTTTGTAAAGCAAGGGAAGATAAAGACCTATAATTGTCTTTGCGCCTGGGCGCTATATCGCTTCGGCGAATATGTAGGAGACAAAAAATATCAGACGGCAGCCGTTCGTGCTGTGGAAGCCGCGATAGGTGAACAACGCAATAATGGATGGTTCGAGAATAGTTGCATCACCTATGCTGATGTCCCCCTCCTCCACACTATTTGCTATACACTTCAAGGAATACTGGAAGTTGGCATTCTTACCAACGATGCACGTTTTGTTGCGGCAGCCCAAAAAGGAACGGATCCCATACTCGAGCAAATATCTCCGAATGGCTTCCTGTATGGACGGTATTTTAGTGACTGGAAACCAGCTGATCTCACTGCCTGTCTCACTGGAAATGCTCAACTAGCTGTTATCTGTTACCGCCTTTTTCAAGTTACTGATAATGATAAATACCGGCAGTCTGCCGATCTTTTGGTGAATTTCCTCAAAGGGCTGCAAGTCATGAATTCACCTACTCCTGCCCTGGTAGGTGCTTTGTCTGGCTCTTTTCCAATACTAGGCAAATATATGACTGCTGGTTATCCCAATTGGGCCACAAAATATTTTTTAGACAGCCTGCTATTACAGGATCAACTATCAAATACATGAGCATTCCCCTTCCCAAAAAAACCAAGCGAGTTATTAAGGGAAAAATAAAATCCCTGCGTATGCGCTATGTCCGGTGGCGTTACGCCTTCAATGCGGATCAGCTGCGTACATTTTTGCACGACTTAGGTTTGACAAAGGGTGATGTCGTGTTGGTGCATAGCTCATACAATAAGTTCGAAGGCTATACCGGAAAACCCGTGGAAGTCATAGAGGCCATGCAAGACATAGTAGGACAGGAGGGCACCCTGCTCATGCCCACCATGCCATTTTCCGGCACAGCTATCGACTATGTCCGCAGTGGTAAACCTTTTGATGTCAGGCGCAGTCCTTCCCGCATGGGCTTGCTGACAGAGCTATTCAGGCGTATGCCGGATGTCGTGCGCAGCGTCCATCCAACACATCCCGTTGCTGCCTGGGGGGCCCTGGCGCAATCCATGACTGCCGACCATCATCTCTGTAACACACCCTGCGGTAGACAATCCCCCTTTGGGAAATTACTGGATCATAATGGCCGTATTTTATTTCTCGGCACGGGTATTGGTGTACTCACGTTTTTACACACCCTTGAAGAAATACTCGAATCTGATATGCCGTTCTCTGCATTTACCGATGAGGTATTCGACTTAACGAGCACCACCGAATCAGGTATTATACTCGATACACAGTCGCGCCTCTTTGATTCCTCGGTTTCACGCAAACGCAACCCAAACCGGCTTACACCAGAGCTTAAAAAAGGTGGACATTGGGCTGAGGCGCACTTAGGCACCCTTGATGCCATTCTCCTCGAGGCACAAGACGTTCTGGAAACGGCTCGATCAATGGCTGAAGATGGAATCTATTGCTATGACGAGTAGTTCATGCAGACTATCCAATGTTTTTATCTTCCGAGACGCACTATGGATATAAAATCCCAAATTCGAAACTATGTACTTGAGAATTTTCTCTTTAGCGATGATCAGTCATTACTCAATGACACGGATTCCTTCATCGAAACAGGAATCATTGATTCCACGGGTATCGTGGAGATCATCAGCTTTTTGGAAGATGAATTTGCGATTGAGATCCTACCTGAAGAAATGATTCCTGACTATCTCGATTCCGTCAACCGAATCACCGACTTCGTCACACGCAAGAAATCTTAGAGCACAGAATAATCCTGCATAAGAACCGACGAGCGTGAACAAACATCAATCACAACATGACCAGACACTATACCGGTCCTATGAACAACATCTGAGTCAAAGCTACCCCGCCTTTTTGCAACGTCTGGGTATCGATGGCGTTGCGGTCCGAGCGGTAGAGGCAGTAATCACAGATTCCAACGGTAAATCCTATATCGATTGCACGGCTGGTTATGGCTTATTCAATTTGGGTCACAACCACCCTGAACTCATCCGTGCGCTGGTCGATCAACTAATGAGTGAGCAGCCTCTGACCCGCCCCCTGATTTCTCATGTTCAGGTTGAAATGGGTGAACGACTTGCAGCGGCAACCCCGGGGGAACTGGAGTGTGTATTTCTTTGCAATAGTGGTTCTGAGGCCATCGACAATGCTATTAAACTGGCGCGTTTGTACACACGAAAGAGTCGTATAATCGCTGCCGAGGGATCTTTTCACGGCTACACATACGGTGCGCTGTCTGCGACAGGCATTCCCAAGCTGAGAAATAATTTTGGTCCCCTGTTGCCAGATATTGTACATATCCCCTACGGTGATAGTAATGCCCTGGAAAAAGCCATGACGCAGGAAACTGCCGCGGTATTGCTGGAACCCATTCAACACGAAGCTGGGGTATATATTCCTCCCAGTGAATACCTGAAGACGGTTCGCGAGTTGTGTACCGATAATGGGGTTTTGCTCATTCTTGATGAAGTCAAAACCGGATTTGGCAAAACAGGCAACTTATTCGCCTGCGAGGACTCTGGCCTTGTGCCGGATATTCTGGTTCTTGGCAAGTCATTGGGCGGGGGGCTCATTCCATGCGGTGCCATCGTATCCACACAAGCCATCTGGAAAAAGTTCAGCCTGAGCTTTTCCATGTCTGCCTCATCCTTTGCCGGCAATACCCTAGCTAGCAGAGCGGCTATTACCGCACTTGAAATTTACCAACGGGATGAGTGTATGCTGAACTGTCGGAAAAAAGGGAAATTGTTCATGACCCATTTATCGGCACTGGTTACGCGTTACCCCGCCCTTTTGACCAAGATCACCGGAAAAGGATTGCTCATTGGCATTAGAACGAGCAATCCACGCACAGCATTCAGCCTTTCTCGACTGCTAGTGGAAAGAGGAGTTCTTGCCATGCCGGCCTTCGGCCAAGGCGCCGAGCTGATGATCGAGCCTCCATTAGTTATCACTGATGGCCAGATTTCTGAAGTAGTCAACGCCATCGATGATGCTTGCCAAACATTAGACTCCTGAATAGTGGAAACGATAATGCTCACCTGTAATAAATGTGTCTTAAATGAAAATTTTCCCGGCATCCGTTTTGATGATGATGGCATCTGTAACTACTGCCGTACGGAAAAGTCACCCTCTTCTCAGAAAGAGAAAGTTCAGGAGTACGAGGCAAAATTCCAGGAGCTGATTGACACTTACAAGGGGCAGGGAAACTATGACGCTCTCGTTGCCTATAGCGGTGGCAAGGACAGCACCTATACACTACATTTGCTAAAGAAAAAATACGGTCTTAGCGTTCTTGCCCTAACGTTGGACAACTGGTTTTTTTCCGACCGGGCGCAGGAAAACATCAGCAACGTCGTCAAGATAATGGGTGTGGATCATATCAGTCTTCGCCCCAACTTCCAGGCATATCGCAAGATCGTAAATGCATCAGCACATAATGATCTGTATTCCCCCAAGGCCATGCAACGGGCATCAGCTATTTGCACATCATGCATATCTTTGGTGCGTTTTATCTGTTTCCAAACAGCCATTGAAAAGGCGATACCCTTTGTGGTTTTTGGCATGTCACCCGGGCAGGCACCACTGGCGACCTCTGTGGTAAAAACCAACCCTATAATGATGCGGCAGTCGCAAACCGCCACATACAATGCACTTCATGCCCATGCCGGTGACTGCATCAAGCCCTACTTCCTGAATGAGCATCACTTCAGTCAGACTGATCACTTCCCGTACAGCATTAACCCACTGGCCTTTAACCACTATAAGGAAGCGGAAATTCTGGAATTAATACAACAGTACAATTGGTCCAAGCCGCAAGACACCGATGCCAACTCAACAAACTGCCTGCTCAATGCCTACGCAAACAAAGTGCATGAACAGCGCTATAAAGTGAATCCTTATGCCTATGAAATTGCCGGCCTGGTGCGTAGTGGGGCCATCACGCGCGAAGAAGGCCTGGAACGCCTAAAAGAGGCGCCCCCTGAGGATCAAATCCACTTCGTGGAAACGCGCTTGGAGCCTTGACCATTAAACCGGCTTAGCTTCAACAAACAAGCGGTGCCACAACTGCGTGGACAATATACCGACCAACGCCATGTTATCTTTGACACCAATAGCCCGTCCCAGTTTGATCTTTTTCAACAAACGCCCAACCTTCTTGCCATCAAAATAACCGTACTTTCCTAGCACCTCATCACTCAGCAGATCTTGCACATACTCGAGGCTGCCGTTGGAAAAGAAGGCAGGAATATCAGGTGCCCTGTACGGCTGCTTATAGCGACTGACAATGCTTTTCGGGAGATACGAACGCATCGCTTGCTTCAAGATATATTTTTCGTTCAACACCTTCATTTTTACATTTGGATGGAGCCTGTTTGCATATTCTATGACGCGATGGTCTAAAAAAGGAAAACGGCCTTCCACCGAGTTTGCCATGAGCATCCTGTCTCCCTGCGAACAGAGCAGATATCCCGCCATGAGGGTTTTTGCCTCTATATACTGCGCCTGATTAAAGCTATGCCAGCTTCCTATGGCAGCAGGCCATGAGCCTTTGATGCGATCCAGGGCGCTGGCCTTTATCTCTGCCTGTAATCCAGCTGAAAAAAACACTTTGCAACTGGAAGTTGTATTCCAGCGGGGTATATGTGAAAAGTAAGGACTACCCGGCTCTCGTATACCCGCACCAAAAAACGCCTCGAGATAGACTTGGCCCTGAGCTGATGAAATATCGAGATAGGGATAGAGCCTTTTCAGCAAGCGGGGCCGTAAATGCGAATCCGGATCCTTGGCCCAAAAAGCACGTATCTTTCCTTCCTTGAAAATATCGTAACCGCCGAGCACCTCATCAGCCCCCTCCCCGGTAAGCACAACTTTGTAGCCATTGTCATGGACCAAGCCCGACAACAACATCATTGGTATCGGGGCTGTGCGTAAGACTGGTGATTCCGTATGCCATATGGCACGTTCAAATGCGGCCCCGATATCAGAATTCGTACATTGAATCCGACTATGGTCTGCGCCAAGATGATTTATCATTTGCTGTTGATAATCGCTCTCATCAAACCCTTTTTGTTCAAAGCCAATGGAAAATGTTCGAAGGTCGGCACCTTGCTGATGAATCAGTGCGGTCAATGCGGAAGAATCCAATCCGCCGGATAAATATGCCCCTACTGGAACATCAGAACGCAAGCGCAAACGGGTCGCGTCCAACAACAGCTCATAGAGTTCTTCTGCCTGCTGTAACTCCGAAACCTGGTAGAAATCACCATTTTCGGGAAAGCACCAATCCCAGTATCGGTGCTTAGTCATACCATCTCCATCAGCGACAATCATCTCACCTGGCAATACCTGAAACACACCATCAAATATAGTTTCCGGCGCAACTGGCGCCCAAAAGGTCATAATCTGATCAAGCGCAGCTGAATTAAGGGACGGCGAACCTTGAAAAACCGGCAGCATGGCCTTCACTTCGGAGGCGAAGAGCAGCCTGCCTTGCTGTGTAGAATAAAACAGCGGATGGATGCCAGCACGATCCCGCACCAATAACAAGCGTTTCCTGCTCTCATCCCACAAGGCAATGGCGAACTGCCCATTTAGATAAGTGACAAACTCATCACCATATTCTTCGTAGAGATGGACAATAACCTCGGTATCGGTCTGAGTATAAAAGTGGTGGCCTTTGCGACATAGATCAGCCCGCAGTTCCACATAATTGAATATTTCCCCGTTGAAGACAACCCAAATGGTGCCATCTTCATTTCGAATAGGTTGAGCCCCACCCTCCAGGTCAATAATTGACAGCCTGGAATGAGCAAGTCCGATAGGTCCACTCAAATGAATTCCCACACCATCCGGCCCGCGATGATGGAGCATGGTTATCATGCTTTGCAGTTCATCACGTTCTGGTTGTTTGACAGCTGCGCCGTCGTGAATTCCTGCTATGCCACACATTTTTAATCATTCCAAACATTGATAAGCTTAAAAATAACAGTTACAGCGAGCTATGAAAGTTATGAGCAAATACTCCACCGGCTAAAGCCGGTGGCTTCGAAATACAACTAAAAACCGGATTGATCGGCCCTTCGGCCGATTAAAACCGTAGATTGGCGCTGAGCGTAGCGAAGCCTAACAGGCCGCTACGACTACCTTGGCTGCTGCCTCCAGACCACATGAGCACACTCCGATCATCAGTCATTACCAACGCTCTCGTGTTGGGCTTCGCTACGCTCAGCACCAACCTACTTACACACATCCGCCATCTGAAGGCGGGGGCCTTTAACCTTTTCTCGGGACGAATAAATCAGCGACTTGGTTGTAATCCTGCAATCTACCACCTATGGTTTCACCATCAACCCGACACGGTCCCTCAGCTATCCTTCCGTAGTGAAACTTTTTGTCATAGGAACCTCTGAAAAAACCCCTACACTCTGGCATAATTTGGCCATTGTCTCCAGAGTAACAAGTAATGAGACAGATGACCTTTACTGACGACCTTTGCCAAGCTGCTGATGACAAGAAAATATCTGCCAACCTAGGGACTGTGTGCTCTATTTCTGCTATTTTGCAGGAATCAGGCAGCAACGGAGACGGCTTAGACTAATAATTGCTTCACGCTGAGTGAAGGTCAGAGAAATTCGACAGTCTTTTGATGAATCGTCTATTTTCCAGAGACTCACTAATATCATGAATAAACGTGTCTTGCTTGTGGCCTATCACTACCCGCCCATAAGCCAAAGTAGTGGAGTGCACCGTACCCATAAATTTGCGCGGTATCTCCCTGAGTTCGGCTGGGACCCGCTCGTATTGAGCTGCAATCTGCGGGCATACGCGCAATATGACGAAGAAAATTCTCCCGATCTTCCCGGTGTAATTGTGCAGCGTGCCTTTGCGCTCGATACATCCAAACACTTGGCTATAAGAGGACGCTATCCAAGGTTTCTCGCACTACCCGATCGTTGGGTAAGCTGGTGGGTTGGCGGCGTGTTGACTGGGTTGAGCATGATTCGCCGCTACCGCCCACAGCTTATCTGGTCAACTTATCCCATCGCTACAGCGCACCTCATCGGTCTAACACTGCACAAGCTCACGGGTCTTCCGTGGGTTACGGATTTCCGTGACCCCATGACCGACACAAGCTACCCACCCGATCCAGTCATACGAAAGATATATTCGAAAATCGAGCGCAGCGCAGTACGGAATTCAAGCCACATGGTCTTTACTACCGATGATACACTGAAAAAGTATGTTGATCGCTTCCCACAGGCCAATAAAGAGTTATTTAGTGTTATCGAAAATGGTTACGATGAGGACGCCTTCTCCCAGGCCGAACAATCCATTCTCAGCACTACAAAACCACACAGCAAGCCATTCATTCTGATCCATAGCGGTATACTGTATCCCTCCGAGCGCAATCCAGAACCATTCTTCCTAGCCTTATCGGAACTGCACCGCGACGGTCACATCTCCCCCGACAGATTGCGCATCGTACTACGCGCCAGCGGGCACGAGAGGAATTACGAAAATCGGCTCAAAGAGCTAAACATTGCCAATATTGCCGTTTTGGAGCCCCCGATACCTTATGTGGATGCATTGCGGGAAATGCTTCAGTCGGACGGTCTGTTAATATTCCAGGCGGCAAACTGTAATCATCAGATTCCAGCAAAAGCCTACGAATATTTCCGTGCGCGCAGACCCATCTTTGCCCTGACGGACCACCCTGGGAACACTGCACAACTACTAAGAAACTCGGGAATAGATACCATCGTGGATATCGCATCCAAAGATGAAATCAAAACCGGATTGTTGAATTTCCTGCGTCTTCTGGAGTCAGGGAATGCACCAATTGCCAATATAAAGACAGTAGAGGTGCACTCGCGCCGCGCCCGAACACAACAACTTGGACAGTTGTTCGATAGGTTGCTGATGGAACCCAAGTAGACAACTCAAACCAGAAGACCTGTATCCATATCACTTGAAAAATACCGATTCGCAAGCTACCCAACAGAATACCTTTTATACATACTCTTAGGGTGCTTGATATAAATCATCACTGCTGTCCCGTTAACTTAATCTTGTGTTTTGTGTGGCTGGCGGAATACTTGGAGAAACCGGGTCCCTGATGTACTGGGAACATGAATATGAATAATATCCTCCCGTCAGGGCCTGCCCCGCGTAGCGCTTTGGATATTCCGGCGTAGGCCGGAATCCAGTGGCTTCAACGACTTGCTGGATACCAGGGCAAGCCCAGTATGACGATATGAAGTTAACGGGACAGCAATGATAAATCATAGTAAGTACTCCTGAGCGCAAAGCCCCGCGAAGAGGTACCACGGAACATATCAAGTAGATGGCGATAGCAAGCATGCACGAAACGTAGCCGGGGTATACAGTAGGTTATTCAGAGGTTCATCGCCATCAACTGCGATCCTGAAGGGGGGTCACCCAGGAGGAGAGAATTCGTATGCTCCCGCATCAATCGTACCGTAAGAGGGCCGCAGCCATACCCCAACGCCTGGAGTATATTCATATTTCGGCCGTAGCATATTTCCATCATATTCTCCCGGATCCACACCGGCACCTACTGCTGGCGAGCGCTCAGTAAGCCGGTAGTCCCGCATCTTAGGTTCTATAAAACCAGGATCTTTAGCAAAGATATTTCCCTCCTGTTCCATTTGCTTGAGATCCAAAGTACCTTTCCCGGCAAAAATATTATTCACCAAGCGCACTCGTGCACCCTCCGATGCACGCACAAATACCCCTGTATGACGATCATTTACCACTGTATTGTTCACCATCAGAAGCATATTGTCGTTGTGTTTCATTCCTTCAGCGCCATACGAAACCAGCACATAGTTTTCTGCTTCAGTTCCCTGCTGTATGAGATTACCGACGAGCAAGGCCAAGCCACCATTTGAAAAATCGACCTGGTAACTTGCATGACCATTATCGCCATCCAGGATCCAATTGTTTTCAAGTATGCTCTCCCTGGCCCGGCTCTTTACGTTATGCCCGACGACAGCGCCACGCAGTTCAGTAAAGCGCAACTCCAGTCGCCGGATCTTACCCACGTAGAGATTGTGGCTGTAACCATCTCCAGCACCATTTTCAATGAAGGAGCTGTGCTCCACACGCAACACGCTATGCTCCTTATTGGCTGTCAGAATTCCGTTTTCATTATGAATGAAATGGCTATGCCGCACGGTCAATTCACCACCCTCAAAGCGGATTCCAGCACCGTTCTTATGCGGAACACGCGCATTTTTGAAGGTAATATGCTCTACAGTGACCTGATCACCCTTGATTACCCAGATTCCCTTACCACCAGCACTCTTTCCGTCTGCATCCAAGATGACGCCAGCCTCGTCGCCACATATCAGCAAATCATTCTGATTCCAAATGACCACATCTCCACGATACGTTCCAGCGGCGATCTCTATTATATCTCCGGACTGCGCCGCTATCGCTGCTGCACTTGGGGTTGGGTAGACGGCTCCAGAGCCGACCTGCAACCTTCGTCTACTCGACTTTTCATCTTCAATACGTACCCGAATCCTGCCTTGCTCCCCAATCTCAACACCTGCCTCCGGGAGTAAACTTAGTTCGAGCCATTCCGGGCATTCAGATTTACGATCTTCGAGAACCACTAGGTCGAATGAAGTTTCGGTTGCACCTGCCGGCACTGTAACCTTACCTCCTAACGGTAACAGAAAATCTTCCAATTCATCCGCCGTTCCCTGCACCCAAATAGGTATCTGCACATCATGGTCAGATGGACTCGTGAGCCGGATCGGGATGGTAAGTATTCCAGATTTCTCATTGACGCTGGCGCTGGGAGATACAAACTCGGCCACAGGTATCGCATCATCATCGAGGATACTAACCAATAGCAAATTGCCGTCTCGCTTTGGGTTTAGCACACGCACTGCTTTGTTATTTCGCGGATCAACCAAGAGCGCGAAAACCCGATCAGGACCATGCAGACGATTGCCATATATCGTGACATGAATGGTTTCCTGAATCTGGCCCGGGGAGAAATGCAATTCACCGTTTACAGGTTCGAAATCACGGCCAGGATCGGCACTGAGACCTTGGGTAGTGTAATCCAGAGAAAAGGCTTGTAATGCCGGTCGATCCAGTTTCACAGGAATCTGGAGCACTAGGTGTTCCTCATGCCCCTCGACCACCTCCTGATCCATCAATATGATATCGATCCGATCCTGGGCACAACCACTACCCAGCAGGATGATTCCAAAATAAATCAAAGTACGGAGCATATAACCACATCCGCGCACTGAATAGATCACTTTAACAAATCACGTTGCAGCCATTGCCATATCCACTCTGCAACCTGATCTCGCCATTCGCGACGAGAAAAGGTGTGGTTGGCCTGCCTGAATTCCTGCAAAGTCGTACTTGACTGCGCCATCATCTCCTGCCACAACCGGGATCCTGCACATAAATCGCGGAACTCGTCTGCAACATAGTCCTGATTGCCGCTTAGAATGATCAAAGCGGAGCCTTTGAACGTTTCGAAATCTTTTCCCATGCGCTCAGGCAAACTTGCCTCGCGCGATCCATTATTTTTATTTTCAGGGCCCATTTTCCTCAACAAGCTTAAAAAACCCTGAGCCGATGCGAAAAGATTCAAACGGCCGCTCAGTAGTTTCTTCCAGAAATCCACTTTTAACAAACGATCTACATAGTAATGCTTGACATATGCCTGGGCCTCGCCGGCAGACGTACGAACCCAGGGATTCAGCAAAACCAAACCTTTGACTATTTCATCACGATGGGCGTAAAACAAGGCGGCCGAAGCACCATCGCATAGGCCTAAGAGAACGATTTTCTGAACACTGGGAACTGCACTACGGAGACTGTCTACTGCGGCGGCTATATCATCATCCGCCCGTTCGAATGTTGTCTCACCCTCACTATCACCCATTCCACGGTAATCAAAACGCAGTACCGGCACCCCACGGTCTGCCAGAAACCGGGCCAGCAGAATAAATTGTCGATGGCTACCAATCCGATACTGTGGGCCACCAACCACGATTAAAACCGCAGCTTGCGAGGGTATTTCCGGAAGATGTAGTACGCCGTACAGAGCCGTACCCTTACAGTTAAATACCAGCGCTTTCTCCACTACTTCCATCACTAATGTTCCAATGCCTGGCTCGTTGCATCCAGCAAATCCGGCGCAAGAGTGATCTCGGGCGTACTCCAGAAAGCCTCACCGACCACTTGCCGGATGTCCACTTGGACATCCGCGTCCCTCCAGGCTTCTACAAGCTTTGTACTTGCCAAGCTCATTGGTCGGTTTTCCGCTGTCAATTCGAACCAATCGACCCGAACACTCGGCCGAGGTCGCAACTCCTGTAAATCCAGTGACTCCAGAGGCAATACCAATTCGGGGTTGAGATCATACCCTGCAACTTCGACTATTTCCCCCCGCAGTAACGCAGCCCTCAGTTGTTTGGTATCGATGCCTCGGCCTTTCTCATTATTCGCGAGGTCAGCGGCCATTCTCAGCCTGAGGAACTGGGTGACAAATACCTGCCCCTTCAACACGGGATTCCACAGGAGAATGTGATCCAAAATACCTGATGACCCGAATTCACGGGCCACATCCAAGGCGAGTAGCGCTCCGGTGCGCAGCCCCCAAAAATCGACTTTTTGAACGCCATGATCGAGCAGCCAATGGACACCGGTGAGTATGTCCTGCCGCCATTGCAACCAACTCGCCTGTCCGAAATCTCCTGCACTGTCCCCCGTGCCGTACAGATCCAACAAGAGTACGCTGTAACCTAACTCCGCGCAGCGCCTAGCCTGCAAGATTATCATTCGACGAGATTTGTTCAGTTCTTCTGCGAAGGGTGGAAAAAAAAGCAGCCCTCTGCGTGTATTACGATTCCCATTGGGCGGAAAATGCAGAACGAAGAGATTGCCTGACGCCCCCGTGATAAAACAAGGTTGAGCAGCAGTGTCCATACTGCTAAGAAGACTGCTTCTGTTCAACAAAGTCCGCTAGACTACCAACCGTAGCAAAAGTGTCAGCCGAAATTTCATCGTCATCGACAACGAAACCATAGTATTCTTCAAGTGCCGTTATGACAGAAACCACAGCAATAGAATCAAGTTCAGGGAAATTGCCCAGCAGCTGTGTCTCCGGCTGGAGGTTCGCCGCGCGGTCGCCAAGCTGGAGAGCGGTGCCGACGATCGATCTTACATCTTCAAACATGGGTTATCCTCAGTGATGCTCTGTATCAATGCTAGTATGAACGAGGCTTAACCAAACTCTCCTTACTTTGCCGAGAATTTTGACAACTCATTGATAACAAAAGGAGAATCAAGCCTTATCGTATGTTATCATATCGTGGCTGAATCACATATCAAACTGCCTTCAGGGCTTGAATTCTGACCTATGAACAAGAAGAGCATCTATGGAAGCGACTCGAATGGAACATCACAAGGATCATTTTTCATCCTAGGAGCCTGTTGGACTTAGGGAATCGTAGCAAGTCGAGTGAGAAATCGAGACTATTTTTTCGATCTTTTGAGGCGAATAGTGAACCTATTTAACGAAAAATATCGTAAAAATGGACCGATTTCCCATCGCCGCAGTAGATTATTCCTAAGTTCGACAGGCTCCTAGAGCCACCGTAATCTATTCCGGAAAATCTGAAAAAATAATTGCCCCTTCCTTCCGGAACAATGGATTCTTTATCTCCATGTCGGCCCCTGCAGAGACAGAATGAGCCGATATAGTGCCTTCACATTGTTCAGCAACCTTGATCTCATAAAGTCTCAATTCATCCATACACGCCCAACACACGGAATAAGCCTACCATTCAATGCATAACATCGGACGAAAAATGGCCAAGGGCGCGGCCTGGATGGTGCTCTTCAAGCTTATCGAGCGTGGGCTGGGATTGATCAGCACTATTATCCTCGCCCGCCTGTTGATACCGGATGATTTCGGTCTAATCGCCATGGCCATATCGATCATCGCCACTCTGGAAATGCTCAATAGCTTTAGCTTCGATATGGCTTTGATCCAAAACCCTGACGCAAATCGTAATCACTATGATACGGCATGGACATTTAATGTAATCCTGGCCACCACTTCATCACTAATATTGCTCTTGCTGGCCGCTCCCGCTGCGGTTTTTTACGATGAACCCCGGCTTGAGATGGTCATATACTTCCTTGCGGTTGGCGCCTTCATACAGGGCCTGCAAAATATAGGTATAGTGCACTTCCGCAAAGAATTGGAATTCAACAAAGAGTTCAAGTTCCTCCTTGCCAAGAAGCTTGTATCCTTCTGTGTCACTGTGCCCCTGGCTTTTATACTTGGGAACTACTGGGCATTAGTTATTGGCATGTTGACCGGGAAGTCAGTAGGCACGATCTACAGTTACCTGATTCACCCCTATCGTCCGCGTTTCTCCCTTACCGCACGGCACGAGCTATTTCATTTCTCCAAATGGCTGCTAGTCAACAATCTGCTTTCCTTCCTACGCTTCCGCTCGGCCCATTTCATTATCGGCAAGACCTCAGGTACTCATTCGTTGGGGCTTTACACAATTGCCTACGAGATTTCTAATTTGCCAACCACAGAGCTCATCGCCCCCATAAATCGCGCCGTGTTTCCGGGCTATGCCAAAATGTCGTCTGAATTGGCAATTCTACATCAGAGCTTTCTTAACATTATCGCTATCATCACAGTATTTTCTTTGCCTACCGGAACGGGTATCGCAGCTGTCGCTCCTCAACTTGTCCAGGTCGTTTTGGGAGAGAAATGGATGGCAGCAGTACCCCTTATTCAAATACTTGCCTTTTTTGGCGTCATAACCGCCCTACAAACCAACACAGCCTATGTCTATATTGCGCTAGGTAAGCCAAAAGTTATTGCCTTGCTGTCCGGACTTCATGTATTACTACTTATTCCCCTGTTGTTCTGGCTGACTATCCCTGATGGAGCAACCGGTGCGGCATGGGCCTATTTAGTGTCGGCCCTGGTGATGCTGCCTGTAACTTTTATATTCATAATGCGCCAGCTTGACATCAAACTGTTTCACCTACTTTCCATATTTTGGCGCCCCATCACAGCCACGCTCGCTATGTTCCTTATAGTCAATCAGACGATAGAATATCTTTCTTTCATGCCGGATACCTTCCGAATATATCTGCAGCTTGCATTGGGTGTTGTATCAGGCGCCGTGAGTTACTGCGTGATCCTGCTGGCCTTGTGGTTTGTATCATCAAGGCCTGCAGGTGCAGAACAGCTGCTTATCAGCAAGCTGCAATCCAAAATTCCCGCATTTGCATGGCTGATCAAATGATGCACAGCCTGCGAGTCAACTTCTTCCCTACACGGCACCTTTGCGGCAATAAGAAGTCAACAGCAAAACTAGGGGATTCCTGAATAATTTTCTCTCGCCATTCTGGCGCAGGCCGGAACCCAGGAAATTTAAAGCACTGGATCCCGGCTTTCGCCGGGATGACGAATTAATCAGACTTTCCCTGATTGTTGCACGACTCTCGATGCCACACAGTCGCACTAACCCGGCGAACGGATTTTTTGTAAACCACTGCTCATCAGCTTGGCTTTTGAGGCAGACCAGATGTATTCCACCTTCCTCTTCTGCAATACTTTGCTTAATGGCATGAACAAGTCCGGAACACAGACGTCCACTCCGAGTACAACAGGACGTCAATGGCGAACAACTTAGCAGCCCACTGAGAAACGGAAGGATCACAGTGTTAGAAATGATCTCTATGGATTACACACTGCTTTTTATGGGTGCAGGCACATTCAGGCCAAGGCCTGAATGTGCCGTACAAGAGCTATCCGGTAAAATAATACGTTTCGGCCTCAAGGGACGAGGCGTATCCGACCGCGCAGGGCATATGCATTGAGGAAAAACAAGGCCAACAACCACAACAATCCCGTCAGTCCGAAGGCACCGGCGCCTATACCGCTACTGACGGACGAAGGCATGCTGCTGGTGAACACCGGGCCGCTGGGATCGATAATGCGGCCGTTGACCACGCCATCGGCATCGCCCGCGCCACCGTCAGTCAG
>VAPL010129210.1_pt1 | contig 26616 bp, 24 predicted proteins | sample 3395061 | NCBI WGS metagenome assembly VAPL01 (sample SAMN08290444, study PRJNA428436) | hydrothermal vent metagenome | isolation source: Deep-sea hydrothermal vent chimney 2 | place: Pacific Ocean: Juan De Fuca Ridge | depth 2182 m m | reverse complement strand
TTAATTTGACAAAACATCAATAATTGAATTTTTAAGACAGAGTAAGGTTTTTTGACCGGGCAATAATTTTTCATCAGAACTTGTAATATAAAAAATATCGTTAACACGTTCACCATAGGTTGCGATTCTAGCTGATATTAATTCCACACCGCAGGCATCCATTGTGGCACATATCGCTGATAAAATTCCGGGTTGATCAAATGCTATCACTTCCATGATGGAATGGCGTTTATTTTTGTCTTCACTAAAAATAACCTCAGGATGAAATGAAAAGTGTTTTAACTGTCGGGGTACATTGCGGCTTATTTCAATGGAGTTTGATAATGTTGTGGAGTTTAGGTATTTATTTAAACTTGAATTGATATTTTGAATTCTGATCGAATCAAATATCGCATCTCTATTAATTTCAAGAATAATAAATGATGCCAAAATAAAATTATCTGTGGTTTTATAAATTCTAGCATTAACGACACTTATATTTAATTGCTCGAATACTGCTGTAATTAATGATAATAAACCTATATTGTTTTTAGCATAAATAAATACAATGGTGCCGGAATGTTCCGTTGCTCGTTCAATGCTTATTACTGCTTCTTTGTTGTTTTTATTATGAAGTATTAATTCAGACTGCTTTAGGATTTCAGTATATTCACATTGAATAAAATATTCATTGGATAACTTAGACCAAAGTTTCAAATAATTTTCTTTCTCAGTCTCTGTTATTTTTAACATGGTTAATAAATCTGCTTTAATTCTGGTTACCGATGTTATTTGGTTTCGTTCACCCTTAGTTTCGTCTTTTAAAAATTGTTTAGTAGAGATATAGAGATTAGATAACAGTGTATATTTCCATGAGTTCCATACTTTGGGGCTGGTTGCTCTAATGTCGGATACGGTCAACAAAAAGATCAGATCGAGTCGGTATTGATCGCCAACTAAATCTGCAAATTCTTTAATAACCTCAATATCTTGTATATCCTTTTTTTGTGCCGTGACGGACATGATTAGGTGATTAAACACCAACCATTCAACTAACTCAGAATCGTAGTTATTTAGATTATGTTTTTGACAAAACTCGAATGCGACTTTAGCACCTAGAGTCGAGTGATCACCTCCTTGGCCTTTAGAAATGTCATGAAAGAGTCCAGCTAAAATTAAAATTTCCTGTTTTGCTAAATTTTTAATGATACTGCTGCATAATGGATATTCGTGAGAAAATTCTTGAACGGTATATCGTCTAATATTTCGAATGACAAATAAAGTATGTTGGTCTACCGTATAAACATGAAATAAGTCATGTTGCATTTGTCCGACGATTTCATTAAATGCTGGTAAGTATGCTGCTAAAATACCGTAACTATTCATACGTCTTAGTTCATGGGTAACACCTGCGCGTTGACGAAGTATTTCCATGAACAATATTTTGTTTCTCAAATCATCACGAAAACCCGCGTCAATTAAATATAGGTTTTCTCGGATGGTGCGAATTGTATTGGCTCGAACACCGTTTAATTCGGGGTGTTGAGCTTGAATTAAAAAAATCTCGAGTAATGCTGATGGATTGTCAATAAAAATTTGATCATTAGCCGTTTCAATAAAACCATTTTGGATATTGAATCTGGAATTTAATTTAATAACATTACTTTTTTTTGATTTAAATAAAATTTCTTCTTGGAATAGCTGTAATAACATTTCATTGAGTCTGCTGAGTTCCATTATTGTTCGATAATAGTCCTTCATGAAATGCTCAACGGCTAATTTATTTTTATCATCTTGATAGCCAAATTGCTTCGCCAGCACACGTTGAAAATCAAATAATAATCTATCTTCACGGCGTTCAGCTAATAGGTGCAAGCCATAACGTACTTTCCACAAAAATGATTGGCCGGTAATTAATGTTGTTAATTCCTGTGACGTTAGAAAACCTATATTAACAAGCTGTTCGGGATTTTCAGAGCCGAAATGTCTTTTAGTTACCCACGAAATAGTTTGAATATCGCGTAATCCACCAGGCCCTTCTTTTATGTTGGGCTCTAGGTTATATGCTGTATCATTATATTTAGCATACCGGTTCTTTTGTTCATCCCACTTGGCATTAAAAAAATCTTTACTATTCCAAATCTTTTTTGGAGAACAGGTTTTTTTTTGCTTATCAAATAAGCTTTGTTCGCCAACCAGTAATCTTGATTCTTGCATGTTGGTTGCAATTGTAATGTCATTTTTTGCTTGGGATGCACATTCAGTAGGAGTTCTAACACTGTGGCCGACATTTAAGTGCATATCCCATAAAAAGGTTATAAATTTTTCTACAGCATCTTTTGGGATATTTTTTACATGACTAACAATAATCATAATATCAATATCGGAATGGGGATGTAGTTCACTACGACCGTAGCCACCAACAGCAACTAAACAACAGTTCGAATTGTTTTTAATAAAGAAATTCCATGCTCGAATTAATAAATAATCAATTACAGCCGCGCGAGAATGTATTAATTCATTTGCCGTGCGCCCGGCATGAAATCGCTCGTTTAATATCGTAGTGGCATTTTTGAGGGATGTCGTAAAGGGTTTTAGAGGGTATTGTTGATTAAGAAGCCCATCGTCAATTGTAACTGCATTATACAACTCTTGATCATTTATCATTTTAGTTAAAAATTTTCTTCTTCGCGTTTCGTTAACACTTCATAACCGGTTTCTGTCACTAAAATGGTATGTTCCCATTGAGCGGAGAGAGAACGATCTTTAGTTACCACCGTCCAGTCGTCTTTAAGTAATTTAACATTTCGTTTACCGATATTTATCATTGGCTCGATAGTAAAAATCATACCAGCGTCAAGTTGTTCACCGGTTCCGGCATTACCATAATGCAATACTTGAGGGTCTTCGTGAAAGACTTTACCAATTCCATGACCGCAATATTCTCTAACAACTGAGCAATGCTTTGCTTCGGCATACTGTTGAATGGCATGCCCAATATCACCGAGATGTGCACCGGGTTTTACTTGTTCAATGCCTAATCTTAAGCAATCTTGGCTAATTTGGGCAATTCGTTTTGCCTGGATTGAAGGTTCTCCAATGAAAAACATTTTACTGGTATCGCCATGATATTCATCCTTTATAACGGTAATATCAATATTAATAATATCGTTATTTTTCAATCGTTTATTTGATGGAATACCATGACAGACGACATGATTGACGGAAGTACAGATAGACTTAGGAAAACCATGGTAATTCAGTGGTGCAGGGATGGCTTTTTGTACATCAACGATATAATGATGACAAATAGTATCCAATTCTTCGGTTGTTATACCTGCTTTTACGTGAGGTTCAATCATCTCCAGTACTTGTGCTGCCAGTCGGCCAGCTATTCGCATTTTAGCGATTTCTTCAGGGGATTTTATCGTTATGGGCATATCTTTCTCTTGCGGACTGTTAATCGAACCTTTGTACCTTATTTTACTTATGTTAGCTAGTAAATCAGCAAGTTACCAACACAAGCATTGTCGAAAATGGCTAGATATGGTATAAAACGCGCGCATATTGAGTAAAATATGCGAAATACATAAATGCTCAAGAAATTGAGTAAATTCGCACACACTTAGATGAGATATCGTCCGGGTTCTTCAAGTATTTATAATTGAAGTAGGCATTTTCTTTGTGTGGAGGTTAAACCCAATAAAATTAGGAGAAGTACATGACTGATGTAACTATGCGTCAGATGCTAGAAGCGGGTGTCCATTTTGGTCATCAAACACGGTTCTGGAATCCAAAAATGGCACCATATATCTTTGGTGATCGTAATAAAATTCATATTATTAATTTAGAAAAGACCTTACCAATGTATCAAGATGCAATGAACTTTATTGGTTCAATGGTATCGAAACGCGGTAAAGTTTTATTTGTTGGGACTAAGCGTTCAGCACAAGATGTTGTCAAAGAACAAGCTAGTCGGTGTGATATGCCTTATGTTAATCATCGTTGGTTAGGTGGCATGTTAACGAATTATAAAACTGTGAAACAGTCAATTAAACGTTTAAAAGAATTAGAAGCCATGGATTCTGATGGAACGTTTGAGAAGTTGAGTAAAAAGGAAGTTTTAACACTGACTCGTGAAAAAATTAAATTGGATCGTAGTTTAGGTGGAATTAAAGATATGGCTGGCTTACCAGACGTTATTTTTGTTGTTGATGTTGGTCATGAAAAAATAGCCATTACTGAAGCAATAAAACTCGGTATTCCTGTTATTGGCGTTGTTGATACTAACAATAGCCCAAATGGTGTTGATTACTTAATCCCAGGTAATGATGATGCTATTCGTGCTATCACTTTATACACTAAAGGTGCCGCTGATGCGGTTATCAATGGTCGTGAATCAGTATCGGTTCCCGGAGCAGGTTCTGACGATGATTTTGTAGAACTCGATACACAGTCTAGTAAAGTTAAGAAAAAAGCAAAACCTGCTGCGAAACAACCAGCAGATGATACCGTTGATAGTGACGCTAAGTCTGAGAATGTATCTGAGTAATAAATACTTTAATATACTTCACACTCATACCAATATTTAAACTGTGTATGAGTGTGTTGTAGTTTAGTAATTTATTAAAATATTTTAATTAAGATTCGAGAGGTTATAGCACTATGGCTATTACTGCCGCACAAGTAAAAGAGCTACGTGAACGCACTGGCTCAGGTATGATGGAATGTAAAAAAGCATTAACAGAAGTTAATGGTGATATGGAAGCTGCAATTGATCATTTACGAAAAACAGGTCAAGCAAAAGCAGATAAAAAGAGTAGCCGAGTTGCTGCAGAAGGAAAAATTGTTATTGCTTTAACTGCTGATAATAAAACAGCAGTTATTATTGAAATCAATTGCGAAACTGATTTTGCTGCAAAAGATGAGAATTTTAGTCAGTTTGCAGACGAAGTAGCTCAATGCGCTTTATCAAATAAACCCGCCACAGTAGACGAACTTAACAATTTAAAATTGAGTTCTGGTGTAACAGTTGAAGAGACACGAAAAAACTTAATCGCCAAAATTGGTGAAAATATTAGTGTTCGACGTTTTGAAATTGTTAGTAGCACTGGGGTGTTAGGACATTATAGTCATGGTAATCGAATTGGTGTGGTTGCTAGTTCATCATCCGATAATCTTGAGCTTGCTAAAGATGTTGCGATGCATATTGCTGCTAGCAAGCCAATTTGTGTCAGTGCGGATCAAGTTGATCCGGAAATTTTAAATAGAGAAAAAGAAATTTATTTAGCTGAAGCGGCTAGTAGTGGTAAACCTGATAATATCATTGAAAAAATGGTTGAAGGTAAAATTAACAAATACTTAAAAGAAGTGACATTACTTGGTCAACCATTTGTTAAAGATCCTGATCAAACTATTGAAAAACTACTCAAGTCTAAAAATGTCACAATAGAATCATTTGTTCGATTTGAGTTAGGTGATGGTATTGAAAAGAAAGTAGATAATTTTGCTGAAGAAGTTATGGCTCAAGCGAAAGGCAGTTAATAAAAATAAGGATTCCAGTGAGTAAACCAAAATACCAACGAATACTGCTTAAATTAAGCGGTGAAGCTTTAATGGGGAAAGGAGAGTTTGGAATTGACTCTGCTATTATAAATAAAATAGCGACAGAAGTTTCACAACTAGTTAATTTAAATATTCAAGTAGCTTTGGTTATTGGTGGCGGTAATATTTTTCGTGGCGTAAGTTTAGCGACAGAAGGTATGGACCGGGCTAGTGCTGATCACATGGGAATGCTAGCAACTGTGATTAATGCATTAGCGTTACAAGATGGGTTAGAGCGAGAAGGTTTGGAAGTGCGGGTTATGTCTGCACTTCCAATCCATCAGGTTTGTGAAGATTATATTCGTCGTAGAGCTATTCGTCATTTAGAGAAATCTCGGGTTGTAGTTTTTGCAGCAGGCACTGGGAATCCTTTTTTTACAACTGATACCGCTGCTAGTTTACGTGGTATTGAAATTCATGCTGATATAGTTCTTAAAGGTACTAATGTTGATGGTGTTTATTCAGCAGATCCAAAATTGGATAAAACGGCAACGCGATTCGATGAATTAACTTACGATCAGGTTATAGCTGATAAATTGGCGGTTATGGATACTACAGCAATTGTTTTATGTCGTGATAACAATTTACCCATTCGTGTTTTTAATATGAATGAAGATGGAGCGTTATTAAGAATATTAGCCGGTGAAAGCTTAGGTACAATCGTTCAGTAATATAGGTGAATTATGATAAATGAAATTCTAAATGATGCAGATATTCGTATGAACAAGAGTATTGAATCGTTACGGCAGGAACTAACTAAAGTTCGTACTGGCAGAGCCCATCCAAGTTTGTTAGATCATATTACAGTTGATTATTATGGCTCTCAAGTGCCATTGAGTCAGGTTGCAAATATAACAGTACAAGATTCTCGGACATTATCTATTTCGGTTTGGGAAAAAACGCTTATTTCAGTTGTAGAAAAAGCCATAATGAATTCGAATCTTGGATTAAATCCTGCGACCGCAGGCGATATCATTCGAATTCCGTTACCGCCTTTAACTGAAGAGCGACGTAAGGATATGATTAAAATTGTTCGTCAGGAAGGTGAATCTGGCAAAGTTGCAATCCGTAATATAAGACGAGATGCTATTAGTGATTTTAAATCATTACTTAAAGATAAAGAAATTACAGAGGATGATGATCATAAAGCTCAAGATGAAATTCAAAAATTAACTGATAAATGTATTTCAATAATTGATCAGCATTTAGAAAATAAAGAAAAAGATTTAATGGAAATTTAATTTCTATTATTACTTTTGATAAAATTATTTGATCCATGGATATGGCATGACGAATATCAGCCACTCAGAGAATAATAACACTGTTCATGGAGACTACCCTAAACATATTGCTATCATTATGGATGGTAATGGTCGTTGGGCAAAAAAACGATTATTACCAAGAGTTGCCGGCCACAAAAGTGGTGTGAAAGTGGTTCGTGATATTGTGCAATATTGCGCGAAAAATTCAATTAAAGCATTAACTATATTCGCATTTTCCAGTGAAAATTGGCAAAGACCAAAAAAGGAAGTTAGTTCATTAATGGCGTTATTTTTCTCCGCATTAGAAAAAGAAGTGAAAAGTTTAAATGAAAATAATGTTTGTATGCGATTTATAGGTGATAGAACAGTATTTTCAGAAAAATTACAGAATAAAATTGCTTCATCTGAAGAATTAACAAAATCAAATACAGGTTTGATGTTATCTATCGCAGCAAATTACGGTGGACGTTGGGATATTACTAATGCCGTTAAACAGCTAGTGACTGATATCGAACAAGGTAAGCTTTCAAAGGATGATATCAGTGAAAAGAGCATATCGGAACGGGTGAGTTTAAATTGCTTGCCTGAACCTGATTTATTCATCAGAACAGGCGGTGAAGAACGAATAAGTAATTTTTTATTATGGCAATTGGCATACACCGAACTGTATTTTACAAATACACTTTGGCCGGATTTCAATGAGACAGAAATTGAAAAAGCAATTCAAAATTACATGCAAAGACAACGACGGTTTGGACATACAGGCGAGCAGGTAGATCAACTTAAAAATGCTTAAATTACGAATATTAACAGCAGTTATATTAGCGCCATTAGTTATTTTGGCAATATTTAAATTACCTAATATGTATTTTACATTGTTTACAGGTTTTGTTTTTTTATTAGCCTCATGGGAGTGGGCGCGCTTAATAGGCTTAAAAACAATTGTAACTCAAGCAGCTTATATTGCTTTTATTCTTGTTATGATGTTAATTGGGCTTTTGGTTGTAGCTCCAAATTATAATTTATTATTATTGATTTTAGGACTTGCATTTATTGTATGGCTAATGATGTTTTATTATGTCCTCGGTTATGCCGGAATGACCTATCCAAAATTAACATTTAAAGCCCGACATGGTTTAATGGGGGTTTTAATTATAATCGTCCCCTTTATTGCAATAATAGTGTTACGTAATGATGATCGTTATGGCCCCGGTTATTTGTTTGGTTTATTATTATTATTGTGGGTTGCCGATAGTGCCGCCTATTTTACCGGTAAAAAATGGGGCAAAACAAAATTAGCAATGCGTGTTAGCCCGGGTAAATCTTGGGAAGGTGTGTGGGGAGCACTTGTTGCTACTTCAATATATACCGTGTTGGTCACGATTAAAGATGATTTTCCGACAGTGCAGGCATTTGCAATTGTTATTTTATCGATGGCCACAGTTTTATTTTCAATATTAGGGGATCTTTTGGAAAGCCGTTATAAGCGCGAAGCTGATAGAAAAGATAGCTCAAATATTTTACCCGGACATGGTGGTATTTTAGATAGGATCGATAGCTTAACCGCTGCTGCTCCAATATTTTTATTATGTCTGATGGTTATGGGAATTCCTGAATGAGTTTAGAAAATACTTCGTACAAAGAAGGGATTTCTATACTCGGTTCTACTGGCTCAATAGGGTTAAGTACGTTAGATGTTATTCGGGTAAATGCTGACAAATATAAAGTTATTGCGCTGACAGCACATCAACAAGTCGAACGTCTATATACTCAATGTGTTGAATTTAAACCACAGTATGCCGTAATGGTTGATGCTGATGCAGCTGTTTTGCTGGAAGCTAAGTTTAAAAATGTAGATTTCGAGATTACAGTGTTAAGCGGACATGACTCTTTAAATATCGTTGCTTCACTAGCAGAAACTAAATATGTGATGGCTGCGATTGTTGGCGCTGCTGGTTTGCAATCATCCATCGCCGCTGCGCGAGCAGGAAAGCATATCTTATTGGCAAATAAAGAATCACTAGTGATGTCTGGTGAGTTATTCATGAATGAAGTTAAACAACATTCAGCGGTATTATTACCGATTGATAGTGAGCACAATGCAATTTTTCAATGTCTTCCGCAAAATTTTTCTGATGGATTGTCTAAGAATGGTGTTAATAAAATTTATCTTACTGGTTCTGGCGGCCCCTTTAGAAATACCGTTATTAGTGACTTAGAAAATATAACTCCGGATCAAGCATGCGCGCATCCAAATTGGAGTATGGGGCGAAAAATATCAGTTGATTCTGCAACAATGATGAATAAGGGATTGGAAATTATTGAAGCTAAGTGGTTATTTCAAGCAAGCTCCGATCAAATTGAGGTGGTTGTACATCCTCAAAGTGTTGTCCATTCAATGGTACAATATAAAGATGGCTCGGTTTTAGCGCAATTGGGTCACCCTGATATGCGAACGCCTATCGCAAATGCCTTAGCATGGCCTCGAAGAATCGATTCGGGTGTAGCTGATTTGGATATTATCGCTTTAGCTCGATTGGATTTTGAAGCTCCTGATGAAAAACGTTTTCCATGTTTGAAACTTGCTCGTGAAGCAATGGAAACGGGTGGAACCGCGTGTACTGTATTAAATGCCGCAAATGAAATTGCCGTTAGTGAGTTTTTGAATTCAAATATTCGATTTATTGATATAGCTAATATTGTTGAGCGTGTATTACACACTGCAACCATTCAACAAGCTAAAAGTCTTGAGGTTATTGTTGAGAGCGATCTTGTTGCGAGAAAAATAGCGCAGGATGTTATTAATCAAAGTATGGCAAAGGTTAGTTGATGTTAAATATTATTAGTAACTTTTTTTATTTTATTATTGCTATTACGATTTTAATTGCATTTCATGAATTTGGACATTATTGGGTTGCTAGAAAATTAGGTATCAAGGTACTTCGATTTTCCATAGGTTTTGGTAAACCGCTGTATTCTCGACGTTTTAGTAAGGATAATATCGAGTTTGTGCTTGCTGCGATACCACTTGGTGGTTATGTGAAAATGCTTGATGAACGTGATTCAAATGTTGCACCATCTGAAGTACATCGAGCATTTAACAGACAATCGGTATTTAAACGGTTTGCTGTTGTTTTTGCGGGGCCGGCATTTAATTTTATTTTTGCTGTTTTTGCTTTTTGGTTAATGTTTGTGGTTAGTGTGACAGATTTAAAACCAATCATCGGTGAAATTATTGTTGATTCACCTGCTGCAAAGGCCGGTTTACAGAAAGGTTTTGAAATTATATCGGTTGAGGGAAAAGATACTCCTGTTATTAGTGTTGCAATTAGTTCAATGCTACCGGCATTATTAGATCAAGCTGTTATAAGTCTAAAAGCAAAAGATAAATCAGGTATTATTTCAGAATATAAATTGGATTTTAGTAATATCGATCCTGATGCTGCATTAACAAATTATTACCGAGCTGTTGGTATTTTGCCTTGGCGACCGACTGAACCACCAACTATAACCGATTTAATAGCCGATAAACCTGCAATTAAAGCTGGCTTTAAAGTTGGTGATATTATTCTAAAAATCGATGGTATCAATATTGAAGGTACAGGAGAATTAATTAATTATATCAGTTCTCGTCCGGGAGAACAGCTCGATGTTGTTGTGCAACGAAATTCAATTAATATCAACATTCAGGTTACACCGGCGCAAGTAGTTAGTAATGGTAAAACGTTTGGACAAATTGGTTTAAAATCCAGCTCAGGAAAATATCCGGATTCAATGAAAGTGGAATATCGCTATTCTGTATTTCAGGCTGTGCCTCAAGCATTAGATAAGGTTTGGGTTAATAGCAAATTAATGTTAATTACTTTTGGAAAAATGTTAAACGGTTCAGTGTCGATTAATAAAATAAGTGGTCCAATAACGATTGCAAAATATGCAGGAATGACTGCAAGCTCTGGATTTTCTACTTTTATTAGTTTTTTAGCTGTTGTTAGTATTAGTTTGGGGATGATTAATTTATTTCCAATTCCAATACTTGATGGTGGGCATCTTTTTAATTATTTAATTGAGATGGTTAAGGGCAGTCCCGTATCTGAAAATTTTGAAATGATAGGACAGCGAGTAGGGATATTAATATTGGTTATGCTGATGAGTATTGCATTTTATAATGATATTTTAGGTTTATTAAGGTAGTAGTAATTAGAAATGTATAAGTTTAATAAATTAGGGTTAATTGTTTTCGGATCATGTGTTTTATCAAATGCATATTCATTTGATGAATTTAAGGTGCGCGATATTCGACTTGAAGGATTACAACGAATTTCCCTAGGAACAGTTTTTAATTATTTACCAATCAAAATTGGTGATAATTTTACTAGTAAGTTAAGCAGTCAGGCTATTAATGCTTTATATAAAACCGGTTCATTTAAAGATATTCACTTTGAACGAGAAGGTGATGTTTTAGTTATATTTGTAGCAGAACGTCCGGCAATATCAGAGATTAAATTTGAAGGTAATGATGATATTCAAACTGACTCACTAGAAAACGTCCTTAAACAAATTGGTTTAATAAAAGGTCGTGTTTTTGATCCTTCTGTTTTAGAGCGAATGAAGCAAGAATTAAAAAGACAGTATTATAGTCTAGGAAAATACAGTGTAAAAGTTGATACTGAAATAACTGTTCTCGAGCGAAATCGCGTTAAAGTAGAAATTAAAATTGCTGAAGGTGATTCAGCAGAAATTCATGCTATTACAATAGTAGGAAATAAAAAATATAATGATGAAGAGTTATTGAGTAAATTTGAATCAGCTGGAACAGGTTTTTTTGGTGGAAAAAAACAATATTCAAAACAGCTTTTATCAGGTGACTTAGAAATCTTGAAGTCATATTATTTAGATCGTGGATATATTAATTTTGCAATAAACTCAACTCAAGTATCGATATCTCCCGATAAAGAAGATATTTATATTACAATTAATGTTAGTGAAGGAGAGAGTTATAATGTTAGCGAAGTTAAACTTATCGGTGACTTTATTGTTGAAGAAAGTGAAATTAGAAAACTCGTTCCAATACAAATAAATGATATTTTTTCACGTAAAAAAACTTCGAAAAGTCGATCTAATATAACAGAAAAACTTTCATCTTTGGGTTATGCATTTTCAAACGTAAATGTAATTCCTGATATTGATCAAGACTCAAAATCAGTGGCTTTAAATTTGTATATTGATCCAGGTCGGCGGGTTTATGTTCGCCGAGTTAATATTAGTGGTAATACTAAAACTAAAGATGAAGTTGTTAGACGAGAAATACGTCAAATGGAAAATGGTTGGTTGTCTACTGATAAAGTTGCTCAATCTAGAACAAGATTAAATCGTTTGGGTTTTTTTGAATCGGTTAATGTGGAAACACCGCCTGTAGCAGGAACAAATGATCAAGTTGACGTGAATTACAAAGTCAGTGAACGTCCAACTGGACAAATTACGGCGGGTCTTGGTTTTTCCGATACTCAAGGTGTTATTTTAAACTTTGGTTTATCTCAAGATAACTTCGTTGGAACAGGTAAACGCGTTGCGATTAATATTGATAATAGCCAAGTTACCAAACGCTATAGCTTGAGTATTAATGATCCATATTACACGCTTGATGGTGTTAGTCGAGGGTTTACACTGTTTTCAAGGCAGGTTGATACTTCCAGAACGAATATTGTTAATTATGTCACCAATAGTTTAGGTGGTAGTTTAAACTTTGGGATTCCGTTAACTGAAAATCAATTTATGAATTTTTCTTTGGGTTATGAAGATACCGAATTGGTTACCGGATCTAACACTGTGCAGTCAATAATTGATTTTACTGATGAAAATGGTCGTCAGTTTGCAACGTATACGGTGTCGAGTAGCTGGCAATTTGATAATCGTGATCGAAGCTTATTCGCCACCAAAGGCAATAAAACACGAGTAACAACTGAAATAGCCGTTCCTGGTGGTGATCTTGAGTATTATAAAGTTGGTTTTCAGACTAGACACTTTTTTACCTTTGCTTCCGATTGGACAGTAATGGCTAATCTTGAATTGGCAGCAGGTAAGGGTTATGGTGATACCAGTAGATTACCTCCTTATAAAAACTATTTTGTAGGTGGTAGTCGCTCAGTTCGGGGCTATAATTCAGGTAGCGTTGGTAGTCCAAATACCAAGGAATTGGGTATTTCCATTGGGGGAAGCTCGAGAATATTATCAAATATTGAATTAGTTTTACCTAGTGCTAGTGATAATAATTCTTCAGGTTTTCGGTTTAGCTTGTTTGTTGATTCAGGATTTGTTTATGCTCAACAAGACAGGGTTGATTTAGCCGATGTTAGATCATCATATGGGGTATCTGCAATTTGGTTAGCTCCTATAGGGATATTAAGGTTTAGCCTTGCCGCCGCAATCGATCAACAACCAACTGATGATTTACAGTCATTTCAGTTTACTTTAGGCTCAGCATTTTAGAAAAGGAGGCATCAATGAAATATAATCTACTATTTGTGATAGTGTTTCTGTTTGTTAGTTCATTCGAAGTCGCAGCTGATGAATTAAAGCTTGGCTTTGTTGATACATCTGCGGTTATGAGAGATGCTCCACAAGCTGATTCTGCTCGTGAAAAATTACAAAATTTATTTGCACCCAGAGAAAAAGCAATTGCAAAAAATGAAAAAAAATTAAGTAAATTAGAAAAAGCTTTTAGTAAAACTGCAACATTTATTAGTCGTGAAGATAAAACAAAAAAAGAAAGGGAAATTTTTATTCTACAACGCGATATAAAACGCGCAAAACAAGAATTTAATGAAGATTTAAATATTAAGCGTAATGACGAGTTAAATAAATTACAAAAATTAGTTTTTAAAACAATAGTGAATTACGCCAAAAAAAATAACTATGATGCAATATTAGGTGAATCGGTTTTATTTGCTAATAAACGTGTTGATGTGACTGCTGAAGTTTTAAAAATGCTACGCAAAAAATATTCTGAAAACAAGTGATTTGAAATAAGAATAATAGTTAGGAGTGCAAACAAAGTGAGTGCAAGTCTTCTTGAACTTTCAATAATTGTTAATGGTGAAGTTGTTGGTGATCCTAATTGCGTTGTAAACTCAGTTTCTACTTTAACTGCTGCGGTCGAAGGACAAATTAGTTTTTTATCGAGTAGTAAATTTAAGAATAAACTAGCGAATACCAAGGCAAGTGCAGTTATCTTAAAAGAGATTGACTCTGACAGTTATTCGGGCAATTGCATTACTGTAAACGATCCATTGGTGGCGTATGCCAAAATAGCGACAATTTTGCACCCATTACCCGTTTCTAGCGGCCAGCATCACGCTACTGCTGTTATTCATAATTCGGCAAAAATTGCAGATAACTGCAGTATTGGTGCAAATAGTGTTATTGCAGAAAACGTTATTATTGGTAAAAACACCATTATTGAATCGGGTTGTTATATTGGTCAAGATTGTAATATCGGCGAAGATTCTCGAATCTACCCTAATGTTGTCATAAAACATGGTAGTTTGATTGGTAAACGTTGTATTATTGACTCTGGAACCGTAATTGGCTCTGACGGCTTTGGAAATGCTAATGAAAATGGACGTTGGGTGAAAATTCCACAACTTGGGATTGTCAGGATCGGTGACGACGTCCAAATTGGCTCTAATGTAGTAATTGATCGTGGTGCAATTGAGAATACGGTTATCGAAAATGGTGTTATTATGGATAACCTTATCCATGTTGCCCATAATGTCAGCATTGGTGAAAATTCAGCAATTGCCGGTTGTGTTGGAATTGCTGGTAGTGCGGTAATTGGTAAAAACTGCATGTTTGCAGGCCAAGTTGGAATATCGGGCCATATTGAAATTGCTGATAATGTAACGTTTACTGGAGCGAGTAATGTTTTTCAGAGCGTTAAAGAGGCTGGCGTGTATTCTTCTGGGACACCGTTAGAGCCATTTAGACAGTGGCAAAAAAGTAACTTTAGGTTTAAAAAATTAGATGATATGGCACGTCAGATTAAAGATCTAGAGAAAACGATTAAACAATTAAAAAAATAAAGGATAAGCAATACAGTATGTTATTAGATATAAATGAGATTTTACAATATTTGCCACATCGCTATCCATTTTTATTAATTGATAGAGTAACTGATTTTGAATCTGGGAAGAAGCTGGTTGGTTTTAAAAATGTGACTTACAATGAACCTTATTTTACTGGTCACTTTCCACAAAAACCTGTGATGCCTGGTGTGTTGATTATTGAAGCCCTTGCGCAAGCAACTGGAATATTGGCTTTTAAGTCTTCCGATCGTAAACCGGATGATAATAAACTATATTATTTAGTTGGAATTGATAATGTCAGATTTAAAATGCCCGTGGGACCTGGTGATAGACTGCAGTTAGAAGCAGAAGTTGTTACAACAAAACGTGGTGTGTGGAAATTCAATTGTATCGCTTCAGTTGACGGTGAGCACGTCGTTAGTGCTGAAATCATGTGTGTCGAAAAAGAAGCATAACAATTTTTAATTGTGAACAGAGTGAGAATTGATCAGTGAGTATTGATCGTTTAGCCGTCATTGATCCCAAAGCAAATATTGATGAGTCAGCCACTATTGGTCCTTATAGTGTGATTGGCCCCAATGTTAGTATTGGAGCAAATACTTGGATTGGGCCGCACGTGGTTATTAATGGCCCAACAACTATTGGTGCGGATAACCAAATATTTCAATTTTCATCAATTGGTGAAATTCCCCAAGACAAAAAATTTCATAATGAGCAGTCGAGTTTAGAAATTGGTGATGGTAATACCATACGTGAATTTGTTACGATTAATAGAGGGACGCAACATGGCGGGGGGATAACAAAAATTGGAAATAATAATTGGTTAATGGCATATATTCATATCGCCCACGACTGTATTATTGGTAACAATGTTGTTTTTTCTAACAACGCTACATTAGCAGGACATGTTACGGTAGGTGACGGAGTTATATTAGGTGGTTTTACCTTGGTACATCAATTTTGTGCTATTGGAAATAATGTTTTTACGGCGATGGGAAGTTCAATTTCTAAAGATGTTCCACCTTATTTAATGGTGTCTGGAACACCTGCTCATCCTTGTGGAATAAATTCTGAAGGCTTAAAACGTTTAAACTTATCGGCTGATGTTATTAAAAATATTAAAAATGTCTATAAGCATTTATATCGAACAGGATTAAGTTTTGACGATGCAAAAAAAGAAATAGCAAAAATAGCTGATAGTTGTGACGAAGTAAAAACCATGCATGAGTTCCTGCAAAATTCAAAAAGAAGTATTCTACGCTAGTTTTTGATATCGGTTGATATTGTAGATAGGGCTGAGTTTACGAACCCCAGCAAGTTTTATAATAGAACGCTAGCGACGGCCTAACATCTCTAATGCTAACTCAGCCACTAAAATACCATTACCTGATTGTCCTAAATGCTGTCTAACTGAATTTAGTTTTTCGATAATTGAAGAAGAATAATTATCGTAATACAATATTTTTTCAATTTCATTTACGATTTCATCAGAATTGGCTTGGTGTTGTATCAGTTCAGGAACGATACGTTGATTTGCTACGATATTGCATAGCGCTAAATGATCTAAATGAATCATCATGCGTAAAATGTAATAACTTAGAGATGCAATTTTATAAATAACAACCATAGGGATTCCCGATAAAGCAATTTCGAGTGTAACGGTGCCCGAAGCCGTAATAATTGCGGTGCAGGCTTGAATTGCTGCGGTACTATTATGGTCAATTATTTTTATTGGTATATCTATATCTTTTAAAAATGGAGCAAGGTCTTCATGAGTTATTGTGGATGCGAGCGGGATAAGAAACTGTAAGTCATTATCTTGTTTGTGTAACCGCTGGGCAGATTCGAGCAATACCGGTAATAAATTTTTAATTTCACTTTTTCGGCTGCCCGGAAATAACCCTAAAATTTTATTACTAGGATCAAGTTCGAGACTATTAATGATGTCAATTTTATTATATTTTTTTGGTATTTCATCGGTTAAGGGATGTCCGACAAATCGAACAGGAATATTATAGTCTTCATAAAACTTCGTTTCAAAATCAAATATAACGGCCATCATATCAATTGATTCACCAATTTTTTTTATTCGACCTTTGCGCCAAGCCCATACCTGAGGACTAATATAAAATAAAACTTTTATTTTAAGTGCTTTAGCTGCTTTAGCAAGCCGTAGATTAAATCCTGGGTAATCAATTAAAATTAATAGATCCGGTCGCTGTGATTTAAGCAGGTCTTTCATTTCATTTAAATATGAAACGAGTCGTCTATAATGCTTAATGACTTCTACTAAGCCAATGACAGCTAGCTTTGAAGCATCGATTCTAATATCAACACCGGCGGCCCCCATGTTGGAGCCACCAATACCAAAAAAATTTACATCGGAATCAAGTTTCTTAACTTGTCGAACTAATTGTGCACCGTGAAGATCGCCTGATGCTTCACCTGCAATGATCATGACATTTTTGTTCATTTATTTAGAAGCATTGTCCTATAACATCAACAATGGATTTGACTTGTTCATCTGATAACTCCGGAAATACCGGCAATGACATACACTGCGCTACGACTTTATCGGTAACCGGCAAATTAAGGTTTGCACAAAGGTCTTTAAAGACATTTTGTTTATGTAATGGGATAGGATAATAAATTGCGCAAGCAATATTATGTTTAGATAAAGCTTCCATTATTTGATCGCGTTTATCGGTTAATAATGTGTATTGGTGATAAACGTGAGTACCGATGCCATCTTCAACGGGAGGCTGCACAAACTCTTTTAATAATTTGCTATATAAAAGCCCAACACGTCGTCTATTTTTATTATAAGAAGCAATATTTTTTAATTTAGCTCGAAGAATAACAGCTTGTAGTTCATCAAGACGACTATTGTAACCAATAATATCATGATGGTAACGTACATTACTGCCATGATTACGTAAGCTTAGTAATTTCTCTGCAATACTATCGTCATTGGTTGTGATCATACCACCGTCACCGTAACAACCAAGATTTTTGCTGGGAAAAAAACTGTGACAACCAGCTAAACCAATACCGCCGGTCATTTTGTCATTTATATCGGCACCAAATGATTGCGCGCAATCTTCGATTACTTTTAATGAATTATCTTGTGCGATTTTCATGATGGCATCCATATTTGCAGGTTGACCAAAAATATGCACTGGTAAAATGGCTTTAGTCTTAGCTGTGATTGCAGCTTGAATACATTCTGGATCGATATTAAATGAGTCTGGAAGTATGTCTACAAAAACCGGTTTAGCTCCAACATAACAAATTGCTTCAGCGGTTGCGATAAATGTAAATGAAGTGGTAATGACTTCATCGCCTTCGCCAATACCTGCTGCTATTAGTGCTAGGTGCAGTGCATCAGTTCCCGAAGCACAACTAATGGCATGTTTAACGCTTAAATATTTTGCAGCTTCAAGTTCAAACTCTTTGACGTTTGGCCCTAATACAAACTGCGCGTTTCCAAGTGCTGTTAAAATATTTTGATCAATTTCTGATTTTAGATCGTTGTATTGGGTTTTTAGATCAACCATCGGGATCATGTAGTTAGTCCTTTTTTCGTTATTTAATTATTTTGCTTCAATAAAGCGGTAATCTGTAATGCGGTTTCTAATGCAAGTTGACCATCAACACCACTCACTATGGGGGGTGTTTTATTTGTTATGGCACCTAAAAATGATTCAATTTCACTAAGTAGCGCATCACCTTGATCAAATGTTTGTTCTTCACTTTCAATATTTGAGACACCCGGGTGCATTTCGCCATTACCTTTGCGGTGAATGCCTAATTTTTTATTTTGGAAGTCAATCGCAATATAAGCATCTGCTTGAAATAAGCGCATTTTGCGTTCAGATTTGAGTCCTGCTCGACTTGCTGTGACATTTGCTACGCAACCACATTCAAATTGTAAACGGGTATTGGCGATATCAATATCGTTTGATAAAACTTTTACACCATTAGCATCAATGTGAGTAACTTTGGATTTAACCATGTTCATAATAATATCGATATCGTGAATCATTAAATCTAAAATGACATTAACATCCGCTCCACGAGGATTAAATGGAGCAACACGATGTGATTCAATAAATAGTGGCTGTTTGATAATATCTTCTAATGCTAAGATTGCTGGATTGAAACGCTCTAAATGTCCAACTTGAAAGACCAGTTTATTCTTTTGCGCTAGCTCGACTAAAATGGATGCTTGTTCAACAGTTGTGGTTATTGGTTTTTCAACCAAAACATGAATGCCATTTTCAAGAAAAAACTTTGCAGTATCAAAATGTAGTTGTGTCGGCACAACGATACTAACGGCATCCACTTTATCTTTTAATTCTTCATAATTTGTTAAGGCTTGAACATTAAACTTGTTAGCGATGTCTTGTGCTACTTGAGTATTCGCATCAACAACAGCTATTAGTTCGCTATTAGGGATATTGTGGTATTTTTCGGCGTGGAATTTACCAAGGTATCCAACACCAATTACGGCAGTTTTTATGGTTTGCATGATGCTCATCTGGCTTATTTGTATGTAGATAGTATTGTATCAAATATCAACACTGAAAGTAGAATTTAGCACTTTGATTATCAGTTGAGTTGATTTAAAGCATTGTATGTTCACATCAAAATACCGTTTTTGAGTAAAATAGATTTGTTTATCGAATTAATTCGATATACTAGCTTATCTCTAATTTCGGATGATAATTAAACAGTGAGTTAAATGCACAATTTACAAGATTATAAGTATATAGCTGGTGTTGATGAGGTCGGACGGGGGCCTTTAGCCGGTCCAGTGGTGGCGGCTGCCGTTGTTTTAGACCCGAAACGACCAATTGAAGGCTTAATGGACTCAAAAGTCTTATCTGAGAAAAAACGAGAAAATTTAGCCATTGAAATTAAAAACAAAGCATTATGTTGGGCGATTGGTCGAGCTGAGGTAGAGGAAATTGATGATATCAATATTCTTCAGGCTAGTTTATTGGCGATGAAAAGAGCCGTTTTGCAGCTCCAGCCTATGGCTGAATTTGCCCAAGTTGATGGTAATCGTTGTCCGGATCTACCCTGTCCGTCTCAAGCAATAATAAAAGGCGATGCTAGTGTTGCTTGTATTAGTGCAGCTTCAATTATTGCCAAAGTTGCACGGGATAATGAAATGAAGGATTACGACAAAATTTATCCTGGCTATGGTTTAGCGAAACACAAAGGCTATCCTACTAAGCAACATATTGCGGCAATAAATGCGTTGGGTATTACCGAGATTCATCGATTGAGTTTTGGGCCGGTGAAGCGGGTGCTGGAGAATACCAAGTAATTACTAAATTATACTGAAAATATAAGGAATAATTTTGAAAATGAGCTTTACTTATTATTGTGGAGTATCAAATCACATTACTTGTTAATCTGTGCTTCATCAAGCAATAACCCCCTAAGGTAATTTATAATTTTATTGATAGTTTAAAAAAGGTAGTTTCGTGGATATTCGTTTCCCACTAATTTTAAGGCTTGATGCCAATGGCACACCAATGAAATGGATTGCGTGGCAAGAAGCCATTTGCTTGCATGCTAGAAATAGAATTGTGTGGACGACAGGTGAACATCGATTTATTTTGCACGGTGGTTATTCTCGGTTATCTGGTATGCAAACGACGGTTGAGTTGAATTCGATTATCGCAGTTCGAGGTGAAAATAAATATGCCTATAATAAACGCATTCCACCGTTAAATAATCGTGAGTTGTTTCGACGAGATCAACATATTTGTTTGTATTGTGGTAAACAGTCAACAGAAAAAAAATTAACCCGAGATCATATTGTGCCGGTGGCTCAAGGTGGTAAAGATTCTTGGTCGAATGTTATTACGGCATGTAAAAAATGCAATACGCGAAAAGGTTGTCGTACTCCTGATCAAGCTCATATGCCGTTATTGGCGGTGCCTTTTGTGCCGAATATGGCAGAATATTTAGTGTTACGTAATCGTCGTATTTTATCGGATCAAATGAATTTTTTAAAAACGCAATTTAATTCATTAACCGAATCCAGAATATAATTTTTGAATTGGAGTGTTATTCTTTTGGTCCAAGTAATTCAATTTCATAACCATCGGGATCTTCTACAAATGCAATGATAGTACTACCGGCATTCATGGGGCCTGCATCACGTAAAATCTTCCCACCCTGTGCTTTAATATTGGCTGTTGCTTGGTAAACATCAGCAACTTCGATGGCTAGGTGGCCAAAACCATTACCGAGTTCGTAATCGTTAGTATCCCAGTTATGGGTTAATTCTATAGCGGTATTGTCTGTTTCGTCACCATAACCAACAAAAGCAAGGGTAAACTTTCCTTCTGGATAATCTTTTTGGCGTAATAATGTCATGCCTAAAATTTTGGTATAAAAATCAATTGATCGTTGTAAATCGCCAACACGCAGCATGGTATGTAATAAGCGCATATTAATCCTTAAAATATTGCTGATGAATAGAACATATAATAACAACTGCTATGCTTAAAGGACACTAAAAATGGAATCATTAGATAATGGCAAAATCTGATATCGACAGTTTTGATTTTCAAACGGGTCGAATTTTAGCGCGGAAATATGAAGTGGTGGCGCGTTTGGGCGCTGGTTGGGAAGGTGAAGTCTATCTTGTTAGAGAATGTACCACGGGTATAGAACGTGCCGCTAAGTTTTTTTTCCCGCAGCGTAATCCTAAAAATCGTAACTTATTATTTTATGCTAAAAAATTACATAAATTACGTCAGTGCCCAATTTTAATTCACTATCATACCCAAGATATTATTAGTTTTAAAAATCAACCTATTTCATTTTTAATTTCAGATTATGTTGAAGGTGAATTGTTGAGTGAGTTTTTATCAAATCAACCTGGCAAACGTTTGGATATTTTTCAGGCTTTGCACTTATTACACGCATTAGCAAAAGGCATGGAAAACATCCATTATTTGGGTGAGTATCATGGTGATTTGCACACAGAAAATGTCATGGTGCGGCGTTATGGTTTGGGTTTTGATTGCAAATTATTAGACATGTATATGTGTGGTGCACCAAAGAAGGCTAATATACATGATGACGTGGTTGATCTGGTTCGATTATTTTATGATATAGTTGGCGGTAAAAAATATTATGCCAAATTACCCGTGCAAGCCAAGTATATTTGTAATGGTTTAAAGCGGACTTTAATTTTAAAAAAATTTCGTAGTGCCGGTCAACTGCGTGAACATCTTGAATTATTAGATTGGGAATGAGTTAGGAATATCGGCTTAATGAGTTTAATAATTACTGAAAATGATTCAAGTGACTGTTATTACCAAAATATTGCTTCGGGTTCGGTGGCTCTTTTTTCAATCCGAGATCCCTTTAAAGACTCTGTTAATGAAGATTCATTGGCTATTATTCCGGTTGATAGTAAATCGTGTGTGTTAATCGTAGCCGATGGTGCCGGTGGCATGCGAGCCGGAGCATTGGCATCTTCAATTACGGTGCAAAGTATTAATAAAGCCGTGTTAAAGGGTATCCAGAATAAATTGGAATTGCGTGATGCTATTTTAAATGGAATCGAAAATGCCAATAATGAGGTGTTGGCTTTAGGGATAGGAGCCTATACCACAGTTGCTATTGCTGAAATTCACGATAACCATGTTCGCACATATCATGTGGGGGATTCGATGATTTTAGTCGTAGGACAGCGGGGCAAGGTGAAGTTGCAAACCATTTCTCATTCCCCTGTTGGTTATGCGGTTGAGGCCGGTGTGCTTGGTGAGCAGGAAGCAATGCAACACGAAGAACGTCATTTGGTGTCAAATATGATTGGTGACAGTAATATGCACATTTCAATTGGGCCTACGGTACAATTAGCCGCTCGTGATTCAGTTTTAATCGCATCAGATGGACTGTTCGATAACCTGCATATTGATGAAATAATTGAATATTGTCGAAAGGATCCGATAAAAAAATCAGCTATTCATCTGAAAACGAAAGCTTGCGAGCGCATGACAACTGAAAATTTACCTAATCCCAGTAAACCTGACGATTTGAGTTTTATCGAATACCGCTGTAAGCCATTGAAAGTTAAAAAATGATAATTTTATCAACGGCTTATTAACTGTTTTTACCTTATTGATAATATTTTAAAAAAAAAATTAATTTTATACTGTTGGCTTTTTTTTCATGTTAACTTAATACGATGCAAAATAATTTCGTTCACCTTCATCTGCACTCTGAGTATTCCATTAGTGATGGTTTGATCCGCATTAAACCGTTGATCAAAGCCACCGTGGATGCCGGTATGCCGGCTGTTGCGGTGACCGATCAAAATAACATGTTCGCGATGGTGAAGTTTTATCGGGCAGCACAAGCAGCCGGTATTAAACCCATCATTGGCGCCGAGCTTTGGGTGCATGAAGATGATAATTCAATTTCGCCAAGTCGTATTGTTTTGCTTTGTAAAGACATATCGGGTTATCGAAATATGACCCACCTTATTTCTAGATGTTTTATGGAAGGCCAGCGTCGTGGTTTGCCAATGCTTAATATGGCATGGTTAGAAGGCTATAGCGATGGTTTAATTGCATTATCTGGTGGTTGTCGTGGTAATATTGGTGAATGTCTAATAAATAACAATATCGATGATGCTCAGCGTTTATTACAAAAATGGTTGGCATTGTTTCCAAATAACTTTTATCTGGAATTACAACGAACCGGGCGAGCCCAAGAAGAAGACTATTTGCATTTAGCGATTGATTTGGCACTTAAATTTGATGTGCCGGTGGTCGCTACAAACGATACTCAATTTTTAGTAGAAGATGATTTTGATGCTCATGAAGCGCGAGTGTGTATTAATCAGGGACGAACTCTGGATGATCCGCGTCGCCCGAAAAACTATAGCCCAAAACAGTATTTAAAATCACCTGCAGAGATGATTGAATTATTTTCCGATATTCCCGAGGCTATCGAGAATACGGTCAACATCGCAATGCGCTGCAATTTAGAATTAACATTAGGAGAAAATTTTCTCCCTAATTATCCGATTCCTAGTGGAATGCGTATTGAAGATTTTTTAGCTCAAGAATCTAAACTTGGTCTTGAAAAACGTTTAGCATTTTTATTTGATGTTACTGCCCCCGATTTTCCCGAAATTCGTAAAGTGTATGATGAGCGTTTAGCTCTTGAACTTGATGTGATTAATCAAATGGGTTTTCCGGGTTATTTTTTAATTGTATCGGATTTTATTAAATGGGCAAAAGAACAGCTCATCCCCGTTGGGCCCGGGCGGGGGTCGGGCGCGGGTTCTTTGGTTGCTTATGCTTTAACCATCACCGATTTAGATCCGATTAAATATGAATTGCTGTTCGAACGGTTTTTGAATCCAGAGCGGGTTTCAATGCCTGATTTTGATATCGATTTTTGTATGGAAGGTCGTGATCGCGTTATAGAATATGTTGCCAAAACCTATGGCCGTGAAAAAGTATCACAAATTATAACTTATGGCTCAATGGCTGCAAAAGCCGTAATACGCGATGCCGGACGGGTATTGGCTCAACCCTATGGTTTTGTTGATCGTCTCGCGAAATTAATTCCGTTTGAAATTGGAATCACTCTTGATAAAGCACTTGAACAGGAAGAAGCATTACGCGATCTTTATGAACAAGATGATGAAGTTCAAGAGTTAATTGATCTGGCTAAAAAACTCGAAGGATTAAAACGAAACGCAGGTAAACATGCCGGTGGTGTTGTTATTGCACCTTCAAAATTAACTGATTTTACACCACTTTATTGTGAACAAGATTCGAGTAGTATTGTAACCCAGCTTGATAAAGATGATGTTGAAGCTGTTGGTTTGGTGAAATTTGATTTCCTTGGTTTACGTACGCTAACGATCATTGATTGGGCGTTACAGAGCGTTAATAAAACGCGTAAACTAAATGGCGATGATATAGTTGATATCGAAACTATTCCGCTTGATGATAAAGCCAGTTTTGTTTTATTAAAAGCCAGTCAAACAACCGCGGTATTTCAACTTGAATCACGCGGCATGAAAGATTTAATAAAACGCTTACAGCCCGATGATTTTGAAGACATTATTGCTTTAGTTGCGTTATTTAGACCCGGGCCTTTGCAGTCGGGTATGGTTGATGATTTTATCAATCGAAAACATGGGCGTGCCAAGGTCGTTTATCCACATCCAGATCTTGAACCAATTTTAAAACCAACTTACGGCGTTATTTTATATCAAGAACAGGTTATGCAAATTGCGCAGGTTTTGGCAGGTTATACCTTGGGTGCTGCGGATATGCTGCGGCGTGCAATGGGTAAGAAAAAACCGGAAGAAATGGCCAAGCAACGTGTTATTTTTACCGACGGTGCGGTTAAAAATCATGTTGAAGAAAGTGTTGCGACTTATATCTTTGACTTAATGGAAAAGTTTGCAGGTTACGGTTTTAATAAATCTCATTCAGCTGCTTATGCCTTGGTGTCATATCAAACTGCTTGGTTAAAAGCACATTTCCCTGCTGAATTCATGGCGGCGGTATTATCAGCCGACATGGACAATACTGATAAAGTTGTGATTTTGATCGATGAATGTCGTGATATGAATTTAAAAGTTGAAGCACCCAATGTTAATTTATGTTCGCATCGTTTTACCGTGTTGAATAATGCCACTATTGTCTATGGCCTTGGAGCAATTAAAGGGGTTGGTGAAGCCGCAATTGATAATATCAGTGATGAGCGTGAACAAAATGGTGATTATCATGATTTATTTGATTTATGCCGTCGAATCGATTTGAAAAAAGTTAATAAGCGAACGTTTGAAGGTTTAATTATGGCTGGTGCTTTAGATGTTTTTAAACAAACACGGTCAACCTTAATGGCAACTCTTGGCGGTGCGGTTAAAATTGCAGAACAATACAGTCGTAACTCACGGTTAGGACAAAATGATTTATTTGGTGAAACAACCGAAGTTAATGATACTGGCCCTGGAAGTTATAACATCCAAGATGAATGGGGTGAAGAACAACGACTGTCCTGTGAAAAACAAACGTTGGGATTATATTTAACCGGACATCCTATTAATCGTTATTTAGAAGAACTATCAAACTTCACCAGTTCACGTATTGTTGAGTTAAAACCAAAAAAAGATCAATTGGTTATTGTTGCTGGTTTAATTATTGCAATGCGCACGATGAATACTCGACGTGGTGATCGCATGGCTTTTATTACCATTGATGATCGCAGTGCACGAATTGAGCTAGCCGTTTTTTCTGATGTCTATGAACGCTGTCGAGATAACTTGGCAAAGGACAGGTTAATCGTTATTGAAGGTGAAGTTAGTATTGATGATTATAGCGGTGGTTATAAAGTTAGTTGTCGTAATATATTCGATATTGATCAAGCGCGAGAGAATTATGCGAAACGCCTTGAAGTTCAACTTGAAAGTTCCGATAAAGTAAATGGTTTTGTGAGTGAATTAGCACAAACATTAACTCCGTTTAAAGAAGGCTTTTGTCCTGTAGTGGTCGATTATAAACGAGAAGATGCACAAGCAAAGTTAAACTTAGGTCAAGCATGGCGTGTTCATCCAACTGAAGAACTATTACATCGTTTAAAAAAACTCGCAGGTGAAAATAGCGTGAAACTAATTTATTAATTTATTA
>VAPL010757815.1_pt1 | contig 26624 bp, 30 predicted proteins | sample 3395061 | NCBI WGS metagenome assembly VAPL01 (sample SAMN08290444, study PRJNA428436) | hydrothermal vent metagenome | isolation source: Deep-sea hydrothermal vent chimney 2 | place: Pacific Ocean: Juan De Fuca Ridge | depth 2182 m m | reverse complement strand
CTAGTGTCAAGTCAAGCATAAAATAACGCACCAAATTTTGCTCTTTTTCGTTTTTACTCATCATAAAAAGGTTCACGTAGCTACGGCTATGCTTACTTTTTTTTATTTCGTAAAAATCAAAAAATAGCCGCAACTTATACATCATTTCACACTTGACTTGACACTAGAAGACGGATGCTAGAAGTTGTTTTTTTATTTACGAAAACTCTTTAAATAAAAATTCAACATTAATAAAAAACGGTCGACACTAATCAGGGAAGTTCAGGCATCAAGCATCAATTTATCGAATTACAAATAAAATATACTGCAATGTTAGAAATATAAAAATTTTGATTCTTTACCTAAATTACAAAACCTGACTCAATTCTTTTAATTTTTCAGCATTTTCTGCCAGTTTTAACTCTTCAATAATTTTATGAATATCACCATTTATGATATTACTTAGGTCATATAATGTCAAGCCAATTCTATGTTCAGTTACACGACCTTGCGGATAATTATATGTTCTAATTTTAGCTGATCTATCACCACTTGAAACCAATGAGTTTCTTTTTGCTGAATCTTCCGCTAATTTTTTCTCTAATTCTTGTTCATAAAGTCGAGAACGTAAGACTTTCATCGCTTTATCCTTATTCTTATGCTGTGATTTTTGGTCTTGACATTGGGCAACCAACCCTGTAGGAATATGCGTTAAACGAACTGCAGAATAGGTTGTATTAACCGATTGCCCTCCAGGTCCTGAAGAACAAAAATAATCTACTCTAATATCACTTTGTTTTAGTTCGATATCAAACTCTTCGGCTTCAGGTAATACCATTACTGTAGCAGCTGAAGTATGCACACGCCCTTGTGTTTCAGTCTGAGGTACACGTTGCACACGATGTACACCCGATTCAAATTTCATATCTCCATATACATCAGCACCCGTGACGCTAAAAATAATTTCTTTAAATCCGCCAGAAGTTCCTTCGCTAATATCTTCAATTTCTGTCTTCCAGCCTTTATCAGAACAATATTTAGTATACATACGATATAGGTCTCCTGCAAAGATACTTGCTTCGTCACCACCGGTACCAGCTCTAATTTCAACAATAACATTTTTGGCATCTTCAGGGTCTTTTGGTATCAATAAAACCTTAATTTCTTCTTCTAATACAGGCAATTTTTCTGAGGCTTCATCTAATTCTAATTGCGCCATTTCTACCATTTCGGCATCAGATCCATCTTTTATAATTTCTTTAGCTTCGGTTATGTTATCAAGTAATGTTTTATATTCCTCTCTTTTATCAGCTATAACTTTTAAGTCTTTATATTCTTTATTTAATTTTACATAACGTTTTTGATCCATGATAATATCCGGTTGAATTATCAAATCAGAAACCTCATCAAAACGTTGTTTAAATATGTTCAATCTATCTAGCATCTACTATTTTTAGAATTGCAAAAGTAAAGAAATATTTTAAAACTAATTAGCTTAAAACTATATTCAGACAAAGCAAAATTATACTTTGTGAAAAATTGCCACTCCCGACGCTTCGGGAGTGGCAAAACGCATACTAAATTACTACATAATTATAAACCTGAGTTCGACCTAATATTTGTTTACAGTTTGAATGAATTTTTATTCAATTCGTAGGTGTCTTTTTAAAGGACTAACGGGTTAGTTTGAAAAAATATGGCAAGAAACCGACAAAGGAGGTTCACGAACACCATTAAAAAAAATAAAATAGAAGTGAGTAATTGGAAAAAATTCATCAAATCCTTTAGAAATTCAAAGAAAAGGCAATCTTTTTCGGGTAAAATTATTAAAATATCTAGATATTCCTTTTAATTTTACACTTCAAATCTCACTTCTTCTTAGGATTCTGTAAATTAAATCTTAGGTCGAACTCAGGTTATAAGCGTGCGTTTATTAAACCTTTTCTGATGATATATTTATTTATAATGCCTCTAAATTGAATTATAGAGTAACATACTTATTATGAAAATTACGTTTTAAAAGTATAATCATCTATTTTTGTTTAAAATTTAAAAACTATTGACATGAAAAAATTACTAACGTTATTTTTAGCTATAATTTTTGCCTTTACCAGTTGTGGTGATAAAAAGAAAGAAGAAGTGAAAAAAGAAGTTGAATCTGTAAAAGAAGAAGTGAAAGTTGAAGAAACTACTACTGATACTAGTACAAAAGATCAACAAATTGCAATGGGTGAAAAACTATTTTCTGAAAAGACTTGTATTGCTTGTCATGCTTTAGATACTAAAACAATTGCACCTTCAATTAAAGATATTGTAAAAATATACAATGAAAAAGGAGCAAATCTTGTTAAATTTTTAAAAGGAAATGCTGATGCCATAGTTGATACTGACCCGGGTCAAGTAGCAATAATGAAAGGAAATCTAGACAGTTTTGTAAAAGATATGAGTCCTGAAGAATTACAAGCCTTAGCTGCTTATATGCGTAGCATAGCTAAATAAACTTTACATAATTTCTTATAGTAAAGCATCCACCTAATTGAGATGGATGCTTTTTTTCTTGTCTAATTTTTAGCTTTTGTTGCTAAAGAAGCCACTTGTAATTCTAATCTTTTAAGCTCTCTTAAAATTGCATTCTTATCCATCTGCATCCAAATAAATAATTTTATCATTGATATAGATGACCAGCATATAGCAGTTGCAGCTCCCCATTTAATAAGTTCATTTGTAATATCTGTATTCAAAAATTGAATGATACAATAAATTGATAATCCAAACATTATTATGTTTACAATATTCATTATTATAATAAGCCAGCTATATTTTGTTTGAAAAAGCCCGCCTAACATTTGTAATAAATTTTGTTCTCCTAACTCATCATAAAATTTGGCTTCTTCATTAGTTAATGTTTCCTTTATTATTTGGTCTATTTCTTCTTTATTTGTTTTCATGTTTTTTATTTTTTAATATTGATTTTAATTTTTCTCTGGCATAAAACAGCCTTGATTTTACAGTTCCTTTTGAAATATTTAAGATGTTGCTTATTTCAAGTATTGTATATTCTTCAACATAAAATAATCTTAATATAATTTGTTGATTCTCGGGTAGTTTTTTAATTGCATTTAACACAATCTTTGTATTATCGTCATTAATATTATTATGATCATCTTCAATATTATTATTATTAATTTCTGTATCATGATTCATTTGTGAATTTTCGTAATATGTATGTAACTTTTCTTCATTTTTTTTATGCTTTCTCAACCAATCAATAGCTTTTCTATTTACTATGGTCAATGCCCAAGACCCAAAACTATTTGGCTCTTTTAAATCGACTATTCTTTTAATAATAACATTCCAACTATCTTGAGCTATATCCTTAGAAATATCAATATCTTTTGTGTAAAAAAAGGCTTGTTTACATAACTTAGTATGCCAACGTTTCACTAATAGTGAAAATGCTTTTTTATCTCCATTTTGGCATTGCAACACCAACAATCCATCAAATATTTTTTCAGGTTTATTCATTGAATTCTACTTTAAAGACGTAGAAAATTTAAAAAGGTTCAATAGTTACATTTTTTAATAAAGTTTTAAGTCTTTTTTAAATATAACCTAAATAAATGATACATATATTTACCGCTATTGTTATTTTTGCCGCATGTCAAGAAGAAAGAGAAATATCGTTTTTGAAAATATTGAAGTAATTGATGCCGGAGCTAAAGGTAAAGCGGTCGCTAAAGCACCGGATGGCAAGGTGATTTTTTTATCAAATGCTGTGCCGGGTGATGTAATAGATGTACAAACTTTTAAAAAGCGAAAAGCTTATTACGAAGGTAAAGCTATCGATTTTAAAAAACTATCTGATAAGCGTACAACACCCGTTTGTGAACATTTTGAGTTTTGTGGTGGTTGCAAATGGCAACACATGAAATATGAAGATCAATTATTTTACAAAGAGAAAGAGGTTGTCAATAACCTCACAAGAATTGGTCATGTAGAACTTCCTGAGGTTACGTCTATTCTAGGTGCTGAAAAACATTATTTTTATAGAAATAAAATGGAGTTTTCTTTTTCGAGCAATCGATGGTTGACCTTAGAAGAAATAAACTCAGGCGAAGAAATTGACAATAGAAATGCATTAGGGTTTCATATTGCCGGGATGTGGGATAAAATTTTAGATATCAATAAATGTCACTTACAGGAAGATCCTTCAAATGCAATTAGAAATTCCATTAAAGAGTTTGCCATAGAAAACAATCTATCCTTTTTTAATCCTCGAGAACAAAAAGGATTATTACGCACTATGATGCTCCGTATTGTTTCTACCGGAGATATTATGTTGGTCATTCAGTTTTTTGAAGATGATAAAGTAAAAAGGGAATTGTTATTGGACTTTATCACTGAAAAATTTCCTGAAATTACTTCATTACAATATATCATCAATCAAAAAGCAAATGATACTATTTATGACCAAGAAATAGTTTTATATAAAGGTCAAGATCATATTTTTGAAGAAATGGAAGGCTTACGATTTAAAATCAATGCCAAATCTTTTTATCAAACCAATTCTGAACAAGCCTATGAATTATATAAAATTGCTCGGAATTTTGCCAACCTTTCAGGTAATGAGTTAGTGTATGATCTTTATACCGGTACAGGTACGATTGCTCAGTTTATTGCCAAAAAAGCCAACAAAGTAATTGGTATTGAAAGTGTACCTGAAGCTATTACTGATGCCAAAGAGAATGCAACACTAAATGCTATTAATAATGCTGAATTTTATGTAGGTGATATGGCTAAAATTTTTACGGATGATTTTATCAGTACTCATGGACAACCAGATGTGATAATTACAGATCCGCCAAGAGATGGCATGCATAAAAAAGTAGTTGAACAACTGTTAAAAATAGCTGCACAAAAGATTGTGTATATAAGTTGTAATTCGGCTACACAAGCAAGAGATCTAGCTATATTAGACCCAGCATATAAAATTGTAAAAACACAAGCTGTTGATATGTTTCCGCAAACACATCATGTAGAAAATGTTGTACTTTTGGAAAAACGTTAATATTTATATCTTAAAATAAAAATGAAAATAAAGTTTATACATATAATACTCTTTATAATCACATTAATTACTATTAACAGTTGTGAACGTGACGACATTTGTATTGATGAAATTACCCCTCATCTTGTTGTTAGATTTTATAATAATGACGATCAGACTTTGCTCAAAAAGTTTAGTCAACTATCTGTAAAAATTGTGGGTATTGAAAATGATTCGATAAATTTTTTATCGAACGATTCAATCCTTATACCATTAAAAACAACCGAAGATATTACTCAATTTATTATAACTTTAGATAGCGATAAGAATACATTTAATAGAGATACTTTAACTGTAACATATGCTCGTGAAGATATTTTTGTAGGACGTTCATGCGGATTTAAAACTATTTTTAACAACGCAAATTATACACTACAAACGGGTTCAGAAAATTGGATTTTAGATACTGAAACCATTACACAAACTATTGATACTGAAACCACAGCACATGTTAAAATATTTCATTAATACGATCTTTTTGCTGAGTTGTATGATTTTATTTTCACAAAATGATACGCAATCAAACGATACTATCATTAAAAATAAATATGGATTGAGAGTTGGTATAGATCTTTTTAATCCGGTAAGCACATTCTTTAATGAAGATAGAAAAGGATTAGAGTTGGTTGGTGATTACAGAATATCAAAAAAATGGTATGTAGCAGCTGAATTGGGGTATTTAGAGAATGTCTCTGATGAAGATTTTATAAACTTTACAACCAATGGTTCTTATATAAAAGCCGGTGTTGATTATAATGCTTATGAAAATTGGTTAAATATGGAAAACGCCATTTATGTGGGTTTTAGATATGGGTATAGTACATTTAGTCAAACTTTAAATAATTTTACCGTTAATAATGATCCGTTTTTAGATGATTTGGCTACTCTTGAAAACGGACAAAAATTTGACAATCTAAATGCACAGTGGGCAGAAATTGTATTGGGTATAAAAGCTGAAATATTGAATAATTTATACTTAGGTTTTAGTTTTAGCGGAAAAAAAATGATCACTACCAAGGAACCAAAAGGGTTTAAAAACTTATTCGTTCCAGGTTTTAACAGAGTTTTTCTGAATAATTCGGGTTTTGGATTCAATTATACTATTTCTTACCTAATTCCTCTATACAAAAAAGATAAATGATATACGATTTTTGAGTTACGATGTGTAATTTAATCCTTAAATAAAAAAAGAAATAATCTTTATTGAATGAAATTTGAATCTTAGAAATAATAATACCAAACACGTAATTCGTAATTCGTAATTCTAAAATATAAAATAATGGATTTACAAGATCAGCTAAAAAATTTATTTCCTGACCATATTCCTAAAAAGGAAAGCCACCACAAAGAGAAGGGAACAAATGATATTTGGTTACAAGATGAACCTATTATTTGTAAATATGAAAAACGAAAAGGCAAACCCATAACCATACTTGAAGGATATACCGGAGCTACTGCTGATTTTAAAAAACTGGCTAAAGAATTAAAAACCAAACTAAGTGTTGGTGGCAGTTTTAAAGACGATAAAATTATTATTCAGGGTGATTATAGAGATAAGATAATGGAAATGCTTAAAGAAAAAGGATTTAATGTTAAACGTGTTGGTGGATAATTAAAAAGTTAGAAGACCGAAGTTGGAAGTCGGAAGTGTCAGTAAATAAATTTAATCATCAAAAACTATACAAAATGGTTCAACAACTTAGTGACAATCTAAACAAAAATAATCAATGAAAAAATTATTTAAATACTTACTCTATCTAATTGTATTAATAGCACTGGTATTATTTATTGTAGGAAAAATCAATACTACAAGTTTTAAAGAAGGAAATTTAAAACACACGCAATCTTGGCAAGGTCAGTTTATAGATATTGGTGAGGAAACTATCAGATATATACAAAAGGGGGAAGGACAAGATATCCTATTAATTCATGGCACTCCCGGTTCTATTGAAGATTGGCAACCCATTATTGACAGTTTATCATCAACTCATAAAGTAACTGCTTTTGACAGACTAGGTAATGGTTTTAGTACTGCAAATAATTATGACTATACCATTAAAGCAAATGTCAACATGGTAAATCAGCTTATTCATAAATTATCCTTAGATTCTGTTGTGATAGTAGGACATTCATACGGTGGTTCAATTGCAGCACATATGGCAACTACAAAAAATGATAACATAAAATCTTATATTATTGTAGCTTCACCTCTTTACCAATTTAAACCGGAAACACTTTATAAAATGAGTACTTTACCTATTATAGGTAAAGGAATTACTGTGCTTATAAGTAAAACGGTTGCTCCACAAAAAATTGATGAAGGCTTATTAAATGCCTTTGGCGGAAATAAAGAAATCTTAACCGATATCTTTTTAGATATTAGAAAACAATTATGGTCTCAATCAAAAGTGTTGTACAGCACCTCTAAAGAACGTATGAATTATGCTAACAACCTAAAAGAAGCTTCTGAAAATTATAAAAATATTGATCAAAAAATAAGTGTACTTTATGGAAAAAATGATAACAAATTAATTCAAGAAGATTGTGAAAGATTACATAAAGACGTGTCTAATTCTGAAAGATTAGTGCTAAAAAATACTGCCCATTTCATTCAATTGGAAAGAACAGATGAATTGTTAAAAGTCATCAGAAAGCATAGTATAAATCAAAAGGAACCGATTAATGAAACCTCTATTACTAAAGAAAAATTCTTTTTCTTAAAAAATGAGATCGACCTTCCTATTAAAAAAAAGATATATCTTTCAACTAAAAATGAGGTCATACTATTTAGACCCACTGAGTTTAATTTTGGTAAAATGGTTGAAGACAATCAGTCTGATGCCTTGGTTAAATTAGATGGTAATTTTGAAAATTTAACCAATCAGATTATAACTACTTTTAAAAACAACAAAAACGTAAAAGTTACTATTTCAGAAAAAGACATTGTTGCTGTCAATAATTTGAAAGACACCTTGTATTTAGATGCTTCAAAACATTTGTATGGTATTGTTATCAATCAATTAGAATCTGAACCTGTTTTTTTAAAACCTAACCTCTCAAGTAATGAAGTTACTCGTAAAATCAATACACTATTTAATCTAAACCAATGAATAAAATAGCCCCATCTGAGCTTATTTTAAATCCTGATGGTAGTATTTATCATTTGAATTTAAAACCTGAACATATTGCTGATAACATTATTTTTGTTGGCGATCAAAATAGAGTTCCTAAAATTTCAAAACATTTTGACAATATAGAATTTGATATTCAAAAACGTGAGTTTAAAACAGTAACAGGTATTTATAAAGGCAAAAGACTTACTGTTATTTCAACGGGTATTGGTCCTGATAATATTGATATTGTAATGAATGAATTAGATGCATTGGTAAATATCGATCTAGAAAATAGAACCATAAAACCAACACATCACCAATTGAATATTGTTCGAATAGGTACCTCAGGTTCATTACAAAATGATATTCCGGTTGACAGTTTTGTAATGGGTAAATATGGCTTGGGATTAGATGGTTTATTGCATTCGTACGTAGCAGCACATATTTTTGAAAAAGAAATAGAAGATGCTTTTATCAAGCATACTAATTGGAGCAATAATAAAGCGAGACCATATATTATCAAAGGCAATGAAAGTTTAGAAAAAAAATTAAAAAGCGACAAAGTTTTTACCGGATTTACAGCAACAGCACCGGGGTTTTACGGTCCACAAGGCAGGGTTTTACGCCTACCTATTCAAGATATTCATTTGAATAGTAAAATGGATAGCTTTAATTATAATGGTATCCGAATTTCAAACCTTGAAATGGAAACTTCAGCAATTTACGGATTGGCTCGTTTACTAGGTCATAATGCACTTTCTATGAATGCTATTATTGCTAATAGAGCAAATGGTACTTTTAGTAATGATCCGTACAAAACTGTAGAAGCATTGATACAATATACCTTAGATAAACTTGTCGAATAGTTATATGAATATTGAAGAATACCGTTCATATTGTCTTTCAAAAAAAGGAGTGACAGAATCTTTCCCATTTCCGAAGCTACCGAATGTTTTTGTTTTTAAAGTATTGGGGAAAATGTTTACTGCAACAGATATTAATTCTTTTCAAAGCATCAGTGTAAAAGCTGATCCTGATGAGATAGAATCATTAAGAACTCGTTATTCTTGTTTAGACACACAAGCTTATATGAATAAAAAGCATTGGAATAAAGTAGTATTAGATAATTCTGTTGAAGATAGTATTATTTATAAATGGATTGATACATCCTATGAATTAGTCGTCCAAAATCTTACAAAAAAACAGCAGCAAGAACTCAAATCCTTATAATGCAAAAAATAACTATTGGAGGTGTACCGGAACATTTTAATTTACCTTGGCATTTAGCTATTGAAAAAGGTTTGTTCAAAAAGAAAGGTATTGATTTACAATGGAAAGAATTTCCGGGTGGTACGGGTGATATGTGTAGTGCTTTACGTGATGGTAGCATTGATATTGCTATCATTTTAACCGAAGGCATTATCAAAGACATCATCAATGGCAATCCGAGTAAAATTGTAAAAGTATATGTGCAATCTCCATTGTTATGGGGAATTCATGTTGCTGCCAACTCAAATTTTACAACTATTCAAGAATTAGAGAATGCCAGTATAGCTATCAGCCGTTATGGTTCAGGCTCACAATTAATGGCAAAAGTAAATGCACATACACATGGCTTTGATATTGATAATTTACAATATAAAATTGTTAAAAACCTTGATGGAGGTATTGAAGCATTAAGCAATGGATTAGCCGATTATTTTTTATGGGAACATTTTACCACAAAACCCTATGTAGATAAAGGCATTTTTAGAAGAATTAACAATATTACCACACCATGGCCTAGCTTTGTAATGGCAGTACGTGACGAAGTTTTAGAACATCAAAAAACTGAAATAAGTACCGTTATAAAAGTTATAAATAAACAGCTTGGTACATTTAAAGACCCATTAGAAAATGATAACTTGATACAGTTATTTTCAGAACGATATCATCAAAAAACAAAAGATGTAACTAATTGGTTATCAATTACTAAATGGAACTCTAAAAAATCCATCTCAAAAAAGTTAATTAATAACATCCAAAATAAATTGGTACAGTTTAACGTTATAGAAAGTCCAGTACCCTCTAATCAATTGATTAAAAGGTGTTCTGAAAAAACTAAAATGCTAAACTTATGAAGAAAATTGTAACAGTAATTGTTTTTGTTTTTGCGATTATTTCGATAAACGCATGTAAGTCAACAGGTTCATGTGCATCGGTTGAAAAACAAGAAATCAACAACAACCAAACCAATGTTGTTTTATCAACTGAGATAGCTGGGTAAAACAATGAAATCAACTTAGACAAACTAATATAGATCAAAGCAAAAGATTTTCTGAAAAACATCTAAAACAAATCATCATTCTTTTAAAATTGGTATTTGTTTTAGATGTTTTTTGTGGATATGATGCTTTTACAACCTTCTATCAACACCGTAACCAGATGAAATTCTTGAAATCGATTATCCCCGAGGCAGAGCCCAAAAGTTAAGGTTTTCAACCCCATGAGATCAAAATATTCAGACAACTCTATAACTTTGAATCAAGAATAGGTTATTTTTTATGTACTAAGAGACAGATTAGTAAAAATAAAATAACCACCCCGTCTTTTTGCTAGGGCAAAAACCCACCCCTCCTTAAAAAAAGGAGGGGAGTTTACGTATAGATTTAAAAAATAGTAACGTGTGAATTTGTTTTAGAATGAAAACTCCTTCCCCGAAAAGGGAAGGTGTCTTTAACGAAGTTAAAGACGGAAGGGTTTCATATATCTCTTAACTTAATGACATTGAGGCAGGCCTAGGGGTATTTCGCCTCCCAATAGTCCCGATAGCTATCGGGAGGGCACAAGCTTTGACCTCAGGGCCAAAAACCGTCAGACTGTGCATTAACCTAATTTATGAAAAATATTGCATCTGATTATTAATGAGTTATAAATGAAGAATAAGTTAAATTTGAGATTTTTGTGCAGACTCCCGTTACCCACAAGCACGACCGACCAAATATGACAGGAAAAAAGTAAAAAAAATATTGATATTTTAGTATTTGCTTAAATAAGATAATTATACTATCTTTATTGTATGGAAAACAATAGTTGTATAAGAATTGAAGCAGATGTTGAACAAATATCTAACTGCAAACAAACAATAACGGAATTAGAAAATTCATTTGATTTACTTTCCAATGCTTTAAGTTTGGCAGGTAATAATGTTCGACTAAAAATTTTGTATTTGCTATCTCAAGAACAAGAACTTTGCGTTTGTGATTTAAGCGACATACTTGAAATGAAAATTTCTGCGATTTCTCAACATTTGAGAAAATTAAAAGACAGAAATATAATCAAACCCAAAAGAATAGCACAAACAATATTCTATTCAATAACAATAGAATACGAAACAATATTCTCACCATTTTTTGAACTTATTGACGGAAATAAAATATTGGAAACAGTATGAAAAAGGATGAAAAATTAATTGGAGCAGGTTTATTGACTGCAATTGCCTCATCACTTTGCTGTATTACACCTGTTTTGGCACTAATTTCAGGAACTTCAGGAATTGCTTCTACTTTTTCTTGGTTAGAACCATTTAGACCATACTTGATTGGATTTACAATTTTGATTTTAGGCTTTGCTTGGTATCAGAAACTAATCCCGATAACTATCGGGACTAAAAAAGAAATAGATTGCGATTGTGATACTGATGAAAGACCGTCCTTTATTCAATCAAAACTTTTTCTTGGAATTGTAACTATTTTTACAATTGTAATGACCGCATTTCCTTATTATTCATCTGTATTTTATCCAAAATCTGAAAAGAAAATACTAGTAGTTGATAAATCAAATATCCAAACCATAAACCTTGGAATAAAAGGAATGACTTGTATATCTTGTGAAGAACATATTAATCATTCTGTTAATCAATTAAACGGAGTATTAAAAGTCAAATCTTCATACGAAAACGGAAATGCTGAAATAGAATTTGACAACTCAAAAACAACAATTGAAGAAATAGAAAAAACCGTTAATTCAACAGGATATTCAGTAATTAACAAAAAAATAAAATGAATATAGAATTAAAATCAACAATAACTTGCCCAGAATGTGGACATAAAAAAGAAGAAGAAATGCCAACAGACACTTGTCAATTTTTCTACGAATGTGAAAATTGTAAAGTTGTTTTAAAGCCAAATAAAGGAGATTGTTGTGTTTATTGTTCTTTTGGAACTATACCTTGTCCACCAATACAAGAAAATCAAAGTTGTGGAGACACAAGTTGTTGTTGAAAAATAAATCGAAAATAAAATAGCCAGTGGGTAACACTGATAGCTGTTGTACAACCACTCTTTTTAGCAAACAATCCTTAGGTTTCTACAGACTAAAAAATAATTACCACTAATAATCAAATAGTTGTGTCTGTAAAAAACAAGATTCCTTTAACTTTGTAAACTTAGGTGTCTTAACGAACACAAAACAACGTCTAAAACAAAAAACAATTAATGAATTCAATCAAAATTATATTATTAAATTTTTCTGAAATTAGAAGACGAAGTATAAAGTTATGGAGTGGAATTCCAAACGAATATCTGAATTGGAAACCAGATGAAAATGCATTTACGATTATCGAGATGATAAGACACGTTTTAGAAGGAGAACATCTATTTCATAAAATAATCAAAAATCGAGGAAATTTAGGAAATTATCAATCGCCTTGGAATGGACTAAAATATTCGGATTTAAAAAATGAATTGGAATTTACCGAAAAATATCGAACAGAATTTTTGAGTATGATAAATGGATTAAAAGAATCTGATTTGGAGAATATGAGAATTGAAAGAAAAGAGGTTGGACAAAGTAAAAAACTTGGAGATTATCTAAACCGAATTGCATATCACGAATCTGTTCACACAGGACAAATATTGAGTTATTTAAGAACAATTGGAATTGAACGACCACAAATATGGGATTAAAGTAAATGGACATGTCTACTTTATGTATAAATAAAAACTCAAAAGTAATATTTTAGAGTTTCTTTTATCTATCCCTATGAGATCTCGAAACACTCTTCGTTTCTCGACTCCACTCGAGATGACGCACTCAGGGTGACATCTTTGGGATGATTAATCCATCCATTTTACAAATGGATCACTTCATCATAAGCATCTGCAACCGCTTCCATCACCGCTTCGCTCATCGTTGGGTGTGGGTGTATTGCTTTTAACACTTCATGTCCTGTCGTTTCTAATTTTCTACCCAATACAGCTTCTGCGATCATATCGGTTACACCTGCACCAATCATATGGCAGCCTAACCATTCACCATATTTGGCATCAAAAATTACTTTTACAAAGCCTTCTGTTGTTCCTGCAGCACTAGCTTTACCTGATGCCGAAAATGGAAACTTCCCAATCTTTAATTCATAGCCTGCTTCTTTGGCTTCAGCCTCTGTCATACCCACACTCGCAATTTCAGGAGTGGCATAGGTACAACCCGGTATGTTGCCATAATCTATCGCTTCCGGATTTAATCCGCTAATTTTCTCTACACACGTAATTCCTTCCGCAGAAGCGACATGTGCTAATGCAGGACCATCAACCACATCGCCAATAGCATAATAACCCGGTATATTGGTTTGATAATAACTATTCACCAAAATTTTATCTTTATCTGTAGCAATGCCTACATCTTCCAATCCTATATTTTCAATATTGGTTTTGATACCAACGGCAGATAATATGATATCTGCCTCTAATACTTCTTCGCCTTTCTTTGTTTTAACTGTCGCTTTAATGCCATTACCCGAAGTATCAACAGAAGTAACACTTGAGTTTGTCATTACTTTGATGCCCGATTTTTTAAACGAACGTTCAAACTGTTTAGAAACATCAATATCTTCTAAGGGCACCAAATTTGGTAAGAACTCAACAATAGTAACTTCTGTACCCATAGCGTTATAGAAATAAGCAAATTCAACACCAATAGCACCTGAGCCTACTACAATCATTTTTTTAGGTTGTTTTGCTAAAGTCATTGCTTCACGGTAACCTATCACTTTTTTACCATCTATAGGTAAGAATGGTAATTCACGTGAACGCGCTCCTGTCGCAATAATGATATGATCTGCACTATATTCAGTAGTTTTTCCTTTACCATCTGTAACATCTACTTTTTTTCCCGGTTTTACTTTCCCTAATCCGTCAAGGACATCAATCTTATTCTTCTTCATTAAAAACTGAACTCCTTTACTCATACCATCAGCCACATTACGACTGCGTTGTACAACTGCAGTAAAATCTTTATCAATTTCTTTGGCTTTTAATCCATAAGCATCAACATGTTTTAAATAATCATATACTTGAGCACTTTTTAATAGTGCTTTGGTAGGAATACAACCCCAATTCAAACAAATTCCGCCTAAATTTTCTTTCTCTACAACTGCAACTTTAAAGCCTAATTGTGAGGCTCTTATAGCTGTTACGTATCCGCCCGGACCACTTCCTATAATTATGATATCGTATTTCATTTATATATTTTTATCCCGATAGCTATCGAGAGGTTATTTGTGTATTTGTTGAATTGGAATACAAAAGTAAAGAAAAAATAGATGTCATTCTGAGCTTGTCAAAGAATCTTTTATTTTTTAATTCAAGACATTTCAACTGTAGCTGTTTTCTAATAATCTAACCTCATATAACATTGAATTTTTATAAATTTATGTATTCATTTGTATTCAGAAGATCCCGATTTTCAGCGGGATCAGTTCGACTAACTATTTTAAATTCGTAACTTTTGATTACTTTTTAAACATAGAATCTCACTAATCAAATTTTATAGCTTTTACAGGACTTATCTTACTAACTATATATGAAGGAATCAACAACATAAATAGGCATAAGAGTAAGGTGCCTATATTCAATAGTAAAATATATTCTATGCCAAGATAAACCGGTGCTTCACTCACATAATAATTTTCAGGGTCTAATTTAACAACTCCAAAGTATTTTTGAATTAATAATAAACCTATCCCAATTAAATTACCCCAAAATAGACCAACGCCAATCAAATAAGTTGCATTGTATAAAAATACTTTACGAATGCTCCAATTTGAACTTCCTAAAGCTTTTAGAACACCTATCATCTGCGTTCGTTCTAAGATTAAAACCAATAAAGCAGTTATCATATTGATACCGGCAATCAAAATCATAATACTGATAATTACGATAATGTTTGTATCTAATATTTGCAACCAATCAAAAATAGCAGGGTATTTTTCTGAAATAGTTTGTGCATTTAAAGTAGATGGCACTTCTTGATATATCTCATTTCCTTTTTCATCAAGCTTATCGAAATCTTCTAATAATACTTCAAAACCGCCTACTTGATCTGGTTTCCATTTATTAAGGCGTTGTATATGTTTGATATCTCCTAATATATAATTTTCGTCAAAATCTTTAAATCCTGAACTATAAATACCTGTTATAGTAAAAACGCGAACATTAGGTGCTTTTGACGGATTATCTTTCATAAAAAACAGATTAAACGTGTCGTTTACCTTTAGGTTGAGTCGATCTGCAGTTAATTTAGATATCAGTACTAGGTCAGACTTTTCATCAGTAATACTCAGCAAATCGCCTTGCGTTAAATACAATTTAAAAAAAGACCAATCATATTCACTACCTACACCTTTAAAAATAACACCTTCAAAATCAGTTTTTGTTCTTATAATTCCACCCTTAGTTGCAAAAATTTGTACATTCTTAATACCATCTACATTCGTGAAGTTAGGATAAAATTCCTGTTCAAGGGAAATTGGTGTAATAGTGATCTCAGAATTATTATCTTCATAATTTGTAATTTGAACATGGCCACTAAACCCTGAAATTTTTTCTTTAATTTTATATTGTAGTCCAAATACAGATGAAATAGTAATCAACATAATAATCATACCCAAAGCAATTGCAGTTATTGCAATTTTTATTATTGGAGAGGATATACTACTTTTATACTGTTTAGCAGTAATGATACGTTTGGCTAAATATAACTCGTAATTCAATTTAGGAATGATTTATTCTAAGTTCAAAAATACATATTTCTTTTGGGTTTTTATTTTGCTTTTCGGATTGATTTCATGTGGCAACAAATCTTCAACAACAAACTACCAAAAAAACACCAAAACAGTTCGAAATTCAACGCATGACAAGCTGTCATATGTCGATAGTATTCAACCTATAATAATTTCTTACCCAGATAATTATTTACATTTACTTCAACAAAAAGTTGTAGCTGTTGTTGCAAACCAAACAAGTGTAGTTCAAAACTCAAATCAAGGTTTTACACACCTAATTGACACCTTAATTTCGTTGAAAGTTGATGTAAAAAAAGTCTTTGCACCCGAGCATGGCTTCAGAGGAAAGGCTGATGCGGGAGAACATATTTCTGATGGTAAAGACCCAAAAACCGGACTGTCGATTACATCTCTTTATGGAAAAAACAGAAAGCCATCTCTAGAACAATTGAAAGGTATTGATGTGATAATTTTTGACATACAAGATGTGGGTGTGCGATTCTATACTTATATTTCTACCCTACACTATGTAATGGAAGCTTGTGTAGAAAATAATATTAAATTGATCGTTATTGACCGACCAAATCCTAATGCGCACTATATTGACGGGCCTATTTTAGAAATTGAACATCAAAGTTTTGTAGGTATGCATCCTGTACCTATAGTTTATGGAATGACCATTGGCGAATATGCACAAATGATAAATGGTGAAAAATGGTTGAAGAATGGAGTGCAATGTAATTTAACCGTAATGCCTTTGAAAAATTACATGCACAATACTAGTTATAGTTTACCTATAAGGCCGTCTCCAAATTTACCAAACGACAAATCAATCAACTTATATCCTAGCTTAGGTTTTTTTGAAGGCACAACTATTAATGCCGGCCGTGGTACTGAAACACAATTTCAAATGTATGGAGCTCCATTTTTTCCTAAAAGTAGCTTTACTTACACTCCTAAACCAAATTTTGGATCAAAATACCCTAAGCATAATGGGAAAATCTGTAATGGTGTTGATTTAAGAGCAACTCAGCATTTAAGCATGATTAATTTAAAATGGCTTATTGATGCTTATAACAAAACACCTAAAAATGAATCGTTTTTCGGTGATACTTTTACATCACATGCCGGAACAAAAAAATTACAGAAACAAATTGAAAGTGGAATGACTACTGAGGAAATCAGAAAGACTTGGCAATTAGATTTAAATAATTTTCAAAAAATGAGGAGTAGATATTTGCTTTATGATTAATCTATTAAAAATTTAATATCATTAATTAAACGTTTTATTTCCTTATTATCTGTACCATCATAAATTCCGCGTATTTGCTTTTTTTTATCAACTAACACAAAATTGGTAGTATGTATAAAATCTTGTAAACCACCATCGCCTTTCTCAACCACAGCAAAATAACTTTTACGGGCTAATTCATAAATATGTTTTTTATTACCGGTTGTAACATTCCATTTAGCATCTATTACTCCTTTTTTATCTGCATATTCACGCAATACAGAAATACTATCAATATTAGGAGTTACTGATAGTGATAAAAACATAACAGCATCATTACTTTTAAATACTTCTTGTAGTTTCCCAATATTATTTGTCATAATAGGACAAATGGTTGTGCAACGTGTAAAAAAGAAATCTGCTACATAAATTTTATCTTTATAATCCTCTTGGGTAATAATTTTTCCATTTTGATTTATTAAACTAAAATCAGCTACTGTGTGATTTTTATTTGAATTACGAAGGCTTTTATCAACCAATCTAGAATCTATATCAGCTGGATTGAAAATAGGTAATTCTTTCTTTGTATTGTAATTGCAAGAAATTATTCCAAAAAAAGTAAGAAATAATAAAGAATAAAAGTATACTTTGTGAATTCTCATATTAAATTACCTTTTCTTCTACAAATTCTTTTGCTTCCTTTATTTCTAATCTATTACTATCTGAATTTTTTGTTAATTCAATAAGTTGGTTAAAATAATCTGCTGCTTTTTCTTTATCTCCAGATTTTTTGGCTGCCAAAGCAGCACCATAAAGACCATTAAACCTATTAGGATGCAATTTTAGATTTACTTCATAAGTTTCTAATGCTTCAGGATAGTTTTTTGCTTCCATAAGCATATCACCTAAAAGTTCAACAGCAGGTAAAACATCTCCTGGTGTAACTGGATGCTTACTTGTTTTACTTTCCATAAGAACAGCTTCTTTCATAAGTACTAACCCTTTTGTTTGATTTCCTCTTTTAAAGTTTAGCCAAGCCTCCACTGTTTTAATTTGAATGGCAACTTGGTCTATTTGGGCAGCCATTGTTACATCATTTTGGTTAATCAAATCTTGTTTTAATTGTTTTAGTGTTGTTATTTCATTTTCAACTGCTTTAAAATTTTTAGTATGCACATTTCCAAGTGCTTTTGCAAAATGTAGGATGGCTTTTTGCCAAGGAAATCTATTCCAATTCAAATTTATTTCAGGTAACTTTAAATTAGCAGCTCGTTTCCAATCTTTATTTTCGAGAGCCAATCTTGATGGTATTGAAGTTATTGGATAGATAGCTGCTAAAATATTGGCTGGATGAAACGTTTTCATCTCTTTAATGAGATCGTATTGTTTTTCGGCATTTATATTATCTCCTGCTTGCAGATATGCATAGACTAAATAATCTATAGCGTGTAATTCTGCAAAGTACGAATCGTCTATTTCTATAGATTGCGTGTAACATCTTGAGTTTTCTGCAGATAAAATATTTGATGCAATAGACTCATCCCAAATACCTAATCTGGTAAAAATATGCGATGGCATGTGCTGTGCATGAGATGAAGCAGGAGCAATATCTGCATATCGTCTTGCTGTTGCTAATGCTTTTGATGCCAAGGTTGGATTGTCATAATTATGAATAATATAATGTGCAATTCCCGGATGATTGGGTTGTTCTTTAAATAAGGCTTCTAAAATTTTTCCAGCCTTTCGTTCGTTTATATAATCTTTACCAACTTGATCTCTTGTAGAATATAGAGCTAAGGTATAAAAAATGGCTGCTTCTGTATCACCTTTGTATTTTAGATACATGTCTTCCATTTTTTCTTCATATTTTTTGGCTCTTGTTTTATGATCTAACGTTTTATAATCTTTATAAAAAGCTGTAATAGCTTCGATATAGTCGTTCTCCTTTTCTCCTTTATCAATAGATTTTACAGCCTCTAATATTTTTGAAGCTCTAATCATTTCTTTTTTAGTAGGCGGAAACCAAGCTGCATGATAGATACTCATTGCAATTCCCCAATATGCCATGGCACATTCCGGGTCTGCATCTAACACTTTTACAAAGGCTTTTTCGGCTTCATTGTACTCAAAAGAATGCAATAAAGCCAATGCTAAATCGAATGTTTCTCGCACTGAATAATCGCAAGCAAGCGAAAAATTTACCTCGCCAAATTGTTCGCCATAGCAGAGTATGAGGTCTCCTCGTTTTAACTCTATAGATGCTAATGCTAGATTTTGTTTTGGTGTTTTGTTTTTGCAGGCTGATATAAATAATAACAATACTAACAAAATTATTTTAAAAATGGTTTCTATATGTTTCATCTATTTTTATTTTTTTAACAATAAAATTGATTTTTAGGATATCACTCCAACTACGCAAAGTCTGTGACTTTGAGCAATATTACACTAAATCATCAAATTATACATGATACATTCTGAAAACACCTATTTATATTCTATATTTCTAGTCATATTTGATGCTTTCAATAATACAATCTCTATAATTCTTTCTTGAAAAAATGTCTATCCAATCAACGACAGTTTCAGTTATGTAATGTGCCTTACTTTGGTCTCTGATTATAAATCCTTTTTTCATTGAAGTCAAGATGAGTTCATTACTTTAATTCGTTTGAATTGTAAATTTAATCAATGATTTTAAAGATACAAAACGGTACTGTTATCATATACAATATCTAAAAACAAAAGAGACAGATACCTTTTAAAGTAGCTTTTTATTTGTTTCTTGTTTTATATTTGCTCAAAGTCGGGAGACTTTGCGCAGCTGTCATTCATTTTTTGAATTTAAAAGGCGTTTCCGTTATTTGTTCTAAAGTAAAAAATTATAATATACTAAAATTGACTTGATTGGAATCTTTATTTAATTAAAACCAAAATTAGTTTATTAAATATCCTTCTATTAACATTATAATCTCAAACACTAACAATATTACCTCATAGATTATAAAGGCAACTTCTTCTTCAGCTCTTCAACTATATTAAATACTGCAGGGCAAACTTCAGTATTTTTCAATGTTAAATTTGTTAACTGAATAAACTTTTTTCTATTTGTATGTGGATACTCACTACAAGCCTTAGGTCTGACATCATAAATAAAACAGGTATTATCGGTTTCGTCCAAAAAAGTACAAGGTGCTTGTTGCAAGACCATAAAATCATCTTCGTCACGTTGCAGATAGGTAGAGATGAACTGTTGTTCTTTCATTCTTAGTGACTTGGAAATACGAGAAATATCTTTATCTGTAAAGATAGGACTGGTAGTTTTACAACAATTAGCGCAAGTTAAACAGTCAGTTTTAGAAAACTCGTCATCATGCAGTTCTTGCATTAATACGTCTAATCGCTTTGGTGATTTCTTTCGAAGTTTGGCAAAATACTTTCGAGTTTCTGCTTCTTTTTCTTCTGATAACTTAGATAAATTTTCTAATATAGCTCTCATTTAAACTAATCAAACCAAAATGTTAATGCTTTTATTTTTGCCAAATCAGGTATTTGTGCTAAACTGATTTTTTGAGTACCAAAATCATTGACTCCTAATTCTTTTTTAGTTATCGTTATAGTAGCATTTAATTCATCTACAAATAAAACTGCATTGTTAAATGTAGACTCTACTTTATTTACAGTATAATTTCCTGAGATATCTTTAAATGTGGAAGACAAGCCTAAACCTTTAATAGTCTTATATTTTTTGCCAAAAACCTGAATACTTTCAATAGTTGAGGTTGAATCATGTTGTTCTTTAGGGATGATAGTAAATATATGCCCACCATCTTTCGTATACACTAAATATTCATCATAAGGCGAATCAGCAAAATCACCTTCGCCTAAATGTGAAACCAAAGAGTCTTTTTCAAAAATTGATTTCAATTCATACACCTCAGTAGTTGAGGTTATTTTACCAACTTGTTCTTTTGCTAAAAGATAATTATTTTCTTTTTTACAGTTTACAATTACGACTAACAATACCCCTAAAATAATCTTTCTCATATTGATATAAATTAAATAATCTCAAAATAGTTTAAAACATCTATTTCCATAGAGCTTCTGAAAATTTAAAGTTGGAAGCACGAGGTTAGAAGTAATATTACTTCGTGCTTCTGACTTCAAGCTACAAGCCATTTAGTTTTATATTAAAACGAATGATCCTCTACAATAATAGATATTAATACTTTACTCATAATTGTTATTTCATTACTTTCTTTAAAATACCAAAAACACTACGGATAAAAGTTGCACTTGTAACCACTTTTAATATGGGATTCATTCTTGTACTTCTTCTACCTGAGTTTCTTTTTGTTGTTTTAGCTGCTTCTTTTTTCTTCTTCTCCTCAGCTTCAGTTTTATGAGCTCTTTCTATTTTTCCGTTTAAAATTTCATAAGCACTTTCTCTATCAATCTCTTCATTATATTTCTTTGTCAATTTAGATTCTGATATTAAATCAGACAATTCATCTTTCGACAATATATCCATTCTGCTCATCGGTGCTCTCAACATAGTTCTTGCTAGCGGTGTAGGAATTCCTTTTTCGTTCAAACAAGACACCAAGGCTTCACCAATGCCAAGCTGGGTTAACACTTCAGCGGTATCGTAGTATTCAGAATCTGGATAATTTTCAGCAGTTAACTTGATTGCTTTTCTATCATTTGCAGTAAACGCACGTAAAGCATGTTGTATTTTCAATCCTAATTGAGATAATACATCTGAAGGCACATCTTTAGGGTTTTGCGTTACAAAATAGATACCAATACCTTTAGATCGTATCAACTTAACAATACTCTCAATCTGATTTAATAATGCTTTTGAAGCTTCATTAAAAATTAAATGTGCTTCATCAATAAACAATATGAGTTCCGGTCTTCCTGAATCTCCTTGTTCAGGAAATGTTGCATAGATCTCAGCCAACAATTGTAGCATGAATGTTGAAAACAACTTCGGTTTATCTTGAATATCAGTTAAACGTAATACAGATATTAACCCTCTGCCATTTTCATCAATCCTCGTTAGATCTTCTACTTCAAAAGAACGTTCACCAAAAAACAAATCACCCCCTTGTTGCTCAATCTCTACTATTTTACGAAGAATTGATCCTGTTGAAGATGTTGATATTCTTCCATATTCTGCTTCTAATTCTTTTTTTCCTTCTTGCGTTGCGTATTGTAATACTTTCTTAAAATCTTTTAAATCTAATAAGGGTAATTTATTATCATCACAATACTTAAATAACACAGCAACTATTCCGCTTTGGGTTTCAGATAAATCTAAAATTCTAGATAAAAGTACCGGGCCAAATTCAGAAACAGTTGCTCTTAAACGTGTGCCATCTTGCTCCGAGATTGTTAAAATCTCTACAGGATATTCTTTAGCATCAAATGGAAGCCCTATTTTTTCATGACGTTCATCAATTTTAGGGTGTCCGGGACTTGCTTTTGCCAAACCACTTAAATCCCCTTTAACATCCATCAATAATACTGGAATACCTTTTTCAGAAAGGTTTTCAGCCAACACCTGTAATGTTTTAGTTTTACCAGTTCCTGTTGCTCCGGCAATTAAACCATGCCTGTTCAATGTTTTTAACGGTATATTTACAAATGCTTCTGTTACGGTTTCTTCACCTAACATAGCAGCACCTAGCGTTATATAATCACCTTTGGTTTTGTAACCTTCATTTATAGTTTTAAAAAAAGTTTCCTTTTTGCTCATCGGAAATAAAATATTATGTTTCAGTTTATAAAAGTAAGATTAAATATACCAAATCAAAAATTGATGCTAATTTATTATAAAGGATTATTAAAATTACTTATTGATTAGTTCGAGAATGCTTATTTTATACCTTTGCTTAAACTTTCTAAATTTATGTTATCATGAAAAATAGTTTAAAATTGATTCTTAGTTTATTTATGCTTATCAATACATCGTGTACAACCCATCACAAAACGGAAATTGAATTTTTAAAATCTAAAGAAGAAAAGAAAAAAGAGTTGCCTTTTTCAGATGCAGTAAAAGTTGGAGATATCTTATTTTTAGCCGGACAAATTGGTATGGATCATTCTCTAAGGAAATTAGTTGATGGAGGTATTAAAGCCGAAACCGCTCAGGTCTTAGATAACATTAAAGCTGTCTTAGAAGCCAATGGATCTGACTTAAACCACGTAGTAAAGTGTACTGTTATTTTAGCTGATATTAATGATTTTGCTGCTATGAATGAAGTATATAAAACCTATTTTAAGGATAACTTTCCGGCAAGAACTACATTTGCAGCAAATTTAGTTGCAGGTGCTAAAATTGAAATTGAAGCTGTTGCTGTGATTGAATAATATGGACAAAGAAACTCAAGAATTAATTAACAAAGGAGAGATGCTTCCGTTAATGGAAGAATTCTATACTATTCAAGGTGAAGGTTTTCATACCGGTACAGCGGCTTATTTTATTCGAATTGGTGGTTGTGATGTAGGATGTCATTGGTGTGATGTTAAAGAAAGTTGGAATGCAAAATTACATCCTGCCACAGCCTCTGATAGTATTATAGAAAATGCAAGCAAATTTGGAAATACTGTTGTGGTTACCGGTGGTGAGCCACTAATGTGGAATATGAATTATTTAACACAACACCTGCAAAATAATACTATTAAAACACATATTGAAACTTCAGGTGCTTATCCCTTATCTGGTTCTTGGAATTGGATTTGTCTTTCTCCTAAAAAAAATAAATTGCCTCTAGACGAAATTTACACTGTAACAGATGAGCTAAAGATAATAATTTACAACAAAAATGATTTTAAATTCGCCGAAGAGCAAGCTGCAAAAGTAAATGAAAATTGTGTGCTGTTTCTACAACCCGAATGGAGTAATCGAGAAAAAATGACACCTTTAATAATTGATTATGTAATGCAAAACCCTAAATGGAAAATATCATTACAAACTCATAAATACCTAAATATTCCTTAAGGAAGTAATTCTCTGCATGGCAATACTATACACTCTTTCAAATTGTGCTTTTAAACCCATATCGCTATTGTCAAATTCAATAGCATCATCAGCTTTTCTTAATGGAGAATCTTTTCTGGTAGAATCTATCAAATCTCTTTGTTGTACGTTTTCTAATACTTCTTGGTAGGTAATTTCATGCCCTTTATCTAATAGTTCTTTATAACGTCGGGTAGCTCTTTTTTCTGGTGAAGCCGTCATAAATAATTTTAATTCAGCGTCTGGAAAAACAACGGTGCCAATATCTCTTCCGTCCATTACCAATCCTTTGTCAATTCCCATTTTCTGTTGTTGCTCTACTAATTTTTTACGAACTGCAGAAATTGTAGAAACTTTACTAACCAGTCGAGAAACTTCAATAGTTCTAATTTCATTTTCTACATTCTGATCATTCAAATATATTTCAGCCCCAATATTATTTGGGGTTAATTTATCGTTGTATTTAAATTTCAAATTAATTTGGGGTAAACTTTCAATAAGACCATCCTCAAATAAAAAATCTTTGGCCACATAACCTTTTCCCATAGCATATAAGGTTACTGCTCTGTACATAGCACCAGTATCAACATATAGATAATCTAATTTTTTTGCTAATTCTTTAGCAATTGTGCTCTTACCTGTTGATGAAAAACCGTCTATGGCAATAATTATTTTTTTGCTTCCTTTCAAGGTATTATGAATTAAAATGTTCTTTTAGATAAATTTATGTTCAACGTAAATGTATTCGTATTTGAGGCAGGGTGAAATTTTGTAAAAGCATAATTCAATTTTAATTTACCCATTTTTAAACCAAATCCTGCTGTAAATCCTGCAAAAGTTCTACTTTCAGTCAGTCTTAATTCTCTAGCTCTTCTAAAATTATAACCTAATCTTAGATTAAAACCCTTGTCGGGAAAAAATTCTGCTCCGACTACTATATGTCTAAATGCATTATCGATAAATGAGATATCGGCATTAGAAGTATCACCCCCAATAGTGGTTTGACTATCAGAAGGATTCTTTACAGAAACATTCCATTGTTGCAAATTATTAATAGTTACATGCCATTGCAATGGTACATTTTCTAGTTTATAGGATGCTCCAACTGCAATCTCTAAAGGTAATGATTCTTTTACTTCATCAAATGCGCTAATTTGATATCCAACATTTCTTATTACAGCCGTAAAAGTATATGGTTTTAAATCATCAAAATAGGTCAACCCAAAATCTAAAGCAACACCACTTGATGTGAAATTTTCTATACTCGAACTAATGAATTTTAAATTTGCTCCTGCATAAAAATCGCTTTTAGGAATTCTATAGGCATAACCAATAGAAAATGCCAAATCTCTAGCCTTAAAAGTACCCGTTTCAACGCCATTCTCATCTGCTGCTATAAATTTACCATAATCTACATAGGTAATTCCCGCATGTAAGGTACCAAATCTTCTGTTTATTAAATGTGCAAATGACAAAGAACCATAGCTAATATCTGCCAAAAAATCTACATAGCTAACTGATGTCTGATTATCAATTTCTTTATTTATCGTTGACGGATTCCATAGCGGTTGATTAATATCATCATATAAAGTCAATACTTCTCCTCCTAAAGCTGCTTGACGTGCAGAAGTTGTTACGTTCAAGAAATTAAATATTCGTTCACCACCTACTTGTGAAAAAGTAGATATTGAAAAGAGTAAAATGGTTATGAATATTATAGTTCTCATACAAATCACAAAGAAAGTAGAAATATAAACTATAACGTAATTATTTAAGGATATTTTATAATTTTTTACTTTAAAACAGGCAACGTTAAATATTTGTAAAACGTAAATGGTAGAATATGGCAAATTTAATTCTCTGTATAACGCAAATGAAGTTATTTGTGGTTTAAAAAATAAATATTTTTACATTATCAAAAAAAGCAACATTAGATTTCTGTACAGCACAAATGAGATTATCTGTGTCTAAAAAATACAGACAATCTCATTTGTGCTACCACCCTAGCGGTGTAAAGTCTATCAAAACAAAAAAATCCTCATATCTTAAAATATGAGGATTTTAAAAAGAAAGGCAACGACTTACTCTCCCACCTATTGGCAGTACCATCAGCGCTGATAGGCTTAACTTCT
>VAPL010276548.1_pt1 | contig 26692 bp, 23 predicted proteins | sample 3395061 | NCBI WGS metagenome assembly VAPL01 (sample SAMN08290444, study PRJNA428436) | hydrothermal vent metagenome | isolation source: Deep-sea hydrothermal vent chimney 2 | place: Pacific Ocean: Juan De Fuca Ridge | depth 2182 m m | reverse complement strand
TATTTTGACGTTTAAGTTTGTTCCGCTCCAGGCGTCGATTCCCCTTTAATATTGCTGGCAATACTATCGAGATCCCTATAATTTTGTGCCGCCGATTTAATTAATTGAAGACCCGTGTCAACCAGTTTATCTACAAGATTTGGAATCCGGTAGACGGTCAGGCCTAACCAAACAACAGCGGGTACCGCTACGATGGTTGCAAAAATTCCGTTGAAACCAATACCGTGGTCGAGAAAGCTAATGATGGCGTATAGAACTACCAAGGGAATCAAGACGATGCTACCAATATAAGTCATAATGATGGTGGTAAAGAAGAAGCATGCGACTAATTGAATGAGTCTTGCCAGTATGATCTCAACCGTTTGCATAGTGTTTATTTATCCTTGCATGTTTGTGGGTCAAGATCCTTTTATACATCAGGATCTTGAGTAGGGTTCATTCTAGCGAAACCGGCTCGTGAGAACAAGAAAAATGCAAAAACTTGTCGAAATTCTTTACGATAGATGTGGGTCTGATAGGTCTAAGTTTAACTTAAGATATTGAAAGTAATCTATAAATTTTTATTGGTTCAATTCCTGCAAAGGATGGATTTTGGTGGAAATTAAGGATGTTCGATGCAGCAATATGATATGAAAGAGGATAATACTGAGTTTGAGATGGAGCGGCGACACGAAAAAAACCGCCGCGCAGGGAAATATAACTTTAAAATGAGCTGGGGGACTAAGGGGCAGCGGTTATCAGGACGTAGACAAGGAGATTTGTTGAACACTTTCGTCGACCGTTATTCGCCACGGGTGCGATATTTCAGTATTGGTTTGTTGATTTTATCTGTTCTTGATGCGTTGTTTACACTACGTATACTTGAGAAAGGGGGGGTAGAGCTTAATCCGTTTATGGGTGCATTAATTGCTTTTGATATCGGCTGGTTCCTCTTTGTCAAAATAGCAATGACAGCCGCTGCTTTGTTTACATTATTAATTTTTTATCATTTTAGCTGGATGCGCGTGCTCCGAGTTTCGCACATTATATATGGCGCATTTGTCATGTACGCTATACTTATTCAATATGAAATTGCGTTGTTATGGATGATTTATAAATAGAACCCGGAGTTATTTTGCTCAGGTTTATGCGAAAAGGATTGTGATGCGGAAATGCTTGATGACATGGATCGTCGTATGGTTCTCTGGAGTTGTCTATGCTGGAGAGCCTTTGCATCATCAGCTTGAGGTTGAGATTAAGCCGACATTAAGTTCGCTTGAAGTTACGGATACTCTGAAAATAAAAGCGGGGATAAATAATAAAACCTTAGTTTTTAAGCTCCATTCCGCGCTTAAAATTGAAAAAATTGAAATATCAGGCAATGCGGCTTCTTTTAAAAAAATAAAACGTGGGGTCACTGACAGTGGGGTATCGTGGGCAGCCTATCAGTTTTCCCTCCCTCAGGAAGGCGGTACGGTGCAGATTGCCTATGCGGGGCAAATTGGTCATCAGGTTTCTCCTGGTGAAAAAGAGTACGCAAGAAGCATTAGTGAAACCCCGGGATTAATTCATCCGGGTGGTGCCTATTTAGCCGCGACGTCACTTTGGTATCCCTATTTCGGTGATGACCTTATTACATTTGATTTGCAGGTGACGGTACCCGCAGATTGGGAGGCTATCAGTCAAGGGGAGCGTAAAAAACATATAAAATCAGATGAAAAAACCTTGGTGAAGTGGCAAGAGCAGGCGCCGCAGGATGAAATTTTTTTGATCGCAGGTCAGTACCAGGAGTATACGCAACAGCACGGTCAAGTTGAGGCGATGGTATTTTTGCGAAAAGCAGACCCTGCATTGGCGCAAAAATATTTAGAGACCACCGGTCAGTATGTGGGTATGTATAGTAAATTGCTGGGGCCATACCCATATAAGAAGTTTGCGTTGGTAGAAAATTTCTGGGAGTCTGGTTATGGCATGCCCTCTTTTACTTTGCTGGGTTCTCGCATTATTCGCTTTCCATTTATTTTGCACAGTTCTTTTCCTCACGAAATATTACATAACTGGTGGGGAAACGGGGTTTATGTTGACTATCAGCAAGGCAATTGGGCGGAAGGTTTAACGGCCTATTTAGCCGATCATTTAGTCAAAGAGCAGCGCGGACAGGGCATCGTTGAGCGGCGCAATGTATTGCAAAAATATACGGACTATGTTGGCGAGGAAGAAGACTTCCCGCTGGCTGGTTTTCGATCCCGACACAGTTCGGCAACGGAAGCGGTGGGTTATGGTAAAACCTTAATGCTGTTTCATATGCTGCGGCAGAAAATGGGCGATGATTCTTTTGTGCGCGCCTTGCGTCGTTTTTATCGAGAATACCGTTTTAAACGTGCGAGTTACGAGGACTTGGAAGAGGTTTTCAGTAAGGTTTACGGCCAGAGTTTAAAGCCTTTTTTTTATCAATGGGTACGTCAAGCAGGGGCACCTGAGCTCCAACTAGCCCTAACACAAATCATTAAACAGCGTGATGCTTATGAGCTGCAACTGACCATCAAGCAAATTCAAGTCGGTGCTGCCTATCAATTGGACGTGCCCGTTAGCGTGACGTTGGACGGGGTAGAGGCCGCATTTCAAACTATAGTTCATCTTGATGGGGCGAGCAGCGATGTCAGCATTAAAGTTCCGGCAAGGCCAGTGCAGGTTGATGTTGATTCCGAATTCGATATTTTCCGGCGTCTGGATAGTCGGGAAATTCCGGCAGCATTGTCTCAGGGCTTTGGTAGTGAGCAAGTGTTGCTGGTCTTGCCCAAAGCGGCATCTATGGAATTGGCCAATGCCTATTTGGCCATGGCAAAGGCTTGGCAACAATCACAGCCTGGAAATTGGCAGCTGATGTATGATACCGACCTGACCCATTTACCTAAAGATAAAACCGTATGGTTATTGGGTTGGGATAATCGATTTTTTTCAGAATTCAAACGCGCTTTGCCAAAGGATCAGGTTGATTTGAAAGCGACGAGCGTACGTATAGACAATACCCTGTTCAACAAATCTGAACATAGTCTTGTTTTAACCGCTCGTGATCCTGAAAATCCAGAGCGAACTTTATTATGGCTAGGCTCAAATAGAGCGGATGCATTACCTGGTTTGGGGCGTAAACTCCCTCATTATCGTAAGTATAGCTATCTTGCTTTTACCGGTGAGGCGCCGAGCAATATGCTGAAAGGGCAGTGGCGGGTGAGCACTTCGCCTTTAAGTCAATCGTTTCCTGGTTTACATACCGCTTCACGGCCAAACAAAGCTAAGATGAAAGCAAGGTCGGCGTTAACTTTGTTGCCCGCTTTATTTTCTCAGCAGAGCATGCTGCAAGATATTGCGGTGTTAGCTGATGAAAAGTTGGCCGGTCGGGGGTTGGGTAGTGTCGAGTTAGACCAAGCGGCTGATTATATTAGCGATGTTTTTAAGCAGGCGGGTTTGGCTACGTCTTTTCAGCAATGGCAAGAAAAAGTGCCGGGCAAGCCGGGTTTAACGCGCTTGAAAAATGTGATCGCCGTGATACCCGGCAGTGACCCTGCTCTGGTGGGTCAGAGTGTTGTTGTTGGTGCGCACTATGATCACCTAGGTCATGGCTGGCCGGATGTGCATGCGGGTGATGAAGGCCAGGTTCACCCTGGTGCTGATGATAATGCCAGTGGTGTTGCGGTGATGTTGGCGTTGGCGAGAAATATGGCTAAAAGTTTCAAGCCGAAGCGCAGCATCGTCTTTGTCGCTTTTTCTGCTGAAGAAGCTGGCCGATTGGGGTCACGTTACTATGTACAACATAGCGATCCTTATCCTGCTGACAAAATGATGGCAATGCTGAATTTAGATACAGTAGGTCGCCTGGGCAACAATGATATTACTGTGTTTGGCACCGGAACCGCCAGCGAGTGGAAGCATATTTTCAGAGGCGCTGGGTTTGTGACCGGTTATGGCGTGAAAAGCGTCAAGAATGATGCCGGATTCAGTGATCAAAAAAGTTTTCATGAAGTCGGTGTTCCGGCAGTACAATTTTTTGGTTCGGTTCACGCTGATTTTCATCGGCCCTCAGATAAAATAGAAAAAATTGATGGGGACGGTTTGATTAAAATGGTAACGGTTCTCAAAGAAACGGTTGCCTATTTAGCTGACCGACCTGAAGTGCTTAGTGTATCTGATGCGATTAAAAAGAATCGTAACAGCGATGTCCAGAAACGGCTAGAGGTGCCGAAAGAAGGGCGCAAAGTTAGTCTTGGTACCATTCCTGATTTTAACTATAGTGGTGTAGGTGTACGCATCACCGGCGTAGTACCCGATTCCCCCGCCGCCCTGGCGGGTTTGACCGAAGGTGATGTTTTACAGAGTCTTAACAATAAAAAATTAAAAAATCTGGAAGCCTATGCCCAGGTGCTACGGGGGCTGACAGTCGGTGATAAAATAACCCTGGCTTGGCTCAGAGATGGGGAAATAAAAAACCAAGAGCTGGTATTGGTGGCACGGTAAGAGCAGGGAATGATCAAATAGACTTGCGCTTATTCCGTAGATTATTTAAATTTTGCAAGTAGTGCCGTTGCATCGGTCAATGCAACGGGATGGGAAATCCAGTTCCCCTGACCAAAATCGCATGTATATTCTAATAAACGGGCGGCTTGTTGGGGGGATTCTACACCTTCAGCTATGGTCGTCATGCCCAAATTGTGCGCTAAGTGAGCAAGGGTACGCACAATTTCAGCGCTTTTAGTGTTGCAAAGTATCTCGTCAATAAAAGATTTGTCAATTTTCAAGCTGTCAAAGGGGAATCGGTAGAGATAATTAAAGCTGGAATAGCCCGTGCCAAAATCATCAATAGCGAGTTTCACCCCAATTTTTTTTAAATTATTGAGTGTTGTGCTTGCATGTTCGGGATTGCTCATTAATAGTGTTTCAGTGATTTCTAGCTTGATATCTTCAGGGTTATTTTCGTATTTGTGAATGACTTTCGCAATGGTTGAGGCCAGGCCGGGTTTCTCAAATTGCAACGCTGAAAGATTGATGCTTATAAAAGGGGAAATGTTGGGAAAGTGATTACGGAGTATTTTTTGTGCACGACAGGCTTCTTTTATTATCCAGTTTCCGAGGGGAATGATTAATCCGGTTTTTTCTGAAAATGAAACAAATTCAGAGGGTGGAATCAGTCCTTTTGTTGGATGTTGCCAGCGTATTAATGCTTCGAAACCTTGAATAGCGTGTTTTTTCAGGTGAGTTATGGGTTGGTAATAAAGCACAAACTCCTCTTCTTTTAGCGCTTTTAACAAGTTGGCTTCAAGTTTGATATCATGGATCGTCCGTGTCTTGTCCGCTTCGTAGTTGGCATTGTGATTGAAACGTTGCTGGGCTGCAGGTTGTTTTTCATATTCTTTTTTTAGCGTGACCAGGTTTGATCTGACTTCTTGGAAACGGTCAAGCAGTGCTCTAAGAAAAAAGGTAACGATGGGGTCGGCTTCATCCAGCTTTCGTTTGAACATGTCTCGGTCAATCAATATGAGCTGTACGTCATCTAACGCTTGGGCGCTTGCTGACCGTAAATCATCATTAATGAGCCCAAGTTCGCCAAAGAGGTCTCCGCTTGCTGCCATGCCTAAAGCTATACTTTGGCCGTTTAATAAGATGCTGATTTCAACCTGTCCGGTTTCCACAATATAAGCGCAATCTGCGGGTGCGCCCTCTTCAAAAATGATGTCCCCAGCAAGAAAGTTTTTTTTATGGTAGCTTTGTTTTATCTCACTCATTCTTTTCGCTTGGCTTTCCCCATAGCTGTTGAAGGCGTTTATCTCTGCCGCAGTTATAGCGATAAAATTTATAACGTAACGGGTTCTTGGTGTGGAAGTCCTGATGATAGTCTTCAGCGGCATAAAACACGCTGGCGGCGGTGATTTCTGTAACAATCGGTTCGCTGAACGGTTTGGTCTGATTGAGTCGTGTTTTGGATTGTTCCGCCCATTGTTTTTGTTGTGGGTTTTGATAAAAAATTTCAGCACGATATTGGTTGCCATGATCACAAAACTGTTTGTTTTTCTCTGTGGGGTCAATGTTGCGCCAAAAAATTTCAAGTAGTTGTTCATAACTTACTTTGTTCGGGTCAAAGCGCACTTGTACTGCTTCGGTATGGCCGGTGCTACCCGCTGAGACTTGTTCGTAGCTGGGGTTTTTTACATGACCGCCGATGTAACCTGATACTGTTTCTGTGACGCCTGTTACTTTGTCAAAATCGGCCTCAATGCACCAAAAACAACCGCCAGCAAAAAGGGCGGTTTGATCGCTGGTCTGTATTGTCATTTGTTGGCTTGTGCTTGGCATTGTAATAAATAGCAATAACAGGGTTAATGAAAACAGGGCTTTAAATTTTTTCATAGTCAGATTTTCTATGCTGGCATGAATTTCAATGCGAGTCCATTGTTGCACCATCGTTTTCCGCTGGGCTTGGGGCCATCTTTGAAAACATGGCCTTGGTGTCCCTCGCAGCGAGCGCAGTGATATTCTGTGCGTGGATAGATTAACTTAAAGTCGCGCTTCGTTGCTACGCTAGCATCAATAGTCGTGAAAAAGCTGGGCCATCCCGTGCCGCTGTCATATTTCATATCGGAATTGAACAGGGGCAGTTCACAGGCGGCACAGACATAAACTCCCTCTCGTTTTTCATTATTTAACAAGCTTGAATGGGGGGGTTCGGTTCCTTCTTGTCGTAAAATATGATATTGCTCTGGGGTGAGTAATTGTGCCCATTCGGCATCTGGTTTGATGGTTTTTTCGATGTGGTTTGTAGAGGCTGCATTGTCACTCATGGCGCGTGTCCCAAAAATCGAGGCTGGAATTAACCCCAGCGTGCAGATAAGGAAATGTCGTCGTTTCATCGCTTATCACCTTTAATGTTGTCATGGCGGAGTGACTAGTTTAGAGGTTGCCGGTTGTTGTTTGGTTGCGTGAATGTCACAAATAGTTAACATTTTTTAAATGAATCCCTTAGCCTGACAGGTTTACCTTGAGTGTACACTGATTTCGCTATCCATGATTCTTCAATGGTTTGGAATCCTGAGTAAAATACTTGGAGCTTGTGTGAATAGGGTTTGTCATGGTTTTTTATTTTCAAGGCATGGATAGCTCACTTTTAGCACTAAATTAATGGTAAGATAATCGTGCGAAATACAAAAATTTCGTTACAACAAGGCTGCTGTAAAGCATGGATTAAAGGTGACAAACATCACCTGAAGCAACGGTTTGTTTACAAAGTGACGGACTCTGAATGAGAACGCAAGTATTTGTGAATACGTGCCGATAGAGAGGCTCTGTGAAACATTTTTCACTTTCTGGGGATGCTACCGAATCGCGTTATATCAGTCGACTCACCCGGAACACTTTGGCGCTGGTGCTGGCTGGAGGGCGAGGTACAAGGTTACAGGATTTGACGCGCTGGCGGGTGAAGCCGGCGGTTCCCTTCGGTGGGAAATTCAGAATTATTGATTTTCCATTATCTAATTGTATTAACTCTGAAATCCGAACGGTTTGTGTGCTTACTCAGTATAAATCACACTCTTTGATTCGTCATATTCAGCAGGGTTGGAATTATTTACGTAGTGAGTTTGGTGAGTTTGTCGAATTGTTGCCAGCACAGCAGCGAGTCCAGGCATCCTGGTATTCAGGGACGGCGGATGCGGTATATCAAAATCTTGATATCATTAGAAGCCATAAACCAGAATACGTTCTTATTCTTGCGGGAGATCATATTTACAAAATGGATTATGGTCCCATGATTGCACATCATGTTGCGGCAAATGCGGATCTTACTGTTGGGTGCATTGAGGTTCCGCTTGATCTGGCTAAGTCATTTGGTGTCATGGCGGTGGGTAGCAATGGTCAAGTCTTACGTTTTGCTGAAAAACCAGATCATCCAGAGCCGGTGCCAGGGCGCAGTGATGTTGCGTTGGCCTCTATGGGCATTTATGTTTTTAGTACTGAATTTTTGTTTGATCAATTGATCAATGATGCTAAAAATAAGGATTCTGCGCACGATTTTGGTCACAATATTATTCCTTCTGTTATTGAAGAATATACGGTGAGTACCTACTTGTTTAGGGATGTGCAAAATAATACGCAGGCTTATTGGCGCGATGTTGGGACCGTTGATGCGTTCTGGGAGGCCAATATGGAGTTGGTTGATATTACCCCCGAGTTAAACCTGTATGATACAGAATGGCCGATTTGGACTTATCAGGAACAACTTCCTCCGGCTAAGTTTGTGCTTGATGATGACGGTCGGCGGGGCATGGCCGTAGACTCTATGGTTTCAGGGGGGTGTGTGATTTCTGGGGCCGTGGTTCGTAAATCTTTATTGTTTTCAAGTGTTAGGGTTGAGGTTCACTCGGTAGTGGAAGATTCGGTTGTTTTACCCGATGTCGTTATTGGTAGTCGTTGTACTATTAAAAAAGCAGTGATAGATAAAGGATGCATCATCCCGGATGGTACCTCTATTGGTGAAGACCATGAGGCGGATAAAAAACGAGGCTTCACCCTGTCGGATGGCGGTGTTGTGCTCGTTACGCCCGATATGCTGGGTCAGGGTGTGCACTACGTTCAAAAATAGGTTTTTGAGTTATGAATAAAGACGATGCAAGCGAGTTCGGATTTGTCTGTGACTGATTTTGCTTGGTTGGATCGACGGTGCGCGGGGGTGGTGTTACATCCTACTTCATTGCCGGGTAGGGGTTCCTGTGGGACACTGGGCACAGAAGCCTTTCGATTTGTCGATTGGTTGGCGAAGAGTGGTTTAAAAGTATGGCAAATATTACCACTGGGTCCAACGCACGACGATTTATCACCCTATCAATGTTTGTCGGCTTACGCTGGTAATCCTCGTTTGATTTGTTTTGCCAAGCTCGGTTTAGAAGAGTTTAGTGTCGAGCAGCAAAATACTTCGTCTTTGTTAATTCAAGCATACCAGCGCTGGCATCGTCTTCAAGGTGAGCAACACGCTGATTATCGCCGTTTTATCGCGTTTAACGAATACTGGTTAGAAGATTTTGTGCTTTTTGTTGCGCTGAGAGCAGAGCAACATGAGTTGAGTTGGAATGAGTGGCCAGTAGAATTAAGAAGCAGACAACCGCAGGCCTTGGCGATGGCACGGCAGCGATTGTCTGAGCAATTAGATCATCTACGTTATGAGCAGTATTTGTTTTTTTCGCAATGGTCAGAACTTACAGGTTATGCGTCCAGCAAAAACGTTTTGATTTTTGGTGATATGCCTATTTTTGTCGCTTACGATAGTGCCGATGTTTGGGCGAATCAAGATCTGTTTCTATTAGACTCCAATGGCAAGCCTTCCGTTGTCGCGGGCGTACCTCCAGACTATTTTTCGGAAACAGGCCAGCGTTGGGGTAATCCTTTGTATGATTGGCCTGCTATGGCCACCAAGAATTTTTCTTGGTGGCAGCAGCGATTTGCATTCCAGTTGCAGATTTTTGATTTAGTCCGTATTGATCATTTTCGTGGTTTTGAAGCCTATTGGGAGATTGATGCAAATTGTGAGACGGCGATCGCAGGTCGATGGGTTAAGGCACCCGGTGAAGCGCTATTTTCAAGTGTGTTAGATTGTTTGGGTCGTTTGCCGCTGGTTGCTGAGGATTTGGGCGTGATCACAGAGGAAGTGGTTGAGTTGCAGAAGCAATTTCACCTGCCTGGTATGAAGATATTACAGTTTGCATTTGATAGTGGTGATGATAACCCCTATTTGCCACAGAATCACATAGAAAATTGCGTGGTTTATACTGGTACGCATGATAACAATACATCACTGGGGTGGTTTAACAGTTTAGATGACGAATCGCAGCAGCGGGTGTTGTCATTTGTGGCAAATGACAACAAGGTTGCGATGCCATGGTCTCTAGTAGAGCTGGCCATGAGTTCTGTCGCTAGGTTGGTTATGGTGCCGATGCAGGATTTACTGGGCTTGGATGAGGACGCACGGATGAATACTCCAGGTGTTGCGGAGGGGAACTGGCGATGGCGTTTTGCCTGGCAGCAAGTGCCCGCAGAACTGGCTGGCGATATACGTCATTGTATTGAGCGGAATGATCGAGCTTAGAATTAAGCAACTTGTGCATCAGTGTGCGGGCTACACCTCGTCATTTTGCCTTGCTTACAGGGGGGGTTAGGTAACCTCCTGTGTAGCGTAGGATGGGTACTGCTCACCAATGATACTCCTTTTCATTTTTGATTTTGTTATAGGCTTGGTGAGTCTATAAATTTAGCCTTCGATTGCGTCTTATTGTCAAAGCATCAGTTTTTTCTAAGCTGGTATTTACCACCTTCCTACCTGATGAACCAATGCTTCGTCATTCATACCGACTGGATTTGTTGGATCACGCCGTCAATTCTATTCGAGGTAGCGACACTCTCGGTTTTTGCTTGTATATTCATATGTTGAGATGGTGCCGGGAGAGAGAATCGAACTCTCACTCTGTTTCCAGAACCGGATTTTGAATCCGGCGCGTCTACCAGTTCCGCCACCCCGGCATAAAGTTGGGTGAGCTAAATGGCCGCTAAGGTTACACTGCTGCGCAAAAAATGGCAATATTAATGCTGGGTAAAAGCACAATTTAAAACTGTTTTCTAGGTTAAATATCGACTATAGCCGTTACTTTATTACCACAGCCTTCATAGTTTAGCTTGGAAAAACTACCCATTTTAGCAAGAGCAATGCCTCGGCCATGGCTATCGAACGCTCGTGCGGGATCAAGATCCAGGTATTTTTCCCATTTGAAGCCCTGTCCTTCGTCGACAATGATAAATTCAATATAGCTGTTGTGACGAGTGTAGGAAACATGAACTTTTTTAGTTTTATTTTCCGGTTGTTGTAAGCGGTTTTCAATTTCCTGTAACCAGCTTCCATCTCTTTGTATTACCGATTTTTCTGCGTAGCCTATGCCGAGATTACCGTGCTCGATGGCGTTGATAAGCAATTCTGAAAGCCCAGTGACGATTCTTGTCGGATTGGGGCAAGTGTCGGCCAGCAAAGAGGCCAAGTTTTGTGCTTCATTCAGTGTCTGAAAGCTGAAGTGACCCGTGTCGAGCAGGGTGAGTGTGCGTGAATGTTGATGCACTTTTTTTTGCAATTCTAAATAGCGTTGACGATCCTGGGTGACTGAAGTAACGAGAGAAATGAGCTGATTTTTGTTAAAAGGTTTGGTTAAATAGAAGAGGGCACCGGCCGCCAAACCTTCTTCAATATCCTCTTCGCTGGCTCGAGCAGTTTGGATGATGACAGGAATATTTTTCAGCTCATTATGTTTTTTCATGCGTTGCAAGACAGCAATACCATCTAGTTTAGGCATCATTCTATCGAGCAGAACTAAATCATATCGTGTTGGTGCTTCTGAAAGCATTTCCCATGCCGCGTCGCCATTTTGAGCGGTATGTAATCCGAAATTTTTATCTTCGAGATGAGCGAGGATGATTTCTAAATTAAAAGGTTCGTCATCAACGACCAGTAGTTGAAGTTGTTTTTTAGTCATAATTAAGCGTCTATTATTTCAAGGCTGATGTTAAGGAATGGGCACGTAATAACTTCCCGTTTTGGAATCTCATCTTCAGCTCGTCTTTGCCCGTTCTTCAATCTCAAAACCTCGAAATAAGAGCGACTATTCCTGCGCTTTTACTCAATCAGAACGAACAAATACAAGCTAAATCTGAACCCCAAAACGGGAAGTTATTACGTGCCCATTCCTAAGTCCCTCCGCTATCATAATTATTTTAACATTTATGGGTCTTTTTCGCGTGACTCCGCGTTGCAGCTCCAGTCACATGGTTCACTATGCTCGTTTCGCTGCGCCTTGATTCGCGCGAAAAACCCTTCATAAGTTGAGTTGAAATAATTATGGCGGGACACTTAAAAAGTGATTTTTGCTAAAAAATGTCGCTGTTTTTGTCTCTTTTTTATGAACAAAGGTTTGGCGCAATCCGGAGTATTTTTCTGTCATCACCTTGTTATCGGACTGTTTGTCCATACGTTGAGGGAATATTTAATACAAAACTTAAGTTTATCATGAGCCTATGGAATTATGTTATGATCCCGCGTCATGCTACGTAGTGATTTTATTTTTCAGTTGCCAAAGGCGCTTATTGCGCAATACCCACTATCGCAGCGTAGTGACAGCCGACTACTCCATTTAGCACCACACACTTTTCATCCTCAGGATCGACAATTTGCACAATTATCGGAGTTGCTGAAGCCGGGTGATCTTTTAATTATGAACAACACTAAAGTGATTCCCGCCCGCTTGCAGGGTAAAAAAGCTTCAGGTGGTCAGATCGAAGTGTTGGTAGAACGAATTTTGGCCAGTGATCGTTTTTTAGCCCTGGTGAAATCAAGCAAATCGCCTAAAAGTGGTACTCGCTTGATATTAGGCTCAGAAAAAGGTTCGGTCAATGCAGAAGTGCTGGGGCGTCAAGGTCAGTTTTTTGAAATTGCTTTTTTAGACAGTCAAGTCGATGTGCTTGCATTTTTAGACTGCGAAGGTGCAATACCGTTACCACCCTATGTAAACAGACCTGTTATCGATGAAGATTTAGCGCGTTACCAAACGGTTTATGCGCAACATAGCGGTGCTGTTGCTGCGCCGACTGCAGGGTTGCATTTCGATCAGACCTTGATCGCAAAACTAGCTGCTACGGGTATAACAACCGGGTTTATTACGCTACATGTGGGTGCTGGAACATTTCAACCTGTGCGTGTTGATGATTTAAGCGATCATGTTATGCATAGTGAGTATATTAATGTGGATGGGGCGCTTTGTGAGCAGATTAAAAAAGCCAAGGCCGCAGGCGGAAGAATTATTGCCGTGGGTACAACCGCAGTCAGAGCGTTGGAGGCGGCCTCTCAATCTGGAAAATTGATGCCTTATCATGGGGATACAGATATTTTTATTCAACCCGGTTATCGTTTTCGTTCGATTGATGCGCTCATTACTAATTTTCATTTGCCTGAATCTACATTATTAATGCTCGTTTGTGCTTTGGGCGGCTATGACCGGGTAATGGCTGCGTATCAACATGCCGTGGCGCAACAATATCGGTTTTTTAGTTATGGTGATGCAAATTTAATTTGGCCTTATTCACCTGAGTAAATATGATGCAATTTAAGTTAAAAGGGCAAGTTGGTTTAGCGCGTCGCGGAGAATTTGTCTTTGAACGCGGCGCAGTACAGACGCCTGCTTTTATGCCCGTGGGTACGGCGGGAACAGTCAAAAGTGTTTCCCCTGAAGAGGTGCGTGATTCAGGTGCAGAGATGGTGCTTGGCAATACTTATCATTTGATGTTGAGGCCGGGAACTGAGGTGATAAGCGAGCATGGAGGTCTACATAACTTTATGAATTGGCCGGGGCCAATTTTAACCGATTCCGGTGGTTTTCAGGTGTTTAGTTTAGGGAATAGGCGTAAAATTTCAGAAGAAGGCGTGATGTTCAAGTCGCCTATTAATGGTGATCGGGTGTTTCTTGATCCCGAGCGATCAATGGTTGTGCAACATGCTTTAGGGTCGGATATCGTGATGATTTTTGATGAATGTACACCCTATCCAGCTAGTTACGAAGAGGCTGAGGTGTCAATGCAATTGTCTTTGCGTTGGGCTAAGCGCAGTAAAAATGCTCATGGTGAGCATACTTCAGCTTTATTTGGCATTATTCAGGGCGGGATGTATCACGATTTGAGGAAAATATCCCTGGCGGGTTTACTTGATATAGGCTTTGATGGCTATGCCATTGGCGGTCTGTCCGTAGGGGAGCCGAAGGATGAAATGAGGGCCGTGTTAGAGAACATCACGCCTGATATGCCAGAACAGCAACCGCGTTATTTGATGGGGGTCGGTACCCCTGTTGATATTATCGAAGCCGTGCGTCGTGGTGTCGATATGTTTGATTGTGTCATGCCTACAAGAAATGCTAGAAATGGCCATCTCTTTGTTCGTCAAGGTGAAATTAGAATTCGCAATGCACGTTATGAGCGTGATACTCGCCCGCTTGATGAGGCTTGTGGTTGTTATACCTGCCAACATTATAGTCGTGCTTACTTAAAACACCTTGATCGCAGTAAAGAAATGCTAGGGGCAAGACTCAATACGATTCATAATCTTTATTATTATCAGGCGTTAATGAAAGGGATACGAGAGGCTTTGGATGAAGGCAATTTTACTGCGTTTGTCAAAGAATTTTATGCCTTACGTGAGCAGGAGCCGGATTAAGTTAGGGTTTAAAAAAATAGACCCTATTGTTTGTGCTGAAGCATGCCAAGATAGACTAAAAGCGTATCTCTATCTTTTTCTTCGTCTACGGCATCAAAAGAGTAGTCAATATTTAGAAAATATACGATCTTTAGCGCATTAAATCGGGAATGTGTCATAATACGCGCTTTATTTTGCTGGCCGAGGCAAATTACCAAATGAATCAATGGCTTTGTTTTCAGAGCAGAGCTGAAAAATAAAAAACATTAATTAATGGAGAGAGTCTATGGAGTTTTTTATATCTGATGCAATGGCGCAAGGTGGGGCCGGTGGCGAAGGTAGTGGTTTAATGGGGTTCATTCCTTTGATTATTATTTTTGTTGTTTTTTATTGGTTGTTGATGCGTCCACAAATGAAACGTGCTAAAGAACATCGACAAATGCTAGGAACCTTAGCCAAAAATGATGAGGTGACAACAAGCGGCGGTATACTGGGGCGTGTTGTTAAATTAGATGACAATTTTGTTAGCTTGGAAATTGCTGATGGGGTGCGCGTGAAGGTGCAGAGAAGTGCGGTGGCTTCATTATTGCCTAAAGGTTCTATTAAAAACGACCAACAAAAAAACAAAGACGATAAACAGAAAAACAAAGATGATCAACAGAAAAACAAAGACGATCAACAGAAAAAAACAGATTAAGGTGATTGCCGGAAAAAATAGACCCGATCTCGTCGGATTTTTGTTTCTAAGATTAAGCAAAAAAAACAGGTGCATAGTAAGCTGTGCCACTGTTTTATAATGCCATAAATGGACAACAAAGGCCGGGTGAGTGGTAGCGAATCTTATGTATTGTGGTACAAGTAATACGGTCTATTTTTTGACAAAAATCACCTAAGCTCGAATTGGGACAGATAAGGACATGATGAATCAATATCCGGTTTGGAAGTACACGCTGATTGCGGTTATATGTTTGCTCGCTGGTTTTTACGCACTTCCTAACTTGTTTGGCAATGACCCGGCGTTACAGGTGTCAGCAACGCGTACAACCATTGTTGATGGCTCAACCGAAGTGCTCGTTAAGGAAGCGTTGACTTCATCTGGAGTTAAATATAAATCAGCTGAAATCACTCCGCAGGGACTGTTAGTTCGTTTTGACGATACTAATGAGCAACTCAAGGCACAGCGGCTGGTTAAATCCGAATTGGGTAGTGATTATGTTGTGGCATTAAATCTTGCGCCCGCGACGCCAGGGTGGTTGCAGGACATGGGCGCGGATCCCATGTTTTTAGGTCTGGACTTACGTGGTGGTGTGCACTTTTTAATGGAAGTCGATATGCATGCCGCGATTAAATCCGCTGAAATTCGTTACCGGGATGAAGTGCGAACATTATTGAGAAAAAATAAAATTCGTTATCTCTCAATCTCTCATCGCGCTACAGGGGGTGTCTCTGTGAAATTTCGTGATGCGACTGATCTGGCCACCAGTCGAGATCTTATTCGTAAAGAATTGGATACCCTGGATCAGCAGGAAAAAAATGATGACGGACGTGCCACTCTGTTCTTGACGATCACAGAAGATGAGGTTCGTGCGGTCAAAAGTTTTGCGTTGCAGCAAAATATGACGACTTTACGTAACCGGGTGAATGAGTTAGGTGTTGCTGAGCCTGTAATACAGCAACAGGGCTTAAACCGCATTGTCGTACAACTTCCTGGTATTCAAGATACAGCCAGAGCAAAAGAGATTCTTGGTGCAACAGCAACTCTTGAATTTCGCATGGCGGATGAAACGAGTGACGTTCAAAGTGCCGTAGAAGGGCGTTCACCCGCTGGATCCAAGCTGTATCGCGAACGTAATGGTAGTCCAATTTTATTGAAAAAGCGGATTATTGTTACGGGCGATCAGATTACTGATGCCGCTTCAGGTATAGATCAGCAAGATGGCAGTGCTGCTGTATTTATCAGTCTGGACGGCAAGGGTGCCAATAAAATGCTGGATACGACCAAAGCTAATGTCGGTAAATTAATGGCGGTGGTATTTATTGAAAACAAAACAGAAACTAGACTCGTCGATGGCGAAGAAGTTAGAACAAAGCGTCGCGTAGAAGAAGTGATCAATGTTGCTCGGATTCGTGAAGCGTTTAGTCATCGTTTTCAAATTACGGGTCTGGATGATACCGAAGAGGCACGAGACCTGGCTTTGTTACTGCGTGCGGGTGCTTTGTCTGCGCCTATGGATATTGTTGAAGAGCGTACAGTAGGGCCGAGTCTGGGTAAGGATAATATAGACAAAGGCTTTTTGTCTGTGCAAATTGGCTTTGTCCTTGTGCTTGTTTTTATGGTTTTTTATTATCGAATTTTTGGTGTGATTGCTTGTGTCGCGTTGACCGTCAATTTAGTTTTGTTGGTTGCGGTGTTGTCGCTGTTACAAGCAACGTTGACTTTGCCGGGTATTGCCGGGATTGTTTTAACGGTAGGGATGGCCGTTGATGCAAATGTGCTTATTTTTGAGCGTATCCGGGAAGAGATACGTAATGGTAATTCATCGCAGGCGAGTATTCATGCGGGCTATGAAAAAGCCCTTTCAACGATTGCTGATGCGAACATTACAACATTTATTGTTGCGATAGTACTTTATGGCTTGGGTACGGGAGCCATAAAAGGTTTTGCCGTCACTTTGTCGATTGGCATCCTGACCTCAATGTTCACCGCTATTATGGGAACACGTGCAATCGTGAACCTGGTTTATGGTGGTAAACGTATCGAACGGCTTTCTATTTAGGAGGTGTGACCAAAATAACCCGGGCAAATTGCGCAGGATATCGTTTCGTATTCAAGGCTTCCGCCATCTATGGTTCATGCGCCTTACCTACTTCCATATAGGCAAGGCGCACAAAGGGACGCGTACTCGTTGTAAGTAACTCTTTGTGCAACGCGGAAGACGGAAGGATAGGCAAGCAAGATGTCCAGATTATTTTGTCACACCTCCTCAGGAGTGTCCTTGTTTTTTGTTTTGTGAATATGAGTAAGTGAGAAAATATGAAGCAATTAATTAAGCAGCTTAACATTGACTTTATGGCTATGCGTAAGCCTGCGTTGATAGTGTCATTAGCTTTGATATTGATTTCGTTTATTTCTCTTGGTGTAAGAGGTCTGAATTTAGGGATCGACTTTACAGGAGGTACCTTGATTGAAGTGGGCTACCAGCAAGCAGCCGACCTCAATAAGGTGCGTGATGCTTTGGTAGAAGCTGATTTCGATGATGCCATTGTACAGCATTTTGGTAGTGTGACCGAGGTGTTAGTTCGTGTGGCACCTCGTGAAGGGCTCGATACAGCAAAAGTAAGTTCTCAAGTTTTGCAAGTTCTACAAAGTCAGGATGACAGCGTCTCCATGAGGCGGGTTGAATTTGTTGGGCCTCAAGTCGGTGAGGAATTAACAGAGGACGGTGGCATGGCGCTATTAATTGCGCTGGTTTGCATTTTGGTTTATGTCACAGTACGATTTGAGAAGCGTTTTGCTGCGGGTTCAGTATTGGCTCTGGTTCACGATGTCACGATTACTTTAGGTCTGTTTTCAATATTCCAACTTGAGTTTGACCTGAGTGTTTTAGCTGCAATTTTAGCGGTGATCGGTTATTCGTTGAATGATACGATCGTTGTGTTTGATCGCATTCGTGAAAACTTTAGAAAGATTCGTAAAGCAAGCTCAGAAAGTGTTATTAACACGTCTTTAAACCAAACATTATCAAGAACATTGGTCACTTCTTTAACGACATTATTAGTGCTGTTCTCACTTTTTTTGTTTGGGGGCGAGGTTATTCATGGTTTTGCTACCGCTTTAATTATCGGTGTATTGGTTGGAACATATTCTTCTATTTATATAGCAAGTTCAGCTGTTTTGATGTTGGGTGTGAGTAAAGCCGATTTGATGCCGGTTGTTAAAGAAGGTGCCGAGCTGGATGATCGCCCATAGACCTTAATTAAAGATTTTTTTTATAAAAAGGTCGCCCCTTCTCTGTGTTCTGTTATGCGAGGCTCGTCTTTAGAGGCAACTTCTATACGATTACGGCCTAGGTGTTTGGCACGATATAATGCCGTATCGGCTCGTTCAATGATTTCTGTGGGTGTTTCCCCCAGTTGATAGTGTGCAATGCCTGCTGAGAATGTAGGCGTGGGGATCATGACACCATTGTGCTCAGTGGCATGTTTGGTGACTTGTCGTTGAACCTTACGAACGGCGCTTAATGCCCCCTCAGCATCGGTGTTGGGTAACAATACGGCGAACTCTTCGCCGCCATATCGAGCAACCATGTCATGATGACGGAAAATGGATAAAATATTTTCTGAATACAACCGTAGTACTTTGTCGCCTGCCGCATGACCGTATTGGTCATTAATGCTTTTAAATCCATCAAGATCAATCAGAACTAATGGCAGGTCATTGCCATAACGTTGTACTCGCCCTATCTCATCCTCCAGTCTGCGCATAAAAGCGCGGCGATTGGGTAGCTCGGTTAGCTCGTCGGTCAGGCTTAATAAATGGACGCGGTCAAGTTCATCATTAAGTTCCTGGCTGTCCATGGCAATTCTATCCAGGTACTGGCGGGCATTGTTAAATTGATTGGACATTTCATGATGAGCCGTGAGTAGTTTTTTAACCTCTATAATTAGTGTTTTTCGAGATAAATCTATTTCTTTTTGTGAGTTTGCTTCCTGGAGAGTGTGTAATTCTCCATTTAATAACATACCAAACTCTTCATTTCGGTGCTTGGTATCATTGAGCTGCTGGGCAAGGTTTTGTTGGATTTCTACAATGGTTTTCTTTTTTTCATGCAAATGACGCTTATATGCGGAATTAACAGCATTATTTGACGCGGATTCATTGCGTGGTATCCGGCGTCTTTCTTGAAAGGTGGGCTCATGGGGCAGGTGTGTTGTCAGCGTGTCTTGTTTTTGTTGGGCTGTGTCCGATGTCCGTTTCTCATTACAGTGTGCGGGGTGATCATTAAACACAGGTTCTATTGATTCTTCTATGCTTGTATGGGTAGGTGTCATTTCCATTTGTTCATAACAAGCTTCAAAGCAGTTTTTTAAGGTGATGAGCTCAGGTTTTGATAAGGGAGGAGACAAGTGCAACATAATCAAGTTGAGTTGAGCTTGCAATGACGACCCTTTAGTGGTGCGTGATATAAATGCTTTTAATAGTATATCTAAAAGCTGTGAATAAGCCTCTTCCATCTCCGCATGATTGGCTTCGTTGCGTTCCAGCATGATTTCAAGGTGCTTATATATAGTGGCACCTACAGTCGTATGGGACAGCCCTTTTAGGGGTTGCAAAACCACTTTAGGGAACGGTATTTTTGCTATATCTAACTTTTGTGACACCTTTTTTGCTATCCTTTTGATGGGTTGGCTTTTTGGTATGTCTATTCTACGCTAAGATCAGCTTGTAATGCTATATTTACTATATGGATATGTTGTGCGTTATATCTTATTGTCAATTTTTTTTGAGTAGACTGACTAGCATTAAGCAAAGTATATGCCTTTTTTATAAATTTGTTTTAAATTAAGCTGTTAAGTGTCTTAGTTGTTTCTTGAATACCACGTTATGTCAAGATTGCCGACACCTTTGTTTTATTCTTCGTGAAGTAGAGGAGCGGCTATTATTGGTGTGGAGACAAGATGAATATATCTGTGCAGCGAGCAGGTGGATCATGTATTCTTGGCCTCTTTTTTGTTTCATTACTTACATTGATTAAGTTAGGCTAGAAGGTGGAATTGATGTTCAGACGAGATATGAAAATCGCAGACTTTGATGAAGAACTCTGGAGTGCAATGCAGCACGAATTACTGCGGCAAGAAGAGCATATTGAACTTATTGCATCTGAGAACTATACCAGTCCAAGAGTGATGGCAGCGCAAGGTTCTGTCTTGACTAATAAATACGCGGAAGGTTATCCAGGAAAACGGTATTACGGAGGATGTGAACATGTTGACATTGCTGAGCAACTTGCAATAGATCGTGTCAAAGCTTTGTTTGCAGCAGACTATGCCAATGTGCAACCTCATTCTGGTTCGCAAGCCAATGCGGCTGTCTATCTGGCGTTATTGAATGCGGGCGATACGATATTGGGCATGAGTTTGGCGCATGGAGGGCACTTAACCCATGGCTCGAAAGTCAACTTTTCAGGTAAGCTGTTTAATGCCATCCAATATGGCTTGAATGAAGCAACGGGAGAAATTGACTATGAGCAAGTTGAAGACTTAGCGCAAGAACATAAACCAAAAGTGATTGTCGCCGGGTTCAGTGCTTATTCACGAGTTGTCGATTGGTCGCGTTTTCGTGACATTGCAGATCGAGTGGGTGCTTATTTGTTCGTTGATATGGCTCATGTTGCGGGTTTAGTTGCTGCTGGTGTTTATCCTAGTCCGGTGAATATTGCGGATGTGACCACCTCGACGACACATAAAACTTTACGAGGGCCTCGTGGTGGTATTATTTTAGCAAAAGCAAATCCTGAATTAGAAAAAAAGTTAAATTCTTTGGTTTTTCCGGGTACGCAAGGAGGCCCTTTGATGCATGTTATTGCTGCTAAAGCAGTTGCGTTTAAAGAAGCTGCTGAACCAGAATTTAAAGTGTATCAACAGCAAGTGGTCGATAATGCGCGGGCGATGGTGGCAGTATTTATTGAGCGTGGGTATAAAATAGTCTCTGATGGCACAGATAATCACTTGTTTTTAGTTGATTTGATTGCTAAGGGCATGACCGGCAAGGTGGCCGATGCTGCATTGGGCGCAGCAAATATCACGGTCAATATGAATAGTGTCCCTAATGATCCTCAATCGCCCTTTGTGACGAGTGGCATTCGTGTCGGAACCCCCGCCATTACTACTCGGGGTCTCAATGAGGCTGAGGCGGCTGAGCTGGCGGGCTGGATGTGTGATATTCTTGACGATGTAGAATCTCAGGAAAGCATAGAACAAGTCAAAGCGAGCGTGCTCGATTTATGTGCACGGTTTCCAGTATACGAATAAACAATATGATCTGTCCTTTTTGCAACCTCGATGAGACAAAGGTGATCGATTCTCGTTTGGCTAATGAGGGGGCAGAAGTACGTCGACGGCGTGAATGTCAACATTGTCTCGAACGGTTTACAACGTTCGAGTCGGCCGAGTTAGTGATGCCGAGAATTATCAAACGAGACCAAAGTCGAGAGCCTTTTAACGAAGAAAAATTACGCTCAGGTATTTTAAGAGCATTGGAAAAACGTCCTGTTGAAATAGAGGAAGTTGAGGCGGCGATCAATCGTATCAAACATCGGTTACGCTCAACAGGAGATAGAGAAATTAAAGCGGACAAAGTGGGTGAATGGATTATGAGTGAGCTCAAAGATCTTGATCAGGTTGCCTATGTACGTTTTGCATCCGTATATCGTAGTTTTCAGGATGTGAATGAATTTAGAGAAGAAATCGAACGGCTAGAAAAAGAGTTGCCACCCATGCAGTCCTGACTGTGGCAGAGTATTTTGTGTTATGTACCTTCGAGATTAATACAGGGTGAAAAATGCTCAGGTGTTATTTTCTGAAAATGACCATCGCTTCATGGCTCAGGCTTTACGTTTGGCGTATCGAGGTCTCAATACAACACAGCCTAATCCTCGTGTAGGGTGTGTCCTTGTTGTGAATGAACACGTTATCGCCGAAGGTTGGCATAGGAAAACCGGGGGCGATCATGCGGAAATTGTTGCGTTGAAAAATGTAACTACAAGCCCGGAAGGGGCAACAGCTTATGTGACTCTGGAACCCTGTTGTCATTCCGGGCGAACCGGCCCTTGTACCTCAGCTTTGATTCGTGCCGGAGTGCGTCGTGTGGTGGTGGCGATGATGGATCCCTTTCCTGAAGTAGCAGGGCGTGGTATCGAAATATTGCGTCAGGCCGGAGTGCAAGTGGATGTGGGTTTGATGCAACAACAGGCAGCCCATCTGAATGTCGGTTTTATTAAACGGATCACCACCGGTTATCCCTGGGTTCGTAGCAAAATAGCCTGCTCTCTTGATGCTCGTACTGCCGCAGCTAATGGTGAAAGTAAGTGGATTACCTCAGACTTATCACGGCAGGATGTGCAACGGTGGCGGGCACGCAGTAGTGTAATCATGACGGGCATAGGCACGGTTATGGCCGATGATCCTTCGCTCAATGTAAGGCACTTTGACGATGATTTTCAGCAGCAACCTTTGAGAGTCGTTTTGGATAGTACCTTGAAAATGCAGCCGAGTGCGCGAATGTTGGCTTTGCCGGGGCAGACCCTGATTTTTACAGCAGGAGGAGAGGCATCACTTCGTATGCAAGCCTTGCGTGATGCTGGGGCAACGGTGGTGGTACAGCCAGAACAAAATAATAAGCTGGATTTAAAACAAGTACTGTCATACTTGGCAACGCAACATATCAATGAAATTTTGCTTGAGGCGGGAGCGACTTTAAATGGTGCTTTTGTGGACGGTGGATGGGTCGATGAATTTTTAATCTATATGGCACCCAGTTTTATGGGGAATAGTGCGCGTGGGTTATTTGATACCGCTAATATGGAATGTTTATCTGACCGGGTTAACTTGCAGATTGATGAGGTTCGTCAATTGGGTAATGATATTCGCATTCGAGCTTTTCCCTGCAAGCATAACGAGGTGGTTTGAGTGTTTACCGGAATGATCGAAACGATGGGTCAGGTTGTTAATATTGAAAATGGCCAGCAAGGGTGTCGTTTGCGCTTGCAGTCAGAAAAAATAACTCCGGCCACGGTTGATTTAGGTGCGAGCATTGCCGTGAACGGGGTTTGTTTAACCGTTTGCGAATTTGCTGGTAAAGACTTGATGTTTGATGTCTCTGCTGAAACACGCTCGCGTACTACGCTAGGTCAACTTACAACGGCGAGTCGTGTTAATTTGGAGCAGGCTGTCACACCGAGTACCCGCTTGGGTGGCCATTTAGTGAGTGGCCATGTTGATGGTATTGGCAAAGTGGTTTCTATTGTGGCAGACGGCTTTAGCCAAATTATGACGTTTGAGATTGACAAAAAATTAGCTAGATACATTGCCACAAAGGGGTCAATTACCGTTGATGGTGTGAGCCTCACTGTCAATCAAGTTGTGGGATGTCAGTTCAAATTGACCCTTATCCCGCATACATTACAAGAGACGACGATAGGATCTTATCGTTCTGGACAATCCATTAACATTGAGGTTGACTTAGTCGCACGTTATATCGAGCGACTGATGTCTGAAGAGGCTTCGTCATCGCATTCGACCCTCACGGCAAAATTTTTAAATAGACACGGTTTTATTCGTTAAAGATGAATAGTATTGAAGAAATAATTAACGATATCACCCAGGGTAAAATGGTGATTATCATGGACGATGAAGATCGGGAAAATGAAGGTGATTTATTGATGGCCGCATCATGGGTTCGGCCTGAAGATATCAACTTTATGGCGCGTTATGGTCGTGGCTTAATCTGCCTGACGATGACGGAGTCGCGTTGTGAGCAATTGCGGTTACCTTTGATGGTGGGTGATACTCATGATCAACATCACACTAATTTCACGGTATCAATTGAAGCTGCAGAAGGCGTGACCACGGGAATTTCTGCCGCAGACCGGGCGCAAACGGTTCGTGCTGCTGTGGCGCGTGATGCGAAGCCGAGTGATCTTGTTCAGCCAGGGCATATCTTCCCCATTATGGCGCAACCCGGAGGCGTATTAACTCGAGCAGGCCATACGGAGGCAGGCTGTGATTTGACGGCACTTGCAGGCTTGGAGGCGGCGAGTGTTATTGTTGAAATCTTAAATGAAGACGGAACCATGGCGCGTCGGCCCGAGCTTGAACAATTTGCACAAACACATCAGCTGAAAATGGGCACCATCGCCGACTTAATTCGTTATCGAGTGTCACATGAAAAAACGATCCATAGAGTTGCAGAATGTGACGTGAATACAGAATGGGGTCAGTTCAAATTGCTGGCTTTTGAAGAATCGCATCGGAAGCTGGTGCATCTGGTGATGGTTAAAGGTGAGCTTAATGCGGACGTCCCTGCATTAGTGCGTGTTCACATGCAGGATCACTTGGCTGACATGGCTGGTTTTGAATGGGCGGCCATGGGTTGGCCTTATCGCCGCGCCTTGGCACGAATAGCCGAAGAAGGAACTGGCGTCTTGGTTATATTGAGTCATATGATGGAAACCCAGGATATTATACAGCGCATCAATCAATTTACATTGAGAGAAAAGGGGGTCTCCTTACCGCAGCCCTCACCCAGCGACGATATGCGAACCTATGGTGTGGGTGCGCAGATTTTAACCGAAATGGGCTTGCGCAAGTTACGGGTACTGGGTACGCCAAAACGTTTTCATGGCCTGGCGGGGTTTGGCTTGGAAATAATCGAATATGTCGATTGTGATTAGGGGGTGAAGATGACAAAAGTAAATACATTTAGAGGCAATCTGGTTGTTGTCGATGCCCGGTTTGCAATTGTAGCGGGGCGGTTCAATAGCTTTATCGGTGAACATCTGGTTAACGGTGCCATTGATACCTTGTTACAGCATGGTGTCGATAAAAAAAACATTGATGTCATTTACGCGCCCGGTGCCTTTGAAATACCATTATTAACAAAAAAAGCAGCGGAGACCCATCATTATCAAGCGATTATCGCTTTGGGCGTGGTGATCAGAGGGGGGACGGCTCATTTTGATTATGTTGCCGGTGAGTGTGCTAAAGGTATTGCCAAGGTTGCGTTAGAGTCGGGTTTGCCTGTTAGTTTTGGTGTGTTGACAGTAGATAACATTGAGCAAGCGATAGAACGAGCTGGCACTAAAGCAGGAAACAAAGGTGTGGATGCCGCCTTATCGGCTATTGAAATGGTGAGTGTTATTAAACAATTGGGCTGAATCAGTTTTTATCTTCGTTATTCCGAAGTTTATTTGTTGTTATTGAATTGTTGGAGAAAAAATTTGAGTCGGGGACGTCCTATGGCGCGGCAGCGTGCTGTGCAAGCGCTTTATCAATGGCAACAAGTGGGTCATGATTTAAGTGAAATAGATGCTCAATTTTTGGCTGGGCAAGATATGTCTCGAGCGGATGTACCTTATTTTCAGGAATTGTTATACAAAATCCCCAAGCAAATTGAAATTCTGGATGCGTATCTAGAGCCTTTATTAGACCGCAAAATAAACGAAGTCGACAGTGTTGAACGCGCTATTTTGCGTATCGGTACTTATGAATTAAAAAATAGGCTTGATATTCCCTACCGTGTGGTTATTAACGAAGGCGTGATGCTCGCAAAGAAATTTGGTGCTGTAGATAGCCATCGTTTTATCAATGGCATCCTTGACAAGCTCTCTTTTACTTTGCGTAGTGCAGAGCGAAAATAATTGTAGCATTGATACCCATGCTCAACGAGTTTGAACTGATCGACCGATATTTCGCAAAGCGTACTACCAAACGAACAGATGTGGTGACGGGCATAGGTGACGATGCAGCGGTATTAGCTGTTTCTGGCCATCAAAAGCTCATTGTTGCGGTGGACACCCTGGTTTCTGGTGTCCATTTCCCAATCAATACGACCCCCTATGATATTGCTTATAAAGCTTTGGCGGTGAACTTGAGTGATTTGGCCGCGATGGCCGCCGTTCCTGCCTGGATGACGCTGTCATTAACTTTACCCGAAAGCTCGGAAGCCTGGTTAAAAGAGTTTAGTGACGGTTTATTTTCTCTTGCTGACGAATTTTCAATTGAGCTCGTCGGTGGCGACACCACACGGGGGCCTTTGTCGGTGACAATACAGCTCATAGGTGTGCAGTCGAGAGATAAAGCTGCCTTGCTAAGGAGTGGCGCCCGTTCTGGAGATTTAATTTACATGACAGGTTTTCTCGGTGATGCGGGTTTAGGTTTGCTCGTATCCCAGGGGAAGTTACCCAATATCGAAATATTCAAACCCGCACTTGAACGTTTACAACGACCCCAAGCCCGTGTTGAATTAGGTCAAGCCTTGTTAGGTCTCGCGACATCGGGGATCGATATTTCAGATGGTTTTCTCGCCGACCTAGGGCATATTCTTACCGCCAGTCATAAGGGGGCGCTGTTGTATTTGGACGTTATTCCTTTATCACCTGCCTATCAATATTTGAAAACAGCGGGTTTGACGAGTCAATGGGGTGAGGTCGCAGAGGCAAACGTTATGTCCGGCTTACAGTTTGCTTTAAATGCGGGTGATGATTACGAACTTTGTTTTACCCTTCCACCAGATAAAAAAGAGGCGTTAAAGTCTATTGCAGCATCAACAGGTTGTATGATTACTCAAGTGGGTTTGGTTGAGCAGGGCGCAAACATCAAGGGCATTGATGCCTTAGGTCACACCGTACCGCTTTTTCAGAACGGTTACCAACATTTCTGAATTTGGCTCGTTTGATGTTC
>VAPL010365572.1_pt1 | contig 26733 bp, 27 predicted proteins | sample 3395061 | NCBI WGS metagenome assembly VAPL01 (sample SAMN08290444, study PRJNA428436) | hydrothermal vent metagenome | isolation source: Deep-sea hydrothermal vent chimney 2 | place: Pacific Ocean: Juan De Fuca Ridge | depth 2182 m m | reverse complement strand
TAGCGCCCGTTATTTGCCACAACGACGATCACGTTTGCGCCATGCTGCACTGCCGTCGACATCTCGTTCAGCGTCATCTGAAAACACCCATCGCCTGCCAGACAAACAACCGTCCGTTTGGGATGCTCCAGTTTCGCAGAAATCGCCGCCGGAAATCCATAACCCATGCTGCCCGAGGTCGGCGCAACCTGCGTGCCATATTGTTTGAAACAGAAATACCGATGCAACCAAGCCGCATAGTTTCCAGCCCCGTTGGTTACAATTGCGTCGTCTGGTAGATTGTCCGACAACCAGCCCACAACTGTCTCCATCTTCACGTCACCCGGCGTCTCCACCGGTATTTGCCAGGCCTCATAATCCGCCCGTGCCGCTGCCGTCCAATCCGCCCAGCCCGATCCACTTTCCAGACTTAATCGCGCTAACAGGTCCCCTGCCTGCGCCGTCACCGCCAAATCCGTCTGAAACACCGACCCCGGCAGATCGGGGTCCGGATGAACATGCACGATGACCTTGCCAGGATTGGCCGGATCAACCAGTTCATACCCTGCGGTCGGAATGTCCCCAAAACGTGATCCAAGGATCAACAGCATATCTGCATCCCGCAATCGCTGCGCCAGTTTCGGGTTCATCCCCACACCCAAATCACCGATATAGTTCGCACTCCGGTTATCCATGTAATCCTGCCGCCTGAACATCACAGCCACCGGTATTTCGAACGCGTCTGCAAACGCTTGCAAATCTCGCGCCGTATCCGCAGACCATTGCGACCCGCCGGCAATTACAAGTGGCCGCTTGGCTGCACGCAGCCGCTCAAGTATCCCCGCGATCTGTCCATCAGATACAGCCATCACAGACCCAGAAACCGGTGCCAAAACCGGTACCTCACAGGTCGCACTCAGCATATCTTCCGGCAGCGCCAAAACCACTGGCCCCGGTCGCCCTGACACAGCCATCGAAAATGCCCGGTTGATATATTCCGGCTACCGATCTGTCTGATCCACCTCGGCCTCCCACTTGGCCAAGGTGCCAAAAACCGCGCGATAATTCAACTCTTGAAACGCTTCTCGATCCCGGTGTGCCCGTGCAATCTGCCCAACAAACATCACCAGCGGTGTGCTGTCCTGCTTGGCAATATGTATCCCAGCGCTGGCATTCGTTGCCCCCGGCCCACGGGTGACAAACACCACACCGGGGCGTCCAGTCAACTTGCCGTACGCCTCGGCCATCATCGTCGCAGCACCCTCATGGCGGCAAACAATGTTTTCAATACCGCTGCAATACAACCCGTCCAAAGCCGCCAAAAAACTTTCCCCCGGCACCGAAAAAACCCGACTTACGCCCAGCGCTTTCAGCTGATCAACCAGCACCCGCCCGCCGTGTTTATCCATAGGCTTTCCCCTTTGTCTTGCACACCCAGACAATTTCCCTAGGGTCCAGTTTCAACGGACGCGAAAGGAAACGCAATGGCGCAATATCAATTGCTTGGCATCTCGGGCTCGCTGCGTAAAGAGGCAACGAACCGTAAACTTGTAAACGCAGCATGTCGCATATTCGACCCTGAACACTATTCCATCGCCGACCTCAAATTGCCCCTTTTCGACGGCGACGATGAGGATGCAATTGGTATCCCACCCGCGGTCCAGACGCTGGCCGACCAGATCAAAGCTGCGGACGCCGTAATCATTTCGACCCCAGAATATAACAAAGCCCTGTCCGGTGTGCTGAAAAACGCGCTCGACTGGGTCAGCCGTACCAAAGGCGGACCGTGGCGCAATAAACCTGTCGCCATCATGTCCGCCGCGGCCGGACGCTCCGGGGGTGAACGCGCACAAAGCTCACTGCGTCTGTGCTTGGCACCATTTCGCCCTCGACTGGTCTCTGGCCCGGAAATACTGGTCGCCGGTTCTGGTGATGCGTTTGACGAACACGGCCAGATCACCAATGAAATTACGCTCAATTCTTTAAGGGCGCTGATGGACTTGCTGCGGGCCGATATAACCATGGTTCAGACTAAATGAATCCAAAGCAGACTCTCCAAGACCAACTTGACCCGGCCCGGGCTGAAGCCTTGCACCATACACTATCGCTCTATGGCAACCCGCCGGGCAAAAGCGAACCCCTGCCACCCTTCTGGCATCACATCTATTTCTGGCAACCTCGCCCTCCTGTCGATCTTGGCGCCGACAGTCACGTCAAAACCGGCACCGGACTAGTCCCGGATATGGGCCTGCCACAACGCATGTGGGCAGGCGGCAGACTGGAGTTTCACACGCCCCTGATCATCGGAACACCCGCCCAAAAATCCTCTGCCGTTGAAGAAACCACCCGTAAAACCGGACGCAGCGGGCCACTGGCTTTTGTTTCCATCCGCCATGAATACCGCCAAATGGACCAGCTATGCGTCACCGAGTACCAGAATCTGGTGTTCAAAAATTTCCCCAGAGGAAACCAGCTGCCTAAAACCCAACCCGCCCGTACCGATGATCAAACCTGTCTGTCAGAAACGTTCGCGCCGACACTGTTGTTTCGCTACTCAGCGCTCACTTTCAACAGCCACCGCATTCACTACGACGTGGATTATTGCCGCGATGTTGAAGGCTACAGCGGCCTCGTTGTCCACGGCCCCCTGCTTGCCCAATCACTGATGCAAATGGCACAAATCCGCCTCGGCGCTCTCAAGACCTTCAGCTTCCGCGCCTATTCCCCACTCATGCACTTTGAAGCAGCAGAGTTTTGTCAAAGCGGCAATGATCTGTGGGTACGAGGCCCCGATGGCAGACTTTGCATGTCTGCAACCGCGCGCTAAAGGTTTGCCTCCACTCGAAACTCTTCCGGGATCATATCCACGCCCTCCAGCACCAGATCAGCCATCACATCGGCAATTTTCGGAGCCATACCAAAGCCAATTTTAAACCCGCCATTCGCAATAAACTGTCCCGCTCGCTGCGGGAATGCCCCAAGCATCGGCGCGCGCGTTCTCGCCCGTGGCCGTACCCCGGCCCACTTGGAAACCACCTTGGCCCCGACCAGTTGGGGCATCGCCAGCATCGCCCGCGCGTATAGCTTATCCAACAAGCCATCCGTTGAAACCGGATCATCAAAATACCGTTCACTGGTGGACCCGACTGCCACTGTTCCATTGTCATGGGCTACAAAATGCACTCCATTCACAAATATCTGCGGTGCAGTACGGCGGTCATATTCCAACAAGATCGACTGGCCCTTAACACCATTGCCAACCTCACGCCCATGCTCGGCAGACATTTCCAGCAATCCTTCATACCCGGTCGCCCATACGACCTTGCCACGCGGTTTACCTTCAACCTGAAACTCCACCCCAAGTGAGCGCAACGCACCAACCAGACTGGCACAGGCCCGCCCCGGATCCAACCTTGCTGACAGCGTGTCATGCACAACCAATCCGGTGGCGCTTTCCGGCACCCAGCCGTCAAACTCAGCTACCGGGCAGACCCGCCAATTAGCCTGCCCCTGCCAGCACTCGCCTGCCTGATCAATCCGTTCACGCGCCAAATCCAGCCCATGTTCATCCGAAATCGGCTGCAGCCGCCCAACCCGGCCATAGCCCGAACCCAGACCAGAAAACCCATCAACCCGGGCCCAAAACCCTTCAGCCATCATCAGGCTTTCAAACTGAAACTCTTTCTTCGGTTCCCACCGCTCCGGCGTATGTGGTGCCAACGCACCCACCAGCCCACCACTTGCACCACCTCCTGGTCCACGCGGATCAATCACCACGACGGACGCACCGCGCATTGCGCAGGCATAGGCTACCGACAGGCCAAAAATACCTGCCCCCATTACTGTTACATCTGTCGTTGCCAAACCTGTGTCCCTTGATCATTGTTGCCCCAAAATAACCCGTTTTCCAGAGCATGAACAGATGGCAGACCAGACAACAAAACTAGACTGGATTGATTGCCGGGTGCCAGTCTCTAAACAATTTGATGATCCGTATTTTTCGATCCAAAACGGGTTGGCAGAAACGAGCCACGTTTTTCTAAATGGCAATTCTCTGCCCGCCCGCTTCAAACCTGGCTTCCACATCGCTGAACTTGGCTTTGGTACCGGGTTGAACATGCTCGCCACTTGGAAGCTCTGGCTACAGTCCGAAACCCCCGGTCCGCTTCATTTTACCAGTTTCGAAGCCTTCCCAATGGCCAAACACGACATGAAATCCGCGCTCAAACATTTCCCAGAACTCGGCACCCTCGTCGATCAGTTCCTAAACCACTTACCCACAACAGCTGGAAGAATAACCCTTCCCGGGTTACAGTTAAATATCATCCCCGGCGACGCACGCCAAACCCTGCCCAACTGGCAAGGCTCAGCCGATGCATGGTTTCTCGACGGCTTTTCCCCTGCCAAAAACCCGGAACTCTGGGGCGCACAACTGATGCAAGATGTCGCCAACCACACCGCCTGCAATGGAACCTTCGCCACATACTCCGCCGCAGGTCATATTAGATGCTCACTAAGCAACGCCGGATTTGCAGTTGAAAGGGTCAAAGGATTTGCTCACAAACGCCACATGACCACCGGCCGGCTGACAACAGCACCATGAACCAGAGCAACAACCGCCTCGGCATCGCTCTTATGATCGCCACCACGATTGTATTTGCGTTGCAGGACGGCGTGTCACGCCACCTTGCAGAAAACTACAATGTGTTGATGGTTGTAATGATCCGCTACTGGTTCTTCGCCGCATTTGTTCTGACAATCGCCTACCGCCAACCTGGAGGCATCCGCAAAACCGCCGCCACAACGCAGCCTCTGCTGCAAGCCTTTCGTGGCACATTGCTCGCCGGTGAAATCTGCGTAACCGTTCTGGCCTTCGTCCTGCTCGGCCTTGTGGAAACCCACGCCATTTTCATCAGTTACCCGTTGATGATCGCTGCCCTGTCTGGCCCGGTACTGCGCGAACATGTCGGCTGGCGCCGCTGGTCTGCCATCGGTATCGGCTTCATTGGTATGCTGATCATCCTACAACCCGGTCGCGGCGTGTTCTCCGCCGCCGCCCTTGTGCCACTGCTTGGCGCACTGATGTTTGCACTCTACGGCTTGCTGACCCGCTATGTCGCCCGCAAAGACAGCACCGCTACCAGCTTTTTCTGGACCGGCACTGTGGGCGCCATTTTTATGACCGCCATCGGCATATGGTTCTGGCAACCGATGAGCACCCTCGACTGGGGCTGGATGCTAATCCTCAGTGCAACGGGCGTGCTCGGCCACTGGCTGCTGATAAAATGCTACGAATTCGCCGAAGCCAGCGCCGTGCAACCCTTCGCATTCCTGCAACTGGTTTGGATCTCAATCATCGGCATCACGCTTTTCAATGAAGTCCTGCGCCTGAACGTCGCCCTCGGCGCAACCCTTGTGGTCGCCGCCGGCCTGTTCACCCTTTGGCGCACCGGAAAACCAAAAGCCTGAAACCAACGCTTCTTCTGTTTGGAAATACTCCCGCCGGAGGCACCGTGACACGGCAAGGCCGTGGCACAAACGAAGATGTCGCGCCCGACAGGGCGCGCCCTTAAACCTACCGTCCGACCAAATCCTGCGACAAACGCAGCTTCGAAACCTCACCCGATAGCCGTGCCCGATACACTGCCAAGGATTCCATCACCCGCATCACATAATTCCGGGTTTCGCGAAACGGGATATGTTCAATCCAATCCACTGCTACTTCGGTTGATCGCTTCGGATTCCCAAACAATCGCACCCACTTTTTCGGGCGGCTTGGCCCCGCATTATACCCAGCCGCGACAAACGGATAATAAGTGCCAAATTCTTCGATCAGCACCCCAAGATAGGCACTGCCCAGTTTCGCATTATACGCCGGGTCGTCAATAAGGCGCTCCAGACTAAACGACAGCCCAAGATCATCCGCCATCGCCTTACCGGTTTTAGGCATCAACTGCATCAACCCCCGTGCACCCACAGGGCTGATTGCGCCCGCATAAAACTCACTTTCCCGGCGCGCTATTGACAGCGTCAATTCAGGCGGCACTTTCATCTCGGGCTGCAGAATGTCGGTCACCGGATAGTAGGGTCGGTTCAGAACCACGCCACTTCTTGCTGCATATTTCGCCATGTAAAGCGCCGCATACGGCTCCTCCATATCGAGTGCCAGTTGCGCCAGAGACCCCAGTTCTTCATCCGTTAAAATCTCAGCCAAATGCCGGGTAAAGCGTGTGAACAGCAATGGGTGCTCTGCTCCGCGGAACAACAACGAAGCCTGCAAAACCGAATTATCCTTATACTTCCCGACCTTGAAATCAGGATAACTCTCACGCCCAATCAGGCTCGGGTCCATCGGTAACCCGGCTTTTTCCGCCGCCAATTGCCCGTAAAAACTGGTTTGATATTCGGCCCCAAACGCATAGGCGTTTTGCGCTGCTTCGCTATTTCCAAGTGCCTCATGTGCGCGGCCTTCCCAATATCCGGCTCGGCCCAGGCTGATCGGCGTATCCACACCGGCCCGGAACCGCTGGAAATGTTTAAGCGCCGCCCCAGCATCTTTCAAATCACTTAGAGCAATGAACCCGGCCAGCCATTCCAGATCAATGAAATTTTCACCCTCAACCAGAAAATTATTTGCCGCAATCCGGTAAGCTACTTTGCCGTTACCGTCACGCATTTTCTGACGTGCCATCGTGCGGCGTCGATCCCCCCAAGCTTCCGGATCGCCCAATGCTTTGGCCGAAGTGCTTTGCGATAACAATAGCTCAATTGCACCCTCAAACTGCTTATTGGTAGCGCGCCATTCAAACCGGGCGAACGCCAAGCCCGGATCATCCGCCAATGACGCGGGCACCGCCTTGATCAGCGCACTCAAACCGCTCTTATTCTTGATCAACCCAATCCGTGCCAGCGTCAGCGCCTTGTACCCGGACCCAACCAACCCGTTCAATCGCTCGGCCTCACTGGTCAACTCGCGCCACAGCAGCATGTCCTGGCGTGCGCGATGGTGGTTGACTAATATCGCGCCATATGTTCCCAGAAACCGCTCGTGCTCAGCCTTGCTTAAAGACAATGTACGCCATGCCCGGACAATTTCTGCCTCGGCAACCCCACTGTCACCAGTGGCTTCCAAAGCCGCCGCATACCGTAACGCCCCGGCACCCGTCTGCGGCTCTTGATCCTTGAAATAAGCAACAACCCGACCCGCATTGGCGGAGGCCAAAATGCTCGCCTCGCCGCGTTTCGCCAAAAGCGGCAAGCCTGGCCAATCGGAACGTCGTTCTAAAAACTCAGTATATTCGTCAAACGTACCAACACCCGCCCGCAACCGGTGCCACTCAACAATATCCTGACCAACCTGCCCGGCCGGTCGCGCCGCGGTACTGGCCTTAGCCCATTCCCCGGCCTGCACTGCCTCCATCGCGTCTGCCACTGCGCCAGATGCCCGGGCATCCTGTGCCAATGCCCCGGAAACAGCAGTCATAAACAATATCAGACCAAAAAATAAATTTTTCATCAGGACTTTCCAACAATTACAATCCCCGAGTTGCTACCCTAACGCCCCAGACCCAGACAGCAACACACATCCTTGGCAATCGGACAAACTCCGGCTAGTTTCCGCCGCGTCGCAATAGGGTGCCCGAGTCGCCCCAACCAAAAGGAGAAGACGTCATGTTCAACGGATCCCTTACCGCTCTGGTTACCCCGTTCAAATACAACCTTTTGGATATTGAGGCACTGAAACATCTGGTGGATTGGCAGATCGAACAGGGCAGTAATGGTCTGGTCCCCGTCGGAACCACTGGGGAAAGCCCTACACTCAGCCACGAAGAACATGAAACTGTGATCGAAGAGGTGGTTAAAGCCGCCGCAGGCCGCGTTCCCGTTGTCGCCGGGGCAGGCTCAAACAACACCGCCGAAGGTATTGGCCTGATCAAACACGCAGCGCGCGTCGGCGCAGATGCGGCGCTGGTAGTAACGCCCTATTACAATAGGCCAACTCAGGCTGGGCTGATCGCACATTTCAAAGCTATGCACAATGCAGCGGACATCCCGATCTTCATCTACAATATCCCCGGTCGCTCGGTCGTTGATATGACGCCCGAAACCATGGGCGAACTGGCCAAACTACCGCGTATTGTTGGCGTCAAAGACGCTACTGGCGATCTGGCCCGCGTTAGCCAGCAACGCCTGACCTGTGGCAAAGATTTCATCCAGCTTTCTGGCGAAGACCCAACCGCCCACGGCTTTAACGCCCAGGGCGGTATTGGTTGCATTTCGGTCACTGCGAACGTCGCGCCACGCCTTTGCAGTGATATGCAAGCAGCAACCGCTTCGGGTGACTATGGAACAGCATTGGAAATTCAGGACCGACTGATGCCACTGCACCGTGCAATCTTTACCGAACCCGGCCTGACCGGTGCCAAATACGGGCTGTCGCTTCTTGGTAAATGCAGCGAAGACGTTCGCCTGCCGCTGGTTGGTCTGACAGATGGCACCAAAGACGCGATCCGCGTAGGAATGGCCCATGCCGGGCTGCTGAACTAGAATACAACCACTGGGGTCAAACATGTCTCAGCAAGTACACCTGATCTGCGGCCTTCCCGGGGCCGGGAAAACCACCTATGCAGAGCAACTGCGCAATGAAATAAACGGCGTGCGGTTTTCCATTGATGAATGGAATGACCGGCTTTTTTACATGGATCGTGACCCCGGATCGGATTTTCACTGGTTTTATGAGCGTGTTCAACGATCCGGTCTGCAAATGCGAGAAACTGCGGTTCAGGTCATCGCTACCGGTGCGCCGGTGATTTTTGATTGTGGGCTGCCGAACCGTCGGGAGCGGAATATTTTCTTTGACTGGGCAATGGATTACGGGTTTTCAACCTCGCTTCATTTTTTGGATTGCGATGAGGAAACCCGCTGGCAGCGCGTGCAAATTCGCAACGCAGAAAAAGGTCAAACATATCGGCTGGACGTTACCAGAGAGATGTTCGATTTTATGCAAAGCGTTTGGGAAAAACCCAATGCACAGGAAATGGGTCAGTATAACGGCCAGCATATAGTGAACTGAACCGGGATAATGGCCAAAAAATCAGACCCCAACTATAAAATTATCGCCGAAAACCGGCGCGCCCGCTACGATTTCGCAATCGAGAGCGACATTGAGTGTGGCATCATACTTGAGGGTTCCGAGGTCAAATCCATGCGCGTAGGCCAAACCAACATTGCCGAAAGCTACGCCACTGTAGAGAACGGCGAATTGTGGTTGGTGAACGCCTATGTCGCCCCCTATGCGGCAGCAAAAACCTGGGGCCATGAAGAACGTCGCCGTCGCAAGTTGCTGGCCTCGAAGACGGAACTGTCCAAACTCTGGCAAGCCACCGCCCGCAAGGGCATGACGCTGGTACCTTTGGTGATGTATTTCAACCATCGCGGCATCGTCAAAATCAAGATCGGTATCGCCAAGGGCAAGAAAACCCAGGACAAACGTGCCACCGAAAAGTCCCGTGACTGGTCCCGCCAAAAGGCCCGACTGTTGCGAAATAACGGGTAATAATTACAAACCTCGATGATTTGTTGCCGCAACGGCAATAATGGCTAGACTCCAGCTAACCAAAGTAAGTGGGTCAGGCTTTGGACTGTTGTTTGTAAACGGCCCAACAGGAAGGACAGTTTATGGAACTTATTATTCAACTAATATCCGGCGCCGTTGGTGGCAATGTCGCTGGTGGGCTGCTTAAAGGCAAGAGCCTGGGCATGCTCGGGAACTCGCTTGCCGGTATTGTCGGCGGTGGCTTGGGCGGGCAATTACTCGGCGGGCTGATGGGCGGCGGAACCGCAGCGGCCGATGCAGCATCCGGCCTTGATGCTGGCTCAATTGTCAGTTCGCTGGTCTCGGGCGGAGCAGGTGGCGGTGTTCTGATGGTTGTCGTTGGCATCGTCAAAAGCATGATGTCCAAGTAAATTCACCTCGGGCGCCCATTTTCGGGCGCCCAACCCTTGCAAGAACTCCGCCCCCCCGTTAGGCAAGCGTTGGTATTCCATGGGGGCCCAATTGCCATATAGCGATCCCAAAACACTCGTTTCCACCGACTGGCTTGCCGCGCATCTGAACGACCCAGACCTGCGGATAATTGACGCTTCTTGGTACCTTTCCGATATGGAACGCGACGGGCGCACCGAATTCAACGCCGCCCACATTCCCAATGCCCGCTTTTTCGATATCGATGAAATCGCTGACTTGCGCTCGGATCTGCCGCACACCGCCCCGCCGGTTGAAAAATTTATCAGCCGTATGCGCGCCATGGGTGTCGGAGACGGCCATCAGGTGGTGGCCTATGACGGAACCGGTGTGTTCACCTCACCGCGCGTCTGGTGGATGTTCCGCCTGATGGGTAAAACTGACATCGCGGTACTGGATGGCGGCTTGCCAAAATGGCAGGCCGAGGGTCACCCGGTCGAAGATATGCAGCCAATCATGCGCGACCGCCACATCACCGTGCGGCGTCAGGCCCACCTGATCAAGGACGTGACACAAGTCGCGGCGGCCTCCAAGCTTGGCACGCACCAAATTCTCGACGCCCGCTCATCCGGGCGCTTTCAAGGCATTGAGCCCGAACCGCGCGAAGGGCTACGCCCAGGCCATATCCCAGGCTCGATCAGCCTGTACTACCGCGACCTGCAAAATGAAAACGGCACGATGAAATCCACCGACGCCCTGCGCGCGGTATTCAAAGCGGCCAAAGTAGACTTGAACAAATCCATCATCACAACTTGCGGATCGGGCGTCACCGCCGCGATCATCAACCTAGCCTTAGAACGCATCGGCCATGACCGCCACGCAGTTTATGATGGCTCGTGGTCCGAATGGGGCATGTATAACGACCTGAATGTTGCAACCGGAGACGCATGATGCTCAGCAACCTGAAACCACAACCCGCCGACAAAATCCTGCAACTCATGGCGCTTTACCGCGATGATCCGCGCACCGACAAGGTTGACCTTGGTGTTGGCGTCTACAAAAACGCCCTCGGCATCACGCCCGTTATGCGCGCTATCAAGGCCGCCGAGCATCTGCTTTGGGAGACCCAGGAAACCAAAGCATACGTTGGCCTCGCCGGTGACCCGGCATATGGTGCCGCCCTGCGCGACCTGATCCTCGACGACGCGGTTGAAACAAATCGTATTGCTGCTGTCGCTACACCCGGCGGCACCGGCGCAATCCGTCAGGCGCTGGAGCTGATCAAACTGGCCAACCCGGATGCCACGATCTGGCTGTCAAACCCGACTTGGCCAAACCACCCTTCGATCATCAAATACCTCGGCATGAACATGGCCGAGTACCGCTATTTCGACGATGCCACCCGTGACGTTGACTTCCCCGGTATGATGGATGACCTGCGGGCCGTGAAAAAGGGTGACGTAGTGCTGTTACATGGCTGCTGCCACAACCCGACTGGGGCAAATTTGACCATCCCGCAATGGGACCATGTGGTGACACAGCTGGAAAACACCGGTGCAATACCATTCATCGACATCGCCTATCAGGGCTTTGGCGACGGGCTGGATGATGACGCCGCTGCTACCCGCCTGGTGGCCTCGCGCGTTCCGGAAATGCTAATCGCCGCCAGTTGTTCCAAAAACTTCGGCATCTACCGCGAGCGCACCGGGCTGTTGATGGCCGTCGCACCTGACAGCAAAACTCAGCCGGTCACACAGGGCACCCTGAATTTCCTGAACCGGCAAAACTATTCCTTCCCGCCTGATCACGGCGCGCGGCTGGTGACGATGATCCTGAACGATGACGCCCTGCGCAGCGATTGGAAAACCGAGCTGGAAGACACCCGCCTGAACATGCTGTCCTTGCGCGAACAACTGGCGAATGAACTGCGCCAACGCACAAATTCGGACCGTTTCGATTTCATCGCGCGGCATCGCGGCATGTTTTCCCGCATTGGTGCCACACCCGAACAGGTGCAAGCCATGCGCGACAGCCACGGAATATATATGGTTGGCGACAGCCGGTTGAACATTGCCGGGTTGAATGCAGATACCGTGCCAATCTTAGCCGAAGCGATAGTGGCTAGCGGCGTTTGATAGAAATGGGCGGCCCCAGAGCGCATTTCTATAATCTCTCCGGGTAAAATACCTATCGCCAAGGACGTTCTTCGGCAAAGTAAACATCCTGAACTTATTTGTCCGAAATCCACCCAAATACGAAGAACCCGAACGCTAACGCCCGGGTTCTCCCACTAATGCAACTCGTTACGAACCCGCCTGCACATTGTCATCAGACCCGTAACCAAAACCCCGGGCGCAAACGCCCGGGAATTGTTTGTGGATCGATAGTAAGGTGCGTCAACCTTGGGAAAACTCCGGATAGGCTTCCATACCCAGTTCGGCAATATCGAGACCTGTGATCTCTGCTTCTTCACTAACCCGGATGCCCATGATCATTTTCAAGACGAACCAAACGATCCCCGATACGATCACAACGAACCCGCCGACAATCAGCACTGATTTCAACTGAATTACAAAGCTCGCAGCATCATTAGTCAGCGGCACAACCAGTGTCCCAAATATACCGGCTACCAAGTGGACAGGTATGGCACCAACAACGTCGTCGATCTTCAACTTGTCCAGCATCGGCACTGCCAGAACCACCAGCATACCACCGGCGGCACCAATCAGCGTGGCCTGACCCAGACCGGGTGTCAGAGGCTCAGCCGTGATTGCAACTAATCCCCCCAAAGCACCGTTCAGAACCATTGTAAGGTCAGGTTTCTTGTAGAGAAACTGCGTCAACAACATTGCGGCAACTGCGCCACCAGCGGCGGCTGTGTTGGTGTTGGCAAAGATGCGCGATATGTCTGCCACGTTGCCGGCAGTGTCCATGTATAGCTGTGAACCACCGTTAAACCCGAACCAACCCATCCACAGGATAAACGTCCCCAAAGTGGCCAGCGGCAGATTGGAACCGGGCATCGGAACGGTCTTGCCGTCTTTGAATTTTCCGATACGTGGCCCAAGGATCAGCGCACCAACCAAAGCGGCCCAGCCACCAACCGAATGCACGACAGTTGAGCCGGCAAAGTCTTGGAAACCCATTTCTTGCAGGAAGCCACCGCCCCATTTCCAGGATGCCTGAATTGGATAGATAAACGCGGTCAGAACGATGATGAAGATCAGAAAGGGCCATAGTTTGATACGCTCAGCCAGGGCACCAGATACGATCGACGCTGTCGTAGCACAGAACATCAACTGAAAGAAAAAATCCGATCCAACCGACGCATAGGTAAGGTCAGCCTCAACCCCTGCCAGACCAACCGGCTCAAGCGACGTCATTGCAAACGCACCCAGCTTACCCGCGATAGTCCAGCCATCACCCGGATACATCAAGTTGTATCCCACAACGTAATAGGCAATCGCCGCGAACGAAAACAGTGCCATGTTTTTGGTCAGCTGCATGGTGACGTTCTTGGAGCGCACCAGCCCCGCTTCCAGCATGGTAAACCCGGCCGCCATCCAGAAAACCAGAAAGCCAGTGATCAGGAACATAAACGTCGTGAAAATAAAGCCAATGTCACCATTTGGCGGGGTCACGTCAGCTTCCTGTGCAAACCCCAGTGCAGGGATCACTGCCAGTGCAGCGGCTGCGGGTAAAAGTTTCGAAGGTCTCATTTTTGTTGTCCTTTCATCGGGGACATAGCGCCTACAGCGCGTCTTCGTTGGTTTCACCGGTACGCACGCGAACCGCGCTTTCCACGTCCAGTACAAATATTTTGCCGTCGCCGATCTTTTCGGTCCGGGCGGTGTTGGTGATGGTCTCAACCACCTGGTCAGCAAGCGCTGCTGGCACTACGATTTCCAGTTTGAGTTTGGGCACAAAATTTACCGCATATTCCGCGCCGCGATAAATTTCCGAATGGCCCGACTGTGCGCCAAATCCCTTGATGTCAGAAACCATCAATCCACGAACGCCGATCTCGGTAAGCGCCTCGCGTACCTCCTCCAGCTTAAATGGCTTGATAGCAGCAATGATGAGTTTCACGTCGTATCCCCTTACTAAGCAGGTTCCCCCGCACGACAATCCGAACACATCTTCGAATCTGAATACATAAACCGGTGACGGCTAAGTATCTTCAATGATTCCGCCCTTTGAATTGTTGCCAAAGCACCCAAAGGCGCACAATTTTTGCACGATTTGACCCGTTTGCTTATTTAATAGGCAGAAAAAATCGCGCTGGCCGCTTATCACCCCTAACAATCACCGGTCGATTGACTATTGTCTCAAAAAAACGAGCAGACATCAGGCAAACATAAAAATGAGCGGAACCGGCAAGAAAAAGCGCCCGGCCCTTGTGGCTGACAAACGCTATCCGAACAGAAAAAAACCGACACATAAAAAGAAACCAACTGCGCGCAAGACAAACACGCGGACAACCCGTCGTAAGCGCCGCGCCCCCAAGCGCAAGGTCGGCTTCATGCGCCGGATATTTGGCTGGTTATTCAGGTTGATCTGGCGTCTGGCTTGGCGGGGCACTGCAGTTCTCGCCGCCCTAATCGCGGTGGCAGTGTTTTACTATTACACAACTCTGCCGCCGGTCAGCGATTTACTCGACGGGCGCGCCCGCGGTTCTGTCACGTTGCTTGATCGCGAAGGCGCAGTTTACGCATGGCGTGGCGAACAGTTTGGCGGGCAGATCGATGCGACATCTGTATCCCCCAACCTGAAAAATGCCGTCATCGCCACCGAAGATAAACGTTTCTTTCGCCACATTGGTGTCAGCCCGCGCGGTGTAGCATCAGCCGTGCGCATTAACCTGCGCGCAGGTCGCGGCCCACTTTCGGGCAACGGTGGATCAACGATCACTCAGCAATCCGCCAAGCTGCTTTGCCTCGGGGTACCGTTTGATCCATCTGCGAGTCTTAGCGAAGCCGAGTATGAGGCGGACTGTCGACAAGGCTCACTTTGGCGCAAGATTAAAGAAGCCGTTTATGCCATGGCGCTGGAAGCCAAATACTCCAAAGACGAAATTCTGACGATCTACCTGAACCGTGCCTATCTCGGTGCAGGGTCACGCGGATTTGAGGCTGCCAGCCAGCGGTATTTTGGTAAGTCAGCAGCGCAGGTTGAACCGGCGGAGGCCGCGATGCTTGCCGGGTTGCTTAAAGCGCCTTCGCGCTATGCCCCGACAGCAAACCTGCAACGCTCACAGGATCGCGCGGCAACCACGATAAATCTGATGCTCGAGCAGGGGTACCTTTCCCCGGCCCAGGCCACAGATGCCCTAAACAACCCCGCGCAACTGTCCGAAGCAGCGCAGGCGGGTGCGGGTGGCTATTTTGCGGATTGGGTGATGGATAGCGGTCCATCCTTTCTGACCAAAAACACCACAGAAGATGTGATCATCAACACCACCTTTGATCCGCGTATTCAGGCCGCTGCCGAAGAAGCACTGCAACTGGTACTCGACACAATGGTCAAAGAAGACTCTGAAGCACAGGCCGCCATCGTGGTGATGTCAGCAGACGGAGCGGTGCGAGCCATGGTTGGCGGGCGCAAGTTCCGCGGCGTTTCCGGGCTGTTCAACCGGGCGATTCAGGCCAAGCGCCAAACTGGTTCTGCATTCAAACCCTTCGTCTATGCCGCGGCTCTGGATCTTGGCTATACCTATGCAGACACCGTAATTGACGAAGAAATCACCCTGAACATTCCCGGTTCCGGCCCGTGGACACCTAGCAACTATAGCAATAATTTCCGGGGGCCGGTTACGTTGACGGATGCACTGCGTCTATCACTTAACATCCCGGCTGTAAAAATTTCCGAAGCTGTTGGACGCGATATAGTGCGCTTTGTCGCCTCTGAATTCGGAATTCAAAGCGACCTCGCCGAAGGACCGGCGCTGGCTTTGGGCGCGTCCGAATCTACTTTGCTGGAAATGACCGGGGCCTATGCCGGAATACTGAACGGCGGCTCATCGGTCACGCCCTACGGTTTAGTAGAGCTTCGCCTACAGGGCGACGATGAACCCATGATGACGCAAACTGGCGGCATAGGAGAACGGGTGATCACAAACGATGCTGCTCGCCAGTTGATCTATATGATGAGCCAGGTTGTCGAAAACGGAACCGCCAAGCGAGCCCGAATACCGGGGCTCGAAATCGCCGCCAAAACCGGTACCACCCAAGCTGCGCGAGATGCGTGGTTCCTGGGGTTTTCAGCTGACTATGTAACTGGCGTCTGGATGGGCAACGATGACAACAGCCCGCTTACCGGCGTAACCGGTGGTGGCCTGCCTGCTGAAATTTGGCGCGAAACTATGTTGCGTATCCATAAAGACCTGCCCGTGCGACCGCTGCCAATGATACAGGTCGCGGAACTACCCGTGGTGCAGTTAGCGCCACAAATTGGGAACGGTCAGAATAATGGGAACTTTATTGATCAGTTATTGCAGGACCTGTTTGGCAGGCGGAACTGACAGGTTGATACCCTAACCAGCCTTTTTCAGATCACTGATCATCTGCCCAAGATTGCCGCGGCGTTTGTCCAACATCGAACCAATCTCGGACTTTTCAACCTTGAGCAGGCTGATACCTTCAATCAACATATCAAAGAACAACCCCTTACCGCTGACATCCGACACCATGAACGTCACAGTAAAGGGCGCTTCTCCCGCAAGAATCGCTTTGGTCGTAACTTCATAAAATGATTTCACTTTCTTGGCCCCTTTGACTTCGATCCGGCCACCAATGAATTCGCGGAACCGCTTGCCATACTTCCGACCCATGTAACCTTGGAAGGCTGACGTAAACGCACGCATTTCTGCATCACTTGCGGATCGTGCTGGTGGCCCCAAAACAGTGCGCGCGATGCCAGATACAAAGGCGTAATCAGCAAATATTTTCTCAAAATCACGCAACATTGACGCTTCTGACTTCCCAGAGCTAATGATCGAATTAATGTCCGCCACTACGCGTTCAACCAGCCCCTGCGCCTCACCTGCTGTGATCGCCCATACAGGCGTTGTTGCGAGTACCAGCGCAACAACAGAAACAGATCCGGCCAGAAAACTGCGGCGGTTCAGATCAGTTGGGAATAAGGTCATCATAGAGCCCTTCATAAAGTTCATTTTCAGCGTCAGATTCTACACCCAAATCAAACCGACGATTTTCCAGATAGAGCAACCGGGATTGGGTATAGCTGTCAGCGCTTTCATACAATATTGAGTCTATAGTGCTAGAGAACCGATAGCGATCACCAACAGTTGATGCCACCGATGCTATTGGTGCTACGTAACGCTCTGGCGCAGGCAACAGTGTATTAACCGGGTCGATAAACAGATCAACAACCATGCCTACTGTGTCGCGCGTGGTTGAAGGACCTACAAACGGAACCTCCAAATAGGCGCCCTCTTTAAAGCCCCAGACGTGCATGGTCTCGCCAAAATCACTGTTACGAGGCGGAACACCAGCTGCCATCGCAGGGTCCAATACACCACCCAGCCCGATCGTCGTGTTCACAGCAAATCGGACGGTATTATGCAACGCGTCTTCAAGGTTTAGTTGCAACAGGTCGTTCAAAATTGCACCAGGGATCGATAAATTTCCGGCAAAATTGCTTATGCCTATGCGTACTGGTTCCGGCAAAACGCCACCATACGCACCTGAGGCAGGACGCAATAGCGCCTTGTCAACTTGCCGGTTGAACTCATGAATACTGCGGTTTTGGTTTTCATGGGGATCAAAAATACCGCTGGTGACATCGGGGCTCGCGCAGGCCAGCAGCATCGAAAACGAAGATACTTTTAGTAACAATTTTACCGTTTTACCGAATGTCAGCATTTGATGCCTAATTATTCAAACCAATCATCGTTCACCATGTCTCACATAAATTAAAGTTATGCAAAACCCATCCATTGACCAAGTCGAAGCATTAGTTGTGGCTAAATGGCGACAGCAATGTCTAGCGGGGCATCATTTTACGAATCTCCCTCCAAAACGGGGCATTCGCAAATGAAAGCTGAAAACTTCAGTCTTTGGGCCGTCTTTAGCGCTCAGCGTTCGTTATTAGCAATTGTCGTTATTTTTGGGGTGTTCGTGAATTTGTTGGTCTTAACAGGACCAATATTTGCACTTCAGGTCTATGACAGGGTGCTAAGCAGTCGTTCACAAGAAACACTTGTCGCCCTGGTCATTCTGATGGGTTTTTTGTTTCTGGTCATGGGTATTCTGGATCACGCTCGTAAACGTATCGCCGCAAGAATCGGCGAACGCATGGTTTCTTTGATTGATGAACGCGTGTTTAAAAGTGTTATTCGTCAACAATCTCAGTCCGGCCAACCAAGACCACAAGTGTTTTCTGATCTTGAAACGCTTCGACAGTTCTTTGCGTCGGCAACATTCGCCGCCCTTCTCGATTTGCCTTGGTTTCCAGTTTTCATATTTTGTATCTCGCTTTTTCACCCCGCTCTCGGTTGGCTGTCTGCATTCGGCGCGTTGGTGTTTATCCTGCCTGGATTGGTCAGTCTGTTACTGCGCGGTCCGGGGCATCCCGGCGAAACTGAGGAATATCATCAGGCCTTATCATGGACGAAAATCGCGTTTTCTGACCCGGAAATGATACATGGGATGAACGTCCAGAAAACCGTTATTCCGCAGTGGTCATCGTTACGCGAGCTTGCTCGATCAACGGCTCTGAATGTGCAAGACCGCCGAACTCAATTAGTCTCTATTGCCCATACTTTCCGGATGTTTTTACAATCTGCGTTTATCGCAATGGCGGCATATCTTGTCTTGAAAGAACAACTAACAGCAGGTGCAATTTTGGCCGCTTCGGTTCTTCTTTCCCGCGCTTTGAGCCCGCTTGATCTGATAAGCCAAAACGTGCTCACTCTGAAATCGCAACTCGGTGCATGGCGACGGATTTCGATTGTCCTAAACGAAACACCTGAACCAAGAATACCCACCCTGAGGTACCTGCCGGGCAGGAATGTTCAGGTTGATCAAATCACAGTATTTCCACCCGGTGCACGGCGCGCGGCCCTTCGTATGGTGAAATTTGACCTGCGCCCGGGCCAGGCCGTTGGCGTTATCGGCCCGTCAGGTGCAGGCAAAAGCGCTTTGGCAAGGGCAATCATTGGCCAGTGGCCGGTTGCTGGCGGGCAAATTCGGATTGGCGGCATACAGATAGATCAATCCACATCTGAAGTGTTTGCGGATCACATCGGGTATTTACCACAACAACTGCGGTTCTTAGACGGAACAATTGCACAAAATGTCTCTCGGTTTAGCACTGGCGAAAGCCGTGACACGGTCGTAAATGCGTGCATAGTGTCCGGCGCGCACGACATGATACTTTCGCTTCCCGCAGGCTACCAGACATTAGTGGGAACCTTGGAGCCGCCACTACCAGGCGGTCTCGTTCAGCGAATTGGATTAGCGCGGGCTATCTTTGGTGAACCTGAATTGTTGGTGTTGGATGAGCCAGCAAACAATTTGGACGCGGATGGGCAACAGGCTTTGCAGGACATTGTCTGTTCGACAATTGCTATGGGAAGATCTGCGATTATTCTCACGCACCGGCCGGCAATATTAAGCAATTGCGAAACCGTACTTGTCCTCGATGCTGGTACGCAAAAAGCGTATGGCCCTAAAAACCATGTCCTAAAAAGCACAGTTCTTCCCCATCCGGCAACACGCGCAGTTTCCAATTATGGGGGCAGCGCATGAAACCCACACCCTATCACCAAAAGTGGCCGGTGCGCAGGTTTGTCATACTCGGCCTAGTGACATTAGTCGGTCTAATCGCCGGATTTGGTAGCTGGGCCGCGTTTGCTAATCTTTCCGGCGCAATTGTTGTCGAAGGCCGGTTATCCGAAAAACGCGCAAACCAGCTAATTCAACATATCAACGGCGGGGTGGTATCGGACGTTTTTATCAGTGAAGGGGAATATGTTTCGGCAAAATCACCCTTAATCAAGCTGGATGATGGCCCAATTCTTTCAGAGCTGAAGATTGTTGAAAATCGCCTATTTGAAATCATGGCGCGAAGAAACAGGCTTGAGGCAGAAAGGGATGAAGCTGCAACAATCACTTTTGACCCTGAATTGATTTTCCGCAGCAAAATGGAGGGAAATGTCGCCAAGATGATTGCTGGCCAATCGCAGCTTTACGCTGCCGGGCAAATTTTAAGGGCGCAATCGATTACAGCTCTAAACAAAAAAAATTCTCAGATACAAATTCAAATCGAAGGGATTGAGGCTCAACTTCATGCCCTTCGCACCCAACTATCGCTTTCCCGCAATCTGCTTACAGATCAACAGGCGTTGCTGGATAAAGGGCTGGGCAGGACAATAGCCGTGGTTAATCTTGAACAAGATATTGCAGTTCTTCAGGGGAAATTTGGCGCACTGGTTTCTGAACAGGCTGTTGCCCACACAAAAGCCACAAGCGCTGACCTAGAGATATTGCAGCTCAAATCCAAAAGACGTGAACAGGCAATTGTGCAGCTACGTGACCTCGCGCTCCGTCAAACTGAACTCAGCGAAAATCGCCGCGCGTTGTTGGTCCGGCTTGAAAACCTGACGATACGTTCGCCGATAGAAGGCGTAGTGCTCGGGCTCGGGGCGATTTCTGAACAGACGGTTATAAATCCTGCTGAAACCCTAATGCGAATAGCCCCGCAAGATCGCCGTTATGTGATTGTATCGCGCATTGCACCTAGCCAGGTAGATCAGATCTATCCGAACCAAACTGTGCGACTGAATTTTTCTACACTCGATTTTGGTAGCCGTTCAGAAATCACCGGTCAAGTCAGCCTGATTTCTGCAGACGCACTAACTGACAAGTCGACAGGCGCAATCTATTACAGGACGGAAATAGTACCGTCGGACAACGCTTTGGCACAGCTTTCAATGCGTCAGGATATTTACCCCGGAATGCCCGTTGAATTGTACTTCCGAACCGGCGATCAACCGGCTTGGCACTATTTTTTCGAACCTTTAACGCGCTATTTCAGCAGAGCATTTCGCGAAAGTTAAATTAACAGTTTGCACCCGAGAAAAACCAAGCTAGCGTCTGTGCCGAAACCATATTCGGAGGCTTAGCGATGAGCAGTATAATCGAATCTAAACTGGCAGAACTTGGTGTAACACTACCGGATGCACCGGCACCTGCCGCCAACTATGTTCCTTTCGTCAAAATAGGCGACGTTGTCTACATCTCCGGCCAGATATCAAATGGAACTGACGGGTTAATTACCGGAAAATTGGGTGGCAATATGTCAGTTGAGGACGGCGCTGCAGCAGCTCAAACCTGCGCGATCAGCCTGCTGGCACAAGTCAAAGCTGCCTGTGATGGTGATCTTGATCGGTTGGTTAGGGTCCTCAAGCTGACGGCCTTTGTGAATTCAACAGCTGATTTTACCGATCAACCCAAGGTCGTGAACGGGGCCTCAGATTTTTTGGTCGCAGCTCTTGGTGAAGCGGGCAGGCACGCGCGTTCTGCGGTTAGTGCCGCGTCATTGCCCCTTGGTGTAGCCGTCGAAATCGAAGGTATTTTTCAGATAAAATGACAGCACTTCCCGACTGCTTTCTTAGGCTGCCAATTGCACACCGAGCACTTCACGATGCCTCTCTTGGCCGGCCCGAAAATTCCATCGCTGCGATAAGGGCTGCTGTGGATGCAGGGTATGCCATTGAGATTGACATCCAAATGTCCAGTGACGGCCAGGCTATGGTATTTCATGACTATGACTTGGGACGCCTTACCCCAGAAACTGGTGCAGTGCGTCAACATTCGGCTGCTGAACTGGAAGAAATTCCACTGAAAAACGGGAACGAGACCATCCCAACTTTCGCCAAAGTTCTTGCGGCTGTGGCCGGGCGTGTACCGTTGCTTGTCGAAATTAAAGATCAAGACGGTGCCATGGGCCCGGACACGGGTGAACTGGAAAAAGCGATTGCGCATGACCTACGTGGCTATGAAGGCGACATTGCTGTGATGTCCTTCAATCCACATTCGGTTTACTGGATGAAAGAACTAATGCCCGAAACCCCAAGGGGTCTAGTGACCGGCGCCTTTTTGGTGGATGGTTGGGGAATACTGCCTGCAAATGTTCGTGAACACCTGCGCGGTATCCCGGATATTGAAAGGGTGGAAGCCTCATTCATTTCCCACAGAGCAGACGATCTGGAACGTGACCGTGTTGTTGAAATAAGGTCCGCTGGGATGCCATTGCTTTGCTGGACAATTAAGGACGAAAAGGCAGAAAATTTAGCCAGAAAATACGCTGATAACATCACGTTTGAAGGCTATATGGCTAAACATCTGCCAGCTTGACGGATAGCCCTTTCGGGCCGACACTCAACCCATGAACGACGCCCAAATCGAAATTACTGTTCATCAGGGTGTTGGTGAAATATGCCAGTCCGAATGGGACGCCTGTGCCTGCCCGGAAACTTCGGACGGGGCACGGGCAATTGACCCCTTTACCACACATCGATTTCTATCTGCACTGGAAAACTCCGGCTCTGTTGGTCCCGGAACCGGTTGGTCATCGCGCCCGGTTAGCGCATCACTGGATGGTCAAATTATCGCGGTGGCCCCGCTTTACGCCAAAGGACATAGTCAGGGCGAATACGTTTTCGACCACAGTTGGGCACATGCGTTCGAAAATGCCGGCGGTACTTACTATCCGAAATTTCAGATGACGGTGCCATTTACCCCCGCCACAGGCCGGCGTCTTTTAACACATCCTGATTTCGAAGCAGCCGGTCAGGCCGCACTTGTTCAGGGGGCTATACAGCTTGCAGCGAATAATGAAATTTCATCGCTGCATATGACTTTTTGCACAGAAAATGAGGCCGATATAGGAACCCAAATGGGCCTGATGCACCGCACCGGTCAGCAGTTTCACTGGCAAAACGCCGCGTACAAAGGATTTGACGATTTCCTTACCAGTTTATCCTCTCGCAAACGCAAAAACATCCGCCGCGAACGCGCAACAGCAAATGATTTCGGCGGGCAAGTTACCCGTATTACCGGCGATCAGATCAAACCCCACCACTGGGATGCCTTCTGGCGCTTCTATCAATCTACCGGTGCTCGAAAATGGGGTAGCCCCTATTTGACACGCGCCTTCTTTGACATCGTTCAAGAAGAAATGCGCGAAGAAGTACTGTTGGTGTTGGCCGAACGCGACGGCGATTATATTGCGGGTGCATTGAATTTCATTGGCCGCGATACGCTATTTGGTCGCTATTGGGGGTGTATCGAACACCACCCCTGTTTGCATTTTGAGCTCTGCTATTACCGCGCCATCGACTATGCGATTGAACACAAATTGACCCGTGTTGAAGCCGGCGCACAGGGTGAACACAAACTGGCCAGGGGCTATATGCCAGTGACTACACATTCGCTGCACTGGGTCGCCGACCCCGGATTTAGTCGCGCAATTGAACAATTTCTGGAAGCTGAACGCGAGGCCGTCGAGGAAGAAAATGAGATACTGACCAGTTACGGACCATTTCGAAAAACCGGGCTGGAAGAAGAGTAAACTTAGACCTGAGCCAACATCGTTTCCCCGCCAGAAAGTTCACATCCCCTTTCAACTTCCAAGTTTAATTCGGTTACAGAACCATCTTCCACCAACATCGAATAGCGTTTAGATCGGCCAAAAAAGCCCACTACTGGCGCATCAAAATCCATTCCGACTGACTTGGTATATGACCCATCAGCATCCGACAGAAATGTGATCCCGGCTTCGGTTCCGCCGGTTGCCTGGCCCCAGGCTTTCATCACATGCGGGTCATTTACGGAAATGCAAATAATCTCTTCCACACCCTTTTCCCTTAGCTGTTCGGCCACCCCGATAAAGCTTGGAACGTGCGCAGAACTACAGGTCGGCGTGAACGCGCCAGGCAGTGCAAACACTACAACTTTGCGATTCAGCAATAGTTCACCCAGTAAAATCTTCTCTGGCCCGCTATCTCCCATACGAGAAAGTTTCGCGTCCGGAACTTTGTCACCTACTGCGATCACCATTTGCTCATCCAGATTGATTGCCAATTTACTGGTTAAGGATATAGAGTTTGCCTGCAAAGTGAACAGGTATTTCCGGAGTTTCCAATGAGCAAAATAATCGTCGTAGGTGCCGGACAGGCTGGACAATCGCTGGTCACCAAACTACGCACCCTTGGCTTTGACGGCACAATAACACTAATCGGCGCCGAACCAGTGCCACCCTATCAGCGTCCACCTTTGTCCAAGAAGTATCTGCTTGGCGAATTGGAACTGGAGCGCCTGTATTTGCGTCCCGAAAGCTATTACCACGAGCACAACATCACCCTAAGTCTGGGTCAGCCGGTTACAGGAATTGACGCAGTCTCGAAAACTATTGCAGTTGGCGATGACATGTTGTCCTACGATCAGCTTGCCCTGACGACGGGTTCAATCCCGCATCGTCTACCGGCAGCGGTTGGTGGTGATCTGGACGGCGTTTATGTGGTGCGTACGCTTGCAGACGCCGACGCAATGGAGCCCGAATTTCAATCCGGTCGTCGGGTGTTGATTGTCGGTGGTGGCTATATCGGTTTGGAAGCCGCAGCGGTTGCCGCGCGCAAAGGGCTGAATGTAACTCTGGTCGAAATGGCAGATCGGATATTACAAAGGGTAGCAGCGCCTGAGACATCGGAATTTTTCCGCGAGGCGCACAAAGCTGAAGGCGTCGATATTCGTGAAGGTGTCGGGCTAGGGATTCTGACCGGTGGCCCGCGCGTAACCGGTGCAACTTTAACCGACGGTACCGAGTTACAAGTCGATTTTGTGATTGTCGGTGTGGGCATCCGGCCGAATACCGATCTGGCCGAAATGGCTGGAATTGCCCTTGAAAATGGCATCAAAAACAATGCTTTCGGCCAAACCTCGGACCCCGCAATCTGGGCCGCCGGGGATTGCGCTTCGTTTCCCCACAAATCGGAGCGCATCCGGCTTGAGAGCGTAGGAAACGCTATTGATCAGGCCGAAATAGTTGCTGAAAATATGCTGGGTGCGGGCAAAGAATACGCCGCTCGCCCATGGTTCTGGTCGGATCAGTTTGACATAAAATTACAAATCGCCGGCCTGAACACCGGCTATGACCGGGTAGTAACGCGCATCGGCGAGCACGCGCATTCGCCGTCTTTTTGGTACTATAGGGATTCCAGGTTACTGGCCGTCGACGCCATAAACGACCCCCGTGCCTATATGGTTGGCAAGCGGTTGATTGAGGCCGGAAAATCCCCTGAACCTACAGCTGTGGCCAACCCGGCCACGGACCTGAAATCACTGTTGAAACCCTGATGCGGATCATCGCCGGCAAGAAGCGCGGCCTAAGGCTGGCGTCGGTTGGTAAAGGCGACATGGCCGCCCATCTGCGCCCTACAACCGATCGGGTGCGAGAGAGTATTTTTAATTTGCTCATGGGCGGAGCATATGGTGATCCAATCACTGGCGCACGCGTGCTGGACCTTTTCGCTGGCACCGGCGCACTTGGGCTGGAAGCGTGGTCGCGTGGCGCCGCGCAGGTTATTTTTGTCGATGACGGGAAAAAGGCCCAAAACCTGATCCGGCAGAATATCGATGTTTGCGAGGCTGCCGAGAATACCGCCACTCTGCGCCGTAACGCTACCCGGCTTGGAGATTGGCAAAGCGAACCTTTTAATCTGATCTTTCTCGACCCGCCATATGGTAAGGGCCTTGGTGAGAAATCACTGATCTCAGCGGTCAACGGCGGCTGGGTAGCCAACGGCGCATTGATCGTTTTCGAAGAAGGCCAAGCCCTGCCGCCACCCCCTGGCTTTCACCAGCTCGACCAGCGCAGATACGGCGATACTCACCTGAGAATTCTGGAACTGGAGCCAAAAACTTGACCCCTCCAAAGCTGATAATATTCGATTGCGATGGTGTTCTTGTGGACAGCGAACCAATTACAAATGCATTTCTGCTGGAAGAGCTCGCACGATACGGGTTGCATCTGACCATGGCCGATACCGACAGGCTGTTCGTTGGCGGAACAATGAAAGGTGCGGCAGATATTGCCCGTTCAATGGGTGCGGACCTGCCCGACGATTGGGTCGCGGATTATTACCGCCGAGTCCATGCGCATTTACGAAAAGGTGTTCCGTTGATCGCAGGCGTTCTTGATGTGCTTATCCGGGTCGAATTTCTCTGTATTCCGCATTGCGTTGTTTCCAATGGCCCAGTTGAAAAGATGCAAATAACGCTTGGCTTAAATGGGCTTTGGGACAGATTCGAGAAACGCATATTCTCGGCCCATACCTTTGGCACTGCAAAGCCAGACCCAGAACTACTGTGGATTGCCGCTCGTCAATTCAATGTGGCCCCAGCCGATTGCATAGTGATTGATGACAGCCCGTCCGGTTGTCAGGGTGCCGCCAATGCGGGAATGCCCTGTATCGGCTTTGCCGAGCATAGCGATCCTGAAAAATTGGCCGCAACCGGGGCAACCGTCATTAGATCAATGGAAGAACTGCCGCCTCTTCTAGGCCTGACTTAATAAGTTTTCTCAAACCTACCGGTTGGTGACAGGGTAAATATCTCGACTCCGCCCGCTACAACACCTACCGAATGCTCAAACTGCGCGGTCAGAGATTTATCCCGTGTCACCGCAGTCCAGTCATCCGCCAGCACCTTGGTTTCAGGACGCCCCAGATTTACCATCGGCTCGATGGTAAAAAACATACCCTCTTC
>VAPL010236683.1_pt1 | contig 26879 bp, 17 predicted proteins | sample 3395061 | NCBI WGS metagenome assembly VAPL01 (sample SAMN08290444, study PRJNA428436) | hydrothermal vent metagenome | isolation source: Deep-sea hydrothermal vent chimney 2 | place: Pacific Ocean: Juan De Fuca Ridge | depth 2182 m m | reverse complement strand
TCTGACAAAATAAACGATTTTACACTTGTTTTATAGTATTTATCACACTTGAATAAGATTTGTTACACTGTAGTGTATAAAACTAAGGACGAGCTAGGGTCGTAATGGTATACTAAAAATAAGTTAAACGTCGGGAGATGAACTCGTATCATGTATCACAACAAAAAAATTTCTGCGATTATTCCCGCAAGAGATGAAGCGCCATCGATTGCTCAGGTTATCTCAGGGCTGTTTGCATTGCGAGACCCCGCGGGCCAACACGTTTTTGATCATGTGATTGTTTGCGATAATGGCTCATTAGATAATACCGCAAAAGTGGCAAAGCAAGCCGGTGCGATACTTGTCTTTGAATCACAGCCGGGTTACGGTATAGCCTGTCTGACGGCATTGGCTGCCATGCCGGACAGTGACATTATTGTTTTTATTGATGGCGATCATTCATTTTATCCCGAACAAAGTCTTCGCTTGATTGAAGCTGTTGAGCAAGGGGCTGATCTTGTTATTGGTTCTCGTGCGAAAGGCCATAGGCAATCCGGTGCGTTAACTTTTCCGCAAAAAGTGGGTAATTGCTTGGCGACAACATTGATTCGATGGCTCTGGCAAGTGCCTATCACCGATTTAGGTCCGTTTCGCGCCATCTCGTCGACGGCATTGAAAACCATACAAATGCAAGATGCCCGTTTTGGTTGGACTGTCGAAATGCAGGTGAAAGCCATTCAACATCACTTGATCGTCAAAGAGTGTCCGGTGGATACCCGAGCCCGTATTGGTGTTTCGAAAATTAGCGGCACCTTACGCGGAGTGATGGGTGCCGCACTGGGAATATTTGGTACCATCTTTAAGCTATGGTGGCTTGGACGTAAGATTAAGGGATGAAAATGAAATAGCTCGGTCAATTGGTGTTGTTTATTTCATTGAGTGTCCAGTCATAGTCATGATCAATTTTTCCTTTATGAGTACGCAGATTGCTTGCTAGTGATGGATCTGCGTATTTGATAAGATGTTTTAACAATTGTTTATGGTCGTCGCCAAAATCCTCTTTATACCAATGATAGATACTAGATACGATCATTTTGTTACCTTTGAAACGAACACCACGTGGATGATTGACAAAGTCTTTTGCCGCCGTTTCTAACATCTGCTCCATATTTTGTGGGGTGTAAACGGTCTTTGATAAGTTAGGGCAGCCCAAGCTGGCACAGTTTACGGCGTAGTGTATTCTGTTATCTTTAAAAATTGGGCGTAATATTTTATGTTCGATATCGTTTAGCGATAAGGATTTTTCGTTAATGGTAATGAGCTCGTCATCCCAGGGACCAAAGGAGAAAAAGCTGTCGCCTAATTTAGTGATAGACTTTACCGGATAGTTATCAATGATTAATTTAGCTGTTAATGCATTATAGAGGTTGATCCAGTAAGCTTTTTGCACGGCCCGAGTATATTGTCGAGGATCGAGAGATTGCATGTACTTGAGGTAGTGTGCGAGTTTTTGCTTGTCGCTGAGCGAGACGGATTTATAGCTGAATAAATTAATCTTATCGGAGGTTTTATCGACTAAGTATTTATCTAAAATGGATTGCCAGTCACTGTGGTCAATGGTATTTTCGGATTTTTCCGCAGAAACACTCCAATATTTTAACTGATCATCGGCAGCTATCGAACTGATGGGATAAAAAAATACGAAAGTGATACCAAGGATTACAAGTAGATTGGTTTTCATTGTGTTTGCGGTTCCGTTGTTGCTGGGAATGGGCGACGCTAAACCGAGACGTTATTACGTCGCCCACTCCCTAAATTATACCGAAAAAATTAAAAAGCAGCGCTCAGTGTTAAACCGAAGATGTCAGTTTTTGAGGTGTTGCGGCCTTTGACGACTTTGGCATAATTCGCGGCGACATTAAATTTTTTTAAAAATTGATAAGAGATACCAAGAATGGCTGTTTGGCGACTCTCTGCTAAGGTGGAAAAATTGCGCTTAGGGAGAAAGTCAGCATCGCTAATATCCACTTCCCCAAACGATTCGATGACATGATAAGCCACATTGACATTTAAACCTTGGACGATTTTAAAATAAGAGGCGAGGTTGATAAACATTTCGTTCGGCACATCGTTGTTGCGAAATCGATAACCGCCTTCACCGGCGAGCGCAATGCTAGGAGACAATATTTTTCCTAGCAATAAAGATGATTCTACGCCGGAAGCGCCGTCACCGATGGAGTTAACTTGATCAGTTTCATAATCTCCGGCCACGGTGGCCGCTAGGCGTAATGCGATGCTGGGGATGCCCTTGTGGATATATTCATCCTTGAACCGCCAATTGACACCAATCAAGCTATCTGTTCGACCATTCTCAGAACCGAGGGGTTTATAGTCTGACTGAGCATAACCGACTCTAAGATCGGTGGATAAATTATCCGAGATGCCATAACTGAGATTTAACCAGGTTGTGTCGAGTGAGAGTTTACCACCTTTCAGCGTTGTTTTATCACGTCCTCTCCAGTACTCATCATCGGATTGACTGATTTGGCTGAGTGAGGCAGAGAAAGATTGTGGTGCTGCCAACCAAGGGCTGGCGGCGAATGCGAGGTTAACATTCAATAGGGTGATGGCCAATAACGTCATTTGCTTCATGGTTCATCCTTTCCATCCGTGGGTGATAAATTATTGGCCAAACCGTTTATCCAGGTAGGTGAGTGCCGATTGTTTTTCTGTTTGGCTTAATTCGCTGAGGCGGCCTCCGTCAGTATTGATTTCGGTAATAATATCGTTCGCTGTTTTTTTGTCCAACGTGTCGCTGCTTAGCGGGCAGCTGTGACAGATGATTTTTTTGTGTACCACGACTTTTCCTTGATTGTACATACCATTTAAATTATCTCCCCCAGAGTTTGAAAATGATCCTGATGCTGTGCATAGCGTTGCGCCTGCCATCAGTGATATACCGGTGAAGACGCTGAATAAAGTTGAATATTTCATTATGGATTCCTTTGAGTTGGTTACAGTAATACGACGAAGCAGCTATCGAAAAATTACAAAATATTTTATTTTTTTCAATGTGGTCTGAAGTATTTTTAAATTATTGATTTTTAGGTTAAAATAGAGTTTTTTCTTGGGGTGGATGTGGGGCTTGATTGAGCGGGCGTATTTCCATGGCGTAGCGATTGTTTTAGCCGGTGCTGATCGATTGTTTTTTTTGCAGAATTCACTTTATATTAAAGTCATCATAGCCTCAATTGACTTAGTCGTTATGTCGATGGATATCTGTTAGAAAATAAAAATTTCAATAATAATTTGCATGAAAAAAAAACAATTCGCTAGGCAAGGTACCGCCTAAAGGTATAAACTTTAACAATAATAGATGATGTAAAATTTCTGTAGGAATTCAGAGGTTTTCTTGAGGCGTCACTAATCAACCTATTGCAGGGTAAGTGTTTTACTCTGGATGGCATGGGTATCTTGTGAAAATATAATTGCCAGGCGCGTATTAAAAAATGTGGGTGAGTGTAATCATGGTTATTTATACAAATACAGGCCATTGGGAATGGGGGTTGCTGCTACTTATTTCCTTATTTTTTGTTGGTTGTGCCGAAACATTGCCTTCTCATTCGAAAAAGCTTACAACGTTGGCTCATTCTGTCAGTTTTGCTGAAAAAATATTACAGCGCAATGCGCGGGTAAATGGGGCGTGGTCTGATTCAGTGACCTTAGGCATTGAGAGCATAACAGGCACGATCGAAGCTTATGTTCACGGTCCTGTGGTATATGCAACAGGAGCTTCGCAGCCGTTTAGTGCCTGGCGCTTACATTCTGATCTTGATCCGCTCAGTGGCGAGTTTTTGCAAAATAAAACCGTCATACGTCAACAAACCGGTGATATCAGCGAATGGTTGGATTCGCCGCTCATGGCTGTCGAGGATGTGGAAACCTCAAGTTTTCCACAAATTATTATCGATCAAGCCAATAATGGTGCCTATGCATTATGGGTGAATGCGGGTGTGGTTTATTTAAATCAGTTTGATGCGAGTGCCAACGCTTGGGGTATGCCATCGCAAGTAGGTACCGGTTTGTGGGGCGAATTATTTTTACGTACGGATGGTTCGGCCACGGTTGTTTGGGTAGCGCAGACAAATAACCTGACTCAGATTCACCGGCGTCGCTATTCTACCGTGACGGGTTGGGATGAATTGGCCAGCTTGACCCGAGGCAATGCGGGTGAAGCACTCGAGGTGTTGGCAATGGATGGGGTGGAAATATCACCGGATCATTTGACGGTGGCTTGGGCGGAAAATAATGCTCAGGGGGTCACCGTGTGGAGCGCCAATTATCAGGTGGCGAGTGGTTGGAGTGCGCCGATGGCTGTGGTGAACCAAGATTTACCATTTATTGATGAAATACCGCAGTTGGTGCTGGTTTATGATGATACGACGCAGTCCCATGAATTGGCTTTTACTACGGTGATGGCGACGGCTAATAGCGGTATGGCCTATGCCTCGACACTGACTAATGAGGGTTGGCAGTCGTTGGAAACGCTTGATATCAGTACTTTTCCTGGTGCGATAACAGAGCCTGTGCCGCGTTTAGCAAAAAATTCTCAAGGTCATATTTCTCTTGTTTGGAATGAGTTTCAACAAGAGACCGCAGCGATGTATTTCGTTGTCAAAAGTCGTCACTATGAACCGGCTTTAGGTTGGGATAGTGACGTAGAAATAAGTGCCCGAGTGTTTGGTGGCTCAGTTATTGCAGAGCCCTCGGCCTTGCCTGGTAAATTTATTGATGATATCAATGTGACGCTGGATAACAATGGTAAGAGGTCGGTGGTTTGGTTAGAAAAATCATTCGATCGAATTGAGTTATTTGCCAATCATTACTTGCCTGAAAGTGCCTGGGGTATTCCAGAGTTAATTGCCGAAACAGTCGAGCCCAACGTGTATATCAACGTCCCTCGTGTGTTGATCAACAAGGATGGACAGTCATTGGTGGTTTGGCAACAAAGCATTAAAACGGCAATAAAAACGGATTACCAATTATTGTTGAGTGAGCATATCGGGGCGGGCACGGTGGTAACCCCACCGCCAGATACGCCGCCCACTAGCGGCAATCCTGGTGCTGATCCGGTGATTGACTGGGCGGCGCCCGAGCAAATATGGAGTGAAACATTTACCAGCAATATTGATAGTTATATTGCCGGTCCTGACATCAGTATTTCCAATACGGGCGATGCCTTTGTTTCCATCCGGAAAAACAGTGATTTCAACTGGCGCAATGGTGGTTATACGAGGATTGATAATGCGATTTACCAATGGGATCAATCTTCCGGTTGGCAATTGAATTCCCCCCTGTCATTGGCGGATGCAGCGACTTCATTTATTCAAGTGAAATGGTCAGAAACAACGAACGATGCTTATGCCGTATGGACCGCTGATAATAACTTGTATGTTGCCCATCAAGCGCCTAATGCCGTCTGGAATACCCCGGTATTCGTCGGTGTGAGTAACCGAACTTATCGAGTCATTCCGCTTGGGAATGGCAGTAGCTGGATTGTTTGGTCCGCTTTTGACGAAACCGGGGCCGTGCAGATGAATGTGGTGGAGTATCTTGCCGGAACTGGATTGCAAGCCGTGCAAACCTTCAATGCGGAAACGGTAACCGTAACCGCAGAACCTATCCTGGACTCAGCCGGCAATATTGTGGTGGCTTGGTTGGCCTCCGCCAGTAATTTTGGCTTGCCGACTCAGTCGGTACAACTTTGGATCAATCGGTTTGTTCCAGGCAATGGCTGGGAAACGCCGCGTTCCATTTCTTTCACTGAAGGGTTGATTGCCGACCTTGATCCTTTTAGTAGTCAGTTGTATATGGCACCAGGCTTGAACGAATCATTAGTGTTTATTGTGAGCGCAAATACGATCTCACTGGGCCGTTTGTTAATGGCGGCCAGGTATCAATCGACAGATAGCTGGAGCGCCTGGGAGAATATTGATTATAACGTTGCATTGCCGGATTATTTAATTGATCAGCCAAGTATTGCTTATAATGGTAAAGGTAATGTGGCAATTGCTTGGACTGAAGAGACGCGGGATAACAACGGTGAAAGAATTTATCGAGTTTATTCGAATCATTATTTGGGTACCGCTGATGCGGTGACGAACTCTCATTGGATGATGCCACAGCGTATCTCTTTAGCCGCCTCAATGAATGCTGAATCACAGCCCGTGATAGATATGACCGCTGATGGTCAGTTGGTCGCTGCCTGGGCGGATCGGGTTGATAACAGTAGTGTATTGTATGTGAATACTCGCACGGCTACTGAGGGGTGGTCTGAGGTGGCTCAGAAAATTGTTGTTTATAACGCGGCGATTGATGGTTTTGTTGACTCGATAGGTCTCGATGTAAGTGTTAATGGGATGGTGAAACTTGCATGGCGGCAAAGATCAAGGGAAGAATTTTCCTTTAAACATGCGGTGTGGGTGACGGAACAGCGCTTATCGCTGCCGTGACTGTTTTGGTCTTTTTGTCGCCGTTTCCTAACGTTGAAAAATATTAACGACGGTTGATTTTTTTTTAAAGTGAACCATTTTTTTTGCCAATAAGGAATGGGTGTGTAATAACTCTCCGGCTTTGCATCTCGGTTTTATCGCCTGAGTTTCCCTACCTCTGCCCGTCTTCGCCTAAAGCGCCGACTTGTTGGTAGTCCGTTCTTCAAAGCCTCCGCTCCTGCCCCTTACCTACTTCCCTGTCGGCAATCAAAAACGCTTAAAATAGAACCACTATGCTTGCACTTTTGTTCACTCAGAACCAATCAGTACAAACTCAATTTGGGCACTAAACCAGGAAGTTATTACACGCCCATTCCTTAGTTGTTTCATCAGTTAACGATAGTCCTTAAATATAACACTCGTTATTTATCAATCAATATTTGAATATTTTAGGTGGGTTAAGTTTGTGTGGCAATATGCCGATTCATCTCATAGAGATACGCATGTTCGTTAGAAAAAATATGTTATGAGGTGGTTGTATCTCTCTATTATTCAACAAATCATTGTCACTTTTCTGCTTTTTTAATTGATTTTTGTATCGATACGGGAGTTCGTATACTTGGCTTCACTGAGTCATCAAAAAGGTGATAGCATTGACGATTTTTCGTCAACTAGCGCGCCGTCATCAATATTGCGTGTGGTTGCTCGTTGCCCAGGATGTGCAACATTTTTTCGAGTTAACCAACAGCAATTAAGTATTATGAATGGTGAAGTTCGATGCGGTATTTGTGCCGAAATTTTTAATGCACGTGATCATTTAGTACAAAAATCTAAAACGGCGAAAGCAGCGACAGAGCCAGCGACGCAAGAAAAATCGAAGCAGCCAGTGAGTCATCATCAAAAAATAAACGCTGCAGACCTGCAAGTATCAGATCTTTCACCACCAAGCCACTTTTCAAAAATGAGTCAAGCTCAATTTGAGTGTCAAGGTATTGCTGTCGGACAGCCTATTTCTTCAGGCCTTGGGACACATTCGGAGCTAAGCCCACATCAACAATCAGCCGATAATTCTGCCGATAAGGATAATGAAGGTGAAGTGACGGGTGTTTGTCTGACTGCTGATTTAGAAAATGAAGATCCACAACAAATAAGTCGCAAGATAAGGAAAAAAATATACCTATTGTTATTATCAATAAGCAGCGTCATTATATTATCGATTACTTTCGTTTTTTTGTATGGTTATTTGAATCGTGACAGCTTAGCCCAGCATGCCGAATATCGCCCCTGGCTTGTCAATCTATGTAATTTTTCTGGTTGTCAACTCCCTTTATTTAAAGACACAGCGCGTATTGAAATTATTAATAAAGATATTAGAACCCATCCTTCCCGTTCGCATACGTTGCTAGTGAGAGCTTCATTTATTAATCATGCGGTTTTTACCCAAGAGTATCCCACATTAAAAATAACTTTGCATGATTTTAATAAAATAGATGTAGTCACGCGTCGTTTTGAGCCACTAGACTATTTGCCAAAAGGGACAAATATCGCTAATGGTTTACCTTCGAATAGCCGTGTTATTGTGGAACTAGAAATGCTTGATGAAGATGAAGCCGCCGTTGGGTATGACATAAATTTTCAATAGAGAAAAACATTAATTGCTAAGGGATGGGTATTGGATTGATAGCGTAAAAATTATTTTCGAACTAAAGTTTTATCATCTGTGATGATTTGGATATTTTAGATGAAAAATCAGTGTTCATTATTTGAGTATGTTAAGTATGCAGGGTTGTTACCGATATCTTAAGGGCCGCTGAAAATGAAGATAACGAATCAATTATTTTACCTATGAAATCAGAAAATCAGGTGATAAGAGTAGCCGTATTTGGAGATGATTCCTCCAAGCTGCTGGTATCCTCTTATTTAAGCAAGTTTACCGGGATGTTTCAGCTAGCTAACGCAGAAAATTCTGATGTTGTTGTATTTCATTTAGATTCTAATGAGCTAGAGCAATCTTTATTAACATTTCAAGCGAATAACCCTAATACTCCTACCATCGTTGTGGCGGGGAAGGCCGTGAATGCCGAGTGCTCAGCATTTATTAAAAAACCTTATTCTGCATCGAAACTGTTAAATGCCATTGAGTCAATTTTAAAAAAAGACATGTCCATCACGGCGGATCAGGTGATAAATGATGGAAATAATCAACATCTGAATTTATATGTAGCAGTGATGGCGCATGACGAACATCGGCGTGAAGCGTTAAAAAAATCAATTAGTGAGCAAGGTATTCAGGTTGTTTTAGTGTTAAATCTGCTTGAGGAAGCACTGCAAGAAATTCAGGTAGATACGCTGGATGCGCTTGTCGTTGAGTTAACCGATGATGAAGACGTCGATGCAGATTTTATTTTTGACTACAATGAATTGCCCGTAATTTTTAGTGATCAAGATACATTAACTGCTTCAGGTATTGCAGAATGGTCTAGTAAACTCATTAACAAATCACAGGTAGAAAATGATTCTGTTTCCCATATTCATTCCGTCAGCCAGGAGAGCACAGCGTCAAGGTTCGTTAGTTTAACACAACAGTCAACGAAACCCTCCAAGCCAAGTGTTCGGGTGGTGATCATGACTGAAGACAAAAAAACAGGCCAGTTAAAGCAGTTACTTGAACAGCATGATATTCGTGTTGTTGCTGAAATCAAAGTATCTGAAGATAGTATCAATCTCATCAATATTGATGAGATTGATTTGATTCTAGCCGATTTAAGTGACGAGATGGATGACATTGATTTTATCTTTGAATATGATAAAGCACCTGTCGTATTTTGTGATCATGAGTTACTAACGGCAAATGGTTGTTTGCCAGAAGAGTGGATTAGTAAATTAAAAGCAATTAGGGATATTGGTGATGAATATGAGCCTACTTCAATTGAAGAAGCTGTAGAGAAAATTCCCGAAGAAGTTAACTCAGTCATTAGCGATGTATCAGACGACTTATTGACGGTGATCAATAGTGAGTTCAGTGAAGCCATCCGAATTGCTGAAGAAAAATTGCTTGACGATGAACAAGACCTTGTACTTACCAAAATTATGCCAGAGGAAAATCGGCCGGTTTTGTTGGATATTGTGGATACGCCTTGGAAAGAGACGCCAAGTCAAGAACCAGGAATGGAAAGTAGTGACGAAGGCTTTATAACATGGAGCGAGTTTGAGAGAAATGAAGAATTAGAAGAAGATACCGGTCCTATCAGGCAAATATGGGTTTTAGCCGCCTCCATTGGTGGCCCCCCTGTTGTCAAGCGATTTCTGCAAGTTATTCCGGCAGATATTGCCGCTTCATTCGTGCTTGCTCAGCATATTGGTGAAAATTTTGTATCCGTGATGGCTGATCGACTAGATAGTGCTGTTGCGCTGAATGTGCGTACCGCCGTTGATGATGATGAGATGATGCGGGGTAATGTACTGGTGGTACCTGCTGGGAAAAAATTTAATTTGGACAAAATCGGAAAAGTAAAATTGACCGATATTGACAACCCAAATGACTTCACACCAAACATTGATCATGTGATTGATCAAGTTCTTAGTCTTTATTCTAGTCTGACGAATATTATAGTTTTTAGTGGTATGGGGAAAGATGGTATACAAGGCGCGGAAAAAATTGCTAAATTCGGTGGTAAAGTTTGGTCGCTTGATTTAGAAAGTTGTGTGGCATCGAATATGCCTGAAGCGGCTAACAAACTAGGTATTGTTAGTTTTTCAGGCACCCCGGAAAAACTCGCTGAAGAACTTAGCAAACAAATTATAGAATAAACGAGTATTGATATGACGCAATTGAAAAGCATGTTAATTCCATTACAGAGTATCGAAATATTACTTCCGTACTCAACAGTCTCAGAAGTTATTGCTAGTCAACCAATAAGTTCAATTCAAGATATGCCGAGCTGGATTCTTGGGCGTATTCATTGGCGGCAGCAAGAAGTATTTTTGATTTCTTATGAAGCCGCGTTACAAATTGAGTCAGTTAATCAAAATATGGTTGAAAAAAAAATATTAGTCATAAAAGCACTGGGTAATGATGCTGATTTTAAGTTTCTTGCACTGTTGATAGACGGCATGCCGAATCTCGTTAGTGCAAGCTCGGATAACTTGACCGATGCCGCAGATAATGAAGTTTTGAATCCGTTGATATCAAGACGGGTTTGCGTTAACAGTCGAGAGGCAGTGATACCGAATATCGAAGAAATTGAGCTGAATGTTAAGAAATCACTTCAATAGCCCGATACAACAATGACATAAACCCCTTGACCTAAGGGTTAAATTAAGATGGCCAGTATTAATTTGGCGGGAGTTAAGTGAATATGAGCGAAGAATTTCGAGGAATTAAGGTATTAGTTATTGATGATAGTCGAACAATCCGTAAAACTGCCCAATCTATTATGAAAAAAGTGGGATGTGAAGTGGTCACTGCAGAAAATGGTTTTGATGCATTAGTGAAGATTGTCGATTATCAGCCGGATATTATCTTTGTTGACATTATGATGCCAAGACTTGATGGTTACCAAACATGTGCATTAGTTAAGCATCATCAAGAATATAAGAATATCCCAGTTATTATGTTGTCGAGCAAAAACGGTGTATTTGATCGAGCCAAAGGCACAATGGTTGGGGCTGAACATTATGTAACAAAACCCTTTTCAAGAGATGATTTGCTTGAAGCATTACAAACTCATGCCATCAAAAATTTTACTAAAACGGCAGTAAATAGCTAAACAGATATTCGATAATTATTTTGGATATCAATTGATTAAGTAGGAGATAGAAATGGCGCGCATTTTAGTTGTAGATGACTCACCTACCGAGTTACACATTTTAAAAAATTTTCTGGAAGCTAGGCATCATGAGGTTATTACTGCATCTAATGGTGAAGAAGGCTTGGACAAAGCTAAGAAAGAAAAACCAAATCTTATTCTTATGGATATTGTGATGCCGGGTATGAATGGTTATGAGACGACTCGAAAAATATCCAATGATCCAGAAACTGCATCAATACCCGTGATTATTGTTAGTTCAAAAAGTCAAGCGACGGATCGAGTATGGGGCTTGCGGCAAGGGGCGAATGAATATGTCTTCAAACCGATTGATGAGCAAGAATTAGATCAAAAAGTAAAGACATTGCTCGGTATGGTTGCCTAACATGAGTACTGCATTTGATGTATTAGGGTCATTGGATGACTTAAGTCGAAGTCGTGGCGCAAAAATTCCTACAGAACGTGATGATTTATTAAATACATGGATATCCATCGGCGTTCGTTTAGCAAATTATCATGTTTCGATCGATTTAAATGATGTGGTAGAGATTCTTTCTTATCGGGTCAGTACTCATGTGCCAGGAACCCAAGGATGGGTCAAAGGAATAACGAATGTTCGCGGTAATTTGGCGTTGATTATTGATCTTAAAAATTATTTTGGAATCGGCGAGACAGCAACTTTTGGTCAAAGTCGAGTGCTTTTTGTACGCCATGAAGGTATTTTTGTTGGTTTACTTGTGGATCAAGTGATAGGTAAACGGCATTTTAAAGACAAAGAAAAAGTCAAGTATGAAGAAATACATTCAAGTGTAGGATCGCGTTATCTTCAGAGTTTTGTACGTCGGGCATATCAACAAAATGATGAGTTATGGTTAGTGTTCAATGTCAAAAAATTATTAACCACTCAACGATTTCTCGATGTCGCTATATAGGAATATCGCCAGTTTTAATATTAGGAGTAGATGAATGAAAACGAACACTAAAAAATCGAGTCGGCGTGCTGGCGATACTTTGGTTATGGTATTAACCGTCACAACGGGGATATTACTTGCTGTATTAACTTTCTTTTTCTTTAAGGCCGAGCAAGTCATTCGAAATGATGGAGGTGTTCTTGAAAATATTGAAAGAATGCAAGTGGCGACACTAATTATTGAGCGTGACACGAGTCTTGCTATGGATGGTAAAGAAAAAGGATTTATTGGTGTTAGGCAAGCCGAAAAAGATTTTATTCAATTGCTTGGATGGTTGAAAAGTGGAAACATGGAGAAAAAAATATCAAAAATAGATGACTCTCTCAGTGAAGAGCTTGCCGTCATTGATGAAGAATGGTCTCGATTAAAAACATCAATTGATACCGTACTTAGTGCTGAGGATTCAATTCGAGTGTTATATAGTTTTTCCCGTGTCGTGAATGAAATTATACCCGCGTTAGTGGGACAGTCTCGCCAAACCGTCGCTGACTTGGTCGCTAGCAAAAAAGTGAATTTGGATACGCTTAAGTTTGCATCTGAGCAGCAGTTTTTAGCACAACGTATTGCGACAGATTTCAACATATTATTAAACAGTGATCGTTATAGCATTGAAGATATTGAGAATGCATTGGTTGAGTTTACAGAGGATTCATCAAAACTAGAAAAAATAGTGACAGGTTTATTAAAAGGGGACAAGAGTCTTGGTATTAAGCCAGTCAAAAATACTAAAATTAGAGTTCGCTTACAAGAAATTGACGATTTGTTTCAAACATTGAAAAGTGCATTGGATACAGTCAAGACTCAACTGCCACAGCTATTAGCTGCTGAAGCAGCCATTAATGCTGATGATGATGTGATTGGACAGCTAAACACTCATTTGACTGAATTAGGCGAAGTATTTGATACGCTAGCGCATGATCGCTTAGTTTTGCATCTAGAGCGGTATGGTTTGTTTGTTGCGATTGCTTTCTTCATATTGTCTGCTGTTGCCACGCGCCTTAATCAGAAGAAACATTTACAAGATGTTCAAGAGCGAGAAACTAAAGTCGCTCGGGAAAATGCGAGCAATCAGGAAGCGATTCTTCGATTACTTGATGAAATTGCTGGGCTTGGTGATGGTGATTTGAGTCGCAATGCCACCGTGACTGAAGATATCACCGGATCAATTGCTGATGCATTCAATTATGCGATTGATGAGTTGCGTTCATTAGTGAATCGAATTAATGATACCAGTAATTTGGTAACAACGGCGGCCAAAGGCACTCAATCAACATCGGCAGAGCTGGCGGAAATAAGTACTCAGCAAGCGGCGCAAATTGCCAGTGTAACCGATGGGATTAAAAATTTCGCCGAAGAAATTATGAAATTATCTAACGATGCAGATGAGTCAACTAAAGTTGCCAAAGAGTCTGTTGATAAAGCCAAAGAAGGTGGGCAAGCCGTACGTAATACCATCAATGGTATGGAAAGTATTCGAGGGCAAATTCAAGAGACTTCAAAGCGAATTAAGCGACTTGGAGAAAGTTCGCAAGAGATTGGTGAAATCGTTGGTTTGATTCATGATATTTCAGAGCAAACAAATCTGTTAGCACTGAATGCGGCTATTCAGGCAGCCATGGCGGGTGAGGCAGGTCGAGGTTTTGCCGTGGTTGCTGATGAAGTGCAACATCTTGCTGAACGTAGTACCAACGCTACCAAGCAAATTGAAAAACTGGTGAAAACCATTCAATCTGATACTAATGAAGCCGTTTTGTCCATGGAAAAAAGTACATACGGTGTGGTAGATGGAACCCGGCTTGCGCAAGATGCGGGTAATACTTTGGAACAAATTGAATCTATGTTTGACAACATTGCGGAACGCATTCACAACATGTCCAGCGCGGCCAATAAACAGGTGGAAAATGCGATGGCGGTGAATGAAACGATGAATGTTATACATAACGTGACTACGCAGACTTCTACCGGTATTGATCAAACGGCAGAATCGGTTGGTAAACTCGCTGAGTTATCAGATGAGTTACGATTCTCAGTCTCTGGTTTTAAGTTACCTGCTGTAAAAAATTAGGTTGGAAGTATGGCAGTCAAAGAGAAGGATGGCGATGGTGTAAATCGTTACGTACTAGCGGTTTATATCATATCAAATGGTTTGTGGCGTATAAATGGCTGATTGCATAATTTCCATAAAACGCTAAATTAGGTGTGACTATGACATTCGAAACGAATTACGAATATGATCCGTTAGTGTGGGTTAAAACTGAAATAGACGTTACTCTTAATGAAGTTAAAAAAAATCTTGCCAGTTATCTTGATAACCCTAATGAAAAAAAACAATTATTTCCATCATGCATTTATTCATTAGATCAAGTACGCGGATCACTAGAGTTACTAGCCATTCATAGTGCTAAAGTTGATGTTGAAAAACTTAAAACACAATTGGAAGGTGTCAATGATAAAAAAAATACTGAGCAAGTAATCGAAAATGTTCGGAAAATATTAGATGGTGTTGATCGAATTATACAATATTTGCACGACATTGATGAAAAGCCTGTCGAAGTAGAAACATCAGTATTTTCTATGCCAAGCATTGAGGAATTGCGTTTCATTCAGATTCGCCAATTTTATTCTCATCAATTCTTTTTAGCCGCACTGAATAAACCTTTGCTCGATAGAAATGTAAACACGGAAAATAATTTTAGTACTTTAATGAGGTCGTTACGTATCGAATATCAGCTTAGTTTAGTGAGTTGGTTGAGAAATAATGATCGTGATAGCGCTCAGGGTATGCTCAAGGTCATTGAGAAAATTGAAAATATTTCATATCATTCTCAACGTTTATGGTCGATAGCCATCGGTGTTTTTGAGGCTTTGGTTAATTCAGGTTTGCCCATGACCGATACCCTAAAAAAATTATTTGGGCAACTGGATCGACAAATTAAGCGCCTTTTTGATGAAGAAGAAATCGAAATGGCTAGGCAGCCAGATACTGATTTAATGAAAGATTTGTTGGTTTTTCTTGCGCAATCAAATGTTTCGACACCGAAGATTCAAAAATTAAAAGCGTTTTATCACTTAGATGAATTAGTTGCGAAAACTAATTCAGGTGTTGGTGAAAGTGTTAATAAAAATGAATACAATTCAGTTATTGTTTCGATATTTGAGGGTGTTCAACGAGAACTTACTGACACATTAGTTGAGTTAACGCAGTGGCCTGAGAATGATACTGAAATAAGTGAGTATCTTGCAAGCGCTTTGGCTATGGCAAAGCGTGTTATTGATATTTTTTCAGTGATTGAACTTACAGTATTACGAGATAAAATGGATGTATTACGGCAAACGCTAACGGAGGCCGTTAATCGAGGTGCTATTGATAAGCGTAGGTTAATAGAAATTAGTAATACCTTAAATTATGTAATCAATAGCGTCACCGATGTAAGTAATAATTTCCAGACGATGAGTCAGTCATGCTCTTCCGAGGAAAATTATCAGATTATTTCAGTGATTGAGTCTGATACCACTTCACAAAAAGAATATGAGATAGTTCAACAAGCGGCAATTGATGAGGCATTAGTCGATATTGATGTTATTAAAAAATATATTTTAGACGTTTCAAGTCTCTCGAATGAACAACAAGTACATCAGTCATTGTCCGCTACCTTAGAAAACATGATTGGAATTTTCAAATTTTTTAATTTTCCCACAGACGATTTAACAACAGTGTATCGTTTTGTTAACGAAGTATTGTTAGATGATGGGCATGCATTGGATAATACGAATTTAGAACCGGTTGCAGAGGTTATTACTGGAATAGAACATTATTTGGTTTGTCAGAAAAAAAATCAGAGCTCAAGTGATGCATTAGATATATCAAAGAGGGCTACAAATATAATTAAAAAAGTACTCAATGATAAAGAATTTACTGCCCAATATGATTCGGCTAAAAACGTGTTAATGGGCGAAATAACAGAAGAAATAGTGAAAGCTAAGAATGCACTGCTGTTATACGAAGATAGCAAACAAGCTGAATCTTTAGTGTATCTACCAAAATATCTTTCACAAGTTAAAAGTGGCTTATTAGTTTTAGAAAACGTTTTCGGTGTTAGTTATTTAACAGCAGTGAGTGATTATATCTTGAATCATGTGCTAGAAACTCAAGATCAAAAAGTTGATCGGAATGCGTTGGTTGCTTTAATTGATGTTGTTGCTAGTTTTTCGAATTGTTTAACGAATATTTCCTTGCCTGAAGCGCATACGCTTCGAATGCAAAGAAGTAGTGCTGATTTTTTTCAGAAAACATATCGAGCCTCTGATGAATTAGGAATATTAGATAAACTAAAGGAAGATTATAACGCGATTCATCAGGAAATTTTTTCTGAGTTAAATAATACGCTAGAAAATATTATTGATATATTACAAAAGTCTGATCAATTGCAAGAAAATTCACTGGAAGTCGTTGCCAAACTTAAGCAAGTTAAGGCGGCCTTGTTAATGTTAGAAATTTCTGGTGAGTTGTCATTTCTGGATAACACCATACAGTATATGGAAAACGTATTAAACTCTGACTCGACTGAGTTGAATCAGTTAAATGCTGTTAAATCAATGATGTCTAGTTTGATTGATTTTTTAAAAAATGGCTCACCAGAAGATAATGACTGTATACCTGATTTTTCCGGTGAAATAGCAAAATTGTTGGGTACACCATTAATTGAAGAAACCGTGATTGAGTCTGTTGTTGACGAAGAATCTTATTGGCAGGCAATGGACGTGCTTGCTCAAGAGCTTATTATTGATATCACTGAAGCGAAATGTATTCTCGGGCAGGCTGTTGAGCAACCAAATCGGTACAAAACACTTATTGCTTTGATTAGATCACTCTATAGTGGCGCATTGCTGATGAATATGCCAGCAAGCGGTGTTTTGAAAATTGTTTATCAGCAGCTTGCCTATCAAACGAAAGATGCTACTTGCTTAACCGAATCATCAAGGGTGGCGCTAGCGAATATTTTCTCAGCTTACGAGGTTGCACTTAGAAGTAAGCAGGCTGTAAATTTAAATAGTATCGCAGATAATTTGACCGATTTGAATCTGTCTCCAACAACAATTGTTGTTGAAGTAACCGAATCACCTATATCTACCGAATGGCAAGAGGTTGCTGCCGATTTAGAAACAGTAGCAGATGTACCGTACGATTTATCTGGTGAACAACCGCCTATGGATAGTCAGTTGATGTCTGTCGAGCCACTTGCATCTACCGAATGGCAAGAGGTTATAGTTGATGCTGATGAAGAAGTCACGTCAGATGCCGGAGAAGAAGTATTAGAGGCGGTTGAGGCCACGATGACCGAGGTTTTAGCGGTGATCAAAAAAGTAGAACAAGCGAATTTTTCTACGGATTCATCAACTCTGTCACTTGAAATTCTCGATAGCAGTATTGGTTGGCTAATGGAAGCAAAGGGTGCGCTAGTCATCTTAGACAGAAACGTTGATGCGGCGAGTGTTGAGCTTTTTATACAATATTTTACTGAGCTAGTTCACCGGAACGGTTTGTTAGCAGATGCTGAATTTTTGTTCTTTAAAGCCGCAATGAATGAACTAAGAAGTCAATTACAAGGCGAGCATGTCGAATCCGTCGGTGATAAATTAAGACGCCTGTTAGGCGGTGAGTTTTTAACAAACAAGTCTCAGAAAAGTGAAATAACGATAGATACTTCAGAACCAATTGCTGATATTTTGATGAGACAAGAAGATGACGATGATGACTTCGATATTTTTGATATTTTCTTGGAAGAAGCTGAAGAGTTGGTTGGTACGATCGCGGAATATTATCCTTGTTGGCGAATGGATAGCAGTGATGAAGCTTCATTAATGCAGGTTCGCCGTGCATTTCATACGATGAAAGGAAGTGGTCGAGTGGCCGGTGTCAATCGCATTGGCGAATTGGCATGGAGTGCCGAGCATATGTTGAACCAAGCGATTGAAGGCGTGATTAATCCTTCAGAGAAAATGATTCATCTTATGGATCAGGTGACAGAGTTACTACCAAGCTTGTTGGCGAAATGTCGATCATCAGGCTGTGATATTGAGGTTAATTCTGTCGTCGATTTATTGACAGAAAATATGCATGAGATGGCTGAAAAAGGTGGACTTGCGATGGATGTGGTGCAAGTAGCTGGCGAGGCAGATAGCCCTGATAGTGTCATCTGTGATGTTGTTGAAAATGATGATGAAGATGATATTTTTAGTATATTCCTGGAAGAAGCACAAGAACTTCTTGGCACAATGGTCGAGCATTATGCATATTGGCGGGTAAATCAAAATGATGAAGCCTCATTAATACAGGTTCGCCGTGCATTTCACACGATGAAAGGAAGTGGTCGAGTGGCCGGTGTCAATCGCATTGGTGAATTGGCATGGAGCGTCGAGCACATGTTGAATCAGGTAATAGAAGGCACTGTCCGTCCTTCAGAGAAAATGATTCATATCATGGATCAAGTCTTAGAGTTACTACCAACCTTGTTGGAACAATGCCAATCATCAGGTCATGATATTGGTGTCAGTCCGTTGATGGATTCCCTAACCGAAAATGCCTATGAAGTGGCTGGGGGGAAAAGTGCTACGCTTGATTCTCTGGTTCAAAACGTTCAATCCGATATGGCCGATGGAAGTGATGATTCGGATACTACGTTAATTAATATTTTTAGAAATGAAGCGGCAGAGCATATTGCTATTATCCGTGAGTTTATTGCTCGCGGTCGTACTGATTTTAAACCAAAAATAACAATGCCTATTGTGCGTGCTTGGCATACCTTGACAGGGGCGTCTGGTATGGCAGGGTTTTCTGAAATTTGTGAATTAGCAGGGGCTGCTGAAGCATTAGTGCAATGGGCTTATGAAGGTGATGTCATCTTAGATATGCATCAACTGAATGCCATGGATGATGTGGTTACTGAAATTTTTTCCTGTTTACCTCTATTGGGCAAAGATAAGTCTGTATTAACAAATAATTCGAAATTAGTGGCACACCTTCGTTCATTTTGGGTCGAGACAGATGACGATTATTTGGTGCAAGATATTGCGGTAAATAGAGTTTTGACAGGTGAATCTTCTGAAGAAGCGATCGACTTTGATGATGAAGATTTAGATGAAACGCGTGAAATCTTCCTGGAAGAAGCAGGTGAACTGCTTGAACAACTTGATGAGGTTATGCTGGCTTGGCGACTCGAACCCAGAAATTTGCAGTTTATTAAGGAATTTGAGCGGCTTATTCATACCCTAAAAGGTGGTGCCCGACTATGCCGTTTGATGGTTATGGGAAATTTGACTCACAGTGTGGAGACCTTGTTAACTGAAATGGCTGCTGTGAAAATCGAAGTCACTGCTGAGTCATTGGATGTACTACGACTAGCGCTTGATCATTTGCAGGAAATGCGTGAGCAAGTGATTGCGCGTAAACCGCTCAATTCATCGCTTGCATTGATTTACGATATTGAGAAAATTGTTAATCCAGAAAAGGTAATGCTAGCTAGCGAAGCAGAAGCTGATAATGAAACGCAATCAGTTTCTGAGGAAGAAGCGATTTCTTTGCAAATTGCAAATCGTAAGTCTGTTGAGCAAATTCGTGTGACAACGGAGTTGCTAGAGGAATTGTCCAATGGTGTTGCTGAAATTAGTATCAATCGTTCTCAGTTGAGCCAGAAAATTAATGTTTATGAAGCCAATATCAGCGACATGCGTCAAACGATTAATCGATTGCGTACTCAGCTGAGAAGAATGGAAATTGAGACCGAAGCGCAGATCTTGTCACGTTCTGAAGAAGCAAGTGCACAAGGTATTGAATTTGATCCTTTAGAATTTGATCGATTCACGAATATGCAGCAAATTTCACGTAGTTTATTGGAAACAGCGAGTGATTTAGATAGTATTTATGAACAGTTTCAAGTCGTATCGAGTGAATCAGATACCTTGCTGATTCAGCAGGCGCGGATCAATTCAAAAATACAATCGGGGTTAACCAAGACCCGGTTGGTTCCTTTCTCGAAAATTGTGCCGCGTATGAGTCGTTTGATTCGTCAAACTGCCAATGAACTTGATAAGAAAGTGGAAGTTCATGTGACCGGTGAGGACGATGAGATTGACCGTCATGTATTAGATCAGATTAGTGGTCCATTAGAACACATTATGCGCAATGCGGTTGGACATGGTATTGAGTCTAAGCAAGTACGTAGTGAAAAAAATAAACCGGAGATAGGTGCAATTCAACTAAGTTTTAAGCGAGTGAATAATGATGTTTTGATTGGTGTGAGTGATGATGGCGGAGGGCTAAATATAGAGGCTATTCGTAAGAAAGCTATCGAAAGAAAACTAATGTCGGCCGGCTCTAAACTGAAAGACGAAGAAATATTGCAATTTGTACTTGAGTCTGGACTCAGTACTGCGAGAGAAGTGACTCAAATTTCTGGGCGAGGGGTTGGTTTAGATGTGGTTGCTAATGTAGTCAAGCAATTAGGTGGGCATTTGCATATTGAGTCTAAGTACGGTAAAGGGACCACATTTAGCATACGGTTGCCAGTTGATCTAACAACAAGTCGAGCTTTATTTTTGCAATCAGGTGAGAATGAATACGCGGTGCCTTTTTCTGGTATCGTCGATGTCGTAAAAGTTACCAATGACAAGTTAATTTCCGAGAATGGAAAATGGTATTACCAACATTCAGGAAGAAATTTCGAAGTGAAAAATTTACAAAGCATTCTGCATCGCAGGGCATTGACAGAGGATAAGCGCAGTTTCATCCCTATGCTGTTGTTTGATGATGGTGGTTATCGAATGGCTATTTCGATTGATGGGTTCAAAGGAAGTAGGGAAATACTGATTAAACCTGCTGGCGTGCAGTTAGGTAATGTCAAAGGTATTATGGGGGCTACCATAATGGGAGATGGTAGCGTGCTTTTAGTACTAGATTTACCGGGTTTAATGCGTGTGAATCTGGTGAATTCTCAGCTTGAAGAGCAAACAAGTTCACTCGATGAATTGAAAAAACAAGGTGATCGCTTGACCGTGATGGTGGTTGATGATTCGATTACCGTACGTAAAGTAACCAGTAAGTTGCTTAAACGGCACCAGGTAGATGTGATGACAGCGACGGATGGGGTGGATGCCTTGCAAAAACTTCATGAGCAATTGCCTGATGTTATGTTGTTGGATATTGAAATGCCACGTATGGATGGTTATGAACTTGCCTCGGTGATTCGTAATACGGAGCATCTGAAACATTTACCCATTATTATGATTACCTCGCGAATCGGTGATAAACATCGCAACAAGGCGATTGAAATTGGTGTCAATGAATATATGGGCAAACCTTATCAGGAAGATGATTTATTGAGGCGGATTCGTAATTTAGCTGCCACCTCACGCACTTTCAATAAAAGTTCAATTAGCAAAATGGAGGCAACCATTCCGTCGCAACGAGTGGGAGTTTAAGCGGCGATTGAGTCATTAATCAATAAGTTTTCGATCAAAGTTTCGATAACTTAATGCTTCACTCAAGTGGGCTGTGGTAATGGTTTGGCTTTCGGCCAGATCGGCGATGGTGCGAGCAACTTTTAGAATTCGATGGTAGCCTCTTGCCGATAGCTGAAATTTTTCCATGGCGCTTTCTAATAGCATTTGATCGTTAGCGGCTAGTTGGCAGTGTTGTGCAATAGCTTGGTTGGTTAATAGCGCATTGGCTATACTGCTACGCTGTTGTTGTCTCAGGCGTGCTCGTGTTGTACGTTTTCTCACTTCTAGGCTTGTTTCCATCGGTTGTTGTTTTGAGGCATTAGTGCTGGGTCGCAAGGCGTCTCTGGGAAGTCTCGGTACTTCAATGTGCATATCAATCCTATCGAGTAGTGGTCCAGAAATTCGATTTCGGTAGCGCTGAATTTGCTGGGGTGAGCAACGGCAACGGTCGTTGGTTTCACCAAAATAGCCGCAAGGGCAAGGATTCATCGCTGCAATAAGTTGAAATTTAGCGGGAAACTCGGCTTGGCGGGCGGCGCGAGAAATACAAATTTTGCCTGACTCCAGCGGTTCTCGCAAGACTTCGAGTACTCGACGATCAAATTCTGGAAGCTCATCTAGAAACAGTACGCCATTATTGGCGAGGGAAATTTCGCCTGGTTTGGGTTGGCTGCCTCCTCCCACTAAAGAAACACCTGATGCCGTGTGATGCGGATGACGAAAGGGGCGTTGGCGCCATTGTTCAAGGTGAAAGCTCAAGCCGGTGATCGACTCAATCGTTGCCGTTTCTAGCGCTTCCTGTTCCGACATTTCCGGTAAAATTCCGGGTAGGCAACTCGCAAGCATGGTTTTTCCCGTTCCCGGTGGACCTATCATCAACAGACTGTGCATGCCAGCCGCCGCAATCTCTAGTGCGCGTCGAGCTTGGTGTTGTCCGCGCACTTGTGACAAGTCATTGGAGATTGATTGTTGCCTTTTTATTTGGTGCGGGTGTTGGGTTAATTTTTGTTGGGTATGCAAATGCTCGCAGACATCAAGTAAATGAGCCGCCGGTAAAATTTTAGCTTGTTCAACAAGCGTGGCTTCATCGGCATTGTCCATGGGTAGGATAAGACTACGATTGGCCTTGTGGGCGTGAATTGCTATTGGCAATACACCGCGTACGGGGCGTAGTTGGCCACCCAATGCGAGTTCACCGACAAATTCATAGGTATTTATTGATTTGCTGGAGATTTGATCAGAGGCGGCCAAGATTCCTAAGGCAATCGGCAAATCATAACGTCCACCTTCTTTGGGTAAGTCAGCCGGTGCTAGGTTGACGGTGATTCTCCTCATTGGAAACTCAAATTTAGAATTTAGAATAGCGCCGCGAACGCGGTCTTTGCTTTCTTTTACGGCGGTTTCTGGTAAGCCAACGATGGATAGACCAGGCAAGCCATTGGCAATATGCACTTCTACAGTTACCAGCGGTGCATCAATACCGTTTTCTGCTCGGCTGTAGAGTACGGCAAGACTCATTCGTTGCTGGGTTTCGTGGTTTGAGGTGCGGGGCCATTGTTCTGAGGAATGTCGAGATGTTGCTCAAGTTCTTGAAGGCGCTTTTCGAGTGCTTCGATTTTTTGGCGGGTGCGGGCTAATACCGCGCATTGTACATCGAATTCTTCTCTGGAGACTAAATCGAGCTTGCTCAGATTATTTTGCAAGACCGTGTGAAGTGTTTTTTCAAGGTCTTGGTGGATTTCTTTGACTCCGCTGGGGAGTGCGTCAACAAGGCGTTTGGTTAAGTCATCGAAGGTTCTTGGGTTAAACATGGTGACTCCTAAATAGATTTTGAATATGAGTAATTAACTGCTAGTTTAGCATTTTCTGCTCAGATATTTTTTAAAGAAGTTTCGTTTTGTAATGAGTTGATTGAAAAATAAACTACTTCTTTGAATTACGCTAGCCGACATTGGGCCGCCTAGCGTTTGAAAATCGCGATGAGAATTGATTTCACCGGGGTTTTTCTGAAGGAGGCAGTACTTGTTGTATGGCCGATTGACGAAAAATTTCTGTGGAATCAAGGATCAAGTGAGGGTGATGAGGGGCGCTACGATCAGATGACTTGGAGGATAAGGGCCGCATTGTGATCAAATTAGCCGAGACGATGAATAAGGCTGTTTTTTAATCAGACCGTTGTTTAATCAAGCTTATGACTACGTGTTTTTTGCACAATAACAGTGCTGTTGTCAAGGGTGTATGTTCTGTTTTGGTGCAATATCAATTGGGAGAGTGAGATGCCGAGGGCAATTATTTGAAAGTAAAAATAAAAATAATATGGCATGGCGAGTGCTATGCATGTGCTGAGTATAATCTTTTCATTGATAGGTGAGTTGTTATTACGCAAGGAGAAAATGGAGTTATTAACAAGATAATAAGGTAGCTCTTGGTGTTATCATTATTGATGTCACTAAATTTAGATCATAAATGTAGGATTTTTTTACGATGGAATTTGGTAGGGTATCTAGTTGCTTCGGAAAATCCTGCGTTGATACGTAAAAAATACATATAAAACAACACATAAATCAAAAATTATAGAAACTTTAGGTATTGTTGCATAGCGATGGCAAACGCGCCTATGACTCAGAAGCTATCCATGAAGTTTTCTAGAAAGATTTTATGTTTAAGGAGGAGTGTAATGAAGTTAATTACGGCGATTATTAAGCCATTTAAGCTAGATGATGTCAGAGAAACATTATCTGAAATTGGGGTGCAGGGAATTACGGCGACCGAAGTCAAAGGGTTTGGGCGCCAAAAAGGTCATACCGAATTATATCGAGGGGCCGAATATGTTGTCGATTTTTTGCCTAAAGTGAAGTTGGAAATTGCGGTTTCGGCGGACATGGTGGAGCAAGTAACAGAAGCGATTACTAAAGCCGCTAAGACAGGAAAAATCGGTGATGGAAAAATATTTGTCACGGATCTTGAGCAGGCGATTCGTATTCGAACGGGAGAAACTGGTTCTGATGCGTTGTAATGTATTTAATTTTCACTGCGATTTGGAGGGATAGACGGTGGATGCAGTCAAAGAATTAAGTTATGCCTTAGATACCTTTTATTTTTTAATATCGGGTGCATTAGTTATGTGGATGGCGGCGGGTTTTGCCATGCTCGAAGCAGGAATGGTACGAGCAAAAAACACCGCTGAAATTTTAATAAAAAATATTTCTCTGTATGCGATTGCCTGTATCATGTTTTTGCTCATGGGATACAGTATTATGTATGGCGAGTCTGCCAGTGGGTATATCCCTTCTTTTGGTTTTCTCATCGGTGATGATCATGCGCTGAAAGATGTTTTGGCAGGTACTGATGATGCACCGTATTATTCCTTGTTGGCTGATTTCTTTTTTCAGGTGGTTTTTGTGGCGACGGCGATGTCGATTGTGTCAGGCGCGGTGGCGGAACGGATGAAATTGTGGGTATTTTTAGCCTTTGCTGTTGTCATGACAGGTCTCATCTATCCCGTGCAAGGTTTTTGGAAATGGGGCGGTGGCTTCTTAGATCAGCTTGGTTTCCAGGATTTTGCGGGTTCCGGCGTGGTTCATATGTGTGGTGCGGCCGCGGCCTTGGCCGGTGTGTTATTGTTGGGCGCGCGTAAAGGTAAATATGGGGCGGATGGCTCGGTGAATGCTATCCCCGGTTGTAATATGCCGCTGGCTACCTTAGGTACCTTCATTCTTTGGTTAGGATGGTTTGGCTTTAATGGGGGGTCTGAACTTAAATTATCCGATGTTGGAGAAGCGAATGCGGTGGCGGCGGTATTTGTTAACACCAATATGGCGGCAGCTGGTGGTGTGATTGCGGCGATGATTACGGCTAGATTGCTGTTTGGTAAGACGGATTTAACCATGGCCTTAAACGGTGCCTTAGCTGGTTTGGTGGCGATTACTGCAGAACCATTGCATCCTTCACCATTATTAGCGACAGCTATTGGTGTCATCGGTGGTATCATTGTGGTGTTTTCTATTGTTTCCCTCGATAAGATCAAAATTGATGATCCGGTCGGGGCGATTTCCGTGCACGGTGTGGTCGCTATCTGGGGTTTACTCGCCGTTACCTTATCGAACCCAGATGCCACCTTGGTGGCTCAGTTAACCGGTTTAGTGACTATTTTTGTCTGGACATTTGTGGCCAGTTTAATCGTTTGGGGGATTCTCAAGGCGGTGATTGGCATTCGGGTATCGGAAGAGGAAGAATTTAACGGTGTTGATGTGAGTGAATGTGGTTTAGAAGCCTATCCGGAGTTCACTGGAGGAAAATAAAAATCTTTTAGGCATACGAAAAGGCCGGTATGTTTACCGGCCTTTTTTGTTAACGGGACAAGCGATAACGACCCTCACAAAAACGCTGGTAGCAATCGCACTGCGATAGGTTTTGGCAGTCAGTTCTTATGATGTCAGGTAATTCTATATTTGCTTTTATAATTGCTGGTGAAAAAACTCCGGGGCGGCGAGTGCAGCTTGATGGATGGCGGCATTATAATAGGATGTCTGAAATGTTTTTTGTCGTGCGTCTTGTTCTCTAAAAGTGATTAATGATTGGTTTTTGCTGCCCATGGTGGCTGTCCACCAGCCTGATGGGTAGCTGCACTGAGGGAAAAATAATGAATGGGTTTCAAGGAAGTTGGTATGCCGTAAGGCTTGATGTATTCGAGTCAATAATTTCATGTGTAGTAAGGGGGACTCACTTTGTGCGACGATAATACCATCATCACCTAACAGGCGCTGGCATTGGCGATAAAATGCTTCAGAATACAAACCTTCCGCCGGACCAATGGGGTCCGTGCTATCAATGATAATGACATCATAACTGTCAGCAGCCTGTTCATGTACCCATTGAATGCCATCAATAAACAATAATCGTGCCCTTGGGTCATGGTTGGATTCGCACAGTTCAGGAAAATAACGTTCAGATAAGCGGGTGACCTGTTCGTCAATATCAATTTGATCGACATGCTCGATGGCTGAGTGTTTGAGCACTTCGCGTAATGTACCACAATCACCTCCCCCGATAATGAGCACCTTTTTAGGGTTTTGATGGGAAAATAACGCGGGATGAGCCATCATTTCATGATAGATAAAATTATCCCGACT